>Ga0179593_1429843_pt1 | contig 29192 bp, 32 predicted proteins | sample CZODoug2_1_08_16_FD_185931 | JGI IMG/M metagenome (GOLD analysis project Ga0179593, IMG submission 185931) | Vadose zone soil fungal communities from Angelo Coast Range Reserve, California, USA - CZODoug2_1_08_16fungal (PacBio error correction) | ecosystem: Environmental > Terrestrial > Soil >... | reverse complement strand
CATTTCGAGAACTGCGGAGTCTGAGGATACGGCACCCCTCCGGTCACGGTTTGGGGCAACTGCGCCTTTTTTGTTCGTTTTGTTTTTTTAGAGGCCCGCGTTTCCGTGTTCCCCCCCTCTTTTCTTCCCTCGAACGACCCTTTTCAGCCACCCCCTTCCCACCCCGCGCTGCAGTCGCCCACCCGCACGCTGGGCCCCTGTCTTGTGCCCCCCAGAAAGATATTTACTTGTGTCTTCGGCTGGGGACCTTCCCACCTGTTTTCCCCGTTTTCCCCTGCCAAGTTTTGTTCAGACTTCCGTTGCGTGAAACGAGTGAACCTTTCACGCCTGCGGGAGTTATCCCTCCCTCGACTCCGCTTTCCCACCCCCTGGCGTTTCGGCATTGCGCCAATGCGTTGCCGTATCCACGGGCCCCTCCTCCATTCCCTGCCCTTAGGACTTTTCCTCCCCTCCCTGCGGCAACCCGCCGACAATTTCTTTTTCCCTTTTCGGTTTTGACGTCTCTTCCCTTCCTGCCCACCCTCGCGAGCCCTTTGCCCGCACGTCGGTCTCCCTGTGACCCTGTTACACCCTCCGGCCCACAAGCACCGCGACCCTTGGACCCTCTCCTTACCCCGCCTTCGACGTCCCGCGGCAACTTCGCCGGCCTCCCTTCGATGTCTTCCTTGTTCCCCACTTTGCCTGCGGTACCACACACTCATCAGCAGGCTTGCCTTGTTTCCTCGGGGTGGATTCCTGGTTCTTCTTCCACCTTTACTCGAAGCTTCGCTGTTAGATCTGGTGAAATTTCGGGATAAGCCCTTCTCGGTCTTCTGCGTGGGCGGCGGCTATACAGCATACCTTTCCCCTCTAATGTTTTTTTTAGTTGCCCCCAGCTCATCCGTGGTTTTGGTCGGCACTTCGTTGGTTTTCCATTTTTTTGATATTCTTGCTGATTTCCTTCTTCTATCCGCACCTCGTTCTTTTGCCGTGTCGCCTTTTTCGATGTCTTGAACATTGTGCCGGTTTCCTTTTTTTGCACGGGCCGTATCCCCTCATGGGCAGGTTCGGTCTTCTAACCTCCCCTCACAACGTTTGCGATCCACTCTGACTTCCTTGAGGAATTGCCGAGTCAACCCTCCATTTTTTTTTCCCTTCAGCGTCTCCGCCCTCCCAATGTCACCTATAGGGCCTGTGCTCGCACTGCCGACAAGCTACCCCGCCTGGCCCCCCTACAATCTGCCGAGGCGGTTTTTGATGTTTAATAGCGTTGCAGCCCCGCCCTTTTTTTCCTGGGTACTCCCGAGATAGTCGAGTGGTTCCTTCCTGATTCCTTCGGGCCGGTGGCGCGCCAGTTCACTTCTTCTTTTTTTTTTTCGGCATGTTATTATTCTTCGGCGGCCCCCTCCAGGGACGCCTGTGGTCCCAGGAATGCGACGGCGAGTTTTTTTTTTCCCCCCATTTGAGGCTGGTTCCCTCCTTTTCCCCCTTTTTTCGACCAGCTTTTGTTTCCCGTCTGCAAACGAGGTCACCATTCAAACCCCTGTACCTGTGCCCAAACCACCCCCGAACGCGGGGATTTCCCCCTTTCTCTTGTACTTTTTTTTTCTTTTTTTTGTGGGGGCCTGCGGTGGACAAGTAGCCCCCCCCCCCCTTCCACCTTCTTTTCTTCTGTCCTGGGAAAGTTCGGGTGGCCCAGTTCCTGGGGGATTATTTTTTTACTTTTTTTTTTTTTCCCTTTGTGCTCAGACGGCGGGCGCCATTTGGCGTTTTTTTTCCTCATTAATTTTCGATGCGGCGCAAGGAGCCGTCGACTTTCTTCTTCCCCCCGACCGTGGTGTTGCCGGTTTGGTGGCCGGCAGATTTACTTTTTTTTTTGTCCAAAAAGCTGCACGGCTTACCCGGTCGTTCTACAAGCCTGGCAACAACCCACGTTTTGGTCTTTCTTTTCATCGTGCCGGGGTTGTGGCCCTGACACTTCCCCCTTGCTGGTCCCCGGTTTTGCTTGGGGTTGGATGGTCGCCTTTTCGTAGTGACCTTTGGAACATCCGGGGCGTGGCGAGTTCTTTCTCCTACAACGGCAAAACCGTTTTTGCTTTTCTCGTGTCGCCTGTTTCTTTTTTCGACAACATAGTGCCCCAGTTTAGTGGGGGAAGAATGGTTGGGTGCGGTTCTTGGGAGGCCCCTTTTTTTTTCTTTTTTCTTTCTTCCCCATCTCTTTCCCCGTTTTAGCTGGCGCCGGCTCCTTTTGGCGCCCAAGACCTTCCCCGTTTGTCCCCCCCAACGACTCTTCCAGTGTTACTTTTTTTGAGACACCTTCGACCCCTTGTTTAACTTGTGCTTTTCACGCCCTTTTGTTACCCTGGTTTTTATCCTGCGTTTTATCTAACGAATCCATTTCTCTCCGTGAAATGGTTGTGACGTGGACGCACCTGGCTAACTCTAACCCAACCCCAGTGACCCTTCCCCCTCCCACCTGTCGCAGTTGTTGCCCGTAGTTACTTTCTCCTTTTTCTTGTTTTTTGTGTCCCCCCCAGTTTCTAGACCCCTTTCACAGGTGGTCCCCTTCTGTGAGTTCTTTTTTTTTTTGCGTCCCCCCTCCAAGAAGATGATTGCCCATTTTACTTGCTTTTTTCACTCAACACCCGAACAAGCCATGAGGTTCGCGATTTTTGATTTGTCTTTTGCCCCTGTTGCGAAATCGGCTCAGCCTGGAACTGCAAACGATCGCCCCTCCCCCTCCTCTTTTACCACAGGGCCTTTCCGGGACTTGTTTCTGTTTTGCGTCTGGTTTAGGCGTTTTTTTTTTTCCCCTCCCGGGGAACTTTTTGTTGAGCATGGCGCGTGCGGTCTCTATTATTGGGTTGTAAGAGCCTTTCGATTTTTTCCCCGCTCCCCTTGTGTGCCCCCTATCGTCCTTTGTACCTCTTTGCTTCTGGTCGTTTTGCCCGCTGGCCCGAGATTGCATGGGTGTTTTTTGTCCCCTCCTTCCCTTCCCGATGTACCACGCACGAATCACCCGATGCCGCATTCCATTAAGTGTGGTTCATCTCACTCGCCCCCCGTCCTGCCGGGTCCCGTCATTTTTTTTTTGCGGGGTGTGAGGTGCCTAGTCCACCCGCTGCGCTTATCTCCCAACATCCGCATCTGGGGGTCCCTTGCCCACGCCGGCTTGCTGCACGTACCGGTTTTGACCCTTTTCCCTTTTCCTTGTGGTTTCCACGACCTCCCCTCTTTATTTCGACCCGTGCGCCCCTTTTTAGGCTCCTTGTGACACGCACCCCTCTCACCCTGGGAGCGTTCACCAGTTTGGGCCGCCAGGCTCCGGTTACTCCGCAGTGAAGACACACGTATTTTTTTCTGGTTTTTTTTTCAGGTCATTGGTACGTTATGCATTAACCCTACGCGAACCCATTGTCACCTCACCACCTCTTTCCGACAAGCCCCTGTCCTTCGTTCCTCCTCTTGGCTCCCCTGCCGGTCTAAACAGCAACGTGCGGTCGTTCTTCCCTTGCCCCTTGCCCATTTTTATGCAGGCGCACTATCCTGCAATGACACATTCCCCCTTTCTTTGTGTCATCAGAACGCATTAAGTACACCCGCCCCCGAGACCCTGTTCTCCCCACCTACCTCCCACCCCAGCCCTCCCCGTGGTTTTTTTTTTTTTCCTTTTTCTTTTTCTAATTTACAGGGCGCGAGGCGAGGCGTCCCTCTTCGCCTTCGACCCACGCATTCCCGTCCCCCCTCGCAGCCCTGCCCCGTCCCTGTACCTTTCTTCATAAGCCCCCCAAATCAGTCAGTCCTCACCGAGGACCCACCCCTGCGCACACACGTCACGAATGAAGGAAGTCACCCAGAGCACGGTTTACCATACTGTCCTCACTCTTCATTGCGAATAATCGCCTGCTGTGCACGCGTACAATCGTGACTGCACCGTCTGTTCCCCATGGGAAGGTCTCTTTCCTTTCAGCGTCTATACGTTGCTCCCCCCCCCCTTGATCACCTAGCGCTGCCGTGAAGTGACCGCGTTTTTATGGGCCCCGTGTTGTGCTTGTTCAGTTTGTCGCTAGACCCAGTCTTCCCCATTGAGTTCTCCCCGCAAGTTGTGCGTGAGTCTCCCCTCCCCCCCTTTGTAGTTTCCTAGTAACGGACCTACCGTCCGTGTTCCGGGCTATCCCCATTTTGTCCTGTGGTTTTGTCGTTTTTTTTTTTTAGTGATGCCACTTCTATTTGGGCTTCGTTCTTGATGTGTTCATGTGTTGCACACCGCAGGCGTGCCTTCGGCTCTTGCGCGTGTTCCGGCCGGGCGCGCTGCATCCCGCCCTTTCCGCTTTCCTTTGGTGGCGCCGGGGGACGGTGCCCTGTCTGGAGCTTCGACGTTTTGTCCCGACTTTCTGCGTTTCGTTCCCCCTCCCCCCTTAGGATGGTCCCTTGCAGGAGTCGTTTCGGGTCCCTGGTTTAACCAGCACTCCCTCTGGACGATCTGCCGCCCTCAGCACAGGTAATCCTTGCACGACCCTCCCGTCCACAGTCTGTGAATTTTCGAGGGCCCGCGGGAAAGCCGGCTGGTTTGTGTAAAATCCGGTCCCTACTCCCCCTTGGCGGTTTTGTACACCCTGGTCTTTGGGATGACTGCACTTGTGTCTGGGTGGCTTCCCTGGCCTTTATCCCCCGGTTCTGCTTTTTTTATCCTCTTGATGTCCTGCCTTTGGTCACCTTCCTACATTCGAACTTTCCGCACCTTTTCCTCCCCCTGTCGCCTTCTGTTTTTTCACAACCACACCGCCCACCCCCTCGTTCCTCGGCACTTTTTTTTACCATGCCATCGTTGACGCCTGGTGACGTCCTTTCGACTTTTTCCCCCCCCTTGTTGTTAGCCAAGGCTGCTTTTCTTTCACTTCGACACCATTAGCTGATGATCGTGTGGTCTGTGCTGACCCCTGTTCTCTACCGACCCTGTCTTGTGCGGCAGCATTACCGATTCCTCGGGTGTTGTCATTTTTTAGTTTCCTAGCGTGGCCATATTTTTTGTTACTCATTTATGAGTTCCCCGCGCCCGACTATACTCGGCTCACTTTGCCTTCTAGATAAGCCCGGTACTTCGACTTCTGTCTTTTTTGTTTCTTTCTGGATTTCCCCCTTCAAGTCTTCAGGAAACCTTCTACGCTAGACCCCCCACCCCCTTTGTGCACATACCTTCTTCGCTTTCCCCCTCTAAGTGCCCGCTCACCGCTTTTCCTAACAGAGTTGCTCCTCTTCTTGTACTTTTGTGCCATCACACAGGTGTTTTTTTCCCCCCTATCACATTGTTTCGGTGGGAGAGTTCCCTTGCTGCGCGAAGTGTTGGGTTCTTCTACGTGTTTTTCGCATGTGTACTTACGTCCGCCACTCGCTTCCCCCCCATTTGTTTACGCCCACGTATTTTTGTTTTTCCCGCAGCTCCTCTATGGTTGGGCCATGTGACCTCTCTTTCCTCATAATCCAATTTCGGTGTTTTTTCTTGACGGCGGGGGATTTTTCCTTTTGGAACGGCTTCGGTTGTTGTCCCCCCATTCCGCGAAAACCCGCGTCATTATCGTTCAGCGTGGATGGTGGAAGTTTTTTCCGTCCTATGTCCCCCCCGAAACTGCATTCTCCCAGGCCAGCACCTCAGCACTGTGGTATTTGATGTGACCCCCCGTTTTACCACCCCTCTTCGTTTCCCCTCCCGATTCCAAAAAGCTGCCCATCCGCTTCGCTGGACTTCTTCTTGGCCTCCTTTGTTAAATTAACGCCGTGCTCGACCATTTTTGATTCTCGACTGCCGCTTTTTTTCCCTCTTTTTGCGGGTCACCCCCGCCTTATCCCCCTTTCGACCGTAGGAACCCCTTCGTTGGCGGGCTATCCCTTACCCCCCCGCACGTGGTTTTTTTCTTGTTTTTACAGGGACCGGACCTATCCTTCGTCCTTTGCTTGGCTTTTTCTTTTTGCAATTCCGTTTTCAGGCGGAGCTGACCCTTTCAGCAAGATGGCTTTCCGTATCAAGTGTTATTTGTGCCCCTCCTCCCTCCTTCCTCACCCAAATTGATTTCCTTGAATGTCCCCCCTCTGTGTCTTCCACCGCGAACCGCGGTCTGACTTGCTCGCAGAAGAAACAATCAACTTCCCCCTCCGTCTGTGTCCTTGACATCGTTTTAGACACGGTTCCCGGGTTATGATCTAACCGGTTCTCCTAGTCCCGGTTGTCTCCCTTTTCTCCTTTTGGGGGCTTCTCGCGACATAGTGGTTGTCTGCCCCTCTTTTACCTCGGCCTTACATGCTGTCCTGGTCCTTGGTTCCCGCCCCTCTCCCCCCCACCCCCCGTCCCGCTCTGGCCTTCCCTGTGGCCCCCTCTTTGGTTGCCCTGCTTCTGAAAGTCTGCTTGTACTCTTTTTTTTGCGTGATTTCCCCTTTCTATGGACCTGTTTACTGTTCCGGGTTCCGTCCCCACTTTAAAAGGACCTCCTTTGTTCTCTTTTTTTTTGGTTTTACCCCGGAAGTTGATTTTTTCATTTGTCGTATTTTCTAGTAGTCCCACCCCTGCTCGAATACCTTTTCGTTTGGTTTGGGGGAACGACTAACAAACGCCTGTCATGCTCTACGTTCCTTTCTTTTCTCTTTTTCTTGACCCTCCCCTTGCGTGGGTTTTTGCATTATCCCCCCCCCTTTGCTATGTTGTGACAGAGACGGGCCTGTTTTGCCGACGGTACACCCACTCCTCCCCCCCCCTTGCGCTCCGTCCTAGTGCTGTGCCGCCCTTGTTTTTCCCTTCCCCCTTCCCCCATCCCCCCCCTTCCTCTCCTTAGTTCGCCGCAGACGACAGTGCCCTTTATCCGGATCCCCCTCTCCTCCCCCCCCATTCTTGCTTTGACCACGGCGTGTCCCATGTCCCCTGTGATTCGCCAACAACGACAGGCTCCGATGCATTTCAAAGATTCACTGCTTATTCGATACTCCTCCATCTAGGCCCAGCGCCGAGACCCCCTCCTATTCTTTATTTTATCCCTCTTTTCTGGCGATCCTCGCCAGTACCCCCCCCCCCACTTACAATCATGAACCAACCTTTGGTCGTGCGAACCCCCCCCAGACGTCTTTCCTGCCTTTAATGACTTGTCCCTCCTGTGTTGAACATGCCTCGTGCTTTGCGGGGAGCAAGCTCGTGACCGCCGGGTTGGGTGGTGGTACACCTCTCTCTTTTTCCATATTCTTTCCTACATCTGTTTGGGTTTTTTTACGATTAGTTATCTCCCCTTCGTGCGCCGATGTTGCCGAGCCTTTTCTCCTCTTCTCCCCCTCTCGATCGGGGTAGGGCTTTTGTGCGGTGTTCACCGGGCAAACTCCCTTGCAGGTGGCCCCGTTTTTGATTTCTTTCCTCCCACAGGGGTCCATCTTGTTTTTGGTATGTTTGACACTCCGCCTTTCCCCCCTTTCCCTTGGTCGATGGGCTCTTTTCGAAGGGTCACAGAGCGACTTTTGTCTTAAGTAGGGTCCTCCTATACTTTCGTTTTCAGTTATTTTCTTGTTTTTTTTTTTCTATACGGCCCTTTCTCCCCGCAGTGGTTCGCGCTGCCCTCTGCATAGGCGAGGCTATCGGTCAGTCTTTTGTTTCGGCCCTTGTGCCCCACTATTCCCCCCTTGTTCCGTACCCCCTCGGCTTGTTCTGGTCTTTGGGGTTGGCTTTCACTGTTTTCGCTGGTCCGACGGGCAGGATCTCTCCCCACTACCCCCTTCCAACCTTACGGACCCCTTTCGGGCCCAAATGTGGATGCAATAAATCTTTCCCTTCTTAAAAGGTCCCTAGCGTGTTTCGCCCGCACATTGGGTATATTTGAGCGCCTGCGAGTTTCGCCTTTCCCTGGATCCACCCTTTGCATTTTTGCACATGCCGCGTTTTCTTCCACCAAGGAAAAGGTCCTCGGAGGGAAGTTCCCCCCCCTCCCTTTTTTCCCCCCGCCGAATCGTAGCCTGGTCCGGGGGGTCCCCGCCGGCCCGGGCCGCCGTCCCAACTTTTTCCCGTTGGACCCGGCCTTTCCCCCCCCCCCCCCTCCTCCGTCTCGTCTGTCGTAGACGCCCGCTCGTTTTGCCACCAGAGCTATCGTTTCCTCCCCTTTTTCCTACCTCGCTCCGCACACTCTGCAGAGAGCCGGCCCAGCGGCATATTGTTGAGCTGATGGGCCGTACACGCATCTGGCGGTCTTTCCCCTTCACACTCTGTTGTGCCAGCATCTCATTTCTTTTTCCAGGCCGCACGACACTATTGTCGAGACGTTTTGTTATGAGAGACGTCCCATCTGGATACACTGATGTTTCTACCTTGAGTCACCTTCCGACCCGGCAGTCTTTCCTCCCTTTCCCTCTTTGCGCCCCCTAAAAACCCTTATTTTGATTCTTGTTTGGTGTTCTGATTTTGGATTGCAGTTCGAGGTCCGACCCACCCATTCCTTCTACTCCCTCGAGGTCTTCTGTAGGTTTATTGTGTTAGCCTGCTGTGTCTGGTTGTAGTACATTTTCCAGATGTTCCCCGAGATGCACATTGGGTCAGTTTTTTTGTTCCCACTCGTTGCTTAGTCTCCATCTGAATAGTTGTACTCTCCCTGATTTCCCCCACCCCTAGTTTTTTACAGGGACGTTAAGAGCCCACGTCATCCGTGATGACGTCCTTGCCTTTTGTTCGGCCCCATCCCCCCTTTTTTGCCCTTGACCTCTTCCAACGGTGGCCGACCCCAGGGCGACCCCTGCTCGTTCGAGTCATATTTAAGAATGCGATCTGGTCCACGCGCCCCCCCCCCCCCGCCAACCGGGTCTGTTTTCCCTGCCGCCCTCCTGCATATTTTCCTTTGGTCTTCTACGACCCCACTCTGATCCCGGGTGGTCACCGGAAAAAACCGGCGAGTTTGACTCTTATCCATCATACACGAGAATCCGTCCCCTAGGTTGTCAGATCCCAGTCCCCCCTTTTTTCCCGTGACTGTTCAGAGGAGGTTCTTCGGCTTTGTCTTTTTTTCCCATTTTACCGAGCACTAGATTTGATTTTATTTGTCGCTTTCCCCCGTCAACCAGACCTGGCGTGGTTTCTTTTGTTTTGTTACTCCTTTGTTCTCTTCTGGACGGTTGCCTGGGGGTGTGGGGGTTCGCTGAGAAAGAGTCTTTCTGTCTTTAGTGCATTTTTTTGTGCCGCACACCTCTCCTTTCCACCCCAGATTTTTTTTTTTATGGACCTTCCTTGTCACACTTCCGTCACCGCCACTTTCCTTATTTTGCGCACACAGACGGACACTTCGTCGCCGAACAACCTGGTAGGCTTCAGATAGCTGTGTTCCTGGCAGTTTTTTATTTCGAACCCTTTTTACCAGAAAACCCTCTTCTGGCCCTACTCGAAACTTCCAATTTGCACTTCGGTGAAGGCCACCTTTGTGTTTTAGCGTTGTTTTTGAGCACATCAGTCGATCTTTTTCAACCCTACGAGCCCTAGGTGCTTCAGGGAGTGTTCCCAGCCCCCTGGCCCACGGAATTTCATTATTTATTTACTGTTGTAGATCGCCAACACCCTTTTCACCGCCCCTCGCTGGCCTACTACAACAGTTAGCTGCCCCCCCCCCCCGTCTCCCCGTCCTGTAATACTACGACTGGGATCCGAGTATTTGCCGTTGTCTACCTGCTTACACTTTGCAATTCATGCAGTTTTACTTCGCTTAGTCCCACCCCCAGCTTCTTTGGGAAGACGGTATGATTCCCCCTTTCCTTTTTCTCTCCTTTCTAGAATAAACACTTGGGCGCGCCCCTGGGAAGATAGCCGAGTCTTCGAGTTTTTGCTCTCAGGGTTCGTTTTTTTTTTTCCTCTTCCCTTCTTTAATGATTATCGCTGCGCCTGCGGTGGACTTCCACTTGTTTTTTTTTTTCTCCACTGGTCGTTGAACAGTCCCTCCCTTTCCAACGTAAAGCTGCCATAGCGCCCCTTTTAGTGATTTTCTTTCTATAAATTGATGGTTGTTTTCTGTGTGCCCCAAAGACCACGTTGCTATCGTCTCTCCATCGTTGATCCCGAGCTTTCCTCCCCCGATCATCTCCATTGCCGCCCTGAAAGGCCATTTGCTCCCACCCTTCGACTGTTTGACTCTTGCTTTTCCCCTTCCCCCCCTCTCGCAAGTTCGAACCCCCCCCGTGGCGGACGTTCCCATTTTGTGGACCCCGCCTTCTACCCCAAGTAGCCTTATACTCGTTCGACTGGGCGTGCACCCCGTACCGGTTTTCTGGCGGTTTCATTCCCCCTTTTGTCTTGCTGGTTTCCGTCCGCACTACATCTCCCTCTTGATTTAACAACATAAGAACTTTCCCCTCCTCCTCTTTCCCCCCCACTTAAGGGGCCCGTCCCCCCGGTCACATCGGTCCCTTGCGGCTCAGTTACTCTTGGAACCGCTGCCAAGATTCCGCATAAGGCCCACCCCTGGCTATTCCTTTCCTTTCACGAAGTTCAGAGGGTATCCCACCCCCACACACCATATCCCCCTTGGGATAGCCCTTCTCACGGTATTCTTTCCTTTTTTTTTTCAAGTTCTGTTACCCCCGGCTGAGAACGCGGACCCTTTATCTAGACAACGTTTTTTTTCCAACAGTTCCCGTCTTTTTACATCGCGCCACTGTTTCCACTGGTCGAGACTACACCTCTACCCACCGGTCCCTTCTTTTCCCCCGAGATATTCCCTGCTTTTTTTTTTGCCCCCCACGTTCTTTCCCTGGTAGAGCTCCTCTGCCTCACCTTGCCCCCAATTTTTTTTCTGATTCGAAGAGTTGGGTCCCTTTTTTCTCGCCTTTTAGTTTTGCGTTTTGATTGTAACCCTCCTTCTACCTGATTTGCATTTCCTGCTCTCGTTGGGCCCCGCCGCCTCGGGTTAAAATTTCTCGCGCATTCTGTCCCTCCTCGGTGTACTTTTGTTTCACCGGTCGCTTCTTTTTTTTTTTTTTTTTTTTGCGTTTTAAAACAGCTGTTAACCCCTCTGTCCCCCACTCCGAAGACGTTTTCCCGCGATCCGCCTTCCACCCACTTTCCCTTCCCCCCTTGGGATACCCTCACGTCGTAGCCAACTTTCTCCCCTCCCTCCATGTCACGATTCCACTTACCACGGTCGTACCCGTTCCTTTGAGTCATCGGAAAATGCCCCCTTTTGTCGGAAGGGTTTGGCGTTGGATAACTTCCCTCCCCCCTGTCAACAGCTGTCGTTTTTCCCCCTTTCTGCTTTCCTTTTTGTCCCCCGTAGTGACACCCTCTTCCCCCCCAGTCTCACCTCCCAGCCACTTACCGAATCGTCCCTCGACATGGTACGGTTGACTTTTTCGGCTTTCACACCCCCCCCTTTTTTTCTTGGTTGCCCCAGCACTCTCCCCTTCCAAGTTAGGCTGACACCCGACGCCAGACCCTTTTCCACGTTAAGGCCTGGCCGATTCGTGGTTCTTTTTTCCTGAAGCTTTCCTCTTTCTGCCCAACAAAACCGCGTTGTAGGATGGTTTTTTTTTTTTTGTTCGGTTTCCCTTCTCCTGTTTCAATTTAGTTCCCCTATCATAGGCTTTTCTTCCCGCCGCCCCAGAACCCCCGTTCGGAAATCGTGTCCCCCTAGTTGCAGAACTTCTGTCCCACGTGGTTTCCAGACGACCATACAGTTCCGCGTCCTCTTTCAGTTGTTCCGCCTTGTTGTGTACCCTTAGCTGGTTAGTATGTTCCCTTTCTCTTCACTCCCCCCTTTTTCCTTCGGGCCACAGCCCGCGAGTTTTTTTAATGTTCCCCTGCCCACACACTGGTTAACAGGTTTCGTTTTTGTTTTTTTTCACTGAAATCTTCCTAGGCCGTTGGTAGTTAGGCATCTTACTTTTCCCCTCCAGATCGGAACCGGGTCGTCCCCCTCTCGGCACCAGAGCTTGCACCCTCGCTTAGGGGGCTGTCACCGTCCATACCCCACAGGGACTTCCCCAGTTGCAAGAGGGGTTCCCGTGTGTTCCCCACATTTTTTCCCCACACCCCTCCTACCGCGATCGTCTTTCTTTATTTTTTTTTTTAGCCCTCTCTGTCACCCGACCATACCTTCAGTTATCCCCTCCATCACCATTCACCCAACCCGGTAGCCCCTTCCTCCTTATCGACCCCCCCCACCGGCCGGCACTCCGGCTTCTTTTGAAAGCTTTTCTCTCCGCTGGTCTCCTTCCAGATGTTGAGATAACCCGCTGCCTTTGCGCATCTTCAGATGGTCTTTCCTCTCTGTACCTAGTGTGTTCCCTCTAGAACACCTCTGTTTTTTTCAGAAACACGAGCGCCCTGTTCAGGTACCTCTCCCACGCTGTTCTGTAGGACCAGCCCCCCTTCCAGTCTTTTCGCACACTTTGCACCGGCGGAAATTCCATCTCTTTGCTTCTTTTTTGGAGGGGTTTTTCTCGCCTTCCTTCCATGACAGTGAGAACTGTGTCCCTTAGGTGGCCGAGTCAGTGCCGTTTGGCCGCTGTTGTACTCTGGCGGGCGAGGCCCCTCCCCCGATGTCACCCCCCCTTTCGCGGCGTGTCACAGGCTCATGTTCATCCTCATGCGTATCCTTAGTTCCACCCGATCACCCTATTTCACTACCTTCCTCCCCCGCTCGTACCGACCCGACGTCTTAAGACCCTCTTCTCTTCATACTCGATAAGCAAAGAACTCGGACTATGTGACGTCCGCCACGACCAGGACCTTGCAGCAAGGGATTCCGGCCCCACCCGCGTCTCCCATCTTTTCTCTGCAGCTCAGAAGTCTGTCCTCGGAGTATGCCCCCTGAATCGATGCAGTGTTCCTGGGCTCCTTCTGTATCGGATCATGAAGGAACCGGGCCTCTACTTTCACGTCGTCCGAACGCCAGCCCTGCGTCACGGCGCGGCGTCGCCTAACTCAACCGTTAGGGCAAAACTTGTTAGACTCGTGGTCCGCAAATATCCACTCCCCTCAAGACAGAGAGAGGCAGCCTCACCCCTGGTAAAGGCACCCCTGAAAACGGGAGTTGCAAGCAGCCCAGTCCACACCAAAGCACACGCACAAGGCCGCTTTTCCCGTCAGAGATGTAGACAGAAATGAGTTCTAAATACTCCACGGACCGCCTTATGATTCGTAGTGGTCCCCCTTTGGGGAACGTACACTTTCCCTTGTGTCTAGCGATGATGATTTTTGGGAACTGGTGAGTACAAAGTGGGCCTCCCTTAAGGATGCGACCTCAAAGACCTAAGATCAGACGACATCAAGTTTCTCCGCCATCCTTGATTAACCCTTTCTCTCTCTTTTCTGTTCGGCGTTCTTAGTCCAGTGGATCCCGGTTTTCTTTCCCGTCTCCCCCACGCTCCATGGAGACGGCTTTTTGCCCTCAGCATGCTTTGCCGGACAGCTGCGGGACCCGAATCCTTGGCTGGGCCCCGTCCCCATTTTTTATGACTTGCTCTCTTATAATTTTCGCACGCCTCTGTCAGAAATGCCGCTCACGCGGGCCCCACAGTTGTCTTTTTTTTCGCGTGAGCATCTCGAGTTCTCTTTCTTCTCCCTCTGTATCCACCGTTCGAGGGCATTAAGTTCCGTAGGTTTACGCCCCGTCGTTCGTTGCCTACCCCTTTTCCATTCCCAAAGGTCCTGCCTGTTTTTGCCCTCCTTGCCATCCCACGCGTCTTTGTTTTTGACCCTTTTCCCTTCCACTAGGTAGTAAAGATACCTTCCCCCCTCCGAAGTCCGCAACCCCAACCCCTGTTTCCAGCCCACACCACTGACTGGCTTTTCCCCCCCGTTTTTTCTGTGACTATTCTTATGCCCTGCCCCAAGCCACGATGTTTTTCTCTCATTTCCTCCCCCCCCTTTCTGGACCAAGTGTTTTGTCTGACGACGGCTATTTCTCAACGACTTCCCCCCTGAACTATTACCCCTCATTTTCGTCCTTCTTTTGGTTGTCCTCCTCCTTCAAAGTGAACCATCTCTGAGGCCGCGTCAACGCGTACGTTGCCTACGGGCTTATCCGGGAGCCTTCGGTTGCATATTTTTTTTACGGCTTTTGTACCCTGTCGCTCCTTTTTCCCGTGTTCTTTTTGTGTTGTTCGCATTTGTGGACGTTTCCCGTGGCTGCGCCCTCTTGTGTGTTGTCACTAGTCGTGACTTCTCGCACCCAAGGTCGGTGCACGTGCCCCCCCCTCCCTTCAGACGCGGTCTATATGTGTTTTTGTTTCGCCAGTGTGTTTCATTTTTGTCCGTTAGTTGAGCATCCGTCGTTGTTTAGGTCCTTCCTCACGTAGGTCTTCAGTCGTTAATGTGTTCGACCACCTTTAATCAGTTTCATTGAGGACGTCCCGTTTCCCTTCCCTGTAGAAGGTTTCTTGTTAGCCCTCCCAGTATCCAACCAACGTACCTTTGTGCCGATCACGAAGGCACGCCTTGCGTGGTGGCGCAGGATCAGGGTTCCCCTGTTCTACTTTCGGTTGGTTCTTTTATTCAACGCTTCTCATGAACTACCTCTAGTGCTGGAAACGAAGATTGATTTTAGACATGACGACCCAGAAGATTTGCAGTTGTGCCCGAAGTTCACGCATGGTTGATGAAGCAGGCCCGTTTACTTCTCATATCTTTTTCTACGTTGTTGGCTTCTAGCTTCGGTCGGAATAGTTTGCGCTGATCCTTTCCATGGGTTTGAGTTTAGACCCCCGATCCCTTGCGATAGGTCATTTCGCGAGAAGCCTGTAGTGCGAGGACCTGCGTGTACATTTTTTTTGCTCTGGCGCGCACTGTCGTGCATCGTCTAGGGTCGGTCCCGAGTGAGCGTGCAGAACGCCGTGCCAGGGTGCTCTCCGTGTCGTCAAAGCAGAACGTCCAGGTTTGTCGCTGAGTCGCACCCCCCAATTCTGAACACTCCCACACCTGTGTGCTAGCGAACCATTTCAGCGCCCGGGTCGTTAAGGGATTTTCCTAGTTCTTCCTCCTCCTTTCCTGTGGGTTTTTTTTCTTCTTTTCCGAATCACACTTTTCCAGTTGTCCAGGCCTCTGTGCTCCTTCGACCGTTTGCGCTTAGGATTTTGCACCCCCAGTTTTCCAACGTCCCCTTTGGCCCTTGACCCCCTCTCCCCGCTCCCCTGGTCGCCCTTTTTGATAGCTTTTGCACACCATTTTTGCCTGTATCCACTTCAGAGCCCCCTCTTTGTATCAGTGAGGGGCCGTCACCTGAGTGCCCTTGCCCTTACCCCGCGTCACACACGACCATATTTGTTGGTAGGCCGCCCTTAGCTGGGACGCGCGATTCACCTCCGCCCCCGCCCACCCTTTTTGGTTGGGAACTTTGCATTCATCGTACTGAATCCAGCCCCCCCGCACACCTTCAGAGCCTGGCCACCGCTGAGTCACCCTGTTAAAATTCTTCTGTTTTTATTGGTCGCCCCCTCTCGCCATGCGCGGCGTTATTGAGATACCTAGATCTTGTGATCCGCGCTTTCCCTTCTATCCGTTCTTGTACGTTTTTTTAACTATCCCCGTAGACCACCCTTCAGGGTCGCCCAATGCTTTATTTTTTCGACGCCCTCGCAGTGTTTTATGCGGGTTACAAACCCCCCCGCCCGTTCCTTTCCAGGGTGTTATGTCCGGTTTTTTCCTGCTGTTATCCTGGACCAGGCTCTTAGTCGGCCCATCTTTGTTTTCCTCCGATGCCCTGCAGGTCTTATTTTTATCTTTTTATTTTGGTGAGTTTGGCCGTTTTCATTTTCTTCCGCTTCACAGTAATCGCCCATCTGGTGAGGTTAGTTCAACGTACGGTAACGTCCTTTGTTTTTTTGCCCATTTTGGGGCGCACTGGTTTTTTTTTGGTTATTTTGCCGGCCATCTTTGGGTCCCCTGTGCCGTACCGTTTTTCCTGTCCAGCCTCTTTAATCCCTTCCCTTTGGTCACCATGATGAGTGATGATCTGGTCTTGTTAGCGTTTGTTTCCCCGGGCTTGGGTCCCCATGCCTACCCCAGGTTTTTTTCCCTGTGCCTTTCGTGAACCTTATCTTTTCTACACCCTTTTTTTGTTTTTTTTTCTCGACGGTGCTTGCCTTTCCCGCCCACGCCGTCAGCGTCTAACCCCGAGCCCAGCCCCCCCCCCCGACCCAGCTTCACTTTGGAGTGATGGGGATCGAGCCCAAAAGACACCTTCCTCCGTTCCCCTCATTTAGTTCGTTTTATTTTCCTTTTTTTGCCTGAAGTTCCGCATGCGTGTGAAGGCTCCCGCAGTTCCCCCAGTTTTTTCGAGTTTTTCCCCTGCAGGGATGCTGGAGGCAGTTTTTTCCAGTTACCTTTTTGTCCAGTTGTTGTTTTTTTTTTGGCCGGTTTTATGCGGCCGGGCCCGGATCCCCTTGCCATTGTGCCTCGCGGTTGTTTCCACCCCTCTTCGGCCGCATCCTTGCCCGGAGAGGGGTAGCCTCAAGTTCGCCCAGGCGTTTAAGGAGCCCCCCCGAGGTGTACCCCCCCAGTGACCCCCACTTCCAAGGACCCCATTTCAAACCGGGGCGTTTCTTTTGTGCCACTTTCTCCTGACCTTTGGATTTTTTTCTGCGGGGGTCTGCTCCCCCCCCATCCCAAACCCTTCTTTTTTCCTTTCGGGCTGGAAGTTTGACCCCAGGGGCACTTTTCATGGGGTTCCATTGCTGACTTCTTCTCCTGGGGCTGTTATTTGTTTCAGGGATGCGAGGCGGGACACATGTGGCGCGCTATGTCTTTACTCCTCACCTCCCCTTTTTTTTCCCCGAATCCCTTTTTCTGTAATGGCGTCGATTCGGTGCTCTGAACTCCTTTTTTGTTTGGTCCGGGAAACCCTGTTTTTTCTTCATTTGCCCTTTTTTTGCTTGAAATTACGCCAGAGGATTCGACCAGTGGACGGCCCCAATAAGCTTTTTACAGTGATTTGTGTTTGTTTCCCACTGACGGCTATGCCAGGTTTTATTTGAGGTTTCGTTGTTATGTCCGTACGTAGAAGGGATTTGGGAATTTTGGCAGGGGTCTTTTTTTTCGATCGGAAAAACGATTTCTTTCCTGTTACTGATGGAGATTTTCTCCCTTTTCAAGTGGATGGAACAATTGTTTGGTTTTTTTTTTTTTTCCGGTGGTTTTTTCACCATTGATGTCTTTTCCCTTTCGGGTCCCGTCACTTTCTGCGCCCCTTTGCTTCGCCTCTAAGACCTTGTTTTGGCACCACCGGCGTATTTTTCCTTCGTCCCTCCCCTACCGTGACCTTTTCCCTGGTAGGGGACAGTTCTATCCGGCCCTCCCTAGGTTGTTCGTGTTACCCCTCCCTGCCCCCCCATCTGATTTGATTCACCAGGAAGCCTCCGTTTCCTGAAATAGTCCCTCTACTTTCGTCTGGGAAACGTCCCTTTAACTCTTTTCCACGTTTTGGCCCAGCTCTTTTTTCTTTTTCCCGGCGTACTCTTACTCCCCCCCCCCATCACTCTTTTATTTTGATAATTTTGACCGTGTGCGGTAACACGACCCACCCCTTCCTCGTTTTCCTTTGTGTGTCTTTTTTCACCAAGCCTGGTGTGTTTGACATCCCTGAGCCTGGGAAGAAACCCTCCCCTTCACCCCTCCAATTTTTTCTTCAGGCCTTTCCTTCATTTCCTTTTGATTGGGGGTTTTCAGCCGTTACCTTTGACAGCTCTTTTTTTTTTTTCGTTCTTTTTTTTTATGGGTTGTGTAAGGCCTCCCGCCTAAAAGTCCCCTTCTTTGACTTTTTCCCGAATGCGGTAGGCGGTTCGTCCCCCTTTTTTGATTAGCGATTGTATGGTTCTTTCCTCCGTGGTAAGCATTTGAGTGGAACTACGCCTTTTTTTTTTTCTTTTTCCACTTCCCCCCCAACTTATTTTTCCACAATGGTTCAGGCCCCCCCCAGGCGTGGCCCGACACTCGCCGTACCGCTGTTTTCCCGTTTTTTTTGACCCACTCATTTCGTCCGTACTTGTCTCGGACCTCGCCCCCTTTGGACCGGCCCCCACAGTTGGTGGACCCCTTCGTTCCCCTTTTTTGAGTGAAAAACGTCTTCTCGGTGGGTCACCTTCTGGTTTTTCAAGTTGCCCCTACGCGAACTTTTTGACCCCACACACTTCCTGCACTACTTTTTTCGGTTCCCCTGGTAGTACACCTCGGTCACCCAGACAGACGGTTTTGGCCTTGAGTGCCCGCCGATGTTTTATCATTTTTTTCATCCCTCCCCCCTCATAGAACCCCGTTTTGCCCCCCCCCTTCTCCCCCCCCCCCCCCCCTGGCCTTGGGGGTTTGCAGGTGATCCGTCTGAGGCATGGACGCTCTCCCCCCCCCTTCCTTCCCCGGCCTTTTTTTTTTGCAACCGCGAGGTTGTCCCAGAAATGTGACCAGACCCCTGACCCCAGGAGTACAGAAAATGTTCGGTTCCCCTATTCGTTTCCCCTCCCTCGCATTGTTTGTGTTACTGTCTCTTTTTGCGTCCCCCTCTCCCCACCCCGTTTTTTTGCGCCTTGGAGACGTTGCGAGTTTGGGTCTGTTTTGGGCTGTCCCCCGTCTTTTCCACTCTTCTCCTCCCTTTTTCCAAACATACTCCGCGCCTTTGCGCGGGATGGTTTGCTATTGCCCCCCTGGGAATGAGTTGCGTTGGGGCCCCTCTCTTCCCCTTTCGGTATGCATTGGACTTCCCCAGAAAGGGCCATCCCACTTACCCCCCACACCCGGATAGTGATTTTAGGCCTGATTCGTCTTGTTACCCGGCTCAACTGCGCGTCACTATTTTTTTTCCCCTGATTTTGTCCCTGTTTCCCATCGGGGGATTTACTATTGCAGTTGCTGATTGGGGGCACGATTTGCCCCCCCCCCCCTTATTCGTTGTTTTCGCCTTTTTTGCCGAGTTTGGAGAGTTGTTTTCCTTGGCCCCCTTGACCCAGGTTTGTCACCTCCTCTGGGCACACCTTCGCTGCAGTCATGATTTACATTCCTGTTTACCTTTTTTCACTCCCCCTCTCACGTTTCGAACTGTTGTCGGCCGTGGACCCGCCGTGGTTTTGGGCACCGTGCCCCCTGTCTCCACGGGTCGGAACGTTTCGCTTGATGACATTTCTCTTTTCTTCCACGTTTTTTTTTTAACTCCCCCTTCCCCTTTCGGGCTCGTCCGTGCGCCTTATCCTCTGACCCGCCCGCGGCTGAACCCTTCCTCCTCCGACACCTTTTCTGGTCTGTGATCCAGACACCCACCCTCATCTTTAGACTGACACTCAATGGTTCCCTCTCCCCGTGTGCCCGTGCACCCCCTGACTTTCTCCCCCCCCTTTTTTTGCCACAACCCAATTAAGGCAGGGTTCTTTTGTGATTCTCCCTTTTTTTCGATACCTGTCATTCCATTTGAGAGCCCACCCGCAGAAGCCCGTCTTTCCCGAGGTTTTTTTCCCCTCCCCTTCTGTCTATTTTTGATCCCGCCGACCCCTCCAAACTAGGTGAGCATTCCTTAATAGATTTCGGAGGTATTCTTCCTTCACCTCCTCCCTTTTTTTCAGTTCCTCTTTTCTCCCAATTCTCTCCACCCCATGCCCAGGGTGGCCGAAGACCACTCGGGGAGGTCTTGTTCTTTTCTTCTTCTATTGCCCCTTCTCTTTTTGTGCGGTGGTCCACGATTTGCGGTTTTCTTGTCATCCCGCCTTTTTGCGAACCATTTCTCTTTTCTGGTGACAGTGCGGTTTCTCTCCCGGTGAGTTGCGCGAAACGCCTGATGCGTTTTCCTTTCCTCGGAGTTCTTTGGGGGCGGCGCCCTCCCCTTTGCCCTCCCTCCCCCCTTTCAGTCCCTAGATTTGCCTGTTCTTGGATCGCTTTTTAAACGGTTCTCTGTTTGGCAACCTCCGCCGTGTTTCTTGCGCGTTGGCCGTTTTCCCCTTCCCCCCCCCCACGTCTTCCCCCGTGCTTCCGTTATCCTACAGCCTAGGTCTTATTCACCCCTGTTCACCCCGTTCGTTCACGGTTTTTTCCGACTACACCCCCCTGCTCCCGAAACCCTCCTCCCCCTCCTCTCCGGGTTCTTTTTTTGTTGAACGTCACGCGGTTACCTGGTGATTTCTTTTTTGGTTGTGGCCACCGATAACCTAGTTTCGGATATTCCTTCCGTTCCTTCCGGACTTTTAAATTCCCGGTTGGTTTTCTGCTCCCCGCGTCTTCCCCCAGGTCTATTCCGGTGTATGCGGTTTTTTTTATGCGGATGCCCCCATCCCCCTTGTCTTTGTCTCTCTGTCACGAAGGTTGGCGATCCTTTCATTTTCTAAACACACCCCCCCCCCCCCGACCCCCCCCCGCCCCCCCAACCCCCCACCCCCCCCCATTTACGTTATGACTCCCTCCCCCCTCGTTTTCCCCCGGACCCCCGCGTGTTGTTTTGTTTCCTCTGCCACTCCTGTCCACCGAAGACGACAGAAACCACCCTTCAAAGAGTCTCACGTAGTAGCCTGACTGTCTTTTGTCCCTTTGGAATTTTTTCTTCTTTATTTGTCTTGCCCCCCCTCGTCTGGCACTCGTCTTCATGCGGCCCCCATAAGTTTTTCTGCCAACTCGTGCTAGTTCAGGAGACTTTTGTGGGTTGTCTGCAGCTTCCGGTTCCCGGCTCTTTTCCCCCCCCTTATTTTGGCGAATGTGCTGACGGTCCTCCTGATAGCTACTGTGTTCCGTTTCCAGCGACTTCCCCGTCGATGCCTTTCCGCTGGCGTCCCAAACTTAACGTTTTTTGTCTTTGGCTTTTTTTGACCCCGGCAAGGTTTTTTTTGTTTTTTTTTGTGGGGTAGAGGTCCAGTTTTCTTACTATGTTGCCCTTTAGGGGTCCCATTGGGGAGCTCATTGCTCCTCTGGTGCTATTCGTTCCTTGCCCCCGTTTCTCTTGGTTGTTGTCTGAATCTTCCCAATTGTTTCCTGAGGTCTCCCCTTTTTGAACGATCCACTAATTAATTGCGCGCTCTCGTGCCCCTGTTTGTCGACATCCTTACAGCCCCCCACTCCAGCATCCCTTTCGTTTTTTTTCCCAGGCCGCGACCCCGTCCCCAGCCTTAGAAGCCTCCCATTCGCGCAGCGCTTCCCCCCACGGTTCTTCATGCGATCTCACCACACCTCCAAAGCTCCGAGCCTTTTTTGCCACTTTGTCTCCCCTGAACTGTCTCCCACCCACGTGTCCTCCTGTCGCTCCTTTGTTTAAGTCCCGTCTCCTCCCCCTTCCAACCATATGACCTTGTTTGGACGGATAAACCCTTTTCCGTGTCTGCGTCCTGTTTCCCCTCCTTTTTTTTTTTAGCCCTCGTGTCTTTTTTTCCCTGCCTCTCATTCTAGACACACACAAGTGGGACCCGAGGCTCTCTCTTTTCCTCCGTTTTTTGTTTTTCCTTTTTTTTTGGTTTTCTTTCGGTCTTTTTTTCGGGGTTTGTTTGGTTACCCTAGTTTTCGTCAAAGCACGCGGGCGTCCGGGGGCAGTTTTGACCCGGCAGGACCGGTGATGGTGAAAGTCCCCCCTTTTCATACTTGGATCTTATTCCTCTCTCTTGTCCACGCCCCGGGGGCAGCCGATCGGGGAGTTGTTTCCGAGTCTTTTCTCTGTCCCGAGACGAGATGTAGTTGTACTTCCTTGTTGTTCGTTTGGCGACGGCATGCGCCACGCCTTTTTTATCTCTTCGCGAGGGCATCTTTTAAGGAGGCGTAGCGGATTGGGGTTTTGGAGTTTGTTTTTTTGCGTTTCATTCCTCCCCTTCTTCCTTGCCGGCAATTTTTTTTTTTAGGACTTTTTCTGATGGATTTGTTCACCCCCCCCCTTCCCTTATCGAGCGGAATGTTTGGTCTTCTGAGGAAAACGCTTGTCCCTCGAATGAGGCATCGAGCTTTCGTCTTTTCTTTGTCCCCAACCGTCCCTTTACCGTCTAAGTGCACCTGCAACCCTCCCTTCCATAACTTCTTTTTCACCAACGGCCAGTCTAAAGAGTTTAAATTTTTTGGTGTACCGTTCCATTTACTCTCTTTTAATGCTGACCGCGTGGCCAGCACTTTTTAGGCTCCTGTCCTCACCCCCAATCGTGGGCCCTCCCCTTACCCGCAGAGGCGTGGGCCCGAAGGTTTTGGGGTTCGGACAAAGGCCCCTTCCTCCTCTTCCCCTCTTTTTTTTTTTGCCCACCCATGGCCGCAATGAGGGACGCCCCTTTTTTTTGGCTGTTTTTTAGCATTAAGACAGTCTCTTTCCGTTCCCCCTCACGGTGATGGTTTCTGCGAGCCTGTTTGTCTTTGTTTCTTTTTTTTTTTATTTTTCCATCCCCCCGTTCACTTTTGAGATGTCGATCGGCCCACCCTCCCCAATTTTTCCTTTATTTACACCTCTTGACAGTCTTTTTTTTTGCTAACACTCATCCCCGATATCTGCGACAGGTCCGTGTTTCCCCACTCCCGCGCCCCCGGGCGGTCATCTGCCCGCAAGCAAGATTTCTCTTTTTTCCGTCGGCTTTCCCGCAACCCCCCCCCTCTCCCCTCCCCCCCAAGTTTCTGTTTTGCCTGGCTGGTGTTTCCGTTTCCCCCCCACGTCCTTGATCTTTTTTTTCAAAGTTCCTTATTTTTCTACCGCACGTTGTATTTTTTAGGCGTGAACGAAGGGTTTTTTTTTTACCCGGTTTTGGACCCCTCAGATGAGGCTCTGGGAGTTAGTTTTGGGACGTCTGTACACCCTTTTAGCGTCTTTTTTTCTGTTTCCCCGTTTCCCAGCTCTCCGCCTTTACCTCTTGTTCGTTAGTTGGAAATTTTGGGCACCCAACTTTTTTTGGGATGCGCCGCCTGAACCCCCTTTTTTTTTTCCCCCCTTGGCTTCGCTGTTTTTCCCCCCCTCACCTTTCTTTCCGACGGTGGTTTTTTCCCCCCAATTGCGTCCGTCCCCGTCCTGCAAGCTGCTTTTTGCAACCTCTGTACGCTCTTTCCTAGTCTGGTCCCTTTTTCCCCTGTGGAGTCTGAGGTGAGACGGAACACCAAAACCCCAGCCTTTCTTTTTTCTACGGATTTTTTCTCTGGTTTTGCTTTCTGTGGGCTCAGAAACACAGTTTCGTTAATTGCCTAGAGTGCTTTCTTCCGTTTTGTTTCTTCTCAAGTTTTTACGCTTTCATATCCTTCGTGTCCTCTTTTTCTGCCCCAGCAGAATGTGGCTCTTGTTTTTTGAAGTCGGAAGTCTTTTAGCAGTCTCCGCGCCCCTTTGTCAGTGTGCCCTTTTTTTTTTTTTGTTTCCCCAGACCAGTTCCTATGCCTCCGTGTCTTCCCCTGCTGAGACTGGCTCGCCGGAGGCTTTTTTTTTTCACCCCTTTTGAATTTCCCCAGACTACATCCAAGCGACAGTTTCCCCGTTGTTTTTTTCACTTTCCCCTGCCCTTCCCCTCCCCTTCTTTCTTCTTCGTCGTATTTTTGCCCAAACCGTAACCGGGCTGCCCGTCTGCTGAAGTTCCGTTGTCTTTTTTTTTGTTTCGTTTCCAGAAGCACTATCCTATGGATTTTTTTCCCCAAAATCCTTTGGAACTGGTCCCCTGCCTGTTCCTATCCCCCCCAAGGAACATTGCCTTTTCCGTCCCCGCGCCCATGTCGTTTGATGGGCTCTTTTTTCCTTGAGAAGGGTGACCCTTCGACAAGACCTTTGCCGAATGGCCACGCGCGTCCTTCTTTTTCCCCTGGCGTCTACTATTAGGAACCTAAACCCATTCCCCCTGGTTATTTTCCCTCCGCGTCTTTTTTTTGTTGTTCAGGTCTGTGGCCTTCTACGGGTATCCCAACAGGACCAAAGTCATCTCGACTTTCTGTGGCTTTTTTTTTCTCACTTAGCCCACACCGGCCACCCTCTTTGCCCGTTGCAGACTCCACTATTGTCTAGTTTTCCTGTCTTTCCCCAGTTTCCCGAGATCAACTGGCTTTACCGTCAGCTATTTTTTTGTTGGCTATTAGCAGGTTATGCCTTCATTTCCTTTGACCGTTTAGGACTTGCCGAGGACTTATGACCTAGTTCTGCAAATGCCTAAGACGCGGGTTTACGCAAGGTCTAAACGAGGATTCACCGATCTCCCCCCCTCACCCCCCCCCCCCCCCCCCCCCACGTTTATGAGGCCAGTTGTTGTAAGCTAGGACGCCACGTCCCTGTTTCCTTAGGGTTAAAACGTACCCCCTCCTGTTAGCCCCAGTGACACCACCCTACTTCGCAAACCGCCGCTGGGGTACAGTAATCTTCAACCAACCACTTTTTTTTCCGTCCCCCGATTTTTTTTAGTAGGACCCAGGCTAGCCCCATACCGGTTTGCCAGTCCGAAATCCCGTGTTTCCTCTTTTCACACTTTTCCCTTTTCTCTTTCGAGTTATTGTTTTTGGCCGCTGCGCCGTGCAACTTTACCCACCAGGTGTAGACCGGTGATGTCTGCGCGTCCCACGACCCCCTCCCCCGACGCGGCCGTTAGTTCCCCCCCCCACCCTAGGTCCTTCCGTCTTTAAGGTCCCTCGGTTTTTTTTTTTTTTTGCCCCATCATCCCACTGTCCCCCGAACTGTCCCCATTTCTTTTCCTTTAACCAGCCGAGCCCAGTTTTTTTTTGCCCTATTTTTTGGGAGGCTTCACCCCCAGATATATGGGGTTTAGAACCCTCCCGTTGTCCCCAATCCTTTGTCTAAAACCCCACGACCCCTCCCCTCCCCCCTTGGATTCTACTGCATCTCTGGGACAACCCGGTAGTTTCCCAGGGTCTCGCGTCCCCCTTCTGCTCATCCCCAACCCCCTCGCCTTTTTTTCTGCGCTGGCTTTTGTATTGTTTCCTGGTGTTGCTCCTTTTTTTCCACCTTTGCTGTTTTACTCCTAGTTTGACCAGTGGCGTCCGGCCCCTCACGAACCACCCCTTTTTTTTATATCCACGGCCACCCCCCATGAATTGTCTAGATCATTTTTATTTTTGCAGGGTCAATCCCACTACGTACATGTCTTCCTTGTTTATTCTACTTTCCTCAGTGTTAGACCCGTTTTGAGCTTTCACACTTCCATACTTTAGAAGATGCGGTTTTTATATTAGACCCGGTTCGTCACTGGCCCGCGGTGGTTTCCCCTTTATACCCCCCGGTTTTTTTTCCTCCAGGTTTCCACCAGATCCCTCTTTTCCCCGCAATTGCCATTTGTGTTTGTGTCACACGCCCACCCGGTCCCCTTCGAGGTCTTTCCCGGCCCAGTCGGCACGCGTCATTCGGTGTTCCATTCCTCGAGGTCGTGTGAACACGCCCCCCCCCCCCCAACCCCTTTGCTGTCCACCCTGTGCACCCTCCTTGTGCTCCCACCCATCCCCGAGTTTATCGTGTGTTGCACTTTTTTTTTTTTGTTTTCCCCCCATCAATCACCCCTTTTCCTGTTTCTCTCTCCTTACCGAACTCGCCGTGCCAAACCCGCTAGACGTCCCCTTTTCCCCCCTTCCCCTCTTCCGGGATACCACTATGTTAGTTCCCCCCTCCTTTCTTTTTTCGATCCGTTCCCTCTTGCCACGAATGCATTTTTTTAGAACCAAAGATTACTTCCCCATCCCATTCACTTGAGGTACTGATGAATTCCTATAAGTTGGCTGATAGACCAGTATCTTTTTTCTCAGACCCCCCCCCCCACTTTTTACCGAAATAGACGGTCGTGTTGGTGTCGTTGTTCCAGGCCCCTTCTTAGTCCACATGTAACCAACATTTTCATTTCCCAACCTTTTTGGGAACTTAAACTCAGAGAATACTATCCTTTGTCGTGGTTTTTTGGAGTTTAGTTTGCCACAAGTCTCCCACGGACATCTCGAAGTGCGAATAAGTTTGTTTACCGTTTTATAAGGTCTTTTTTACTTTAACTCAGTTTATTAATTTCTGAGTCTCTTTTAGTTCGTTTCTTTACCACTTTCCCAACTGGCTTCCCCCGAGTAGTACTGGCCGTAGATTTTAATGAAGTCATTTTTTTAGGTCAATTCCTGAAGTCTGATTAACGGCCCCTCCCCCCCCTTCCTTGACCCTGGCGCTTCTTTCAGAGTCCTCTTGACCTAATGGAAACTCCGAACGATGATTAATTTTTTCTTCCCGTCCCCCCCTAGGCTGGCTTTTCCTATGCAGGAAAGACGCTCCCCCTCCCCATATATGGTCCATCGGGTGTTTAGTCTCCCCGGCTCCGACGGTATTTGCTTTGTGCGTAGTGAAAGTTTGTACGAGTGCCTAAGTCTTCTTCAGTTTAGGCGCTTTCTCGATAGTTGGCCCCGTAGTTTCTACCTCTTCCAACTTAACTTTCAGGTGTTCTGTGACCCTTTTTCCCCGTCCAGGTGACCCACCACCGTCCACCCCGCTGACCCTCCCCCCCGGAACCCCCCTCTGTGTCGTGCTAATTCCCAGTACTTTGCCATGATCCCACCCCCAACCCGTTGACCGCCCCCCCCCCCTTCGCCTGCGATACTTTTTGGAGGGAGTATGCTTTTTTTTTGTCTCCCCCGCCCTGCCCCCAGTTCACCCAGGCCCCAACCGATTCGTTCCGTTCGGCACTGAGTCGTCCCCCCGTGGCCTGACGTCCTTTAGGTGAAGATCCTTTTCCTCATCTTCCCTTCCCTGCCTGCTTAGGTTTGTTTAAACCCGGTCCTCCCCCGTTTTTCCCAATCAACATACGTACCGAGCGGTCCCCCTACACTTTTCTTAGCACCGGCGGACTGTAGTCCAGCGAGCACAGATGTTTGGGAGTTGTCCCGTTCGTGTCCCGTTTTTGGACCGGTTGGTTGAGTTTTTCCCCCCCCCTACCCATTTCATCCCTGTCCTGTCTGTGTCTGGCTGTGCATTCTCTCCCTGAGGAAGGTCCTATTGTCGTGACGTTGCCCGTCCCTTATTGTCCCTTTTTTGTATTCCCCAGGCCGGAATCCCTTCCCACCGATCTTTCTCTGCCCGTGGATATCGCCTGTAGCCGATCTTGGTGTGCTCATCTTTTTCTTTGCGGAGGTGAGTCTTTCCTCGGACTTTTCTTTCTTGGTTTATTGTTCCCCCTACCCTCCCTAGTTCGAGGGCTACCTTTCCAGGTCCCCCTGAAGGTGAGGTAAGCCGCCCTTTTTTTTTCAACCGTACTTCTCCCCCTTTTTTCCTGAATTGCCGAAGGCTTTCCTTGTGTGTTGGCTCGTCTGTTTTTTTGGTATGCGTTTTTTTGCTTTCGGTATTAAAGAGTTCCTCATGAACACATTCGTTATCCTTCCCAGTTTCCCCCTCAGGTTGTTACAGCTAGATATTCTTTTTCTAATACCTCCCTACCACTGAGGGGTTCTAACCCTCCCTCTTTTTTTCCCAGTCCGGACGTTCAGCAGGTCCTTAGAACTGTCCCACTTATGGTAGGATACGATAGTGTAGCGTCGATTTTTTTTTTTTTTTTTTTTTATCTCTTTTCTATCTATATTTCATGGAGCCCATCGGACGAGGCTGGTCGTTGCTGGCTGTATGTTCGTCCCCCCCCCCTGCTCCGACACTTTTGCTATTCGATTCTCCTCATCGTACGCGATCCGTAGCGATTACCTCTTAAGCTCGGCCTTCCCCTGGAGACCGACGAGGAGGCCTTCTTTTTTGGGGTTCCGAATGTCGATTCACGTCGCAACTTGAGTTAGACCATGTTTTTTGCCCTCTCCTCACTAGTACATACCGCACTGCTTCTGGTAGAGTCCGACCTTTCGGGCGCGACGCGGCTGACCGTGTCCTGCCTCTCCCTGTCGTCAATCTGACCCTCGCGGCGACGCCCCCTTTTTTCCTCTTCTCACCATTTTTTTTTTCCTGCCTTTGGAATTCCGCGAAGAAGGCCGGTCAGATGAGAGCTTGTCAGATTTGTCGAGTCGGTTCGAGGTGTTTCGTCCGCCTCCCCTCTCCTTCCTGCCGTCGACGCAACCCGTGTTTCCTACTCCTTTACTGAATATTCTCCGCTGGACCACCTCCCGCGCTTCCGGCTGTTGTCACTGCGATGTGCGATCGGCCAGAAGAGATCACTTTCGACCCCCAGCGATAGACTCCTCGCCACTTCAGGTTCAATTGACGGCGACGGCTTCTTCGAGTATTTCATGAGTTCCCTTGGCACTCCCGCTAGCCCCTTGTTGTCAGATCCTGGGATTCGTGGCACCTCGACGGCCACCCCGTTTTTTTTTTTCGCCGCCCCCCCCCCCCCCCACCACCTCTTCCCGTGTGCTGGTCTCTTTACCACCGCCCCGCCGATACTGCACCGACGGCGATCCTTTGTTCCCATTTGGCGAGGCTCTATCTTAAGCTCTCCGGCCTTTTTTTTTACGCGGCACCGGTCCCTGTTGCCCTCGCCAAAAGTGCTCCCCCTCCCTTAAGATCGACGTTGACGCGTTCTGGATGGGAGCCCGTGCGTGCACCCTCCACGCCCCACATCTAATCCCCGCCCCAAACCCCCACAACACACCACAACCCCCAACTACACCCCAAACACCATCCCCCACAACACAACACCCCACCCAAAACCCCCCCCCCCCCCCCCCACCCCCCCCTCACCTGTTTTCCTCCTCCACACAATCTTCAGTTGCGACTGTCCCTTCCCCCACGCGACCCCCCCCTCTTTCTTTTTCGTGCGTCGTCCACCGGCGCAGCGCGCTCACCTTGTTCGAGACATTGATGTCTGCGTAGATCTTCTCTGGGTCTGCCTTCCTTACGTGCCAAGGGGGCAGCGCCCTGTACCCCTATATTTCTCCACCCTGGATTCTTTTCCCAGTCCAAATACTCATCTCATGGGATTTTTCGACACTTGATCCAGAAGCTCCCCCCTCCCCCCCTTTCATTGTCGGGTGTGATCCGATGGTGACCAGTTTCGGTTCCTCCCCTGATGCCCCACGAGCTGGAGGGATAGGGGCAAAGAGTTTTTAAATTTTGGTCCCTCCCCCCTTTTAGTGATCCGACTCAATAATGGGAATACTGGTGTTTCCCTTACTTTTGCTTCTCACCTTCTGTTCACCCACTTTTGTTTACAGTGAAGCGCCGCGCCCAAACCGATGAAGATTCCCAACCCAGCAAATTTTAAAGCCCCCCTGATGTCAACGCATTGAATCTGTCCTCTTCCCGCGGATATTTTTCGATACCTTTTCCCCACATCCATTTAACTTAGCCGGCTGGGAAGTCACTGCAAGTTAGACGAGTCCTCTATATCATTTTCAACCGACCGACTTCACCGTC
>Ga0179593_1595067_pt1 | contig 29194 bp, 31 predicted proteins | sample CZODoug2_1_08_16_FD_185931 | JGI IMG/M metagenome (GOLD analysis project Ga0179593, IMG submission 185931) | Vadose zone soil fungal communities from Angelo Coast Range Reserve, California, USA - CZODoug2_1_08_16fungal (PacBio error correction) | ecosystem: Environmental > Terrestrial > Soil >... | reverse complement strand
GAAGCCTTTGTTCGTGTTCTTGGAGCCGGTTATCGCAAACCCTTTCTTTTCTTGAATCATCTTCTCTTTGTTGTAGATATATTCCAGTGTTTTGGCGCGCCCCAGAGGAGACACTTAACCCCATTATTCCTGCGGCTTCCCCTCCCTTTTGGGCTGATCTGCTCCGGCTCCTCCCCTCTTTCTTTTGCATCACGCCTGCCCCCATCAGCGTCCGTGAGTGGACCTCACCCGTGTCTGACACCGGTACCTGATGCATTTCCAACCCCCCCCCGACTCTCATGTTTTTCCTATAGATCACCGCTTGGACTCGCCTTTGCGATTGTAAATGCCCTTTTCCCTGGCCGAACAGGATGCCCTCTTTTTTTTTCTGGCCCCTTTTTGAAACTTTCTGCTTGACGTCAAACCTAAGACAATTTCTTTGGCCACCCTCTCCTACTCTCTACCCCCAAGTTGTTTCAAATCGTCGCCCCAAGAAAGACGCCCTTCCTAAAAAAAAGGTAAAAAACCCCTATCTTTCTGGTTCTATTTCCTTCATCCCCCTACGCGGCGATAAAGTGGAGCGTTTTTTTGCCCCCCTCTTAGCATCTCCGATAGCAGGTTTTGCGACCTCCTAGTTGCCAAAATGTTCTTTTCCAGTGCCAAGCTCTTTCCACAGATCCTATACGGGCCAGCTCCATCAAGCATAGCGGACTCCACTTGTAAAAGCTCGAAAGATTCCCACGATCTAATCATGAAGCCTAAAACACCACCATGTCTATATGATTGGACCAACTGAACTCTCCTTTTTAAACGATTCAGCTTTTCTTCATGGCCCACACGTCGTTCAACGAAGACCCTTCGAAGCTCTTTGTTTCCCCGATGTCACCTACGATGTTTCCCCCGTAACGCATTCTGTTTCCCCTGCACGACGCCGCTTGAGTAGCTACTGACTTTTAGACTTGGTTTGCACTAACTTTTTTTTAAAGGGATAATGAGAGTCCCGTACTCTCTTTCTTGGTTCGCTCGGTGTCTTTGGACTACTGGCAGGCGTCCCCACTGTCCGCCCCCGTATACCTTATTGATTCTTAAGAGGGCCGACCTCCAGAGAAGTTGACCAATTTTGAGTATCCGTCTGAGCTATGAGTATATGGCCAACTAAAGTCTCTAGAGTCGTGTTGATGTTCCCCTGAGACCCCCACTCCCCATGGACCCCTATCCAGATGCCGGTGCTACCGACGTTTTGTCCCCCCTCCCTTTTTCACTGGGAGACTTTTTGCCCTTGGACAATGTAGCTCCTAGATTTTTTTTTCTATTAACTCGTGAGTTAGTTCTGGAAGTCCTTTTGTCCTTTTTAAGAGTCTCATTGTCACTCACGCCACGTTTCACTTTATTTCCATCCTCCGGCTCGCCGTAACCAGAAACTCCAGTCACCTTACTCCGTTTAGGACCCCCAGGCTCTCTTGCCACTCCTCCCTCCCTTTTTCTGCTCCCGATCCCCCCTCCCCCCTTCCCGCCGTGCGTCCAAAGGTTGGATACCCCATGATCACTTCTTTTCTCTTTTTATCCCAATCAGGCCCCCCCCCTTCCCCCCCCTCTCTCTTACCGGTTATTGCAATTCCCCCGTTCTGGCAGGTTTATAGTTAACTTAAGCGGAGTACCCGCGTGACACCATCAAGTTTTTTCCCCAAGCTGATTTTAATGTTACATCGCCCCTCTTCGCCGTAGGTCCCTCGAGCTTCCCCGACGAGCGAGGAAATAACTCCCGCGGACCCCCAGTTTCTTTTAAGTAAAACTTCAAGTCTTTCTTTTTTTTCGCCCCTCCCCTTCCATACCGAGGTCCACGCGCTGGACAATGATAGATTGTCACGTTTTCTATTTTTTCTTTTCCTTCCCTCCACTGTCTTGCTGAACTACCTCTAACTTCTCTGTTGTCGATGTCGTTGCGCTCGCCTCTGAAGCGCCTTATGCAGGAAGCCGCTCTCTTGCTATCGAATTGGATTCTCCTTTTAGATTCTCCTTTTTTTTTTTTTTTCTCCCGTGTGTGTCATCGCCCTTGCTTCTCTCCCCCACAGACGCACGACCTCCTGACGCACTTTTTTTCAATCCCCTTACCCGGTCCCCATCCTCTTTTTTTCCCCCGATGTGGATAGATTTTATATCGGTCGATTATTTGATTTAGCAACACGTTCTTTTTATCATCTTTTGTTACTGTGTAGATTAAAGTCCCCCAACCTTGTTCCAACCAAGTTGAAAATACCTTTAGCTCTATTGACTCCCCTCTTTCGGCCCAATTTTGCTTTCGAGTACGAGAAAAGAAATAGGACTGTTTTCCCCAACAGATTCATCTTTTCCCCGGAGTCTTCAGTAGCACTTACTGGTGGCGGCGGGTTCTTTAGAAATAGGGAAGTTATGCCCTTTCCTCCTTTTTCTGGTCTTTGTCTTTTTAAATCTCCTGTATTTTTCTTTCAAGGTATGGGCGTTGGAGGAAGCCCCCCTCGTTTTTGGAATTTGGATTGCGGATACCCTTTTTCTCTAGTTTCTTTTGGTCGTTCGCATCGGCTGCCGTCTCGATTCCATCAAACGACGTCTTCGATGGACCCTCTCAACCCTTTTACAATCTTCCCAAAGCTTATATTTCACGGGCTCCCCCTCCTCCTACGGAAACCATAAGCACAAATTTTCGGAATTGCTGTTCCCTTTCGCAACGAGTTCCCAACTGAACGCTTTTTTTCCCTATTTTGGACTGCTTCAAAGACGCAGACTAATTCTATGTTGGATACCTGAAATTTTCAACACCGTTGTGAGTTAAAGGAGGGACTCTTTTCTTACCTTATCTCGCAGAGCTTTTTGAAGTCCCTAGGAGCCGAAGCAGTAGAATTGGGTAACCTTACAAGGTGTACTTTTTCTCCGTCGTTTTTCTTTCTTAACGTCCTCCTCCCCGTGGATGAGTTTTGTCGGACCATATAAGCCTCATCTGCCACCCCTTTGCACCTCTCCAATGCGTCTCTCTCAAAAGCTTTATGTCGACCCCGCTCATATCTGCTCTAAATTATGTTTTTAAAAGTTAACTTTCCGGGTTCCACTTGTTCCCTTTATTGTCCCCCTCTTTTCTTGCCGGTCCACGTTACTGCCCCATCCAGCTTTTGGGTTGGTGGCTTTAGCCCTGCTAACGAACTCTTTAGGGGGCCTGCCTTCGAGATACCCCTACTCAAAATTCTCTCTTTCCCTCGTCTCTTCCTACTCTCGGCCCTTCCATGCTAGAAGGAGGGAACTCAAGTTCCCTTTTTTTAATGGTTGGTATTGCCTGGCCCGAACAAGCCACTCCATCATAGAACCGAGCAGCACCCATGAAAGTAAGACTCTTTAGACGAATTCGACTGAGAGCTTACTAAAAGAACTTCCTCCAAAATTCCCTGCTCGGGTGCTTCATACGTAGACCCATTTGTGTCTTCAGTTTTGGAGCCAGGCGATATTCAACACAGAGTGAGGAATCCCCTAACGTGGGGCTCTGCAGTCCCTGTGTAACAATTACCTCTGCTTTATATCGTAACGGCCTTTTTTTCCGCAATCACTTTCTACTCTTTTGTAGGATGGTTGCCTTCTATGTATCCTTTTTACATCCCTCACTCTATGTTTCGCTTCTTGGAAGACCCTCAGTATGTCCCTCCGCGTAATCGCATTCTTTTCTTCTTGCCTCCATTTGGCCCCCTTGCCCTGCGGATGTAGCGAACCCTTCTGCCCGTTCTTTCGCTGCGCAGTGGCCGACCTCTCGGACCCGGCGCCCACCCCTTAGTGTTCTACGCGCCATTTCCCCCTCCCTCCCCAACCATATCTCCCGCTCTTTTTTTGGTTTTTTTCCGTGTGGGTAGATTGAAGTAGTTCTGTATGGTGACGATTTCAAATTCTCTTTCCTTTCGCCGTCCGAGGTGTGTAAAAAATGCCCTTGTTTAGTTGACCCATTTTGATGATAAACGTTTTTTTTCCATTTTCTCTTTCTGTTGAAAGCCCCCATCCCTTCTCCCCCTAGGCCACAAACTTCCCCCTTCTCGGATGCAGTAGCTGACTCTCGGTGTTGCTGGATATGGGTGACACTTCCTACTCTTTTGATTCAACCCTTTCACGGTCCGCCGGTCGACCTGCTTCGTGACGCTATCTCATCATGAGTTTTTACCTCTTCCCTCGATCGGCTTTGGCCTTCTTGCGCCGGACGCTGTCGCTCTCCACAAAGAGATTCGTGTTCGTGGCTTCCCTCTTTTTGTTTCCAAACATCTTGGGCCCCCTTGAATTCTCTTTGTTTGTCTGACTCCAAATATGTTGCGATGAAGACGCCCATTTTCTGCAGACCGACCCCCCAATTTTCCCTTTTTTTTTCATGCAGCCTTGGTTTTCTTCTCGGATTCCACAGCCTCGTCGATTCTTCGCACCAAACCCACTAGTAGATCCCCAGGTCCTCCTAATTTTCCTAGCCCTCCCACGCGGTCAGGTTCTTTCAGGGCTGCATACGCCGCGTGTCTCGGCACAAATCCTCCCCAAAAACGTACACCCCCCCCCCACCCAAACTGGCTCAAAAAAGAGATGTTTTCTGTCAACTAGTAGTTTTGTAATTCAGAAAATTTAGGCGCCTTCCCTGAAGTGGCTTTTCAGCGGGCCAAACAGTTGCTGGAAAACGTGTCCCCCCCCCCACAGACGACCTCTTTTTGTTAGGCAGCATACTCTCGAATTTGGCAAAATTTTAGCAACTCCCCGAAGCCACTCCCCCCACCCAAGCAATGCTAGATGTTAGGGCCCTTTCCCTTTTACCAAGATAGGATACCGATCCTGCCAGAGATTTTTACCTATCCTTCCTCTCAGTCTTTTCTCTTCCAAGACGTTCTCTTGTCTACTCCCCTCCGATGTGCAGGAAACCCTTTAGGTGCTTTTCAAATTGCAGCCTTTCCTATTCCTCCCCGCGAATACTTGCTCCTCCGCCCTAAAGCCTCGGTCCCCCCCCCCTTTTAGCAACATTCGTCGTCCCGCTCTATCGCCTACCGCATCAACAACTTTTTTTCATTTTTCTGTTTCCCCCTTGCCGACGTCCGCCCGGAAGTCTGCCTTCCACCAATCGTTCGGCACCCGAAGCATTTATCCTACCTTTTTTGACAAGCCGCGGCTTTCCGCCTTGCAGGCCAGCCATTCTTTTCGACTGCATGGAGCCGCCGCGTTGTTGGTTTTCAGTTCGGGGCCTTTCCAAGGTTCTATTTTCTCTCCCTTGCGTTCGTCGTCCGGTCTTGGGGGGGAGCATTCGAGTTTTACGCCTCTTGATGCTCGTCCTCGGCCTTTGCACGAAACATTCCCCTGTTAAGGATTCCCCTCCGTCTTACTTTAACAGTTTTTTCGGATCGAATCCCCCCTTTTATAAGGTTTTCCTTTTTCGATTGAGTCTCTAGAATGCCGCCAAAACGCCATTTTAGCGTTCGTTTTTGAGCAGTGGACCCAGCCCCCCCCTCCAAACTGCAAGTATGTGAGTACACGAATTGTACCGTCAGCCAGAGGGCAATGCAGTAGGCCCCTAGTTTTTCACGAATGCCGTTTGCTCATCACCGCCCTTCTAACCCAGATAGGAGGGTTAGAACCCCCCGCGTGAGGTCCCCCTAGATGGCTTCCCCTGCGTGTGAGGCTGCTCGGCACCAACGCACCGAAGTTCCTTACGGAGTTGCAGATCCTCCTGCTTACCATCCCTTCCCACTTGGTCCCTCCCTTCGAAGGCCACCCTCTTCCGATTGATCTGACCGACATGCAGAGCTAAATTTACTTCCTTAACGTGCCCCCTACCCGGGTGTTCGTAACTTTTAGGACTCGCTCCGTCTGCGACACTCTTTTTTCACCTTTCCCGGAGTAGCTCCTTTGCCCTGTAGCCAAAGACCAGGCGCTTCCTATGGTTTTGGTAGGAGTGAGTGTCCCCGCGTGAAACATAGTTCTCCCAAGGTATGTTCATTACGCGTTTATGCCTCTTTCCGAGCGGTCCCGCTCTCGTACCCCAAAGAATCTACTTCCCCTCAGTACCCCTACGCCCAGTCGTCCCGACCTGTATGCCATACCGTAGAGGCATAGGACGAACCAACTCCTGTAGCTCCCTGTCCAATTTTGCTTTCCCTCCATCCAAGTGCGCCGCCAACGAGAATTAACTCTTGATCTTTTTTCCCGGTCATATTTGAGAGTATAAACGATAGTTGCCTTCCGCCCCTTTTTCGAGGTAAGGGATTCTCGGGGAGATGCCCGGGTGAAAAGTTGAGACCCTCACCCGACGCCTTCCTTCCCCCTAACAAAAAGTCCCCTACTCCGTTCCCGCAGTGCCATTTCCCGAACGCCAGTAAACTATATACCTTCCTCAATCATTCGTTGTTGCTTCTGTTCGTAGAAGGTCCCCTTACCGGCTTTCTGGCTGGTACACTGCGGAATTTCGATGCTTATGGGAGGTTTGAGATCTCTTTCTTGTCGGTGTCAAATCTGTCAGTTTTCCTCCCGACTCGAGACTCCGAGGGGGCTGAACAATGATTTCCTTATGTCTCCCCCACTCCAAGGAAACAAACTATCCGTTATCTTTTCCCGGCGGATCGATTCAGAGTTCCCCCATCCTGGACTTTTTCCTTCTATTTCCTTTTGCAAAATCTTGAAGTCGTCGCTCTCATTGTAAGCGTACGTTTTTCGAGGATGCGAGATTTTCGACTATTCGGAGAGCCTCCTCGGGCGTTTTTGATATGCAGGCCTTACCCCCCCCTTGAGCGCTTTTTTGACATCGTGCAGCCCCCTGTGTAGTTACTCCGCTCTTTGAAGATACTTGACTTTAAAGACTTGTACGGTGACTTTCTTTAACGCTGATGACACTCGGATTACGACACTCATAAACACCGGTTATGAGTTGGAATTTCTCCGAATAAGCTTCTCTAGGGTGGGCTTTAAGTCCGGAACCCGTGATAACTAAAGCCCTAGGTCTCAATGGGAATGCCCCTTCTGGCGTGTAAAGGCATTTCTGATCAGTGGGCTTGTGGCAGTCCCAGAGGTCAATGGGAAGTACCTTCATGGACCGGTCACCTTACTTGTTAGTTTTGATTGATCCATTTTTAAACTAGGGGTACTGCTTGGTTGTTCGCGAGGTCAGCCTTGCCAAACCATTCACGCTTGCCCTCCCGTTTTGAGCCTCACGTCAGGATTACGACCCGCCTAGTGCCGCCCCATGTTTTTCTGGTCACTTCCCTCCCTTTGAAAAGTTTTTCTTCGGCTTCGCAGCTACCGGCTACGCTGCGGTGACCTAATGGAAATTTTTTGCGTTTGTTTCCCTGAAGTTCTCCTACCAAATATACCTTCAGGATAAAATCGGCTATCACTAACTTAATGAAAATATGTCTTATCCTATAGATCAACTGAAAGTGCCCGTTCCGATCTGGATTCAACGGGTTGGGAGTGCCATGTTTCTTTCCCACTTCAATCTCTTTTCCCCCCCGCAACCGCTCCCAATCAACTTTTAACCACGACATATCAGCTAGTACTGGCAGACCCGATTCCTCCCCTGAATTACACACCCGGGAGGTCAGGCGTGATATTTGCCTCCCAAAGCTTCTTTAAAATTATGAGGAGGACGACTGGTACAACCTGTATGCATTCATATTATTGTTTAAGAACTCTTTTGTACTATTTCACAGTCCATCTTTCTCCTGCACGGTGTAGCTGACAGTTAGAAATCTTTCTCTGACTCCTCGTTTTCGGACTTTACTTTCACGGAAGTGCCGCGATGTCAAGTAGTTTTCCAGATGTTTCTTAGAGGCTGGCGCCCGATTATGAAGCTTAGTGAAGCATTAATTTCTTTAAACAACCCCCCCCCTTTGTGTATGGCCACCTCGGTTGATTGTCGTCACACTCCCCGTTATTAGAGCGAAGGAATACTATTTCGCGTATCGGCCCGGTGATCGGAAGTCCCCCTTATATAGTCTGTTTATAAGCTCGTTCCCCGCTCGACCATCTAGCTTGCTTTGTGGTTTTCCGTGTGAGCCTGCGCGGCCTTTTCCAGTGATCTTGCCAACCTTCTGTCTGCGGATAGTTCCACGCAAGGCGTGGTAACTTGTTGCTACTCAAGGAAAGTTTCTTTCACCTCCTTGTTGCGCGTGAACTACATGCATATTCTCCCCGTACCTTTCCCATGTTTAACCTTTTTTTCCGCACTGTAGAGATCTCTCCTGTGTGGGCGATCTCCGAGAAATCGTGGTGTAGGGTTGATGAATTTTGACCCCCCCTGCGCACGTTGTCCCTCCAACTGTTTGCCGACCTTCTCTTTTGATTCCTTTTGCTTTTGGATGCGATCATGACTATTTAGGAGCGCCTGTTATCGGCATCTTCAGCCCCGTTGCGTCCTCCCCTTTTTAACCCCCTGTTCGTGGCGCTCTCCTGCCTTTTGGTGCACCCCCCCTCTCGCCATCTCCTTTTCCCCCAATAATCCTAGTGTGTGACAGTTCTCCCCCCAAAGATTTTTTCGAAAAAAGGCCACTATCTCTCCCCTCACCATTCTCCTGTTTTCCGACCGCGGATATTATACTCGGACGGCTCTCCTAACCTTTCTCTTTCCTTTCTCATCCAAAGCCCTTTTGACGAATCCAATTCCCCTAATCAGTATTACGAGGGTTCCCCCAGTGTCTCTTTCCAACCAACCGCGACTCCGGCCACCTAAAAGCTAGGCGCGACGCGTTCTCCGCAGGAACTTGACGTCTCAAAGGATCCCTGTCCTTTTCGGTCACGAGACCCCAACCAGCCCTTGAATTGAACGGTACGATCCCAAGCATTCAGTTTGTAGTGTAACCAGACTCGCCCTCCTCCGACCCGTAACTGAAGTTTTGCAAGATTCTTCCACACGGTAAGTGCACGAGATACCCCAAAGGCCCAAACCTTTCCCCCTCCGATCTTTTCTCCTGGCAACATTCCAACACGTAGGCGTGACTCCTCAAACGCCCGTTAATCGCTCGTTAATTCGGGAGAGCATGTTAGCAAAGCCGCAGATGTCTACGCTTCGTGTTAAAGTGGCGCCCCCTGCGCCCCCCCCCCCCAGCGCGTGGCATACATTCACGCGTTAGCATCGAGGAACCGGAGCCTTTCCGAAAACGAGAACGGCTCTAGGGAAAGCCTCGCAACCCTGGCGATATGATTGCTACACCCAGACCCTATATTTGCACTGATGTACTTCCCCCCATCGGCCCCTTTTTACACTTCCATCCTCTTTTTTAAGACTGAAGCTTTTCCCCGGCAGGCATTATTCACAGCCCCTCCCGACTACCGCCTACGCCCGATGTAAGTAAAGGCTTAATATCATGTAAAAGTCTGATCCTGATTTTTTTTCGGGACAGTATAGTTAGGGGGTTCTGCTCTTGAGAGTTCTTCTCCCTTGATTCTTCGCGACCCATGTTCACTCACCCCTTTACTTCGCTTTTCAGCGTCGATCCATTGACCTTGGGAAGTAATTGCATCTCATGCCCTTCTCCCCTTCGTAGAAGGTGAGTAATCTCTTGCACGACAGAGCGTCTGGTAGGAAGCGGACTCTCTACAACTGCCCCCGTCGGGCGTGCCAGTAACTTGCCGCGCCTTAGGGTAGGCGTGCGCCGGTTTTTCCCCCTCAATTCGTTCTTTAAAGACATGGAGCAAGATTGAGGCCTGTTCGACCGCTTGAGGTCTCAAAAGTTTTTAATCTTTGGCTCCCGTGTCAGAGTTTGACTCGCGGTAACCCTGAAGCTTTCCGTTCAGTTTATCCCTTGTTACCCTATCGTGGACTTAAGGATACCTATCCCTATGGAACCCCTATGATTGAGGCAACACAGCTACCCCTCGTTCAGCCCAATACGACGATGTACCAATTAGGTACATGGCAAAGCCTTTGAAAGAAACGTTGGCCCTTTTCTGTTAATAGCTGAGTATTACCCAGTTGAATCATCTTCATGCCACTCCGGCAGGTTTGCTGTAATGAGTCTGAACCATTACACCCCGGCCGAATTTGTTGTGAGTTTGTCATTTTGCTAATCAGATAGCGCTGCGAACCATCGTTTTATCAAGTTAGATTCCCCCTTTTTCTCCGTCGTTTTTGTCATAGCCTCTTCCTGCTGGTTTCGACTGAGCCGGGACTCACGACTCTTTCCCCCCTTTCTACCAGTCCCAGGTTCGTTTCTTCTCGCAACGACATACAGTTTTCCCCAGACTCGAGTCACGACTCAAAGGCCCCCCACTGTATATCTCAAAAAGATTGTTGCCTTCTCCATTCCCTCCTCCAGAAAGCTGCTGACTTCATAACGACATAGTACGAGGAGTTTCCAGTTTCATCTGCGTGAGAAAAGATCAGTTCATGCAGCTTTTTTCTTGTTCTCGGGTAGCACGTCCCCGAAGGTGATCGATCCCCCGGCGATCTCTCCCGCCCCTACCCCCCCCTCGATTGCCTCACGTTCGCCACATCGACTTAACCCCTATAGCTCTTTATTAAATGTTGTTTTTGTTGAGATAGAGTCGTCCAGTCGGGATGTCGCAATTTCTTACTTCTACCTTTTTTTTTTTTCGTATTCGCTTCTCCGGAGATCCTTTGGCCCGGTGCAGACTCTCCGTAATACTTTCCCCTTCTTATCTCCTCGAGCTTCTCGGCGGTCAATCCCCCGTTTGCGCTTTTTCCGTGACGACCCGACCATCGGACTTTCAATAAACTATCTCAGGTATGTGGTGCGGAGTCTCCCCACTTACCTGTACATTTCAGGAGCTTTTTCATAAAACAACGTGCTCTATCAGATGTCTGGTGGTCTCTCCCCCTTCTTTATGTTGGACCTTTCCTGGATCTCAGACTCGCTGAGGACAGTGGATCGGTCGATACAGTTTCGCGTATGTTTTTCCGCGCGCTTTCCTTCGCTTGAACTTCGAAGGTAGGAAGATCCCCGACCTCAAGCTGTTTTCCCACCTCCTATTTTCCCCTCTCACTGACAACCAATCCTTTTTCCTAGTTTTTTCAATTGCGTCAAGGTCCCAACCACCTGAGCTCGATTGGGGTACGCCTTTGGACGTCATACTCAGAGCAATTCTATGTGGATACTCCCAAGAACCGGTGCGAGATTTTTGCCTTCTTGGCGTTGTTACAGTAACTGAGCAGCTGAGATCGATCATAAGTTTCCTTTGGCGAAGAAGTCTTACTTGGTACCCCCCGTACCTTTCAGGTCTCCGGAGGGATCAATATACGTGAAAAGTGGTTTCCTTCGTCGTGTGTTCACCCCTGAAAGCTCTGAAACCGTCACCGATTAAAGAGATCCGTGAAGCCTATCGGTACTCGACATACATCGCGGCTTCTCCCTTTTCATTTTCACTGTCAGTCGGGACATTTTCCCCCCTCGAAGCGTGAACCCAATGGAGCGCTTTCCAATTAGGGCACCCCCCAGTTCCTTTTTTTCCTTTTTTTACCCCCCCTTCAACCCGACCTCTTAACTGGTTGCAGGCTCTAGCTAATCCCTTAACCTTATATTCCTTCTGTCAGCGCGACATTCGGCCCTTTCCCTGATTGCTTTCCGTTCTCCACTGGAAGGTTGTCCCCCATGTGCTCTTTCAGCCGCCTTCCCGGTTCGAATGCCCACCTACCTACTTGTTGACTTCACGACGCAGTTCGACCCGGATTTAAACGGTTGGAAACCATTCGGGCTAGAGGATTTTTTCGGGCTGGAGAAGACTGTCCTTCTTCCTTTGACATCGGCCTGGGAGCCAGGAAGTTTACCAAACCTCTCTCCTTCTTCCATATCTTTTGTAGTGTTATGGGAGCCTAGTTAGAGCTTATATGTTCCCTTTTTATCCGTCATGTGTTCACATTTCCCCTTAATGATAGCCTCGGCTCATTCTCGTTTACAAGCTTCGTGCTCCGCTTTTCGGACTATCTGGGCCCCTACCCCCCCTATTTTGCTCTTCGCTTTTAGGCCCCGACCGTATGACTAGCTTCGCATCCTCTTTCTTCCACCTGTACACCTATTGGTCACAGGCACCCGGATTTCAGCGCACCTTCTCTGATATAAGGGAACGATTCCGCCAGTCGTCTCCCCCCGTCCCCGTTTTTCCAGAGGATGTAGCAGCTCGACTGCAATCTACAATGATGAGCTCTACACCCACTTCATCTTTTTGCCGTTTGCGGTTTCTTTGCTCCTACTTGCCCCAGAGGAGGTTTAGACGAGAGGTTACACACTGAAATTGTTCGGACGGGCCCTTTCTTCTCCTGAATGCAACGTTTTCATTAGTGTGTGACCATCGCATTCATCACTTTCGGCCCTGTCCATGCCATCGCCTTCGTCCCTGCATCCGTGTAGCGCTTCTGCGTTGTGGCGGCACTTCCGTCGGGTGTTGTGTCAAAAGCACGTGGTCGATCGTGTGAGTTACCTGTTGGGACGCGATTCTCCTATGCGTGTCTTTGCGATCCAATGTATGAGTTTGCATCTTTCACGCATTAAGTTCCTGCCTTTTCGTTGCAGTACGTTCTGTGGCGCCTCTTTTGGCGCCGTGAACTATCATCCTCTCAATCGTTGTTCTGTTTCCGTTTCGAGCTTCGTCCACAAGGAGGCCCCCCGCCTGAGAGTCTCCACGAACAGGATTCTGAAGACCACTTGCTGATGTTCAGATGCTTCTCTCCCTACCTCGTCTTTTCCTTCATACCTCACTGCCCGTCGAATCACGTCTTTGCATTCACCTCACGCGGTTTCCATACCAGTGAGAGTTTCTCCTCACCCTTTCGTTTTCTAGGCAAATCTCCTCACCAAAACCCGAGCTCGGCGCGCGAATGTAGCCTTCGGTAATGCAGTTAGGAACAAAGTCCTTTCTTATTCATTGTAATTCTGCAAACCCCCGCTTGCATACCCACTTAGAGGATCTCCCCTGGTACCGAATACCTTTTTGTGCTTACTAGCGCGCCCCTCCCGCCCCCTCAGTTGGGCACTCTTTTTTCTCCCAGTCCAGGCAGTCCCCACAGGCCAAACTCCCGAATGGGTGGGGAACCCTTTCCATCCCTCAACCACGGAATACCCCGCTCCCCCCCCCAGTGCCACCGTGAATCGCCAGAGACTCGAGACTTTGTAGATTGACAATCCACGCCTATGCGAAACTAGTTATTTGCCTCGATCAGTCTGTTCCCAAGGCCCGTTCACAGTCACCCTCCGCCCATCTCGTCGAAGGAGACCGCCCCCTTCCGCACTATCTCTCTCTGCCCAGGCCGAAGACACACTCCCACACGAGGTTATTCGTTAAAATTTACCCCCTACCGTACTACCTTAATCTGAAGTTGAACAATCGGTGGCAAACTACACCATTCGCCCCGCCCCTCTGACCAAGAGAGACTAGATCGATGGAACCTCCAAAGCCTGTTTAATAGAAACTCTCCAGGAAGCGCCTCACTGGTTTCATTAAAGTTCCTTATGTGAATCTTTCCACGTAGCGACTAATTGCTTAGTAGTTCCAGCCGTGCTGGGGGTTTGCGATTGGACGAGGCCGGCCGTTTCATAGCCCGGCACTCCACCCAGTGAATTAAGTTGATCCCTGCGTCATCAATAAACGGTCCCCCTCCTTTTTTGAATCGCGAGCGCACCCCGGGCTCAAGTGGACCTATGGTATAGCCCACTCCCTAACCTTCGCGAGCTTTCTTTTGTCTTGGCCGCGTTACCCAGTACAACAGTCCTTTCTGCCCTCAAACTGGAACCCCCTCTTCCCGAGGTGCCGAGGGACGAGCGGTCACGAAATTGCCGTCAGGTCGCATTGACAACTTCTGCGCCCTTAGGAGGCTGTTTAGCACTAACCTGCGTTTGACATCAAACGAGAAGGTTTGGATTTTTTCGAGGAGTTTAGTATCATTTTTTTTTAACCACACCTTTCAGTACACTTTGCCGTATCGGCCTTGGAAGACCGCTCCGTTTCCCCCCCCCAAAATCCTCAAGTTTCCTACCAATAGGCGGCGGACCATTCCCCTATTTCTTTTCCCACCCTCCCTCCCGCAACTAAATTCCGCTCCCAGGCAATCTCCCTTCAAGCCCTCTTCGTAGGTTATTATAATCTTTCCCTTCTCTGACGCAAACAGCTTAGCTTCCAGTTTAACGATTCCACACTCCGGTCCAGTCATGGCTCTGTTCTTACTCTTTGATTCATCTGCAAATATTGTGGAAACTCCGGTTAGCCTCCGCTTTTTGTTCTGATGCCAATAGCCGACCTCTTCTTCCTCCCAACGAACGCGCTCACACAGTGTTATAAGATCTCTCCCACGGGCCATCTGCTAGAAAGATAAGGTTTTTCCCCCCATTAGAGCTCTAAGGCCCTATCCCACTCTGAATCCGTTCCATTTGCTTTAAGACGACCTCCCTTTTCTCGCTGCACCGACCCTTAAGAGCCCAAGAGGAATTTCCCCCGTTCGATTTTTTAGTATAGAATCCTCCCTACCTCAGTATTTTGAGATCTCTCATCCCCTGAGTTTTCTTCGGTGAGATTGACCCCTTTTTCCCAGATGTTGTCCTTTCCCCTACCCCCGGCGTCTCCAGAAGTCCCGAATGATTGCCGGTAGTACAGCATTCCGTCCTAAATCTAATCTATTTTCTTACCATATAAGTTGTTGGCTTCGATGAATTATCGTCGTTTATAGCTGGCCTCATTACTGCGGTTGGCGACTCTCATGCCTTGCGGACTATCAAATTGCGCCACCCAGGTGGATATTAAGCCCCTGCGAGACTGCGAACTGAGAGTGCTATTTCCCCGCTCTCAAAGTCAATCGTGAACTGTAACTCGCACTAGAGGCCTCCGCTACTCCCCTGTCCCTTCGTCGGGACTTCGTCGTTTTACGCTATCCTCTTGTCTTTCCGTTCTCTGGGACCCCCCCTCAGGTATTGGCAGACTGTCGAGTCGGTTGCTTCAGCTCGATGGTCCCCCTTGTGGGATCTGTTATACAAGTTTGAGCGTCGTTACGTTGCTTTTTCGCGGCTGAGCTCGTCCATTCCTCCGGCGATACGAATCGTCGATCACTTCTTCCCCGCTTTCCCCCAACGCTTACTTTTTTTCACCTGATGAGCATAATCCCCTCCATCCACTCGTGCGTTCCTTTGTCTTTCGACGGTAAACCCATCGCTACTTCCTGCGGCCTGACTGCCCTTTTCCGCAGACATGTCTATTTCTCAGAACCCTCCGGCACTTTTTTTTTGGTCCTTGCCGGTCTGTTGGGACCGGTCATTTATGATCGGAGGGGTCTTGGCGATCAACCCAGGTCGAACGGGGGCTTTTTCCAGACAATGGGCACGATTTAGCGCAACGAACCTCAGGAACTGGCCCTGCGGGTTTGCACATTAGAGCCTTGAGGACCACCTCTTTGTTTGCTAACCGCCCGGTAGTCGCACCACCCTCCTCCATGCGCTCATGTCTGACTCACGTCCCTTGAAAAGGTCCTCGCTCTTCCCCCCCCGTTCCCACCTCTGTTTCCGGTGCACAAGTCCTTTCCCCCTCCTGCCTTTGCCGTGGAGATTGCGGCCCGCCTGCTACGAAACGTCTAAAACTGTTTTCCGGCCTTCTCCCTCATGATCCCACCCCTTTATACTCCGTGATCAGCTCGCATTACAAGCTTGATTTTTTCCTGCTTCTCCTACGGACAAGGTTTCCGGTGTTGAGGTGACGTCCTTTTTTTTCCCGCTTCACCTTAACGTCCCTCCCCCTCCACTCTACTTGAGCCCCTCCAGTGATACTCTCCTCCCCCTGTCAGGCCGAACTGGACGAAAACCCCCTTTGTTCGCGCGTCTAGGTTGAATTATGATTCTCATGGATGCTTCTACGTGTGCCTATTGTCAACCATAGGATGTGCTTTTAGTTTCTTTTGGATTTGCCACAGTAAGTTTTTACATTCAATTTTTGCTCTTTTAGGCCAGGGATCCTACGCTCCGCCCTTTTTTTTTGATTTTGAATTGAGTATGGCACGCTCGCCCTCCGTGCCGGAACGCTCCGGGGCTCCTGCGTCTCTTGATATGCCTTCCATCCTATGCTCGCCCCTATCTTGATAGTCCTTCTTTCTGCAACTCACTTGGGACGGGATTGTCCTTCTGTAACGCTATTTTGATTTCCCTCTCGTCCCGGGACGTTCCGCGCGATTACTTGCGTCGTTAAGTTTCTCTGGATGCCCATGGTTCAGAACCTCCCCCCGTAGTGGCTTTGTTTTGAAGTGTGGGAGCTGACCGCTCTTCATTCTAAGATATTGCCACATCGGCTTTTCTGAGTCTTCATCGAGGGTTCACCCCACACTTCCAATTGTCTTATTTAGTTACAGAACGTAGGTTTTTGCGTCGGGTCCCGAAGAATCGACAAATTGAGTTGTCCCAACCGTTCCCTTGGGTTTCATTCACTTTCGTCTGTCGCGCTGGGTGGTCTTTGTATTGGGCGCCATCTCAGTTGATGAAGACGCGCCATCCGTCCCCCCTTTTCTGGTGCGACTCTGTAGTAGAACTCTATAGTCTTGTCATTGTCGCGATAGAATCTCTGTCTTACTCCGTCGAACTTTTCCTTGACTCCCTTAAGACTATAAGTTTGTGCACCAAGAAAATTGTTGTGGCTCTCGCTTGGTTCTAAAACCAGCTACTCACCTTTTTTTATCACCTCTCGTTTTTGGTTTGAATAGATTAGCCAATGTTGAGATGCGAGAAAAGCGTCGATAAACGTACCCCCGTTTCCTTTTTTTGAACAAAACCGCGCCCACCTCGAATGTGATAACGCACCCTGAACGCGCCCTTCCAATCCACCTTCTCATCCCCCATCCTAGCCCCCCATCCAACAACTCAACAACGCGCCCGCCCCCCACCCTCCGACCCGCTACGACCCACACACCCCCCCCCCCCCCCCGCCTTCTCCCCCCCCCCCCCCCCAGAGGGTATGTCACCGGGCGAAGTGTCTGAATCAAAGAGAGCTTTCCTCGGGAACAATAAAACCGCGGGCGCGGACTTCCCTGTACCTGATCCTTTCCCTTTCCTAACCGCCCACCCCTGGTAGGTCATTCTTCTCCCTCCTTCATCTGTACCCTACCGCCCCCACCCGCTTTCGTAATCCGCGCCATAGGCGCACTAATCCCGAGGTAACCCCCCTTACTACCTCCCTCGCACCGCCACCCGCTCCCCCCGCTAGCCCCCTCCCTTCCATTCCTCGCAACTCCCTCTCCTCCCCCGCCCACCTCTACCATATCGTGTCCTCATCCCTCTTCACCAATCATGACTCCCTCCCCTCCCCCTCCTTGCCACTCCATCCCGCCCCATCCCACCCCCCGCCCACTCCTATTCTCTCCTTCGCCATCCCACCCACACCCCCGACTCACTCCCCTCCCCCCGTAACCTCGCCCTGCCCCTCACTACAGAACGACCCCCCCCCCCACCTTGCTTCTCATATGATTAGCCCGTATCCCCCCCCGTCGCACCTCCCCTCTACAGTTCCGTCCGCCCGTCTCCAGCTCCTTCCTCCTTACCTCCCCCCTATCCCCCATCCATTGTACGACTGCCTCCCCCATCTCTCTCATTACGACACACCCCCCGCCCCCCACCCCCGTTTGCTCTTTCGAATAACATCGCGACCCCCCCCCCTCCCACCCCCTTACCCCTTATCCCCTGCAGTTGAATCAGCTTCCTACACCCCCTTCAACTCCCTATCCCCTCGCACTTTCCCCCCTTGTCGGACCCATCCCTACCTCCCTTCTCCCGTGACACTCTGGACACGGCCCCAACACCCACTCCCCTGCACAGCGCCCTCCCACTTCTGCGTTCTTCAACTCTTAGCCCCCCCTCTTCTACCCGTTGCCCCCCTTTCCCCACTTTCTGTTTCAGCCTCCCCGCCCCACCGTCCCCCTCCCTTCTACCCCTTCCCTCCTCTTTTGCCGCACGTTTGCACCTCTCATTCTCAGACACCCCACCTCTTCTCGCTTCTTAATCTCCTTTCCCTAACTATCAAGTTCCTCACCCTCCCCAACTCTCATCCCCTCCTCGGCCGGCGCACTTACCAAACCCCCCACCCTGGACCCGGTCTGACCACACTACAACTTTCATCATCCCCCACGCCGCACCGGCTCAATCCACCGTCACCCCTAACCAAATCTGGTTTGAGGGAATGCCGTAAGCAATATAGAGCCCACACGATCACCCTTTTTCCGACGCGCCAAGTCCATTGGCGAAGCCGTGTATTTTGCGCTGTCTCCCCGCCTCCCGGGACAATATTTCTGTCAAGTTGCAGCCCCGTTGCTTTTGATCAGCAGAGCACCGGGCCTCCTGCCCCGAGAGCCTATCGGAGACGCCCCGGAGCTGTAGCCCTCACGAGCGATCGGTCCCCCCCCAGAACTACGTTAAAATTCCCCCCCACTCTCTCCTGATTGATAAAGACCGACCGGTAATCTGTAAAACCGGCGGAAGGTTTCACCACCCTATGAAGTCCAACGAAGCTTTATTCCGCCTGTTTTTCCATCTGCCCCTTGGAACGCTGCCGCGGCGCAGCATGCATCGCTCGAGCTCCTCTTTTAGTACGGTCATGTCCTCCTGTGGCCCCAGGAGAATGACTGCGTCTGCTAGGGTCCGTTCTTGGAGTTGGAGCGATGCGATTTGTTATGAGTCCTTCACCTCCATTGGCCTCCCCCAACCATTCCTTAAGACTTGCCCCCCCCCGCCGTCTATAAGGGAAGAACTTTATGATCGAAGGTTGCCAGGAGTAGACTGTGGAGATCTCCTTCAGAGGAACATGCCTCTCCCCCTCCCGTTAGCGAGCGTCTTTTTGAGCAGGCGGGTAATGCACACACCTTAGTTACCTTGTACCCCTCCTGCCCCCTTTGAAGGGCTAGAGAGGACCGAGGGAGAAATTATTGAGTAAGGACATAGAACAAGATATGAGGCGGTTCTCCATCCCCTATTGAGGTCTCAAAAGCTCTGGTACTCGTGTGGCGTTTAGTTTGCTCTCCCTGGCTCGGACGTTTCCCCCTTTTCCTCGACTTGATCCCGGCCTGCTTCCCATCGCCCATAATGACTCTTCTGCCAAGTTCTCTTTCTCTGCCCAAATCGCACGACTTCCTCCTAAATTCGCAAGCAACTGCTTCCTCGTGCCAAGTTATGGTAGTCTAAATAGGAATTCTCTCGTATCGAGAAATGATTCCCACCTCCCGGCGATGCTTCCGTTTTTTTTAAGCCACAAGCCGGGCAGGTGGATGTCTGTTCCTAAGGTGCTCTCTGCTTGACCTATACGTTTTTCCCGAGGCTGAAGTTTTACGATCTTTGCTTTAGTCGTAGACGGAGGCCATTATCCTCGTCATAAACTTACCGGTCACTCCAACGAAAGCAACGTTTCTGATCTCCCCAGACCCCCCGGAAAGTTTCCTTTGTGAAGTTCCTTCGCCACACCCCCTACTCCCGGTATGACCTATACCTTCGAGTCCCCAATCCGAAAGTCAGCGGACCAGATGCCTCGAGGGTTTGACGATAATTACAAAGCCAGCCAGGTATTGCGATGCATCGCATTTTAGAGTTTTTATAGTGGCCTGTTCTTCTTTTATAACTAGTTTTAACCGCCTTTTATTTCGGCCCGCGCTCGAGGCATAGAGTTTTTCGGGGAGCTGATATGTGGCCTAAGCTGATCAAGCGCCGGCGTCTACCATTCCGCCCACGACCGCATCGCTTGCCGCACGTTCGTCCAAGAACTCGCCCCCTCTCCTCCTTTTCAAAGGTTGTTGTTTTTGACGACTAGAGGTTAGTCTTCGTTCGGCGGTCAGAACGGCCTTATACTCCCGCGTTTTCTCATTACCTGTCGATCCTTGGGCGTCTGATCAACGTGGGGAGACCTTTACTCCTAGAGCCTATTCACTCTCAGAAGCGCGAAGACTTCGCGGCTTTTGAGTATTCCTCAACTAGGTCGGGCCCCTCCCGCACCGGTATGATTGCGGATGCAATACCTTGTTTGCTTTTTCTTGGAAGGCTCTTAACCCATCTGGACGGTCGCTATCAGATTGTCCCGTCGGATTCTCCCCCCACTAGTCCATTTCTTTTCTAAGTTAGGAGCGGGATCCAGTGACCTATCCTGGGCCGTGGGATCAGGGCGTTTTCCCCACTTTGATCTATCGAGCATCGGTTTGTTACTCTACCTTTTACCCGGTAGGCGACTCGTCGCTTTCCCCCGGAACCCCCCCCATTTCCAAAACGCTTCCTAGTTCCCCGCCTAACTCCGCCTCCTTCCCATACCCCTTTCTTGGCCTTCTTTGGACTTCCGACCGTACCCTGACGGTCTTTCATTGTGCTAGTGTGCTCTCAGACTCACTAGAGAATCTATTTTTTTTTTTTGGTTCCCTGCAGACCATGGCGTGCACGTCCGGATGCAGGGGCGTTTTCACAGGCCGCGAAGAGGTTGCGGACAGTGGTTTCCCACTCCACGGGGCCCGAAAGTTCTAAGTGCGTAGTTCCCTTTTTCATCTCGGAAGAGAGCTCTTTTTTTCGAGAACTTACTTGAAGACGCCTTTCCAAATTTCTCGCTTGCCAAAGGATCCCATTGTCCATCCGCTTTTTTTATCATAGCATCGTAGTCCCTTCACAACTCCAGATAAGGGTCTTCTCCAATTCAGGGAAATTTAGGATCCCTTCTCCTCTCTAGCCTTCTTCCCTAGGGAGAGGAGTGATGGCCCCCTACTTTTTTTGCTATGCCTCTTCCCCCAACTGATCAAAACGACGCTCTCACCTGGTGAACTAGAGACCTCATCTCTTACCACCCTTTTTTCCCCTCTAAACTGTGGAACCTACCCCGATTCCAATTCCAGATGATATCGACGTGGTCCCTCTAAATTGTAATGGTTCTGGTTATTTCAAAAATCCTCTCCGTTAAGCGCGCCCCTCCATATAATGTGACGCCCACCGATAAGCAAGTCATCTCGACAGTTCCTCCTTACAAGTGACTGTTTTTACCCCCCTTTTCGGGCGTTAGGAGTGTTTCAATTGTCGAAGCATGAGGCTTTTCATTCTGTGCGAGCTCCTGTACCCCCAATTCGCTCTTAAGTGGCTTGTTTCGTTCTTTTTTTGCTGAATTTACCCCTTTCTCGCATTCTCTTTATGTACCCCGCCGCCTTTTTCAATATCCTGAGCATGTTTTGATGATTGAGGGCCCGACGTGCTCTCTTATACGGAACCTGCTCCTCCCAATAGAACTTTAGGCCCGTTTATCGGCCGCTCCTGTAGTGCCGTGTCCTTCCGGTGCCCAAATATTTGGCCTGCCCCTGGAGGGATTTGTTCTCCCCCCAAACTTATAGGAGTTCTCTCGCAAGGAAGATACGGTCCAGCATCTGGTCTACGTTCCTCTCTTTCAGTCACACGACTTTTGTTTCCGCTTTTTCCATAATCCCCCGAACCTTGATCAGATACTTCACCTCCCTTGCTCCTTATTTCTGGCGCGCTGCGTTGTTTAGTTCTGGGTATCACCTTTTTGGGTCTTCCACATCGGCCGGGGTTCTCCTCTCTGCCACCCTCCCCCGTTCCGTCTTAGGACCACGGCATCCGCGGGTTTTCCACATGTACTCCCTCCTTCATCTCTCGACCGTTTTTGTTGAGGGATCGCAGACGATGACTCCCTAACCATGCTGGTTGGTACGCGCCCCTATATCGCCATTTCTATCCCACCTTGTAAAATGCACAGAACTTCTACTTTTTCCACTGGCACATTCGGTAAAGGGGCCCCCCGCTACCGAATCGCAGGCATTATATTTTGCTTGTTTATTATCGCCCTTCATGTCGTTTTGAACATTTTTATCCCATTTTTTGTCTGTATATGCACTCCCTGCCCCTTTTTAATCCCCTAGAGCGCCGAACTTATTGTCTGCTGCCACTTCCTGAGTTCACCTACGGGTTTTCCCTTTCTTTCCTGGATCGTGCCGATTCACGAAGAGGCTCTCGTCCTTTTCCCAGGCAGTACGAAGCGTTCTCCTGAGGTTCCCTGTCCAGGCAAACTCACGGCTTTCAGCCGGCAGGCACTCGCGCTAGCTCTACGGACCTCCTGTCCGTCGACAGCATTGCGCCCCCCTGCTCGCGTTTCCGCCCATGGGGGCGACCAATCATTCCACAGCCTTACGTGTGTTGTTGTTCAGAGTCCCCCTCTTAAAGAATAGAGGTTGTCCTCTCCCCCGCGATACGGGACTTGTCCCTCCCTGAGCAGCCCCTGCCTCGAGCCGTTCCCTCACGAACCAAGGCTTTTCTTGGGGCTGTACTCGAGACATAAGAGTCCCCTCCCTTCCTTGTTCTCTGACGTGGCCTTCCTTAGAAGGAGTCTAGCCCTCTCCTTTTTGCTTTCATGATCCATCCCCGAGGAACCGTTTCATCTCGTTTTTTCATTTTTTCGCTGTCTTTCCTCTACCGTAGAGCGCAGGAGTTCGTTTCATATTTTCGCCGCCCCTTGCGCCGTTAAAATTTTACCTGCAACTGTTCTTTCCCCGTTGTGACTTTTCTTCTTCACCTTTCTGAAACCCACACCTCGACTTTTACCGTCATTTTAGAGGGTTAGTCCATTTCATGCTTTGGTTCTTCTCCACAAGACCTCCCCTCAAGGTTCGGGTATTAGGCGATTCCCCCCTGTTACGCGGTGGTGGTTAGCCCCCTCGCGTCCTCACCATGGAGCCCTAACTGCATGCTCGGTTATTTTTACAGCGCTCCCACGGACTATTTCCTTATCGGATCCCGCTGAGATTCTCGTCAGTCCGCTGTCCCCCACAAAAAGGCTGTCCTCTTCCACACGCCACAATTCCGGACTGTTTGCTGGACGTCCATTTTCCCCCTTATCAGGCGCGCCAAATCCACCCCTTCCTTCCCGCGCCTGTTTTCCTTTTTCTTTCCAATACTGTCTTGTTCCTGTAAACTCTGTCCGTCGCTTAGCCGCCCCCTGACTCCTTAAGCACGTTAGTTGGGCTTTCCCCCCCAAGTCATCGATTTTATTCTTCAAATCCTTAGCATTTCTGTCCCCCTTGTCCTCATGCATTACGTTATTCAGCCCCTTATCTGAGTTGATGTTCTTGACATCAATCTCCCACTTCGACCTGATCATCTCTCCCTACCCAATAATTTGCTCGATCTCCATTTCGGTCGTATGGCGCCCTTTGCCTGCACACTAATGTCTCTTATGTCCCCTCCTTCTCTTCGCTTGGACACGTCCCCCATACCCCCCCCTGCTGCTAGGTAGGGTGGGACACCGCCGTGAATACGGTTAACTCGCTCTTAGCCCCTCCCCTGGTATGGGTTCAAACCCTTCATGCAACGCTCTTCACTCTTCCCTCTCCGCCAATTCCCCCCGGCACACATGCCCACGAGCTGCTTTCCTTTATTTTTGCGCTCACTCCCCCCGGTGATCAGCCTAGCCCATTCATGCCGCGGCGGGCCGTTTTATCTTTTCTCTCGGTTCTTTCGCCCACTTGATGTTCCGTGTTGTTTCATTCAGGTTTGTGAACACCTCGGCTCAACCCCAACTCTGCTGACCTTCTCGAATCGAGTCGGCTAGGTTCCCCGTTTCCCCCCTGTTTCGTTGCGCATTGCGCGATTTAAGACATCCGCCACCCGTAGCGGTTCCGGCTCCTCACACTCACCCCCGATCCTGTCTCTCCCCCCCCTGTCGAACCCGTTGTCTCCCCTCTAGAACAGAGCCCGCTGACACGAGACGCTGCCAAACTCCGGTTCTATATGTTCAGTAGTTAGTCTTTTGTTCCGTATTGGTTTGCGGAGCACGATGCTTGTCCGGCGAACCCCCCCCAGTCCCCACCTCATTACCAGTAACCTTCGTTTTTTGGCTCAATTTTTTTTACTGTGTTATCGTGGCGTAACCTGGTCCGTACTCTCTCAGTCGCTCTTCACGGATAGCGCTAACGCTGAGTTCCCGGCCCACCGCTTCCGGCGAGTTCCTCGTCTGTGATTGACGATACCCGGGTTCGGGGTTACACCTTCTGTTATACGGGGGCGGCATACAGCTGCACCCCCCTCCTATTGGAAGCGCATGCCCGCCTTGCTTTTTTAGAGAGGTGCCGAGCTTTTTCGCAACGCCCATTTTTGGGTTTGCCGTTCCTTCTGGGCGGATTTTCACCGATGATTCCTTTTCCTTCCCCCTACGTACCCTTGATAGATCAACCACCCCCCCACCTCCTTCCCACACAAAGATTCACTGCGAGCAGATGTAGTGTCGTCATCAACGACGAGTACATGTGACATCTTTTCCCTTACAGCTGTATGAGGTCAACCCGTTTTGAAGCTTGGCGAACTACCGACCCCCCACCCCCCCATACGGCCCGCTTATCACTTCCCAAGAAACGGATTAGGTCCAATCGATGTGCCAGTTGGTTGTCTTGATTCCGTGTGCTGCTACACAGTTCCTCCTGATTCCGTAGCTATCACTTTGATAAGACACCTTCCTTTCAACCATTACCCTTGACACCCCTGTCCGTACGAACGAAGATAGTGATAGTCACCTCTGTTTACTCCTCACCCAGTTTGTTGTGTTTTTCACTCCGATTCCCGTCCTGTTTTAAGCAAAAATCTGAAGTTCCTTCTTGAAAGGCGCCTCAAGGCATAGGGTTTTAAAAGAATTAGAATGAACCCCACAATCACGGCCCAAAGTCGGGACTTGCATGCCTTCGTAGACCAAAAGAGTAGCACATAACTGTCACTTTTTAGTTTAGCGTCTCTCTTTCGTATAGACAGGTCTAAAGTTACTGTACTCTGGTGCGAGAATGTTAGTGGGCGGAGAGGGATTATAGGGACTTTTAGTTATGTTGATTCACGTTCTCTCCCAGGATCATCATGTAAGTACTGTTTTGCTCTCTTACATGTGCCTTCATGCTAGTACACTGGGCCGCATAGACAAACCGAGAGCCCAACCCCCCTACTCAAAGCTAACGTACCCATTTATTTTTACTTCATCAGGTCCTGTATCCGAACCACCCCGTACTTTTCCGTTCTATATTGAACTGCCACTTCCCCGCTATCATTTTGACCCCACTGTCGAATTTAGAATCACTCCTGATTACTGTCGATTTTAACATAGCCCCGAATCCCTACTCACCCCTGGGACCTCTTACCGTGTGAGCTTTCGTTTGCCCCCACCTGTTGCCTTATCTTGTTTTTCCATTTTTTGCTTCACCTTGCTTATCTCTCGCCCTGTACTAGTTTTTTGTCTACTAGCAGAATTCATGCCTCTTACCCCACACCAGACAGTTCTATAAATCCCGCAGCCAGTGCGGCTAGCGGGCCAGGAGCTGCCCCTCGTTCGCACGCAGCCACGATCAAACACTCCAGAGAGAGATCACCGAGCCCTGGAGATGGTGTACCCTGGCTGATACGTCGTGTATCTAGTAGATGCCGAACCCCCGCAACAAAGTTAATGATGGGGGGGGCTGTGCATTTTAGCGGGCATCGCCGACAATGAGGACGCCCCCGTTTCTGTACCACAATGTCCCCCACCCCAAAAAAGACCAGAGCAAATTGCACTTCGGATGACCTTCTGCTTTTGTCCTCCTTTTGTCTTTTAGCTGAAAACGAACCGGGATGATTATGAATCCGTAATTATATCATGAGCACTCTAAGCTTGGCCAAGGGAACACTTTTATTTTCAGCGCCGGTCCGTGTTTTTTGTCTGCCTCTTATGCACACAGGCGGCACGGATCCCACAATCGCTGGAAGTGCGTGCGTACCTCTTAAGCTCGTTCTCCTATTCTTTTTTTTAATTTCCTCCCCTTCTTAACAAGGTAACTTTCTTTCTCTTGATTCCCGTCCGGATCCTGGGGATCACACCCCCCCCCCCATTTTATGGGGAACTTCGACTGATGGATTAATTTGTTTTTCCCCTGTCTTGATTAACCGCCCGACATCTTCTAATGACATCCATTACTGTCCAAAGTGAAGTACTTACTCTTGACTCAATTTTTTTTCTTGTATTCGATCATCACCTAGCCCCAGCTGAGTGATCCTAACTAACCCGTCGCTACTTTTTGTTTGTGTATCAAATAATCAGCGAGAGCCGGCTTTTCCACAGAGTTTAGCCTTCCCGCCCCCGACTTCAATGTGTGGATGAGAGTAATAAGTCCGTGATGTGCACTTACGACTCATTGAGTAATACTTTGTTTCCACATGCCCTGATCAGCGAGAATATAGTTTGCCTCAGATAGTCCCGTCCCCTTTAGGATCTGCACCGTGTCCCCTTTTCACTGAGTGCTGAAGTACCCGATTTGAGCGACGTCAACATTCCTAGCAACATTCATCCGTTTTACGACTCCCAGCTACCCACCTGCAAAGCTAGGTTCTCGCAACACGATGACCCCCAGTCCTGTCCGTGTCCAAACCAGGTAATCCAACGACCGCGTAAAGGGAACCCTCCCCCCCTATTAACACCACTCGGCTTTGCAATTGTTCGAAGTCCTTCCTGCCTCCCCATGTACGCTACCAAAGATTAACACGAATAGACTTAATGACGTCTCGTTTGTGATCCGTCTATCGCCTTAGCTTCGTGCCTTTCGCCCCGCCCTGGTGCACAGCCCGCCGCCGAGTTATTCGACTATTTTTACGGGGACACTTTCTTGCCATCTGCTCCTGCTGCCCATAAGGCTTATCAGTGCCGCGTCCAGGAGATCCATCGCCCAGGCGCCAGCGACACCCCGCAACAGAGTTCAATCGCGACGGCTCCCGTCAAAAGTGTACATTAAGAAACCTACCCTCTCTTCTTTTCATTCGCGTATATTTGTTGGCACCCGTATATCGACTGGTTTCAATCGGCCCGCCGCAGGGATGGCTGCGCGTTAATTCTGTTCCAGATGTCGTGCCGAATTATGGTAATATGATTGTTCACGAGACGTCACCCCCCCTGCCGCCCCACGACCCCCCCCCCCTTGACCCCCCCCCCGACACCCCCCCCCCCCCCCCCATCCTGGCACTGCCTTCCGAACACACTTTACCACGCCCCCCCCCCCCGATGGCTAGTCCTCCGGTTAGCGAATCTCCGCGCCACGAGATCCTCATCCCCAGCATTAACTCCGCTCAGTCTCCATGATTTCCACGTTGACTCTTAAGGCGCTCTTGCGGGCCTGGCGCGACAGTACCATTGGCTACCGTCGTGGGATAAACTTTGTGATTCCTCTCCATAAAAAAATATTCCCTGCACTTCTACCAGCTTCCCCACCTCTGTACCCTCGAGCGACCGCCGTAGTGTACTACATGCCGCGGACGTCGGCGAACCTCGTAGTAGACCAAGGCAATCGGATGGTACATCCTATTTCCTTCCTTTGCTGTCCCGCACACTCTCGGTCCTCGATTGATGCCCACTGCCGCGCCAAGCATTGTTTGCTACTTTCCTTATGCTTTTTCTCACTGGTTTCTAGTCCGTCCTTCATCCCCGATTGCGTTTCCTTGGTTCTCACCTGAGCTTTTTTTTTCGCTTCTGCGTTAGGTCATAGTTCGTAGGTTCATTTCTAAACGTTTGTCCTTCTTGTCGGTTGGTAGTTCGTCGCAGCGCCTCCTCGTTCCCGGCCCTTCGTCTTTCTGTTGGGCTCTTCGCCGGGCCCTCGACTCAGAAGGTGGGTTGATCGGATAAGCTCCGCAAAAGTGACAGATTAACGAACACGAGTAGTCTGCCGCTAACCCTCCTCCCCAGGGAGATCGTCCTCCTCCTTTCCCCCCTTTCCCGCCAGTTTGAACATGAGTTCCTACTTACTTCATTTATCGCCTGATCGATTACGCCACGATTACGGGTTTTCACACCAGTGATTTTTATTCCCATTTTTTCCTTATGACCTTCTACTCTTCCCTTCCACGTCGCCCTCCGACGGCTTTCCCGTGTTACCTCTATATAGCATGCCCGACATCTCCTCGGCTTGCATAGATTTTCAGCTTTTTCCGGCTGCTGCCCTCCCAGTCCCGTTCCTTCTTTTTTCCCTTAAACGTGAGACCTCTCTACCTATCCCCGATGTTTCGCGCCCCTCATGTCGTGTTTTTAGATCAAGTGGTCTTGCTGTTTAGCCACGGATTGTCTTCGTCAGCGGGATTCCGTTCGTCCACCTTTTTCACCCCTGGTCAGAATTGTTCCTACAGCGTTTCATGTATTCTTTTTTTTCTTTATTTTTTCCTTAACCTCTTCTCGACCCACCTGTAAACTTCAGTCCACGTCCTCCTCCAGCCCGTCGAGCCCACTGGCCGTCGCTTTTCTTTTTTTCCCCCCTCGACAATCTGACACACGGTATGTTTTTTCTTTTACTTCACTCCTACACTTTTTTTTTTTTTCGAGACACATCAAGCATCCCACTTGATCCCCCTCCCCCCTTTCCCTCCTGTGGACGCTGGTTCTCCCACCCTCCTGGACTTTTTCCATGGGGGTTCCTCTCCTTTTCGTGTTCCCTAGGCCCTCCTAATTATTTCGACCTAGTATTATGTGCGATGCAACGCAGAGTCCCTCTGATCTTTTCTCACGGCACCGGCGAGGTGTTTGATCAATGAGATCGAACAGACCCCCTCCGTTCCCGGATAGGACCCCCTAACCTCAGCCGGCACATAGTCATGCCATTCCGCCCCTTCGTCGGCTCTCGGATTGCAACTTCGATTTATTTTTTGCCTGATCATTAGTTTTACCCCCCTTTTCCCCCGCCTATCTGGCTTCTCCGTCGTCAATCCCTCTAGATAGCTACCTATGCCTACGAAAGGGCATCCGTCGTTTGCCAAGGAGGTTCGTTCTCCCGTTTCCCCCGCTCTGTCCTTCCTAGCGTTTTTGGATCCCGATATTCTTTCATAAGAGGTGGCTTCTGCCCTGCGAGAAGTCACTTTTATTTCTTGTTTATTGCACACGCGCCTTTAGCAATATATTTGGCGTCTCCAGGGTGCCTGTTAGCGCATAAGCCAAAGTCTCGCAGGATATTTAGTGACACCCTCCCCCTTTCTTTCGTCATAGCCCTAGACCCAGAAACATTTCGTTTCCCTTTTTTTTTGAGCACACACTTCTTATGAGAGTAGTCGTTCCATATATAATGAATCGCGATCCACTAAGCTTTCGTTATTATTGATTTCTCTTCCCCCCCCCCCCACTCCCTAGATTTTCCTCTTAAAAGCCCGGTGGGATGTTACACCGCGAGTTGGCCGATCATTTTGCGACGGATTAAGATGCTGCCTCAACACCCGCGCAAAGACTTTGCCTATATCCATAATGCTTGCGCTCACCTCAAAAGACCCCCCAG
>Ga0179593_1264513_pt1 | contig 29197 bp, 25 predicted proteins | sample CZODoug2_1_08_16_FD_185931 | JGI IMG/M metagenome (GOLD analysis project Ga0179593, IMG submission 185931) | Vadose zone soil fungal communities from Angelo Coast Range Reserve, California, USA - CZODoug2_1_08_16fungal (PacBio error correction) | ecosystem: Environmental > Terrestrial > Soil >... | reverse complement strand
AACGTGAATTTTCTTTTTTGCTGATCACGTTCGCTTACCTTCTTGGGCCGGCTGACTTCCTGCTCGTGGGAAAGAGATAGTAGTAGAATTCTGTTAAACGCAATCTATCTGCTACTTCCTTGGCATTGATCAAATCGTTTTTAGCGTAACGGGCCGAATCCCCCCGCGACAGCTTTTTGCAGCGACTTCTGCCTCGAAGTCATCTTTTCTTTCCTACGTCTGACCTCTCGATTGTCCATTCACCTGGCTTTTTTTTTTCGAAGGCTTCGTATGCGTGGACCGCCTCTTTCCCTCATTTCTCTTCGACCTTCGCCGCGTACTCCCTTATCCCTTTTAACGCTTCTGCTTTTTTCTGGGTTTTCGCTGGATTCTTCCCGGCTTCTCGCCTCCCCCCCCCCCGGCTTGAAATCGTTGATCTTCCTTTCCTAGTGCCTTCCGAACCGTTTTTTGCATTTGAATTTTGTTTGGACTTGAGGTCTCTCGCGGCTTCCCTGACAGAAGGCGTTCCCACTTGCATTTGAGGCTCTTTGTTTTCCCACATTCACGGCATCCATGCTCAACTGTGGTTCCATTTCTTCCTCCCTATCTTCCGCTTTTTCTTGGACACCCCAAAAGCGTAAGGCATTTTTCTGTTGATCCGGCCTTCGCCGTTTTTGAATTTCAGTTACGGCGTTGGTTCTTTTTGTTTCGGCTGCCATTCCCGAATGATACCCCGGAGTTTTCCCTTTTCCGGAGGTCTGTTCCCATTCCCCTTAGCTGAATTCCCACTTAGTGTGGACTTCCATTCGACCCGTTTTGCTTTTGCTGGCCGTCACATTCCCAGGGAAAAGTGATATGGCTGTTCTCTGTGTGCTGCGTTTCCTCGCGGTCTCTCCTTTTCCGTTCTTGATGTTACCCTGATTTCTGATGAAAGCAATGTGACCGAAGGATGCTCCCCTCGTATCATTCTCCGTTATCTCCCTTGATACATGGCTTTTATTTCTAGCCGCCCGCCGTTTTTTGCAGGATCTTTCTTTTCTCGGTCCCGTCCGTAAGGCTCTAGCAATTTCAACTCGTTCCATCGACGTCTCTTGCCCTTTTTTTGGGCTTTTTTGCCTCTCAGCATCACTCCAGATGTGTGTTCTGCGTTCGCGTGAATGTCCGGCCGAGGTTTAATGAACCCGCCGCATTTCGTGCCTGCTTCTCCCTTTTTTTTTAGTGAATCGATGTGGTGATCTTCTTGAAAGGAATGGGAGTCCCCCTGTTGGTACTCTCGGCGTCAGGTTCTACTATTGTTCTGCCTCTCCTTTCGGCCTTATTTTCCCCTCACAGAATGAATCGCTATGGCGCTTCCACTCGCGAGGGACGGGTCTCCCCCCCCCACGGCGCATGGTGATCATAACTTTGGTTTTTTCTCTCCCCATGCTAAGGGTTGCAGTCCTTTGAAGATGATTGACCCTCCTACTTCTTGTCTGTGTTGGCCCTCCCTTTTCGTGTTCCCAAATCCCTCCCTGTTGGTGAGGGCGTGAAGTTTCCATTGTTTCAGTTTCTATTGTAGGTCTCTCCTCTTGTTCTTTTTTCCGCAACGGCAAGACTCCGCCAGGAACCCCTGTTCCCAAGTCCTCCAATCCGGTTCCTCAGCACAACAGTGCAGTTTCAACTTTCCTTGAGTTAAAGTGCTGGTCCTTCCGCGACCCTTTTTGCTTTGCCGTTAAGGGCTCGGCTCGCCTCTTTTCCTGTCGTACTGAACTTTTGCTGCACCCACTACTTACTCGGTATGGTTTTTTTTTTTCCGTCATTCCCCCTTCATCATGGTCCCTCAGATACTTTACGTGGGAATGACTCCCAACGTCGTTCCCCGAGTAACCCCCCCCCCACCGTCTTTACACCTACGGGGTGATTTCTTCACCAATGTTTTCGCGAATTTCGTTGGAATGCCTCATCCTTAAGAATTCTAACACAACCACTGCGTCGGGGAGAAACGTGGTCGCACCCCATTTATTTTTTTTAGTTTTGATGCTGCTTTCTCTTTCTCATCCCCCCGCCCAGTTTTTCTTTCCTGAGGATACTCCAGAATACATAATCCGTTGGTGCTGTCGCAGACCCTCCTTCCTTGTGTTTCTCCTCCCTTGACCCAGGATTCTTCAGGCAGATCGTACTTTTCAAAGGTTGTGGAGATTACCCGTTAGTTTTCCTCTCTTTTGTTACTTCGTTTTTCCGAGTCTGAACAGCCCCCCGTGGCCGATTTTGGTTGCCCCTTCTCTTTTTTCCGTGAAGTGTGAGGAAATAGTCTCCCCCTTCCCCCCAGAGCTCGTGTTTTTCATCCGAGGAAGGTAACACTACTGATATTCGATCCGATCCCTTCCAGGTTTTTGTCCCCGCACGTCGGAGGGCCGTGGCCCCCGATGAACTAAGTGACCGGTTTCATGCACGGTTTTCTGTGAGTTCCCTGGTCGTCACCCTTCCTTTTTCTCGGAGCCCCCCGTGTCAGGTTCTTTCCCCCTCTTGCCCTTTTCCTCCCGATAGCGCCGCTTTGAGCTTAACCGGCCGACCGCAAGCACTTAATGCCGACCATTTGCGATTTTCTCACCAAGACCCAGCCCGACCCCCTCCTCGGATTTTCTTTATCCTTTGGCTTTTTTCTTTGCCCCCCCTGTGGGGCGCAGTTCATCCTATTGAGTCGACAAGCGACGTTTTTGTTCCCTGGGGCTTTAAGAGGCCCCTCTCTTTTTAGGCTTTTGTATGGTTTCCTCCCTCCAGCGCGAGATCCGTCCTGCCAGTAGCTTTTTTCCGAATCTTTTGGCTTACCACCACGCGCCCCCAGTCCCTTTTTCTCCTGCGAGATCTTTAACGAGCTCTCACAGGTCCTCCCCTTCCCTTCTGCTTGCCTTTACTTTTTGCGGCACCGCGCATTTCCCCCTTCCTGTTCACTGTAGGTTCTTTTGATGAAAGGCCCGTCCCCTATTTTCTTTTACCCCCCTGACCTGAATTCGTTCCTGCTTGAGTTTATGGCTTCCCCCAGCGGGGACCCTTAACTCCCTCGCGAAGTCGGCCCCGTGGGGGGGTGGGTTTTGGGACGGTTTAAAACCCGCGATGAGATTTCCGCCAGTCTTTCCTGTTTTTTTGTCTAACATCCCCTCCCACAGGGGAGAATCCCTGCGACCTTTTCTATGCGTCCTGCCCACGTTCCCCTTTCCTGAACTGGCCTGCAGTTATGATCCCCCAACGATTGCAGCTTTTTTCGCTCTCGCACAGTCCATAAGAGACATTCGTTACCCCCTTGTCCCGGTCAGTTACCCCATCATCCCCTTCCTTATACTGGTAGCTGACGTCCCCCACCCTATTCCCGATCCCCCGTTGCCGCCGCTTTTTCCTGTTCCCTCTCCGAAACTACGGGGCAGTGACTTTCGTTGCAGGCCGACTCCCCTCCCCGGTCTCTCCCCCATCCTGAAATGACGTAAGTTCGTGGTTCCTTATTATCCCCTTCCGTACACTCTATTTTTGTACCCTTCCCCGTTCGGAATCCTTCCGAGGAAGAACGTCACCCTTGCTGCACTTGATAATGGCTGAAACTTGTGCCTCCACCGCTCTTCACGGAGATCTTCATCTGAAGGTGGGCATACCCGTCGTTTATTTTGCCTCTTAGTCCCTCGTCCTCCCCCAGCGTCCAACTCTCGGTGCAACGGCGGCCGGCCGCCTCGTAGCGGGTCCCCGGTGGTTGAGAGAAGGACCCGGTCCTGCCGGATATCAGTCCTTCCAGGAGCCGTTCTCAGCCTGTGTCCAAACGTTTAGGTAGTCGCCGTTCTCCCCTCTGACATGCTAGGACCTTTTTTCTTAGGCGTTTCCTATGACTGAGGCCGGCCCAGTTCAGCGCTCCCTGAACAACGTCCTTTGCAAGCCCTTTCATCCGCAGGCATCGAATAAAACCACCCCCACGGTTCCGATTTTTGCGTGCTACTTCGTGTTTCTCCCTGAGCTACTTTTTGCCCCGCGCGTCTTTCACTCTGGCCGATTTCCCTACCCGCAATAGGTAGTTGAGCTCTAAGAGAGGGTTTTCTTTTCCATATGAGCCCGCAAACGCCAGTTTGCAGTTCTGCCCGATGGCGGGGAGCCCAGTCCTTACTCATGATTCCCACACTCTAAGAGCTTTTCCACTCCCCTAATGAACCTTGGATGATAACTTTGTAATCATAAAGTGGGTAGATATACAAGTTTCAGTCCTTCGTTAAGCTGGTGATACGTGGGGGCGGCGTGTCTTGAAGGTCCGTCGCCCTCCATCGGGTTACAATGACAGGCCCGTTTCCGTTTCCCCCCTCCCCTCGTGAGTAGAAGGAAGCCCCCGCGCTGACCGAACCGACTTCTGACCCCCTGATCCTTTCTTTTTCCAATGTTGCACCCCCTTCCCCCTTTCCCCCGCTAGGCTTGCGCAGCCTCGGAGAGCCGATACTTCCGTCACTCATTGACTTCGGATTCTTAGATGAAAGGTTCCCTTTTGGAACTCCCTGTCGCCTTTCCTCCTTCAGAGTATTTTTTTTAAAGACCTCTTTTAATACGCCGTTCCGCCCCCTCATAGACATCGGCGCCTCTAATACTTCTCCTTTTTCTCCTTTTATCAGATATAAGGGCTTCTGATCCGCAGAGTCCAGGGCGGAGAGCCAGCCCCTGAATTACTCCTCTACCTCGAGCTCGGGCACCTGGCGCATGTGAGATGGGTTTCTTCTCTGGCGACTGTGTGCACCCGGCCGACGGCTATGAACAAGAGTTACTTTCCTGTATAAACCCTTGGAGGATTTTGGTTGAGGCAAACTTTCAGTTCATCTCGTATACCTTTGACCCCTGTTTCTAAAGATTAGCCCCCTCCTTTCGCCTGGGAAACACCACTAGTCTTTTTATTTTTTAACGTGCTTCCTTTGCTCCTTAGAACCTCTGTTTCCGGTACGTTTGCGCTCCTTTCTGCGGATTCCCATCCATCCGACCCGTCGTCAGGCCCCGGGGGTTAGTAGTTATGGCACACCTTCCCGAGCGTCTGAAGAAAGCTGTCATCCTTTCTTTGTTTACGTCCCGGCGTAAACCTTCTCCTCGCCGGCTAGTTCCGTACAGACTGTCACATCTCTTTTCTATATGATTTTTTTTCGGCCCTCCCCGTTTAAGAATAGTGCCTGTTCTTCTTTAAATGATCTGATGAACGCCCTGTGCCAATTGTCAGTCCTTCCTCATTAGTAATTTGTTTCTTTTTCCCCGTGGCTTTCATGGGTAGGATGGGTTCTACACCTATTTACAGCCAGTTGGCTGCCAGCTTCATCTCCTGTTGAGCGTGACGCTGTATGATGCTTCACTTTTCCCCCCACCCCCCACAACAATTTTCCTCAATTCGAGAAGTAAATCTCTGATGTGCGGGTTTTTGTAGATTTTCGGTCGTATAGAATAACTTCCCCAGCTTGTTGGAGGATTGAGTGGCACGTTGCCGATGGACCTTCAATGGAAGAACCTTACGTTTAGACCTGTTCGTCCCTCATCTAATAGTCAAGCCTTTTTTGATTTCTTCACAGGAATGGGATTTAACTTTTTCCTCATAGGAAGGCTCTGTTCTTCTCTGTTTCTCCCTCGAATCTGAGGCTTTTCCTTCCACCAAGGTTTCGTCTTTCCTCAGGTTGCTGTTCCCTCACCCACTCGCTGTCTCCTTTATATGTTTTTCCCCCCTGATAAATAAGGGGGCAGGCTCCCCGATAAGGATAGGAACGACCGTCTTGGGTCGGGTGGTTGCCCGGTTTGTTTGTTGAGTGACATCCCTTTTCATTAAGGGTTTTTCCTGTTCGTCTTTTTTTCCATCCCAACTTATGCTTTTTTTCAAGAGCTGCTCCTGGCTAGCCACTTCCCCGGCTCCCCCCCGCCAGGACCCTTCCCAGACCTCCCCCCTCCGGTTTTCACCTCCACACAACAGTGAAGGCTACTTTTTTGCACTGTTTTCACAGATGTTCTGTGGTTTTTCACTTTCCCCTCTTTGTTTCTCTTCTCGCCGATACTTCGTTACCAATTGTCTTCCCCGCTTGGGGAAAACGTCCGCTGTACTGGTGTAGCGTTCTCCCCAGTCCCGCCCAGCAATTTCCAGTAGATTACCCCGGGATTTTTCTCCGTTCCTCACCTCCGGAAAAGAAGGCAACAACACCTTGTTCCCCCTATTTTTTTGACGATCGGCGACGACTGCCTTCCGTACTATTCCGCTTCTACAAACACGGAGTCGGTTCGGCAATTCTCCCCCCACCCCTCGTGATTATTTGTGTCTGCAGATCCCCTTTAAACGCAGTTTGTTTCTTTTGAATTGTCACAGCCTCCAAGCCAAGAATTTCAGGGTGGTGCTTTGCCGCCCCCGCGTTCTGTTTTTCTTCTGTAATCTTCCGGACCTTCTGCAGGTTGCCAGATTTTTGTTCCCCTGGTGTGATATCCCACCCTAGGTGGAACGCATCTGTGTTTTTCTTCCGTCTGCACGCTGGTGAGAGCGTATGTCCCATGGTCGATCTTTTTGACCCGTCTGCCTGGGGAAGGGTGTATCCCACGCGCTGCGCAACCATCCGGTTTTTTTTTCCCCGTGTCGCTTGCTCCCATCCTATAGGAGCCGCTCCGGGTCCAGCTGAAGTGAACCCGCCACCTTAGTTTTATGTGCACGACTTTGACCGTTGTGCTGCAGGTGGGCGGTCGTGAAACTGCTTTTTTCCCGTAGGTTCCTTCTCACGTGGCCTTGGTCTTGACCCTAAGGACCAGTCAGCGACTCGAGCTTCTCTCCTTACTGGAAAAAAACCCATGTGTAGTAGACTTCATTCCGCCCCATTTTGGTCCCGATGTGGCACCACAAAAGTTTCCCACCACCCCCCGAAAAAGTAAGGTTGACGATCCCCAGAGGCAGCTTGATATTCATATGGGTGGAGCCTTTTTACCCCTCGTGCTGAGCTGCGCAGTTTGGCGCGTCACCTCGAGGATCAGAGGACCTTGACAGGGGAGTGTTTCTTCTTTCCCCCTCCCCGCCGAGTTCCTTCAGACTTCCCAGTCTCCTCCTCAGGTCAAGCTTTTCAGTCTAGACTCCTCGTCCAACAGTTCGCCCCATTCCTTGCCTACGAGCAATCCTTTCTGATTCAAGAGTTGCTTATTGCGCCGTGACAGGTACCACCGGGACTTTCTGAGTCAAGTCTTCCCCCCTTCACTCCCTCCGACAGACTGTAATTTTTATGGGTTCTTTCCCGCCTTCACCCAGGCGCCCACTCCCCCCCCCATTAGTCCATCGGCAGTTGAGGATGGCTGTCTAAAGTCTGGGGACTATTAACACTCTACGATTAGGCGGAACGGTCAAAAAGGTGCTTCCTCTGTCTTGTGCGCTGGAGGTTTGTTCTACCCCGGAGACCCTTCTCAATGAGTCAAGATCCCAAACTATGACGCGTTTTGAGATTTTTTTACTTTACCCCTTCTTGCACTCGGCCTCGGACTATACCTCCCCTGATGCCTTTCCGCTTTCACCGATATTTCCTCTCTAATAGGACCCCCACACAGAGACATCCTAGCTGAGGTAAGTGAAATTCACCCTGCCCTGGACAGGTACTGTTCTCTCCTTCCGTCCCATATCCATCTTGACCTCTGTGCCTCCGGTCCTTGTCATTTGAAAGGTAAGCCTGAAATCATTGGCAGTGGAGAGTATAGTGTTCCCTTATTTTCCCTAACCTGCGTTCAAAGCATGTCCCTTTACTATGTCTCTTTTCCAGGCTAAAAGGCAGCCACTGAACTCCCGTGACTCGTTTCTTTCCCCTTCCCAGGCCTATCATCTTCCTCCAAGGCCCCTGTCTGCTTTATATAAGCAAATGTTCCCCCCCTTCCCCTTCCAGGGTGTGTATGTAGCTAGTGTCCTTGTTCATCTCAGCAGTAAGGTTCAGCCTTAGTAGTTCTCCCCCCCCGCACACGTGCCTGATCCTTTCCAACAGGTTTTCCGGCCGGTGCCGCCTCGTGTTTATAGAGTCGTTGGAAGGGCTCGACGATTCCACCTGCTCTTGCAGGATCATCGATTCATGCTCAGGGACTTGCTTGGACACCTGTTTTTTCTTCCGTTTAGTCGCATTTAAGACGATGTGACTGGACTCTTCTTCTTCTCACTGCTTTTCACGGGCTCTTGCGGCTCCCTCTAACCTAACCAAATGGTCCCTTGCAGCTCGTTTTTGCTTTCATAAGTGTGCTCCGGGCGGACCTTGTGAAATATGCCGTCGTAGCCTTTCTCCCTTATTCCGCATATCTTTTTCTCTTTTTCTTTTTTCTCGCAGAGTGCCTGTTCCCCACCGCTTGGGCCTCTATCTATTTTAGCTCGTAGTAGCGCGGGGATATTTTCTACATTCTTGTTCTCCCCACGAAGGGACGGGCCCCCCAGTTGGTACAACTGTCTTGTGGGAATCTCAACGATGCCCCCCCCCGTCAAGCAGCCCGACCCTGCCTACTGCCCTTTGCTCCCCCTTTCTTCCTCATCCGTGTGTTTGTTTTTTCTAGAGACCTTTCCCATTGTCGGCTTTTTATTTCTTTGGGACGCCCTTTTTCCTTCCTTGCGCCATCTGACCTGAAAGGCCCGTTTTTTTTACTGCTCTATCTCTCCTGACTCTATAGCTAGACACCTCTCCACTTTTGTAGGTGCCATTGACACTCGGTCTGATCAATCAAAACTCCTCTTGAGAGCATGTAAGAGCGTCTCCTCTTTCACTCTAATTGCGCCTTCTTCCTTCGATGCACGTCCTCTTGCCCAAACGTTTTTTTCTTCCCGTCCGGACCTTCGTTCTTGTGACTCTCTTCTTTTCCTGACGACATTGCAAACGTCCCCCACTGCGGGCCTAAACGCCCACCTCTCAAACCCCCTTCGGCACTAGACTTCTTGGCCTGTCTCTGACTCCTCCCCCTGCGTTGATCCGGGCGCTCCCCGCCAACCCTTCTACTTAGATACCCCCCTCCTCGACGGCTTACTTTCCTCAACTTGTTGCCCCTTCATGTGCGCTGGGGTGGGGGACGAGAGTTCTCCCTAAGTACTCTGAATACTGCCGGCGCTTTTCCCCGATGTCGGCCCCCTCTCCTCCCACTTTTCGGACTTTGAGGTTTGGTCAAAAGGTTCCTTTTCCCCTTCTCCATAGCAGAGAACTTTTTTTCAGTTTCGGCACACCGTGCCTGAATTCCTCCCTTTTCCTGGCACACCACCTGTCCCGTTTGGTCCTTTCTTTTTTCTTTTGATCTGATTAGAGATTACAGTGGACATTCCTTGGCCCCCTATTTCCTTTTCATGCCCTTGAGATTACCGCGCCGGCCTTTTTCTTTTTTGCCACATTACCAGGCGCGGTGCTTGAAGAGTCCTCTTTTTCGGGGTTGATAAGAGCGTCCCCACCCTTCCTCCCCCCCTGGGGTGTCATTAACTGAAAGTCGCGTGCTTTATTATGGCCCTGCCCGATGAGCCGCGTTTGATCGGCCTTGCCGTATTATGGCCCCTGCTGACGTGAGCCTTTGACTTGCCCAGGCCGTAAACCCTTCATCCTTTCCTTTGTTATTCTCCCTTTCATTTCTTTTTGAGTTGGGGTTCACACCTAAAGGAAAACCTTGGATTCCCTCTGAACTGGTTTCCCTTTCTGCACTCAGGCTCTCTCTCCTTTCACCGCGTTTTCATGTCATCGCCGTCATTTCTGAGTCTTATTTCTTTGGGCGCGCTGGTTAGTACTTCTTTCCACAACGTCTCTTAGAATTCTTTTGGAGTTGCCGCTGGACCTGAATCTTTCCCCTTCGGTGTAACTTTAGTCCTTCCCTTTTCTCTCATGCTATTTCTTCGCAATTCCTGGGCGCCTGTGTTTCCACCTTACAGTGTCCTACTGCCTGGCTACCTGTAATGAGCTTTGCTTTTAGTTCCCCGAGATCTCTTTAGCTTCCCTCAAAAATCCCTTCACTATCCTCTGCCGCCCTCGACTTTTGTTTTTTTCCGACCACCCCTCTTGGTCTCTAAGGATGGTTATTACCTGCCCGATGAAGGGTTGCATTCTCACCCTATGTTTTGCCCGCCGTCTTTTCTTTGGTTTGGAATCAGGTGTTTTTGTGTCTGATCGCCCTTGGGAGTTTATACGGCGTGTAAGTTAGTCCCGTGTTTCCAGTCTAGGCATTTTGCTCCCCTCTTTATAAGGTGAGTCTGCTTCCTCCCCCACTTCCATTGCTTCCTAGTACTCACGGAAGACAGACTGTTTACCCTCACCGAAACACGTTTTCTGTCCTCCCCTTGGACCTCCTCTGCCCCGTTCCCCCTCTAAGTCGTTTTCCACCGGGCACCTCTTGTGAATGTCCCTACCTCTGCCGATAAGGTAGTGTACTTCAGGCGTTCTGCCCCACACCTCTGCAAAGGAGCGGTACCTTGTTTTTCCGGCTCTATCACCCGTCCGCATCACCTGACCTTTCCCTACGTCTCTCTCCCTGTTGGTACTCGGCTTTACTAAACGGTTTCTCGGCCCCCACCCTCTTGCTGGCACTACTGGGTGATAATATAATTTGGTTTGCGCCGAGCGGCCGCAAGACGATCGCCTTATACACAGAGGTTGGCGTCCATTTCCCCACCACTCCCTTGTCTGCTGTGGATGTTGGAATTTTACCCTTTCCACGAAGTTATGGTTTTGTGAGGAAGGTCATATCAGTCATCCCTCTTTTCTCATTTTGGTGCTCCTGGATGTTTCCAACTTCCCTGGTTGGGAGAAGAGGGCACCTTGATTGTTCCGATCTCTACTCCCCTGTTGGACTGCTCCCCCCTTCGGGTAAAGTTTTGGGGTGCCGTACTTCATCGGTGTAACGGTCGAGTCACGTTGTAGAGATAGGATGTGGCCCATGCTTAGGCTCCCGGGGATTGTTTTCTCCCAGGGCATAACACCTGCGTTACCGCGTCGGTCCAGACTTGGTGACCCTTCCGGCCGGTTACACTCCCTGATAGGAGAGAAGAGACTTTCCGTTTCAGTCAACCCAGTCTAGGGACTTTCCCCTCTTTACCTAAGTTGCCAGCCTGCCCTGCCCGTTGTTTTAGGTGCGTGAAACCCGTTTCCCTTTTCCCCCGGTGACGTTAATGTCAGGAGCAGTGGAGGTTTTTTTTACCTTTTCGGGACTTTACCCGCTTCGTTCAGCTTGAGCAAGTCTGTTCCCCCCAACGAACCTTAACGGATTCCCTTTTCTGATACCATGTGTCTGTTGTGCACTCCACATTCACCCTGAGGCAAAACCCAAATCCCTTCCTTTCGACGTCCACGCTCTTCTCTTTGGATTTGAAACTCATCTTTTTTCTCCGGTTGCCCCCCCGAGATTGAGCCCCGCGCCGTTTGGGCTGCGCGGTCCCCTCTAGGAGAAAGAGGCCCCATCCCGCCCCTACCCTTCCCCTGGGATTTGGTATCTCCTCCCTCCCGCATTTTCCTCTCACAAAGAGTGACCAGTTGCCTGGCCTATTCGATACGGTCTTACCACAGACCCCCCCCCCCCGTTTTCCTAGACTTCCTATCCTTCCAGGAGGAACCCTGATGTGCCTCTTCCCCCACATGTTCCTCCAATGCCCAATTGTCCTTCGGAATCTTCCCGTTTTCAATTCATCCGCGCCACCAGGCAAGTACTTTCTTCTTGCCTCGGATTCCTGAGCAAAACTCCACCGTTCATAGCTTTCCCCGGAGATTGCTCCAACGCTTGGGCCATTAAGCAGAGAGGCTTTATCCCTTTTTCCTAAAAGGTCATGACAGCCCCCAAACCTTGGTGTGGCATGCTTTTTCAACCCTGCAAACCCTCATACCTGTGTTCCACCCTTCGCGAACGGATGACGATTTTTCTTGCCTTTGCCGATCGTCCCACCTTTCGGCCCTCCTGGCCAGGGGGCATGATCACCCGGACAAGCTCTCTCACCTACGAGTCCGATTTCCCTTCAAATTTCAGCTCCCTGACAAGCTGGGACGGTTCAGTGTGCCTTACCAGGCCTCTGGGCTATTGGCTTGTTCACGTACACGAGCGATGAATCTGTGTGATGCAGGCGTAGCTTGGTCCTTTTCCCCCCGACTCGACTTCCGTTGTCCTCCTCCTCTTCCAGTCGAGTAACCTTCTCCTCCTCTCCCCATCCTGCCTTTCCGCCAAGAGTTTGGCTCTCCCTGAAGAAACTGGACGAAACTTTCTGTTTTTGCGCCCGTCGAATTCCTTTCTTTTCCCAGGAAAGGCCCCAGGTAGCTTCTTGTCTTGGATACTTTTATGACCCCTTTCCGCCCCACAGATAATACAGGTGGTGAAGTTCCTTCCCTTCCAGGGTTGGCCCCATCCGCGTCTTTTGTTGCATCTTAAGTATTTTCTCTTTCTCCTCCCCCCCTTCCCACTGCTTTGCACCCCACGGTTCCTGGCGGCGACCTAGAGCACTTTACCTTCTCCGTTGGAGATACTTTTTCCCCTTGCTTTTTTTTCAGCCCTCACCTCTCTTTGCTCCGGCGACCCCCGGTTTCGCATGTCTCTTCTCTGATTTGTCGAATTGAGAGTTTTCCAGCGTATCCTCCCTTATTTTCCCCACTCCTGCGTGAGGACGCTGAACAGCCTTTTGACGTGGCTCTCTTACTTCAGGCGAAGGATAAGGGACTTAAAGGTCGATCCTTTCTGAGGGATATCATCTGGCGTCAGGCTTCTTTTTTTCTTGCGATGCAGGGACCCTCTTGTCATCGCCCTAGTCAGTTTATCTGCGAAGCGAGGGGACTTTTTCCGATCTTCTCTCCCGCGCGTGCGGGATTTCCCCAGTGAGGTTCCCTTTATCCCTCCCCTCCGCCAACCCGTACACATCGCAACTCAGGATCTCTCTCTTTAACCTAATACCTTTTTTTGCTTTTTCTCTTCAAAAGTTCATTTCCTCTTTGAGAGGCTGATCTTCCTTGAGGGGCGACGTTTTTTGATCCGGATTCCCCTCCTCTGCTGAAATGAGAAAGAGGACTTTGGGAGAACGCTTCTTCTTTCGTCAGACAGCTCCTCGTACGTCTGCCCCCCTACATGATTTCGGGCCATCTTCCCGGTTTCCAGTCCCTCTTCGGTACTCCCCAGCTCCGTCACTGCGCAGTTTCCCCTGAGAGAGAAGCGTCGTAATCTTATGAAGTAGGATGCTGCTGCCCCCTTCTCCCTAGTTGACTCGGTTCGCTTTCTTCCGCTTTCCCTTCTGAATGAACTCTCTTTGTACTTACTCCGTCGAGCTTCCATCCTTGCTGCGATAATCTTTTCACCCTTGTCCCGACCAGTGCCATCCCTTCTCCTTTGGGTCCGGGCGTGAGCCGAAGCGGTGACCGTGTCGCGCGCCCCCACTGCCTACTCATACTATTGGCCTTCCGTTGACTGTGTTGTTGGCACGGTCCTAGTTTTTAGTGTTTGGAGGCGAGGCTGTTGGTGTGTGTGTGGGGGGTTTTTGTGGGTTTGTTTTTGTTTCCTACCGTCAGCTCCCCCTGACTCCTTCTATGCACCCCTTCTTTGGCCTTCCTCTCTCCCCCTGGTTTGCAGCGGTTTGAAATGTTATCCGGCTATCCATTAAACTACCTTGTTCACCGGCGGCCCCGTTTCGCCGGAATTTCCCCTTTGTCACCAGCCCAGCGTAAATTTGTTTTCAGTTTTGGTTTTATCCTTCTCCCCCACGCGTGTCAGTAAGGGTTTGTTGCGCGCAGAGTCCCCCCCTTCGCATGGACTCTCCTGACTCTACCTGCTCAGGACGTGATGTCCTTTGTTGGACCGCCCCTCTCGTCTTCCATCCCCCCTGTAATCGGGATCGTTTTTTTTTTTAAAATCGCGCCACCGTCTCAGACGTGAGGGGACATTTACACTGACCGGGCACAGCTCTTTTGTTTACCTGCCCCCAATTTCCCCCCCCCACCCCCCCCCCTGAAGAACCCCTCTGCGGTTGGATGTATTGCCTTTTTTCTGTTATCATGGCCATGATGAAGAGTGAAAGTAACCGTGCTTGAATTACTTGCGCTCACCTATTTCTTCACGACTGTGGCGCCGGTATCTTACTTTTCCATGTCGTTCCTGTGTTCTACAACCTGCCCCTCCCCCAGTTGTCGTCCACGCACTTCACACCCCCCCCCCCCCCCCCCGACTGCAACGGTCGGGAGCCGTTCTCTCTTCTTAATGTAAGATGTTGCTCCATGCCGTTCCCGCTTCTGTTTCGTTTGCTCTTGCGTCCGTATCAAGAAAATCCGATTTACTCCGTGGTTTTTTCCGTTCGTTGAAGTGTTAAGGGCCTAATCCTCCCTTCTTCTTTACCGAGGAGGTTCATAGTCATTCTTGGATGAATTTCTTCCAGTTGTTTTTCCCAGTCGTATTTTTTGTACCTGTTCATGAGATGTCGTTCCCTTCTCTGCTGTGCAGGCTCCTTACCCCATTTCCCGCGACTTGGCCGCTTCGCCCTTCTTTTTCCTGACGCTCCCCCATCTCGGGCTTTAGTTCCTTTTATACATTGTCACTATGAAGGGGGCAGGCCTTCCCCCGCTGCACGCTTGTGACGCCGTCCTGGGTTAGGTGTTTTTTGGGATCCCCCCTCTGTCGTTGTGAGTGCACCCCTGAAAGGGCCTTCATGTCCCTTAGTGATTTCTTTCCCCTTCCAGTATTCCCAAGTATCTGCGCTGTCTTCTTTCTTCCCTCGTTTCTTGGGCCAAGCCACCGTGCTTCCTTTCACTCATGTCTCCCATCGGTTCCCTCACCCTCAACGTTTTTCGTACGGTCCCCTTGATTCAAGCTGCATGATTTTTTTTCGTTCCCGTTCTGTGATTCCCCTTTTGCTTAGCTCTTCGTTCGGTTTAACCTCTCCGGGATGCACCTCTTTCACCGACTGTAATGTTTTCGGCGCTGGATAAAAAGCCAGTCCTTCTAGACTGTAACAAGTCAATACCAATTTTTTTACTCTTCCTTTTCACCGGACTCCCTCCAACCTGATGGATTTACAATAAGTTGCTCATCGGCACAAATGTTAGGATAGATAGTTTTTTCCTCCACATATGGAATCCCACAAAACCTTACCCTTCGGTCTTCGTTCGGAAACCCTGATCTGATTATTTTCTTTTTCTCCCATTCAACTTCTTCCAAAACCCACCCACACTCCCACACAAAACCTTACTGTTCCTCCCCCCCCCCCCCCAACACGACACCCCTTTTTTCACCCTCATTCCCCGCCTTTTCTTTCGTGGGCCAGGCTTTTTCCTACAAGCATTCCTCATACTTTGGTGGTCTCCTGGCGAAAGAAGTAAGGTTTGTTGTAGATGAGCGCTTCCCAGGATGTTCTTTTCTGCCCTTCGATAGCTCACTCCCATTTTTTTCTTCTTTTTTACCGCCCGGTGCCTCATCGTGGTGTTTGCCGTCTTTTGCCACTCCATTTTTAACTCTCCTAGTACAATTGTCTCGCTCCTTCTTTCCCCATGTGCGTTGGCCTTTAGTGTTTATCCCTCTCCCGAACAAGTAAAGTTCAGGTTCCCCCCCTCCCCTGTGATCCTGTCCGGCATTCTTTATAGGGAGAATGCCCTCTCTTAACCCTCCCCCTTTCTTGGCTGTTCCAGCTTGAACTCCCAGTCTTTCCCTTGCCCCCCGGTGGTGCCCCTTGGTTTTCCAAAACGGATAGTGGTGCCTTGTTTGTCATGACCCCAGTGCTCCTTTTGGTCGTTGTGAATCCTTCCCCCCGCGTTGTTAATACAGAGCCTCATGCTTTCTCAATTACTGGTCAACTGGACGACCACTTCACGCCCCTTCTGCGTCGATGTTTGAACCCCCCCGACAACCAGTTCCACCCCACTCTTACCTTAGTTCCGAAGCCAGAGGAAGCCTTTTCTTCATGCCCCTTATCTGGTTTAGGTATCCTTCCAGGCCGATCTTTCTCCCCCAGCGCCTGTTTTGCGCGTTAGCCTTAGCCTTCCGAAGCGTCCTCGTCGATGTTTTTTCTTTTCTCCACCCTGCCGCTCAGGCAGGCGAACGACGCAGCTGACAGGTAACTGGACTCCGACTCCTGCCACTTTCATCCCAGGATCGCGAATCTCGTCCCTTCTCTAAAGTTAGTCCAGCCGAATGTATCAATGGCCTTTTTTCTTACTGCCTTCCTTTTTCCCAGGCGGTTCCATCTCCCTCCCCACCCAGGAAACATCTTAAGTTTCTTTGCCTCCTCGACACGACCCCTCTGTCCCCCCCTACCCCCGTTTCCGAACGAGTTGCATCCGGGATTTCTTCCCACAGAGAGGGGCCCACTCCTCTCCGCCTTTCTGTCCCCCCTCCGTACGACTACTCTTCCCTCCCATGTATTCCTTCTTTTTGTAGAAAAAGATCAAGCCATTTCTCCCTGTTTATATACGGAGGCCACACCTATTGAACGCTGTTTGAGGCCTTCCTTCCCCTGATTTTCGGCACTCTTAGTCCTCGCCCTTCCCTCTTTAATCCTCCCCCCGATCTCTTAACTTCCACTCAGAATCTCTTTGGCCCTGGTCTTTTTCTCAGGACCGCCCAAGCCGTCCCCTAGCGGTTCTTTATTAGTCCCAGATCCATAGTGGATGAAGAACGAGACCCCTCGAAGTTTTTCCCCTTCTTTGCCTTTGAGCACCCCTTTTTGAGTTTTTTTTCACATGCCTTCACTCTCTCCCCCCGATGTAAATGAAGTCGTGTCGCCGTGCCTCCCCGGATCCCTTTGCCCGACCACTGCTGCGTTCTCGCAACCCTTCGACTTCTTCCTCTTGGTTTTCCCTATACACCAGGTCTCTTCTTTCACTTCTGGGTACAATTGCCCCGACCCTCCTCCTTTGTTCGATTCATCTTTTGCATGGCTGCATTTTCGGTCGTTTGTCGTCCGAGTCCCTTCTTCCTCCAAAAAGCCTGTGAAAACCACCGGGTCCGTCCTTTAATAGAGCTTTCTCTCTTCTCCTTTGACGGGACCTCCCCCAGACCGTCATGACTTTCAGCGCCGTCCCAGATCGCTTCTGGCCCAATTTTGGTAGTTAGGTAGATTCTGCCTCTGGACCTTTTCCCCCTTGTTCCCAAATCCTCCCTGAGAGGAGGAACCTGTCCCCAGTGCTTCTTGGCCAGCTAGATACCGTCCTCTCCGTCTAATCATCCCCTTCCTTAAGTCCCTTATCAGGCCTTCTTTCAATTTCTTCCTCCTCGTTGATTACCGCTCGCGTGCACTCTGCCCAAAGGTTCCTCCCCCTATCTTCGTGAGATCGTTCCTCTGCGAGGGATCCTAGCTACGACGAGCGCGAGCTTTTCCTCCTCCGGTCCAGGGAAGTTTCACCCCGCTTGTGAAGTTTCAGCAAAACCGTCCCCCCACTAGCAGACCAACCGCACTGAACTTACTCTCCATTTAAGTTTGTTGTTGATGAGAGCTAAATTTCATTCTTCTTTGGGATCTTCTTTTTTTCGAGTTGTTGTTCCTGACGGGATTCCCCCCGCCCTGTTTAACCTGAAACCGGTCCGGCGATTGTCGCCCCGCTTGCTAGTCGTAGAAGAGTTGTATACCGCGCTCGACGCCACAAATTTCGACAGGTGGCCCCTTTTCAGTAGGACGACACATCTAATGCCCCTTCGTCTCTCTCCTTAAGACCGTATATTTAATGTCCTTTACTTACTGACCCTCTGGAAAGGCGTTGCCCAAAGTTTTGCCCGTTATTTGTTTCGTACCAGTAGTATTTTCTTTACCCTCTTTGGACCTTTTCGCGATTTCTCCCTTGCAAGCTCACTTCCTTCACCCCGTTGTCACGGCTCTTAGCACTCCTTTCAGGTTCTGTCGACCGGTATTTTGGTTTCTTTCGCCAACCAGCGACTCTCTTTCCTGAGTTTCCCTCTTCAGGAATTTGTTTTTCCTGGTTACTTTTCGCGTGGTGGAGGCCGAGGGAGATAGTCCGGCTTCAACCCCCCCCCCAATTTCCGAAGGCACTCCGTTCGTAAGTGTCTCTCCCCCCTTCTTCTCGTGGGTTTCCAAAGGTTTTTTTCCTCCGTATCTGCAGTCTTCCTTTTCCTCGGTCGGAAAGATACTCCTCCTTACCGACCTTGTGGCCTGGGCACAACCACAAGTTTCCAGTGTTTTACGTGGCTTTTCACGTCGGTCTTATGCCCCTGTCTTTTATATCAGGGTTCCAGGTGGGCGTCTCGTCATTGACATCTTCTCGCAATGGACGCACTAACCGAGGGTTTTCTTATCCTGACCATTTGGCTGACTGCACTCTTTTCTCGGGACGGGGAAGCCAGAGCGACCCTGTATAAATTCCTCTTCCTTTAAGTAACTGACCCTTTGGCCACGGCTGTCTTTCTTGAGCCTTTTTCTCTCCTGGTGATATCTCGTTCCCCTTTGCTTGATGCTGCAGTTGCCTCAGGTGACCGTGGCCGGACCTCTCACCACCTCTTCCCATGTTTCGGTCTTTCCTGTCATAATTTCGCGTGTTTTCTCCCTCTGGCCAGCCAGGGATTCCATCTCTTGGTCCCTTTCTTTGGAAGGCCTCGTCTTTAAGTCCCGATGTTGGTCTCCCCCTCGAGGCACTTTCTTTTTTTTCCTGTGGCGTTTGGGCGCGGTTTTTCCTAGACCTTCCTCCAGTTTACTTCCTTGTGGCTTCGATTGAATTTCCTCCCCTTTCGACGCAGCCGCATTTAGGTGCTTCAAATGGCCGTCCTCGTTTCCCCCTTGCCCTTTGGCTAGTCTCAACATTCCTTTCTCAGGGCTCCTATGATATGACGTCTGATTTTAATGTCCTGATTGCGCCTCTCGTCCGAGGCGGTTAGGAGAATAAACCATCAACGGACTTAGAGAGTGGGCCGCTCCTCGTGGGCTCTAGAGAACCCCCCTCTGCAATCTGGGTGTTATACTGTCTCCCCCCCTATGGGGTCCTTTCCCCTCCAAGATGTTTTCCCTGTTAGTTCTCTCCGCCGTTAATGCTTAGGGTTTTCACAATAGTGTAGTGGTGAGGGCCAACTCATTTTTTCTGTTGAAGGATGCTCTTGTCATACTGTCTCACTCTTTCTTTGCCCCTGTTTTTATTCCGCGGGAGTCTGGCTTTCACACAAGGACCTTCTTTCTCCTGAAACTGTAACTTACGCCCCCCCCACAAATTGTTTTTACTTCACTGCCCCCAACCCGGGTTTAGGTAACTTTGAAGTGGGCACTGAGTTGTCTTTCCCTCCGACTTGTTTTTCAGGCAACCTGGTACCGTGCTGTTCCCTCCATTTGTAAAAGACGCCTTCGGATTCCCCGTTTCCACCAGGACTCCGTGACTGGTGGAGACGGTCACGTTCCCTTTTCTAATAAGTACTAGAGCTCGTCCCCCTTTTAAAGATGTTACCTAAAGACTTTGACACCGAATCACCCAGCTGCTCGTGCCCACTCTTACACTTCCCTCCCCCACCCCCCCTCCCCCTTTCCATGCCTCTCACTACCCCCCCTCACCCAAAATCCAACCCCCCCCCCTCCCCCACCCCAAACCACAGGTTTTGTTCTGTTTGTGTTCTATTTTGCTGTTATTTTTGATTTTTTTTCTGGGTTCATCGCCCTTCCTCGGTCCCTCCGTCGCCTCACCCCTTTTCCCCTTATACACCACCCCGGATTTTTGGTTGGCCGTGTTCCACCCTTTTTGGCTGCGCTTCCTTTTCTCCCTCTTTCCGAGTGATTTTTTTTAAGGTAAGGTTTAGAATCAGACAGCATTTCCCCCTTACTCCTTCGTTTTTCCGATTGGTCCTCCAAAGAAGTAAGGGTGTTTTTTGTAGTCACCGCGGACCAGGAGCTGACAGGACATTCGCGCCAATTGTGTTAGCTGTGCTGATAACCCCGGATGTTTAGCAATCGGTTTTTCCAGTTTGCCCCGCGTTTCTTCTTTTTCACTTTTCCGATTTTTTTTTGGGTACCATGTGAGGATGCCGGGACTTTTGAGTCCCTTTTGAACACCCGCTCCTTTCCAGCGGTTTCCCCCCCTGAGAAGGAAACCCTAACTGATTCGTGGCCGATCCCCCCGGTGCCCAGTCTCAATTTCCCCGCACGTCTTGGCTTCTTTGAACCAGCTTCTTCCATGAGGTGGTTCCCTTTTTTTTTTTTTTTTTCAGCGTTTGACCCCGTCTGTTTCCGGGATTTTCTCTCCCTTGCCAGTCCGTTTGTTGCTGCCAGCAGGCCCACCGAGCCCCCGTCGGAGTTTTATGTGACACCTGTCTTCCCTTCATAAGACGTCATTTCGATTTTGGCACAAAACTACCCCTCGTTGACAACACCACGGCCAGTACGGCTTGTACAGTCTTTCTTTTTCGCTGCATCTTCCAAGCAAATTGGGGGATCTTATCCAGATCTTTTCACAATTTTGAGAAGTTTTGTTATTTCTTTCCTGGACTCGAGGCGGAAGCAGGATTAGATCCCCTTCTGGTTGTAGGTTTCTCCTGGCGAGTCCCCCCTGAAGCAGGACCCTTTTCGCCGGCGTATCCTCCCAGAAGGAAACCCCACAGTGCCCGGATGCTTCTCCCCCAGAGCTTCGCTTGAACAGCTTCTCCGACAGGTACCTCCCCAACGGCTTTTTCGCGACCTATTACCCAACTCCCCCATTTCCATTTTTTATTACGATAGGTGCCCCGCGCTCCCACCCAAAGTCAGCTTGTGACTGCGGCTATGTATTTTCACAGCGTTATTTAGCGAAGCCGTTTCCGAAGCCCCCCCAGTGTAGTATTTAAGCGTTTGCAACACTGTTTTATTTGAGGTTTAGAACCAGACTTGACTGAGAACTGTTCAGATCAAGGCTTTCTTTCTCGATACGGGTCTAGAGGCATGATTCACGGCCCCCTCTCTCACTCGGGCAGCCGGGCCATGATAAAATTTCATCGGTCAGCACCCGCGAGTCTCTGACTTGCACATCCTTATCCCTAAAGACTCATTTCAGCTTAACCACCCTCCTTCCTGAAGTAGACTTCGCCCCCCCTTTTTTCAGATAAAGATTCCTATTTTCCCAAGAATGGTCCCATCCCTCCTTACTTCCTTGAGAAGTTGGAATTCCTCTCGTCCCCTCCTCCCTTCCTCTGTACCTGACGGTAAAGCGATCGTTTCCCCTTTCGTTAGACAACTTCCCACCATTTACGCTGTGGGTTGTTCGTTTGCGACTTCGTCTTTCAAAGGCACCTTTTTATCCCCTCTATTGACTTTTTCTGAACCTTTTTTTCAGAAAACATTCTGAGATGGCTCTCATCAGGTGCTTCATTTCCTCCGTATTTCATGCTCCCCTTCATTATACGCTATTCACCTCTCCCTCTCGTTGACCAGGGTACGGGTTCCAACTTTCAGAGAGTCTGGTTGTCGCACGAAGGTAAATTTGCACTCCCTTCAACTTTGATACGGTTTTTTTTCCACCGGTTTGTTCTTTAGTAGCGGGCACGACGACTAGTCCTCTCTTTCCTCATAGTCGCCCATAATTAAGAAGGCTTTCTGAGACGCGCCTCCCCCGGCAGTTCATCCTTCTCTTACCTCCTCCCCCTCCTGACTACCTCTGAAGTCTTCAGTTCAGCATAGTCTCTCAGCGTATCTGTTGTTCTCTCCCTTTATATGTCCCCCTGTCTTTCCTTGGCACGAGAGGTAGTGGTCCGTCTAGAGCTCGTCTTCGAGACCCCAGCTCTGCCTTGGCCGCATCCAGTTCCACCCTCTTTCTTGCCTTAGCCACTCACCCTCTCCCCACCCATAAGAAGATAAGTTTGACTCACTTCCTCTTTCCTTTTCTCCTCCCCGAAGAGTAGACAGTAGTTCGTTTGATCTTTATGCTACTGACGGGTCCCCCTCTTGGGCCTCCCTGTCCAATTTGAAGCTCTTCTTTCTCCTCCCTCTCTCACCTCCTTTCCTAGCTTAAATGAGGAGGTTCCCTCTCCCCTTTCCTTAAGGTCGTCCCATCATGAAGCGTTCCCAGTCCATTACACGTCTTTTCTCCTTTCCGTGAACGGTTAGCGAATACAGTTCTCGTTCCCTTCCTCGTTTGACAGATATTGAGGAAAAGGTTCGCCTCCTCTCCCTTTTCTGGCTCATGTCTTTTTCCAACTTTTTTCACTCCTCTCCGACAAAGGCTCTGGGAATTTCGAGCCTCCTTTCCCCCTGGACTGGAGCGACCAAATTCTTTTCCCCCTCCCGCTCGCCTTTGCTTCCCTTACCCGTTTTCAACTGCTAGTTTTCTTTTTGTGGAGGGCAGGAATTTTTTTTTTTTTTTTTTTTACCTTTCGGTTTTCCCCACGGCGATGAACCGTGTGGATCTTCACACTAGGAGACGGGGGTTCACACCTTTCGCACACCGCCCTTCCCTTTGTGCCCTTCGTAAAGATCGCCGTTAGAATCCCTTCCCCCCCCCCCCAAGCGTCCGGTTTTTCGTTCCAGGGATTTGTTTTCAGCCCCTTCCTTCGCTGACGCCAATTGTTCCTCCGGGCGCCCTCCATTCTGAACCGGCACCCTGGATTCGTAGTGTTTCTTTTCTGACCAGTTCCGGTCCACGTTAATATATATTTCGTCCCCTGCGACACTCTAAGGACGTTCTTTCGTCCGACGGGCACAGCTCTTCTTCGCAATGGAGGTGACTACGACGTTTCTCTTTCCCGTTGTTGTTTCCTCGAGACAGTCCCTTTTTCCTTTTCATTGACCGACACACATAGTCCTGGGTTTTTTTTTTCCCCCAAGGCATGTCCAACCCCACAGGTAGTTTCTCGTCTTCATATGGTAGCCTCCCCGCTATAGGCTTAATTTCTCCCTCAAGACCCTCCCCCCTCCCCCCCCCTCTTGTTGTTTGTTCGGTGGTTGCCTTTTTCCCTCTTTTCAGATGCATCCTTTGGCTTAAATTCTCCGTTGGAATGAAGCGACCACCCTTTTTGCTCCTGTCGTGCGTCCTTCGTCGCTGATTTTCTTCTTGCACTGCTGGGAGAAATGTGTTTACTCCAGTTGCTACTTCTTATGCTTTCTGTCTGCGCGAATCTCGTAGTTCCTTCCCCCACCACCCCTTGAATCTGCTCGAGATTGTGCCTCCTCCCTCCCGACAACTGTCGGATGCGTGATCCCAGGTTGGCCCCCAAGAATGGTCTAAGCTGACGCCTTCGCGGTCCCGGTTCCCGGGGTGGGCTCCTCGGTGTCGGGTGTTTTGAGTGTGCCCCCCCTCATGGTCTTCCATGAAGGATGTCCGTTCGTTCCTTTCTCAGCCCCTCTATTTGTGATCCAGCGTTCTTCCCCCCCCGTTGGCCCCCCGTCCCCGTCCAGGATCCCCCATGGTTTCAAGAAAAGAACTGTTCAAGCCTTGCATTAGTTTGTCCCTCCGAGAGCTGTTTACTTTTCCTTTCGCTCCAGATATCTTTCTTTCCCCTCGGAGTTATGTTCAAAAAAGGCGGAAGCTCGTTATCGGTTGGTATAACCAAGTTCAGCCAGCCACCTCTCTGAACCTCTTTTTCCTTACGTTTCCTTCCCACTCTAAGACTTCCACACCGCTTTTACCACCTTTGTTTTTATCCTAAACCCCTTAGGAAGGCCTGTCATCTTATCACCCCCCCACCCTTCCGGCTGGGCGGAAAGGTTGCAACCCCCCCCCCCCCCCTTTCTTTCTGATTTTAGTCTCGTATGCCATTATAAATACCTCCGTGCTGCTTTTTTGAGATTCCCGCCGCAGCTTCCCCGCAGGGTTTGCGCCTGGCCGCCTCCGTCAGGGTTGTAATCTGTTTTCCTGGATTTTGCCGGATGCTCTGTGTGGGATTGATCACCTCGTTTGGCCCTCAGTTTTGTTTCGTTCATTAGGTTTCTTGCCTTTCTTCTTTCCCACGTGTGTCCTAGAGGTGGTTCATTCTTAAGGGCTTTACCCGCCGTCCTGAACATTCCCTTCCGGTTCCAGGGTTAAGCCGGCATGCCATTTACCGATCGGCAGATGGTGGTTGACGTCCCTTTTGAAACCTGCCACGTCCTTTTTCCTGGTCTTTTTCCATTCCTTTTTTCCCCCGTTGGTGTGAGATTTTCCCCGGCGTCCCCGGTGATTATTCTTATTTTGCGGAGCTTTCGTCCCCATTCGTTGTCCTCCTGAGCGACTCTGATCAGTAACGGACATTTCCCCGCCTTCCCTCTTTTCCACGTGGTCACTCACAACGAAACCGTCCCCCCCCCCAGTAAGGCTTAGCAAGCCGCCTTCTTAACCCATGGGGTCTCCTTCTCCCTTCCCCGATGTTTGACCCATAGAAGTTTTTTGATGCGGCGCATTGAACTCGGAGACATTTTTCCTTCTTGAGTGATTTGTAGGAGAATCTGCTTCCCGCTCCCCCCCACAGCAGTCCTCTACGGAAACATTACTTTACCCCCTTTCTACTTACTCGAGCCCGATACATCCCTGGCCGACCCCCGCCGAAACTCCCCCCCCTTTCTTCAGCAAGCAAGACCTATGTTCTGGCCGAAGCCCCCTCCCCCCTTCCCCCCCCCGACTTGCTTTGAATGCCTCTGCTCCCGCACATTCAGTATAGAAGCTTCCTACTACCACGGTCTTGCCCCCTTTCCCCCCCCCACCTCTTCCTTTCTCCCAAGTCCAGAATGTTCACCTTTCCCTTTCTTGCCCCTTATTAGTGAGAGGGAAAGGCTTTTTTCACCTTTCTTCCCGGAAATCGGGCCCATGTCCACCGTCAAGAGTCATTTCACTTAGGCCCCTGCCTTACTTCAAATCAGAGATGGACAGGGTACAGGCTTACCCCATCCTGCTTGCCTTTTTGTAGCTCTAACCCTCCCTCTGTCAGGATTGGAAGAACCTTGTCCTTTTCTCCTTGAACCGGTCTGAGTTCGTCCGCCTCCCCTTCTGCCCACAGTAATGACCCTTCCTCAGCGTTTCTCTCCCGGCTCAGCTTCCAAGCCAAACTTGTGGTGGTTCTGGCCACTTCTTGATACTTATGCCGCCCCGGAAACAGGTAGAGGCTTAGGACTAATTGCTCCACCTCCTCCTAAAGGTGCCTGCCTATCTTCGGGTTCCCCTTTTTTCTTCGTCATTGAAAAGACCTCTTAGGAATCAACCTTTCTCACGGTCCATCCGTGGTCCTTGAATTCGGCGAGAGGTCTTCATTGCCGTTTTCTTTCGTACTACCTTTCCCCCCTTCGTTTCCTCGAAAGGAAGCCTTCTCCTTGCGGGTTTTGGAGCTTTTGAGTCCGTCTTCGCACGGAGGTCCGATTTTTTCTTTTATTCTAGGCGGTAAAGACGAGCCCACTTCTTCTCTCTCCAGCCATTCATCCGCTAGTTCAGGACCTACCCGCTTCGACTACATTATATTCTCTCCTTACTTAGCCTCTCAGATGGGCCGTCCGCTTTCCCCTGATGAAGAGTTCCCTCTCCGGTAGGTTCTCGCTTGGGATCTAGTGGAGATCTCCCCCGATCCTGTCAGGGACAATTGAGTCCTTGGCATTTTCCCTCAACCTCTCCCCCATCATCCGCATTTTTCGCCCTGAAAGTGAGATTATCTTTTTTTTTTCTTTTTTTTTCGCTCTTCAGTGCCCCCTTTTGAGTCGGAGGAGGTGTTTTCCTGTGACACCCAGAATTCATGTAGTTTGCTCTGAGACCCCTATGTTTCCTGATCCTTCCGCTCTAGTACGATCTCCCCCTAAATGCTTGTCTATCCCCTTTTTCACGGATCCCTCAGCCCCAAGATCTGCCTCGCGAGAACTGACGTTTCCATTTCCTTTCCCTGATGACTTGGTATCCCTGTTTTTCACGTCCTTTCCGTTAGAGTATAAGCCCTTCCCTTTTTCTTTTTCTTGAGGTTGTTTTCTTCCCGCGACATCGGATCGCCCTCAAAACCATCCGCAACGCGTTCGCACGGCTTTTCTGGGGCTCAGCTTTCTCTCTCCCTTTTACTTTTCGTTCGAGAAAGAAAACATCCCTCCCCCTCTGTCCGCAGGACCTGGGTTCCCAGGCCGGATCTTGCCCGTCCCTTCCCCATGTTTACCGTTCAAACCTCGCTCTCTCGTCCTACCACCTGGAGGAGAGGGGGAACCCTTTTTCCCCTCGTACATTCCGTTCAAGTCCTGCCTTGGACCAAAACCCTCGTCCAGTTCTCTTTCAGTTTTTTTCCTTTTTCTACGGTTTACTCGCGTGCTTCAGTCTTTGAATTGCGCCGCATCTCCTTCCCATTATAAAGTCCTGAGGGTTAGTTTTTTCAACGCTTTTTCTTTTTCACGGTCCATGGGATAGGGGACATCTATACGGCTTTTTATGCAGTATCTTCACCCTCTTCATGTATTTTATGTTGTAGATCCTCTCTTTCTGTACGTCCGGTGTTATTATGGTTCTTCCTATTTCCCTCCGTGACCGTGCGGACCCCGAACTCCCCCCTTCTTCTATTTCTTGACCCTTCTTTAGGTCTGCCCCCCCCTCCCCTGCAAATGGTGGTTTTCAAGATCTCCGGTGACCAGGTCTGGGCCCTCGCAGATCCATTTCCCCTGCTGTTGAAAGCAACCCCCATTCCCCCCTGTGGGGTGGTCTTCTTTTCTTCCGTATCGCATAACTCAGTGAATTCGGCGGTCTCTTTAAGTCCCTGCCTGACTGATGCACCCCCACTGTTCTTTTTGATGCCGTTCCTAGTTTGCCCTTCTTATGATGTTTTACGTGAATGGTCTTCTTTCACTCCTTATTATACGGAAGGAGACAAGGGCTCTCTTTTTCTCCTCTTACTTGCGGTTTGGCTTTTGCCTAACATCCCGTAGAAGAGGGCTTTCGCCTCCTGTTCTGAGTAGCGCCACCCGGCGCTGGCGCTCATCATACCCCTTCTTTCTAAATGCCAAAGAGGTTTGCCCCTCCCCACTTGACGCCATTTGATCCCCGTCACTCCTTACTGTTTTTCCTTGTGGTGCCATCGGTGCTTTTTTTCGTGCAAACATTGTCCTGCAGTTTTTTGAATTTTCCTTCGTTCCAATTACTGCTCAAAATTCTCTTCAGATAGTTCCGCGCTGCCTGATTCAGCCACAGAGACAGCCTACCATGCCCCCCGTCTTCCATATGTTTTCCTCCACTAGTGACTGCTTGGTGAAGGTTAAAGATGGATCCCCCCTCCCTTTGGGTTTTTGGCATTGGCAGGGCGGTCGCCCTCTGCCCGGTTGGAATGCACAGAGGAACCCTTCTCTGTATTGTCTTTTTTTTCTCCCCAGTAAAGGAAACTCTCCGCGTTCTTAACTCTATAACCCTGCGACGTCCCCCCACCCGATGCTGGCCCCCCCCAACGGTTCTATTCGCTATCTTCTCAGATAGGACGCCTTACAAATCCGGGCTCCACCTTTTTGAGTTGAGGCAAGGGAGCCCCCCCCTTATGTTTGGTTTTTTTTCTGACCCATAACGTATTTCTCCGGTAGAAGAATAGACTTTTATCAATCAGCATAAGGGTGTTGTCCCTCCCCTTTCCGCTTTCTCCCTTCTTCCCCAGTTCTTTGATATTCTCCCCGACGCGTCCCCGGTTTCGTGATTCTAACAAGTTGTCCATCCGAGTGGGTTGCCTTTGTTGCAGTACTTCTAAGTCCTTCACTTCAGGTTCTGTTTATTTTTAGAGGTATGAGCCCGTTTTTTGAGAACAGTCCCGTTTTTCTTTTCCCGCGGTTAGCCTTTTTTGTTCCAGATCAGCTGAGAGCCGCCAGGCAAGGCCAGAGGACCCCCGTGTTACACGCACCGTGTCCGTTTTTTTTCATTCTATTGAATTCGTTCCCCGTCTGGACCTTCCGGTGTTTTTCTAGTTTTCAACCCGTATTTGCGTTTTCCTTTCGGCCGTTTTTGCGTGGATCAATCCTTACCATGTCGGGTGCCTCCTGTTTTGACGTCCCTTCCTGCAAACATGGACGACCGTCACTCATGAGCCGGTCCGAAAACCCCCCTACAAGAGGGCACAACCCCAACCGACCCCCCCCGGCGTTTCGTCACGTGCTTTTTTTCTTTATGCCCCTGCCCCCCCTTCTCAGGATCTATCCCCTTCCTCGATTGTAGGCTCCCCCTCTCTGCCCCGCGCATTTCCCTGTTTCGTGTAGGCCAGAAAAGACGAGTCGGCTCCTTAGCGCCTCTGTCGCTTGCCGACGTTACCCCCTGTTGTCAGTTGGATGCCACTCCTTTTTTTTTCTTCAGGAGGGGAAGCCCATTTACCCCGTCAATGTTGGAACAGTAAAGGTACTGCTTTTCCGTCAAATCTTCAGTCTGGTCGCTTGAGGTGCAATGCCGTCTTCCACCGCAAAAAGTAAGCGCGTGACGGGGTCCGTATTTTTTCTCGTTACAGTAGATAGGCCTTCGGCCGAGTTTTCCCCCCCCGTCGTCTGTAGAGTCCTCCCCAGGATGGCTGGCTGTTCGCCCCTCCTTCGTTGTGAGATCACGTTCCTTTTTTTTGATGTGACTTTTCGTCAGGTTCTCCCTAATTGGGGATCTCCTTCTCCCCCACCGGACCCTCTTATCAACTCGCCCTCAGCTCGAAGTGACTTCCTCTCTTTAAGGGTAAGTGACCTGACCAAGTCCGTTCCTTCCTTGACGTTTTTTCTCGGGACGTCATCCCCATGTGCTCCCATCCTCTCCATGAGTAATTTGACGAGATCTGCGGTTCCCTTATTCTTCCCTGAGATGCCCCTGCCGCGCCTGTTGCGCAAAGTTTCTTCGTTCCCCCAGCTCGTGGCACCTTCAAGCCCGGCGACTACTCTTTTGCCCCGGCCCCTCCTCTGATTTCTCCCCGAAACACCTTATTTTTAGTCGATTCCCATTCCTTCACCCCGCTATGGTAGGGCTGTCATGCAGTGTACTTCTCCCGGTTTTTGAAGTTTCTCTTCAATAGAATACAAAAACCCCCTTTTGTTTCCCACCCATTGTTTCCGGCTGCCTCCACGGTATTCGAGTCGGTTTCTTGGCCCTCCGCACGAAAGAGTCCCCCCCGTGAGGCTCAGCCGCGTTAACCTTTCGACGTTCATCGTTTTGTTTAGGAGAGCGGGTTTTATTCCTTCCTGGCGTCAAAGACCTTTTTCTCCCCGTTTTTTTCTCCCCCGGACTTGAAGATAGATACCTTTCAGCTACTTCCAGCCCTTTTCGTTAGAGGACCCCTGGGCTCAGCTCTTCTTGCCTTTTTTTGTCGAAGCCGTTTTGTCTTATGATCGTTCTTTCTCTTTCGCTCGTTCTCGCGACCTAGCGTGACCTCGTGCTTTCGAAAGCGAACCGGTTTGTTTTTTTCCGGCACCTTTTTCAGCTTGTTCACCTCTTCCCCTCCCAGCGCTTCACCGCGG
>Ga0179593_1534407_pt1 | contig 29198 bp, 49 predicted proteins | sample CZODoug2_1_08_16_FD_185931 | JGI IMG/M metagenome (GOLD analysis project Ga0179593, IMG submission 185931) | Vadose zone soil fungal communities from Angelo Coast Range Reserve, California, USA - CZODoug2_1_08_16fungal (PacBio error correction) | ecosystem: Environmental > Terrestrial > Soil >... | reverse complement strand
TAGTCGTTTGAAAGTTCCCCCGGCTGTTTTTTTTTCCATCCCTTTCTGGAACCCAATAGCCGCCTGCGTTCTCGATTTTTCCAGGGCCTCATTTTCTCGCCCCACAAGTTTTCTTTGAAGCCTTTCCCCTTCACCCCACTCGAGCCCCCCCCCAAAGTGACCCCCCCCCCCCCAAAGGTTTATAGGTCATCATTCTTGTCACGTCGTTTTTTTCCCCCCCCAGCCCATTTAAATACCCCCTCTCAACTGACACAGAAAAAAAATTTGGAAAGTCTCTTTCCCCTTTTTTTGGCGCCCTTTTCCATGTGTCCCGTTTCTTTTTTCCTTTTCTCTGGTCAAAAAAGGTTCCTTGGCCTCTTTTTTTTTTGTTCAAATTCCCGCTTTTCTTATTTTTCCAAACTTCTGTGATTATTGTTTCTGTATATTGTGTTTCTTTCCAAATGCTTATTTTTTTTGTTCTGCAAGTTCCCCCAAGCCTCCATCAATTGGCTTCCTCTTAAACGTGAACTCCAAGATTTCTCTCTTTTCTGTTTTTTTGCTCGTGGTTGAACCCTCTACAACCCCCCGGCCCGTCTGGGCTTGTGTCTGATTTTCTTCAGGGTGCTGAATAACCCCTCTAGCCCCGAGTTCCAAACGGTTTTTTTTTTTTTTTTTTACGAGGCGCCCGATTGCTTGAGCTGCAGGGTCTCGTGACAATAAACCCGACCCCATTTCGCAGGTTCTTTTCAACAAACAAAGCTCTCAAACAAGCTTTTTCTCGGCTACATGTTTGAATTTTTTCTTTTTCATTTGTACTCTCGTTTTCCTGTCTAAATTTGCCAATTTCATCGAGAATTATTCCCCTTTAGGCCTTTGAAAATTTTTTTTTTTCCCCCCCCCTTTTTTTATTACGCGTCTACGTAGAGGCATGTACAGTCACACTTTCTTTACCAGCCCTTTAGTTTGATCCGTGGAGGGCCCTCATCCTGACAGTGGGATTACTGCCTTTTTTCGCGGACTAAGACTTCGACCCCTTCACTTTTTTAATCTTTCTGATTGGCATCTCCTTTTTCCCTCAATATCTAATCACAACCAAAACCCTGCAAATTGACCCCTTCCGTGGGATTGCACCCATTCTCATCCTCCTCGCCCTGAATCGACCCCCAATAGCCTTGTTGATGGCCACAATCTCCCTTTATTTTTTTAGGGTTTGTTGACTTAGGGCTTTCATTCATAATTGTGCGCCACCAGCGTATTTCTTCTATCTCCCTTGTCAATTTTGTAATTGGAGACCCTTCCGCAATTTTCGCTCGTTTTTTTCCCCTAGTTTCCCCCCGAGTCATAAATGGATTAATGAACCAGTATTTCTTCATTCTTTCGGCTTCGGCAGGTCACATGTTGTTAGCGGTTGGCCCAGGACCCCCTTTTTTCCATTTTCGACTACACCCTCTCTTGGACTGGACTTTTTCGTGCCAAAATCTGGTATGGCCAAAAAATTATTTTTTCTATTAGTTATAATTTGGTCCATCTCGACCTTTATCTGACCTTTCGTTCTCAATTTCGTTTTTGCATTGGTCCGGAATGAGTCACAACTTTCTGCGGGTAGTGGAGCCCCTGTCGTCTTTTCATGGTTTACGTGTACCGAGTTGACCTAGCCCCTGAGTCCGCAGTCTCTGACCCAGGTTTTCTTTGATTCCCACCCCAGGTTCCGCGACTCAACCAATTTTCTCCCTTCACTCCCAGCCCTTCTTGTGAAACCTGCCGCCAAGTCTTCTCTGGCTGTGATGTCCAGACACTTGGCCTCCCACCCCGACTCTTCTAAAGAATTTCTCTTGGACCCCTGCCGAAGAGTTTTTATTTTCTTCCCCCCTTACGAATTCCCTTATTACATTTTTAGATTTGGCTTTCATGGGGCACGCTTTCTTGTGTCCGTTGGATTCTACTCAACTTTTGACAGTCGTCCCCCCCTTTTTTGAAGGTCTATCTTTATCTTTGGAGCCCCGGCCGCCTCCCCAGTTCATTGCGGAGTGTTTTCTCACTACTTTGCTCCTATTGGGCTTTTTTTTTCCCTTCAATCTTTGTCCCAGTGTGTTTTTTTTTGTTTGTTTGGACGTTCAGCGTTTTTCTCCCCCGCGCTTGCAAATACTCCTTCTTTCTGCCCCTACCCCTCCCCTTTTTTCCCTTTTTTATGAGGGCCTGGGTGAAGTGGGTTTTTTTCCTTTTTTCACATCTGCCCGCGCGTCTGATGCATCCACTTTCCTCCCCCTTCTTTGATCACGAAAAATCGTTATTCGCGATTAAGGTTCTTTCTCTCCCTTTCGTGGGCAGTCGTCGTTAACTTGACTTTTTTTATGATCCGTTTTCCAGAATCATCCGACTGTCTAACTTCATGTCTCATTTTTTTTCTTCCTTCCCCTTTCCTTGTTTTTTTTCATCAGCAATTCCGTTAGCTGTTTCTTTTTGAAATTCTTTCCTAGGTCGACCAGCTACCTTTCCTGTTCTTTTATTCCTGGAGGCCATTTTCGCACTTTTGTACCTTTTCTCTCTGCATGTCAACGATTCCCGTGATCCCCCTTTTTTTTTCCCCCGTTTGGGTTTCAGCGACGCTGGACTAGACGTCTTCCTTCTTTCCAATTTGACCTTCCCTGCCCCCCCCGGTCGGTTTCCTCCCCCCCCCTTTGCTGTTCCCTTTTTTTTCCCTTTTTCGGCGTCGGCAAGCCTATGTTGCAACTGGCCCTGTTGGTTCTTCTTGTAAACTTCGGCTTTGCTCGGCGCTCGTCACTATTAAGCACCTTTGCGCCCGCTTGCTGCTCCCTGTTGATAGTTTTTTTTCTTTTTGTTTCGTGCTTCCTTCTTTTTACATGAAGTCCTTATTGAGTCGGCCTGAGCAGGATTTTCGTCGGCTAAAAGCCTCCAATGCCCCTTTCTTTTAAGGGTTTAGGCGATACAACTTCTTCCGTTCTCCCCCCTACATTAGACAGGTAATTCGGACGGTTCTTTAACTCTTCTTTCGACTTCCGGTTCAATGAGGTTGGTCTGGTCAGTCTTTCCTCTGTCTGACCACCCCAAAGATCAAAAGGGAGAATACTCCACAACGGCCGTTTTTGAGGTTTTCGCCCCCGACTGTTGCAGCTCTCGGAAACACCCAAAAGTTGGTGTGAAGCGGCTCTGGCATTCTTGTTCCTTCGTTAAGAGGACGGCTTTGGTCCTTCTCTTCATATCATCCCCCCCCCCCCCCCCAAACTTTATGGCGACTTCTTCCTTGCGATCACAAAGGCCATCCGACCTTTCTCCCAAGTCCCACACGGCCATTGAGACAAGAGCGCTGAACTTTGCTGCTTTTTTAAGTCAGGCTCAAAGGTCCCGCCTACTTTTTTTTTCTCGCCCGACCCGGTATTCAACTGAGTTAACCTTCCCTGCTTGTGGGTTCCAGAGACCTTGAGCCTTCGGCTTGTTCACCCCACTTTTATGCCAGACATGATTCTTCTTTTTCCCTTCTCTTTCATTGTCCTTTGTTAGTCCCCCACTTTGTTTTTTCACTTCTGCTTTTCTAATCCCCGTCGTGATATTGACCTGCTCCGGCCCCTATGGTGTGGTTCTCTATTACTTTTTGCCATCCTTTTCGGTCTGGTCTCCCATGTTTCGGGACCCCATTTTTTGTCTCCCAAGGGATTTGCTTTTCTCCGCTTTCCCTCCTCTTTTTCTCGGTTTAGTCCGAAGCCCCCCATCGGATTGGCAAGGGTTTCAGGACGGACTATGCTTTCATCCCTTCCCTCTCACGTCAGTCCTTTTTTCGTCTTCCTCCTTGCCTGGAGGACGCTTTTCCCTTATCCTCATTCCCCCCTCTTCAGGGCTTTCCCATGAGGCCTTCCCCACGGTTTTTTTCTTTTGCAGACGACCTTTGCTTCCAATTGACTGGGGGGTCTCTTTCGCCTTGCCGTCGAACAGATGTTTCGCTTGTTAGTCCCCCTTCCAATCTCCTTATACCTTTGCACCTGCTTGCGTCTCCTCTTTCGCTTTTTTTGGTCCGTTGGTGTTTTGACCGACGACTCGATATGAGCCGGTCCTTGTAGGAGCTTCCGTCCTTTGTCCTTCTTTGTTTTAACACCCCCCTTTTTTTGGCTTGCCGGGACCTTTTCCCACGTACCGACTCACCTCTCCGCCCGCGACACCAAACGCGCCTTAGCTTTGTTTTTTTTTTTCGGTGTCTCAGTGAACACGTTTTCCCCCCCTCCTCGACATGCTTTTCCTTGCGAAGTTTCTTCGTGCTTTTCTCGGCACTGCCTTGATTGTTTTATCTCGATCTTACTCATCCCCACTAGCATTTGGCGTTTTTGTGTGTGTCTTCCCCCATTCCCAAAAAGACCCCCCCCCCCTTTCCTCCCATATTTTTTTTCTTGTTTAAGTTTCCTTTTCCCACTTGACCCCAAGTACATCTTTTTTTTTCTTACACCCCCCCGAGAACACGTTTTTTTTCCCATCTCAACATTACTTTCTCCCCCGTCACCCATCTTTTAGGTCTTTCAGTTTTTCCTTTCTTGTATGTTCCTTTTTTCCATGTGCTCAACTAAGACCACCACGTCTTGGCCTAATCGCTGTGTTTTGGTCTGTACCCCCCCCTTTTTTTGTGGTTGGTTAGAAAGGTTTCTTTTCAATCTTTTCCTGGGTCCTTTATGCCCCGCTCATTTTTCGGACTCTGGATCTTATTGTTTCTTCTTTCTTCCCCCCCCCCCCTGTGGTGTGTGGTTTTCTTTCCTGGAGGAGATGGTAAGCCCCCTTCTTTTGAACTCCCGCTTTTTAATATCCATTTCTTCCCCCTTCGAAATTCCCCCATGGTTTGCTTGGTTTTCCTGTCCTTGTTACCATCCCATTCCTTTCCCCTCATTTCCCCATCTGGTTGCGGGATGTCCCTCCCCACTACCTATTTTTAGTTTCCTACCGTGACTACTCGTCCCCCCTCCCCTGCCCTCTTTCGTTTGCTTTTAATTGGCTTTTTCCTCTCCCAGCCCGATGGATCGATCGTCGTTTTGTTATGTTCTTCCTTTTCGACCAATTTTAATGTAGGAGTATATGGACTTTTATCTTCTTTCTGGTTGATATTATAACTTGTTCACTTTTTTGAACTTTCCCCCTATCAACACTCATTTCAGCTTACCCCCTTCCCCGATTTGTTTGATTTCCAAGGTAAGGCAAATTATTCTTTTGCCCGGATCTTGGTAGCTGCACACATGCATTTTTTTTTGATTTGTATTTACCCCCATTTTCTTCCCATCTGAGTGAAACCCCTTCCTCCTAATCTGTGTCTACGCAGCTTTGGGTTTTTTTTCCCCGGTCCTTGCAAAGCTTTTTTTTGCCACCGCCCTTTTATTCCCTTTTCCTCCTCTTTAACCCCCAGCGGTTACGTTTGACCATATACGGCGTCCTTTTTTTCCCTTTTGTCCCCCTCTATGCCTGATAGACCCGTGGCTTCCCCTCTCTGTAAACATCCCGCTCACATGTGCTTCCCGGCCCCCTCCCTCTGCCTTCCCCCCCCTGAAACCCCCCCCCTCAGATTTCGACAAACTCCCTTCTATTTCAACCAATCCTTTCCCTTTGGGTTTCCTTCCAGTGCGCTTTCTGCTCCCGGTGACCCTTCCTCCTTCCTGCTTATCTTTGTCGTGAACCCATACGTGGACAAGCAATTGATTTCGATTCTTTCTCTTCTTTTTTTTTTTCAGGTGGAGAGCTCGCCGTCTACGTTTTGCACCTTACGTAGATTTACGCGGGGCAGGTCCTATGCTCCCCCCTGTGCCTCAACACTGGGCTCTCGTATTTTGTCACTTCCTCTTAGTTTTGCCTTTCCCCTCCCTTTCTGGTTGTTTGGTTCGTTTCAGCACCTTTTTTTCCCCTATGGAAGTTTTTCAGGAAGCCCCCCACCCCAATTTGTGCTCTTTTTAGTTTTTGTTTTGTCTTTCTTTTTTTGTCAGGCGCGTCCCTCTTTTTCCCCCCCCTTCGTTTCAGTGTTCAAAACAATTATAGGCACTACCCTTTCTTCTTTCCTTCTTCTATTGGCCCGGTAAAATGTGGTTACTTCTCTTTTTTTTTCAGGGCATCCCTGCAGTTTTTTGGTGTTTTCAATCTCCCCCTTGTACCCAAATGAAATCCCCCAAAATGTTTCCCCGGTTCTTCCCTTTTGTTATCCCAAGTCATTTTCCCTTTTCCTTGGTAATAATTTGTAGCTTCGGGTCTGAGTTTGGTTGCGATGTGTCTAGCGTTAACCAAGATTTACCCAAATATCTTTTCTCTTCTCCACCATACCCACGGTCCCGTGACGCTTTCCTCCTTTTTTTTGAAGCTTGTTTAATCGGGATTTGAACCATTCTCCTTTTGGGGAAATGCTGTAATTTTCATTTTTTTAGCTGAATCAGAACCTATGAGATTTTTCTATTCCTCCGACCCAGTAACCACTTCGCTGCCCACCCTTTCGGTTTAACGTTTTTTTGACGGTTTTTTCCGGCTCTTTGCTCCGCCCCCACAACCTTCAACTTTGTTTACCAACAGTCATGCTTTCTGTTGCTCCTCTTTATTTTTGGATATGCCCCCCTCCCACTACCTTCATTGTGGCACCCTCCCGGCAACCTCTTCCATGGGTTCTTTTCCTCAAAATGGTTGATTGGGACCCACCCCTATTCCCAGTCACATTTAGGAGGAAACTTTTTCACAACACCCCTGGGAGGGACAACTTTGTACCCTTTCCCCCATCACAGCAGTTGTTGTTTGGTGAAACTCCCCCCCCTTGGGACATTTGTCATTTTTAGTTTTGAACCTGTATGATTCCACATCTGAACCGTCTTTGTTTGTCTTGTCTCGGATCCCTTTCTGATCCAGTCAACACCCTTCTGCCCGCCGAAGACCCCCTTTTTTTTTTTTTTTTTTTTCCCACACCCCTGTTAGTGAAACCCCCCAAACTCTCCTTCGGCCCTTTCGTTCCTTTTTTTTAAACCATTGTTTTTCAACCATTTGCCCCCTCGCCTTGTTTATAAAGCCCCTTTTCGAAAGTGCCAAACTGACAAAGTGCCTCCAATCTTTGTTCCCTTTTGTCTTCTGCCCCCCCCTTTGAAGGGGTTATCTTTCATTCCTTACCACCACTTGAGTACTTGGTCATGGTTCATGACATTGTTCAACATCTCCTTTTATCTTTTTTCTTTTTGTGCTCTGATTGTTTTTGGTGCTCCCTTGCCACCTCTCTTTTTGGGTTTTTTGAAAAGGATTTCAAAAGGGATCTTCTCCCCTTCTAACCGTAGTGATTAGGACCATCTCAAGTCCCTCTTTGTCTTTTGCGTGGTCTGTCCACCCGACCCCAAATCCTCTAGGTTCCCCGGTGTGTTAGCGGATGATTCTTGTTTCGTATTCTTTTCTTATTGTCGCCACTTCACGTTTTTCCGCCGCTCCTTACCCGATTTCCTCTCTGAGCTGAGCTAGGACCTTTTCCTCTCCTTATTTGGGCATTTGAGCACCCCCCGCGTTTTTTTTCTGTTTTCACCCAAGCCCCACCTCTCGGCATGAGCTGACTGTTGTTTTCGTTTCCTTCCTTAATTTTCTTGAACAACTTTCCGTTTCTCCTTTGCATCGATTTGTTGGCCTTTCGGCCACGTTGACCCTCCGAAAAGTTGATGACCGCTGTCCTTGCTCACGGCCCGCTGTACAGTCCTTTTTCCCCTCGGCCCAGAAACCTGTTGTTTTATTATCCGGGTCCAGCCAACCTTGCAATTTTAACCTCCCCCTGGGCCGGGACGACTTCTCCTCCGATTACCTTCCTTCCCCCTTTTGCAATTCCCCCCCTCCGTAACCCCTCCCCCCGATTTCCCCTCATGGGCCGGTATCCCACTTTTTTTCCCTCCCCTCCTTTCGATTTTTAATCGCCCTGAATTGGTTCTTCCACCATCTGCCCTTTCTTTTACCGCATTAGGTAATTTTTTCTTTCGGCGAGGAATGTCAATCTTTTTTTCAAGTCCTTAGGCATTCGTCACTTCGCACTCTGGCCCGCGTCTCCAACTTCTCTCCCCTCCTTTCCTTTGAACGTATTGTTCCCAGGAAGTTTCTGCGCATGAAAACTTTTTTCATTGCCCCCCCTTTCTTTTCCTTTTGGTTACGTTTCGCGGGGCCTCAGTCCTTCAATTTTCGGTCAACCAGTGTTTTCCTTGCCCCCTCACATTTTGTTTGGCATTATTTTCTTGCTCGCCATTGTTTTTTCCTGCGCTTTCTGTCCCTTTTTTCTGCCACCCGTTCCCGACTCAATTTTTCCCCTTTTTTGTTTCCTGGGCAGGCCACTGACGTAATTTATTCCCTTTTTTTTTTCTCGTCTTTTCACCCCTTTTAGTCCCCCCCGTCCTTTTGCCGCTTTGGGCCGGGCTCCGCTTTTTCTGCCTTTCCCGTTCGCGCCGTCACCAACCCCCTTTTTTTCCGAACTCTGTTTTTGATATTGCCGTCCCCCCTCCCCTTTGGTTCCTTTTGTATATTTTTCTTCAAGTTCCTGTTTTCCAGACGTGGACACCTTTCCTTTCCCCTATGTACTCTTTTGCTTTTCTCTGCGCCCTTTGAATTGTCTACTTTCTTCCACTCATCCTAGCCAAACGGAATTCTTCCCTTTCTCCATGGTCTTTTTCAACGTGGCTATTTGGTCTTGAATCAATCTCACGCTCCCTGTCCTGTGCAGATATCGTTTTCGACCCTTCATGAATCGCCAGATTTCGATTCAGTCTTTTGTCCCCCCCCCCCCCCCCCCATTTGAGCCGCCACTGGCCTTTTTTTTACCTTTAACATTCTGTAGGTTACCATCCAGCCGTTGGCCGAAGCTCCTTCCCCAACTCCTCTTTTCAACCTCCAATTGGCGTTGGCCGAGACGTGAAACCCGACGTTTCTTGGGTTGCCCTCACAGGTGGGATGGAGAGTTCCTAAGTTTTTGTGTCGAGGTTTTCGTCCGTCTGACCAACTTTTGCGACACTGGATCACCCTCAACATTTCTTTTTCTTGTACCCAACACCAGCCAAAAACAACCTCGCCTTTACTGGCGCTCTTTTTTTTTTTAGTTCTCTTTTTACTTTCTGAGATCTTTTTTGTTCCCCCCCTCCTGGCATCCTCAATATTCCCACGCCTTTCTTCTTCTTTTTTTTTCTTTCCTCTTTTTTCCTCCTTTGTTGTTTTCGTGGGTCGCTCCCCCTTCCCTTTCTTTTTTTTCGTTTTCTAATTTTCTGAGTTTTTGACTATTAGTCGAGTTTTTACGCGCTGAGTTTGTCTGTTCCTTCTTTACATCCGTAACCCCTTCCCCTATTCCGTGATAATCGGGTGGCGCTTTGTTTCCTCTTTCTTTTGTGCCCTTTTCTTTTTCTCGCCTCTAGGCCGATAAACTTGGTCGCCCCATCTCCCGAGTCGTCCCTTCCCCAAGAAATTGCTTTGCCCTTCCTCTTTTTTGGCACCTTTTTTTGGCAATTTTAGAAAAAATAGACTTTGTTTCTTTTCAACTCTTCTCTCTATCTTTGTTACACGCCCTTCTCTTTGTGACTGGGAACAGCACATTCATAATGGGCTTCCCTCACACCTCCCTCATTTTGCAGTCTCAGATCTTCTCAAGACGCTTGCTTCGCGCGCGTCTGACTGGCCCCTTTTTCTTACGCGGGCACACGTTCTTCCCTCCAAATTTCCGGTCGTTGAATCAAGTACATTACGGACTCGACCCTCTACTGCTTTACACCCTTTTCGTTTTTTTCTCAATCCCCTGCTGTTGCAGTTTCTCGATTTTCCCTTGTTGGTATGTTCTTTTTTTTTTCCTGGTAATTTGGGATTTGAATCACCCGGGGCTTTTGCCCCTTGGCTACTCCCCTGCGGCAGTGGGTCCAATCGCCTTTTTCCCTCTTTTCTTTCGGACGTCACCCCAAAAAATTTTTTGCGGCGGTTTTATTTTCCGAAACGTGGTCCGGTGTTTTTTTCCCCGGGTACATGGTGGATTGAAAGCGCTCTGCTCTCCCACCATCCTTCCGACTTTCCCTTGATTTCGCCCCCCCGGCCACGGTCCCCATTGAGGTTCCAGCCTTTTTCCTCTTTCTTGCTGCGTTTTGCGCGTGCATTTATAAAAAGCTCCCTGCCGGGGAACTTTTTTCCTCCTGCACTTTGAGTTTCTTCACCCCCCAATGGTTTTAAAAGGCCACGTGCTGTTTTTTGTGTTCGCTTCAAAGCGGGCCTTTTTTCTTCACGGGTGCGGCCAACTGTCTGACCCCGTGACCCTTCTCCTCCTTTTTTTCCCTGAGCCGTTTAATTTCAGAATGCATCTTTCCCAGTTCCCTTCCTTGTATATCTCAATTTCCCCCCCCCCCGTTGCTATTGACCGGCTAGACCAACTTTTCTGTCCTTGAAGTTGCCCTCTTCCCATAGAAAACCCCGCCGAAATTCCTTTTTTTTGGACCAAGGTCTCTTTGTACAAAGGCAATTCTTTGCTCTTCCCTCTCTTACCTTTAGGTGGATAGGATCCTCCCATGAGTGTGCTTTCTCTCTGGTTTCTTCCCTTTTGAATCACGAAACCAATAGTCCTTAATATGTGATGCCTTTATTTTGTTCATCCTTGTGCCCTTCGTCTTTTTCCCCTGCTTTGGCTCCGCTCCCCCTTTCCCAAAACCCCTGCTCAGGTGCTGACGAGGGATGTACACTTGGTGTTTTTCCTTTGACTGTACATCCTCAGTTTGGCATTTGTCCTTGGCGATGCCCTTGTGCCATTTTCGTGGAGTCCGTCCCAATATTTTTTTCCTTTTGATACCCCCGAATGCAAGGCCTGGTTCCATTTTTTTCTTGAGCGCCCTGTGTTTTTCCCTCCGGGTTTTTTTTTTTCCAGTTTTTAACAGCCTCCTCTTTTCTTTGCGGGCTCCCCTCCCCGGCCGTCTCCCCCCACACCCAGTTGGGCTTGTGCGGCTGACTTTTCCCCCACGAACTTCTCCCCCCCTCCAGGAATAAACCAGATTCCCAGGGAGCTTTTTTGTTGAGTCTCCTTTTCCATCCACAGATCCCCACGCATATCTCTTTTCCAGATTTTCATATTTTACGGACTTGCTTTTTTTGACCCTTCCCCCTAATGCCCCACTTAGCATGCCTCTAAACACACTCCTCCTTTTTCCCCTCCTCAGAGTTTTGATTCGTTTTTCATCCTGCGGTTGACTTTTTGTCCGTCCTCGATTAGAACGCCTCCCCTCCCTTTTCGCCGTTCCCCCCCCCTTCACCCATTTTTCGGCTACGTTCCGTTTTTCGTTTGGGATTTCTTCCTTTTTTCCATGTAATACGTGCCTCTTTCCCTCACCCTGTGGTTCATGCTTTAAAAAACAATTTTTTGCCGCCCCTTTTTCCCTTCGGCTTGGCCAGCGTTGTTGTTTTTTTCTTACATTGCTATTTTACTTCCCTTTTTCTGAGTCTTGGATATCCTGTTCCTTTTCCCCCCCAACAAAAAAATTCCCGGGGGTCACTCTTCTTCTTTCTACGTTACTTACGGACCTGTTTTTTGGGCATACTTCAACGTTCTCTTTCTTCTTTTCCCCACCGGACTTTGGGCTGCTTCCATTTTTTTAACCTTTTCCCCCTCACCCTTTTCCCCCCTCTGAATCCCCTTCTCCCTTTTTCCTATCTTTTGCCCGGCATGTTCCTCCCATATAGGGAATGCACTCCGCCCCCCTCCTCCCCCCCCCCCTAAACGTTGCTGTTGAAGGTTTTGGATGTGGACCAGTCTTTCTATCGCCCCCCCTTCCTTTTTTTTTCCTGGTAAGGGGCGGTTTAAAGTTGACTTCCTGTCGTCCTTTACTCTTCCGGATTTGATCTTTACCCCTTCTCATCCACGGGTCCAACACCTCTTCTTTTTTTCACATCTTCAGGGGCTTTTCTTCCCCCTGGAGTCCTTTGATCCCTCCCCCGTTCCCTGTATTATTTTCTTTGTACAACTGTTTTTTTAATTCCCATTTTCTCTTTTATTTCTTTCTCCCCCCTGAGTAAGATTGTAGGACACCTCCTTTTCCATCGTTTCTGTTCTCCCTTTCGATTTTGGGGGATTCATTATTTTCTTGAATTTTTAGTCCCCCAAGCTGCCCAATTCTCCCTTTTCTGCCTAGTTCTTCGTACAAGGTAACCCCAGGTTAAGTGATCCCTCCCCCTCATCTCTCCTCCCCTCCCCTGGCCCAAATTTCGGCTTTGAGACTTTGAACCCCCCCGTCTCGACTGACTTTGTGTGCTGTTTTTGACCTTCCCCCCCTATTCCCCACCCTTTTTGTTTTTGGCTCTTACTCTCATAACCATGATTCCCTTGTAACCCCATTTTGCTTTTTGATTTTACGACCGATGATTGTAAACTTTTCCTCAATCGTTGACAGGGCTTTTGTTATTGCCTCCGTGTATACACATTTTTTTTAGCATAGGTGACTTTTTTTCTCCGTCCTGGTCGTCTGCCGACCTTCTTTTACCGGCCAACCTGCACATGATAGCTATATTTTTACTCCCTTTTTTTTTTTTTTTAGATCTATGAACTTCTTTGCCCATTTCCTGTCCTGACCAGCCCCCTCGTCTGACCGCCTGCCCGTTCCCCCCTCTTTGGGCAAAAATGGATAAATTTCTTTCGGCCCTTGTTTTTTCCACCCTTTTCCTTCCCGTGATTTCGCCAACTTTGCTCCCTCGTAGTTGTTCCGTTTACCCAACTTCGTGGTTTTTTCTCTTTTCTTACACCCTGGAAAAGGTATGAATCCCCCCCCACCCCAAATGGGGTCTCGTGATTTTTCGCTTCCTCGCCTGTGAGCGAGTCGTTCAGTTTCCCCCCCCCCCCATCTTAGTACTATTTGAGGCCTGTTTAATGATCCTTGCTATATTGTCTGCTCCAGTATTTGGTTTAACCTTCGCTTATTCTCCCCCCTTTTGTTTAAGCCCTCGGTGCTTCTTACACTTACCCCTTTTCCATTTCAAACGTTCCCCCTTTTCACTTCAATTGAGGTTTACCCTCTTTTCCCCCCTTTTCATTTTTTCCCTCCTTCTCTTTTGGGAGTCCTGATGGTGTTTCTCTATCGTGGCCCCCTTACCCGCTTTCACAAACTTTTCCTAGACTTCCCTTCCCTTTTTCTTTTTTTCCTAAAATAAAGCGTCCCGTTCTCGCTACGTTTCTTTTATCTTTTTTGAATCTCTCGTTTGTGTGGGGGGTTTCTGTTTCATTTTGCCTTCATGTCTGAATGGCACTTTTAGACCATCCTCACTCAACTTTTCTCTTCTTAAATCACCCTGTTTCACCCCCTCCCCCCCACGCCCCGCGATGCCTTTCATCTTCTTTCGTCCCCACCCACTTCACCCTCAAGCCGCCTTGATGGGTTTTTTCCCCCGTTTAGGTTTGTCTTTGGTTTCCCGTGTCCCTTTTCCTTTCTTCTGTGGGCTACAGGCAACCAGCCTTTGGTCTTCGGTTTTCGTCCCTGGTTTTTGTTAATGGGGGTTGTTTTAACAAATTACTTCAGAACCCCTTTCCCCCTTCCACAGGTTACACTTTGAGCATTCCCCCGCGGCTGCCCCTTCCTCTCCCTCAGCTCTTTTTCTTCAAAAAGATCCCCCCCACAACAGTTTTTTGCTGTCTAAACCCTTTTCTATCCCAATTTTTTCTATCGCTCGCCCCAGTAGGAGGGGTCAGCCCCAACAGCTGCCCCAGTGAAGGCCCTTGAGGACCCCCCCCCCCATTGTTTACAACTTGTAACCATCTCTTATTGCAATTCTCCTTTTCACTTTTTTTTCTGCACCCCCTGCAACATTCCGCGTCAACAAGACCCCCCCACCCTTTGAAACCCCTTCCTCCGACCCGTCTGGGGTTTCGCTAATTTTCAAACGGTTTACCTCCTGTTTTTGGACCCCCTTTTTGTCACTTGTCCCCAATGACCCCCTGATTCCGGATCTCCCTCAAAACGTTTTGAGATTTTTCTTTTTTTTTGGATGGTCTTTTTTTGAGCTCCAATTTGCTTTCTTTCTTTCCCCCTTGACTTCAAAGGACCCCCCAACTCTACTTCTGCACTTTCCCAAACTCTCCATTCGGCAAGCTTCCTATTTTCTTTTTTCGATTCTTCATTGTCCCATTCTTCCCCCAAGTCCAGGGATTATTTCGGCGGTTTTTGATTGAGATTCTTTTTTGCTGTCTACTCCTGCCGAGACCCCGGGTTTTGCTCTCTCGGTGAGATTTCCGCCTTTCCTGGGAAGCTCATTTAGGTTGTCCAAAAACCCCCTGGCTTCCCCAGTTCAAAACTGCTCTCTTCCCTTCACCTCTTTTTCTCTCTTTTTTTGTTACTGTTCAAGCTTTGGCGGAACCCTTCCCTCAACCCCAAAAACCCGAATCTCTTGGGCCCCCCAAATCCCGGTCCGACTTTCCTCCCCCTTTCTTTATTTTAGCTTTAGAGACGGTCGTCATTTTACTTCCAACTTCCCCCAAGGCAACGTTCGTTTGCGTCTTGAGGAAAGCATCCATTGTACTTTTTCCTTCTACCCGGCTAAAGCCCCGACTCTCGAGGGCCTTCTGGCAACCCTCTGTCACTTGAAAACTTTCCACCTGCCCTGCCGGTATTTATCTTAAGTTTTTGCGCCATCCGGACCTCGCCACCAAGAATATTTTTTTCTCCCTGACCTTTTTTTCCCAGACGAATTTTTTTTTGATGTCTTCCCGTCACCTTTTTTCCCTAGGATGACAACCCCTCCCCGTTTGAGGAGTCCCGGTTTTTCATTCGGCCCTTTTCGGTGTATTTGTAGTCCCCCCCCCCTGTTTGAAGTTTCTTCCCGAGTCTGCGTTTTCCTGTTGGCAAACTTCTTTTTGAAAGCATTTTCCCTTCTGGTTTGTCCGGAAAGTTGTGAGGGATAGTCCTTTCCCTGGGGTTGTCAAACAAGAGTCAAGTTTTTGTCACCTCATTTGTTATACACGGATTAGAAACCCTTTTCCCTTTCCCCTTTGTGATTCTGACACTTTTTTCACCCAGCAATCAGTCCTTGGCCAGTTAGACCCCCTGGCTTTTTTGGCACCTTCTTCCCTCAGCTGGACTTTGGTGTTGATTTGGACTGTCTTCCCCTTTTTTTTCTCCCACTGGTTTTTGAACTATTTCTGAGTCCTTTCTCATCCACTGCCGTTTTTTGAATTACCTTCGTCAGTTGGGCAAAACCCCCAACCAGTTTTTTTTGTTGTCCCCTCCCCCCCATTTTTGGGAAGATTAGACCAATTTTTTTCCTTCGTCCCCAGGGTACGATTTGGCTTCCGACAGGACCTCCCCCCCCCCCTGCCCGGATCTCACCAGAGATTTTTGCCGGCTCCTTTTCCCGTCCCCCCGCTGTAGCCGACGATACTATTTTCTTTTTTGCTTTTTTAGATACCCCTGAGTCCCGGACTCTTGGGCACCTGGGCTTAGTTCTCTTTTTTTTTCGTGATCGAGAATCAATCCTTCTTCTCACGAGCTCATCAGTCACCTTTTCCCCGCCCCTCTCTGCGGCAGATCGCAGCCATGCTTTTTTTTTGTATAAGCATTGAGATGCATTGTTTTCCTCCCCCTCGTCCTTCGTTTCCTTCCTGTGATCATTTTGTTAACCACCTCTTCTTCAACCCACCTACTCCCTGAGTCCTAAGTGCAACCCCTCCTTTCTTTCTCTTTCCTTCCGTTTGGACTGTTTTCCCTCATATGGGGCTACCTTTCCCCTTCTTTTTCCCCACCCGCCTCCCCCCCTTTTTTCCTTTTTACCCCTTTCTTTTCTTTTTTTCCCGAGTGACAAGGAGCGCTTTTTTTATTAGTTCCCCTCTTTTTTTTTTTTCTTTTTCCTGCTTTTTCCTCCTTTCAGTATCATTTTTTTCCCTAATCACATCGAAAACCGTGTCCATGTTTACGGTCTCTCCTCCTTCCTAGAATGTTGCTGGGGGCGAGGATCCATTTTTACGTTGTTTTTTTTTTTGTCTTCTCTTGTAAATTTCTCATTGTAGTGCGAGATCCTTCCCCACTCCTCCAGTCGAGACCATCCCCCGACCCTTTAATGTACCCCCCTCCGTTCCCTGCACTTTCCCGATTTTTCATCGTTTCTGCGCCAGGTTTTTTAATTTTTTTCGTTCCTTTGCCTCTCTTTGCATGGGAAACCACTGACCCGTCCCTCCCCCCCTTTCCACCCGGTTTTTTATCCTTCAGACCTTTTTGCTGGTTCAAAACCCTCCGGCTTTCCCCTCACCCCTCCCTCCTATTTTTTTCCCCTTTTGCCGTTGTGTTAACCACAGAGGATTTCTCTTTGCTTGGTCCCCCGTCTCGTCCCGAAATCGATTTTCACGTGACCCGCCCTGGCGGAGGGATGTCTTCCCCCACCCTCTCATTTTTTTATGATATGATGTTGTCGGTCTTTACTCCCTGACCTCCTTGATCCTTTCCTTGACCTGCATTTGTTCCCTTCTTTTTTAGAACCTCTCCCCCCGCCCTTTTCCCCTTAAGTCGGCTTCCCAGGACTTTTTTTCCCGTTTTCATCCGCGATTCTTCTTGCGTCACATAGACTCGTCCTTCGGTCTTTTGGTATCTTTTTACGCTTTTCTGTCGGATGTGTTGCCCTTTTGGTTTCCAGTACTTCTTTTGGTCCCTCCCCCCTCCTTTGTCAACTTGCTCATCAAAAAACTCGTGTCCCAAGTGTGAGGGAACAGACGGCCCCTGTTTTTAGTTTGTGTCTTTTAAACATTTTTTTCCACCGGCGCGAATTTTGGAATTTTATAGAACGGCGGCAAGAGTTTGTTCCGGTTGCTGTTCTCGGATTGTGCTTCTGACTCCCCTGACCAAACCTTTTTCGGCTTAATTCCCTTTCCCTGATGAAAAGCCGTTCATTGAGACCTTCCCCTTTATTTGCCATGGGAATGTCCTAAATCTCCAGGGGCGACCTTTCTATCCCTCTTTTTACCCTGAGGGCACCGGCCGTGTGGGTTTCAACTTGTTTCCTGCTGAGGCAAGGTTTTTCTTCCCGACATGATTCTACCTTTGATTTAATGAGTTCGACCTGGACCCAAAGGTGACCTCGTTCTCAGGTTTTTTCCCCCTACCCTCGGGGCTTTTCCCTGGGAGGAAACTCGGTGTGCGTTATTGCCATTCGGGGCAAGGTTGACCGCCCTTCTTTTAACACTGTTTCCTTTTTTTTTTTTTCCCTTTTATCCAAGGATTCTTTATCGTTTTCTTTTTGCTTCAGTGAGAAGCTAGGGTACGTGGCAGGTTCCTTCTTTATTGAATTTTTTTTCTTGGCGGAATGTCCTCCGCTCCGTTCTCCTTTTCGGAGGGCGGCGGCGCCGTGCGGGTGCCTTCCTTTTGTCCACTTTCCTGGTGCAATTTCGGATGTCACCTGCCCCCCTTGTGCCCCCCTTTTTCAAATCCTTGAGCCCAGTTACCCCAGCGAACACACGTTGTACATAGTGCGAATTTCCCCTGGGCTTGGTCCCCCTACCCCGCTTTTACAGACACCTTTTCCCTTCTGGCACTTTCTCATAGTCGTGATTTGGTACGTTGGCGTTGTTTTTTATTCTGCTCCCTTTATCGATGATTGGCCCTAGCTTCACGAAGTCGGGCTTTTTAAAACCCCCACTTTTTTTTTTCCTGACTGTCTGGTCTCGGGAACTCCCTCTTCTCCCCTTTTCAGAGTTCTCCAACGCGGTGGACTTTTTGTTTTCTGGGAATCATTTTCCATTTCCCACAGTGCCATAAGAGCTATTGTGCCGAAGTCTTTTTCTTTCTCGGACTCCCTTTTTTTGGGATTTGGGAACACTTTCCCTCAAGCCCCCCCCCCCCCCCCTAAATTTTTTTTTGCCTTTTTTCACTGCTCTAACAATCTCGTTCCCCACCCAATCCCCCCCTTCTTACGAGGAGGATTATTTTTTTTCTTACCTACTGCCAAGGTCCCCCCCGTTTTGTAAGTCTCCAATCGCCTTCCCCCCCCCATACCTCTTCCCTACCACCCCCCGGTAACCATTGATTCGGCTACGTTTTTCTTTTCTCCGGCTTTTTTTCTTTTTTTCCCCCTGTTTCTAAAGTTGAAACCCCTTTTTTTTACGCTTTTCCCCCCTTCTTTTTTGTTTTTTTTTTCATCTTTGTAACCCCCATGGGGTGGCTGAAGTGTTTTTCTTTTTGGCCTGGCAATCTTTTTTTTTATCCATTCTGGACCCCCCTTTTCATCGTTTTTCTTATGACCCCTGTTTTCCCCCACACAATCACGGGGGTTTTTCCCTGCTTCTTTTTTGTTTCCCGTCAAGAGGATCCTCAATTTTTTATTGAAAAACCTTTCATTAATGGGATTTTTCTGGTAATCTTGGTTTTCTCACATCCACTTTTGAAATTTTCCGAATCCATTCTAGCGTTCGTTGAGGTCCTCAAAACCTCTTGTTTTTTTCATACCTCATGGGGTTCCCTCCAATTTCGTGCTTTTGCATGTTTTTTTTTTCTCAGATCTTTTTTTTTCCAAGAGGTTTATTTCTGTCCCTGTGTCAAACGGATCCTCTTTCTTTTTTCTGCTTTCTAAAAGTTCATCTCCCCCTTGGTCACATCTCACCTCTTCCCGTGCCTTTAAACGGCTTTCTTTCCCATTGCCCTCCCCCTTTTACTCCGAGGATGTGAAAATCTGGTTTCTGGACCCCACTATCTTCCTTTCCCCCCCTCTCCTTCACAAAGGGTTTTGGTATGCCCTTGACCCTTTTTCGAAATCGGTTTTTTTTTTCCTCCCCTTCTTTGGTTGTTTTCCCTGCATTAACGGGATCTTGATTTTTCCTCCACACACGCTTCCCTGTAGGCCCTTGGATGTTAAGAGGGAAGGTTTCCCCCCCAGCGTTTTTCCCCCCGGAAATTTCTGAAATCCCCTCCCTCAGCAGCCCTGCCTTACTATCACCTTTTTACCACTGCCTCCTCCCTTTTTTCTCGTCCACATCTCCCCCCCATTTTTTTTTGGCGTCCACTTTCCGTCCATAGCCCTGCTTGAACGCCCACCCCCCCCCTTTCGCGACCACCTACGAGTATCCATGCTGCCCTCTTTGAGACAGTTTCTCTTTCCTTGGACTTTTTTGGCAACTTGTTTAGCCCTTCGTTGCCCTGCGCCTTTCCCTCTCAGTCGGCTCCAAATATAAGGCCACCTCCTTTTTTGCCTTTTTTTCTCTTTTCCCCCCCTCCAGGTGGTTGTTTGTGCGTCTCTTTCCCCCTCCTTTCTTCCTTATTTTTTTCCCTGGTTGACGAGCTGACTTTTTCCCCGGGTCACTCTTTTGCTATTTCAATGGAGTCCACTTTGTTTTCTCGATGTTTTTCCACTGGATCTTTTTCCGAGTTGTTTTCCAAAACTCTTGTTTCTTTTTTCGTTATTCCATGAAAACAAATTTTTTATGCTCTCCAAACTTTTTGGGCCCTGTTTCGTTCGCTTTCGGCGCCGATCAGTTCGTTCCCGGCCCCTTTGTTCCAGTATTGTTTTTTGCGGGCTTCTTTTCTTCTTGTGTTCCCTTTCCACGGGGTAGTTTACCTTCTTTTTTCCTTTCCTCCTTCTGAAACCAAGCTATTTTGACAACTGCTTTTTTTCAAGCACTTTCCCTTCCCCTCTCCCCCATCCAACTCGTCATTAGACACCCGCCCTGAGCCCCTTTTCCCTCCCTTTTCTTTGTTGTATGCATGGTTCTTCGGCTTTTCGATGAATATTTTTCCGTTCCCCCTTCTCTAGTTATAATTTTTTTGATGTTCATCCACCCTTTTAGGCACGGGAAGTATTCTTTGAATTTTTCTTTTTTCCCAGTTTGCTTACTTTATGTTTGTCCCCCTTTTTATCTACGAAGACCGTCCCATATTTCGTCCCCTCAGTACCACCCTTTCGAACCCTTGAGTCCCTCGGTGATTTTTTTTTTCTTTTCTGCTGGATTTTTTTCCCTCTTCCCCACCCCTATGTCTGATTTTCAGTTTGTCTCCCCCCCTAGGTATTTTTCCGTGCCGTCCCCTTTTTTCCTTTTCCCTTGGAACTCCGCCCCGATGAATGTTTGCTCGTGGTTTTTAATGTTTCTTTTAACCATTCTCTTCACAGTAAACCCATTCCCCCTTTCTACCGGTTTTTTCCCTTTTAAACAATGGCATATTCCCGGCGGTTATCCCCTTACCGGCCCTCCTTCTGCGTTTTTTTTTTTTTTCCCAAACTCAACCCACGGGCTTGTTTTGTTCGATCCCCCCACTGTTATCTTTTTCACCTCACTCTTGCCCCCCCCCCATTATGAGCCCCTTTAACATTTTAGATCCATTTCCCCCCCCCGCTTCTAACGAAATTCTTATCCCCCCACCCCCCTGTCCCTTGTGACCCCCCCCCACAGTTGTCTTAGGCATCGTCGTTCCTTTCCCCCCTGGTTCCAAATTTACATGACAGCCCCCGGTCCCCTCCGGAACAAGATTTTTAATGGGTGGCGCGTTCCAAGTTTAATTGTCCTTTGTGCTTTTTTCCCTCGATGATCAAAAAACTTATTCCCCCCTTTTTTTTTCGATGGGCCTGACCCCTTTCCTTTTCTGACAATTGCTCTTTTTTTTCGAGGTTTTTATTGTGCTTTGATGTCATTGTGTGACTTCTTTTTTCCCAATGCTAGTGGTCGTTCAAGGATTTCCCCCATCAGGTTCCCTCTTTCCATACGATTTCACCCTTACTGACGACCTCCTGAATTCTAATGTGCTCCTTTCTTTTTCCATGATTTCGTCACCCGACTAAACCCCCTCTCCGTCTTGGCTGATGTCCTACTTTTTTAAGGGTCCCCCCCTTTGACGTCTGGCAATGGTTTTTTCCCGACCTCCCTCGTTTTTGCTTTTTTCTTAGTCCACCCTTCGGCCATTTCCCTTTCCTTTTAAGGCCCCCCCCCCGGTACCACAGCGCCCCAAATTCGTTTTCCTGCTCTTTAGTTTTGTAATTGGTTCTTTGCTGAAATCTCCATTTTTTGTCCCCGGCAGTTTTTTCTTGGGCATTCTTCCCCCAGGCACTTTCGTTGTCAAAGGATTCCTCTTAGTGTTTGCGCTGTACAAGCCCCCCCTTTTTCCACTTCATTTCCCCTCCCCCTCTCCCTTGTGCGCTGGATCCTTCCCCGCTTTTGTGGGCTGTCACGGCCGCGCCCCCCCGCTTCGTCCGGACTATCCCTGTCCCAGTTTCTGGCACTTTTTCCCTCTTGTCCCTTTCACCCCATTCTTACGGGGTCAGCCTATACACCGCAGGGACTTCGGGCCGGCAAGTCTCTTTTTTTAGAAGAGTCCCTTTTACACGAGCCCTTTTTTTTGTTGCGATTGGTTTTTAAGTTTTTTTCCGGTCCAAACCAGGCTCCCCTTTTCCGAGGCCCGCTGTGTTGTACTGCGCACAAGTTCTTAGGAGGTTTTTTTCCCCTGTTGTCCCCTCTTTTCGAGTATGAAATTAGGCTCCTGTTTCCAAGTAGGATCCCTGTTGTGTCCTTTGGTTATCCATTTCTTTTCCCTTCTTCCATTTTGCCAAACCCCCCCTTTTTTTCCGTTGTTCCCTTCCTTTTTCTGATAATCGGCTGAGGAAAACCTTAGTGGCCATTTATTGATTGACACATGCACCGCGTCCCGTGTTCATTTTCGTTTTTTGCGAATTTCTTTCCAAAGTCCTTTTCCCTTGTTCATTTTCCCTGCCGTTAATCAACTTTGTTTTTCCTTGGTTCTCTCGTTCCGCTTTTCACTCCTTGATTTTTGTCCATTCGATTTTTTCTCCCCTTTCGTCCCCCAGGCTCTTACACGTGTTCAGTTCTCGAAATCGGCGGCCGTTTTTGTTGCACCCCCACCCACCGTATGGCCCTCCCGGTCCACGGATGCCCCTCCTCCCCACTGTTTTTTCCCTGTAGTCTTAAAATTTTTTTTCAGGGGTTTTCCTATCACCGGGACTGAACCCCGGAATTCAGTTTTTCCGCTCTCCCTTGGCTCCCGAGAATTGTTACCGCTTTTCCCGATTTTTCCTCCGATCCAGTTGAGGCCCGATTTCTCCTTCCGTCCTCCCTTTTTCTTTCACGGTTTTTTTTTGTGTCTTTTCGACATCTTTCTCTCTCAAATTTCTCCCCACGGCTTATTTTTTGGCTCCCCTTCGTATTTCTTTTTTTTTTTTGTTTTTGTTTTTTTCCACCCCCCCCCCTGTGACTGGCGTTTTTTTCCCCCTCAATCTTTTTATGTTCGTTAGACGTTCTTCGTCGTCTCATCAGTCTACACCCCCCACGTCGTTTGTGCAACCTATCCAAATTGTGGGCACCCTTTTGTCCCCCCCTCCCGATTTCCTGAAACTTTGTGGGCAGGATTGTTTTGGACCTGTTCATTCCCCCTTCCTATTCCCTTTCTCGGCCCTCGTGTTTTTTCCCCTTGCTTTTCTCCTTATCCCGACATCCTCTTATGACTGTCCGGTCTCCTGCGTTTTTGATCTTTCCGTGAATGACCGGATCCAGTTGGTCATGACATTCAAATACTCCGAACAAGTTGCGAACCCGTTGGAAGATTCTCTATCACCTCCTTTTGTTGTTGAGGAGTATTCCCGTTAGCTTGTTTTTTTTTCTTATCTTGTCTAATGATTTCCGCACCGTCTTTTCGCCGTTCCCTCGAACAGCGGCAGGACACGTTCCCTTTCCCCTTCCCCTCACCCCTCTTTTTCTTGCCAAGTCGGCGGCGGTTTTCTTTCCCTCTTTTTCCTTTTTTGTTCTCTTCTTTTTTTTGACCAACCCCCTCTGCACCATTCTGCATTACTTTTCTTGCTTTTTCAACGCTTTTGTGCCCGCCAATTTAGATCCTTTAAGCGACGTGGGCTAAACGCGGTTGATCCGCGGCGTTGATTCCGATAAGCCCTCTCCTTTGACCGGCCTGTGCGCCTCAATGGGCTTGATTTTCCACGCGCATTTGGCTTCTTCTTTTCCCTCATAGACTTCTTTGAGCCCCCGTTGCGTCTGATCTGTATTCTTTTGCGACCCCTCTCCCGTGCCCGTGCCCATCCGGCCCTCGATTCTCCTTGGTCCTATTATAGGATTAACAGCTCCCTTTCGGTTCCCTTTTTCGTTTTGTCGAGAAGAATTCTCTGTCTAGCGGCTTGCCCTCCCTCAGTTCTTGTGTTCCCCTTGGGTTTGTTTATACAGGCCCTTTATTTTTTCCCCCCCGCTTTTTTTTTTTCCCCCAATTCTCCCGGGATGGGCCACTTGTGTCTTGATTAATTTGGCGGTGACGCTGTTTGCGTACCCCATTGGTTTTTTTTCCCCCCCACCCCTTCTCCCTTCCCGTAAATTTCTTTTTCTAACGCGGTTGCCCGATCCTTTTGCTGTTTCATTTATCTAAATAAAGGGATTGTACTCTTCCCTTTCGCCCCCCTTTAGTATGCCTTCCGGCATTTCTGCCCATTGACGGGCCTTCTTTTTAAATATGCTTGTTTCTGCCCCTCCGTTTTCGTTCCCCCCTTCCTTTCCCCCCTGTGCGCTCCCAGTTTTCCTTTTGCACTACGCGGGGTATCACCCCCTTGAGGGCCCCCAGGCCACGTTGTTTGGGTGTTGTTTTCCTTTCGTGTCCCCTTGACTTTTCTTTGCCTTGAAAAAACCTGTCACCGGACTTTCCCCTTGTCTATGATTACCTCTTGGGGTGTCCCAATTCCCCTACTTCTCAGTTGCCCCGTACACCAGCTGGTGTGGAAACCTGCGTCTCCCAATTTGAGTTATGGAAATTCTGCTCCCCTCCTCGCACACTGCCCCCTTCCACTGTTTTTTTTCCCTTTATTGTAGCCCCCTTTCTTTGAGATGCTCTTTCTTCTTATGGTATGATGCCCATTTTCTGGGGGCCTTTTTTGTGCATAGGGAGGGGCTTTCCCAGGGCACTTGCCCTTCGTCTTTGCTGCCCCTTTGCGTTCTTGTCTGTTTTCGCTTTTGCTCTTTCCTGCTTCTTGGGGTGCCTTCCCTGTCGCCCCGATTTCTTTTGTCATTTATTTTTTTTTCCTGCGCGCCCGCCTGCTTTTTTTGATCCTGCTTTCTCAATGGGTTTGCCCTTCTTCCCCCCTGCCGCTTCCTCGATGCTTTGAGCAGGATTTTTTTTCCCCTTTTCAACGAGCTCCCTGATTACCACCACCACCTGTTTTGCCCAATTTTCCAGGCCCTGTGATTGCTGGTCGCGTTTGGTTGTCCCCCTCCTCCAACTGTTTGATTGGCCCCTCCAGGGCTGCATTTCAGCCCCCTCGTTCTTTTACACCAACCAACGTGGCTTTCTGGCGTCCTTTATTCGTCCGGATTTCTTCAGTTGCCTCCCCGGTTTGGTCGCCTGTTTTTTTTCTTCTTGACTGTACTGGCCACGCTTTTTCACACCTCCTTTTCATTGGCTTTTTTGCCGAACTTTTAGTGCGGCAGGCCTTTGAATGGTTGGGGATTTTGGAATTCCTGGCCCTCCCCCAAACTTTTCGCACTTTTGACAAAATCACATCCCCCCCACCATTCCTTTTTGCGGTCCATCGTTTCAATCATGACCCCAAGGTCCCCCGTTTTAACGTTCACGAACCGGCCACCGCCTCCCTCTTCCTTTAAAATATGGTTCGACCTAAGTTCCCTGTTTTTTCTCGGTTTTCTTTTCCTTTGATTTGTGCCATTGTTGAAAACTGTCCCACTACCTTGGCTTCCTCGCTTTGGTTTTTCCCTTTTAACAGGGTCTTTTTTTTTCCCAGTTGGCACTTGTTTGAGATCTACTGCTTGACCTTTCCCTTTTTTCGTCCCTGTTTTCTTTCCGGTTTACACCCCTTTTTTTCCCGGGTTTTTTTCTTTCAACTGTGCTTGATGGGGAGCACGCCCCCGTGGAATACCCACCTTTTTATGAACCCCCCCTTTTCCTTATTTTCTTTCTGGTTTACTTCTCTTTCACTGGATACCACAATTTTTACATTTGGAATGCAGACCTCCTATCGGCTCTGGTCTACAGTGTTCGTTTTCCTTCCCTGCACCTCCTTACCTTTGTTGCTTTCACTCCATTCGAAACTTAATGTTGGCCTGCGTTTTACTTTGTATTTTGGAGGAAGTTATTTTCGGGCCTCGCTCAGTTTGGGCGTTCTTTCTGTCTTTTCCTTGGTATAGGACCTCCTTTTCTTCGGTCTTCTAACACTTGGCTATACACGGCCCCCCGGTTTTCCACTCTTTCTTTCCTGTTTTACGGACTTATTTTATCCCCTGAAAGCCCCCTCGGAGGACTTTTCTTTTTTTTCCCCTTTTCCTTCTGTCAATTCCTAATTTCATCCGTTCCCGTATTGCTATAACCCATTCCTAGTTTTCTAGTATTTTCACTTTTACGATTTGTCTTGGGGGCCTTGTCCCTTTCCAGGGCCTGAAACCTCCCCACGCCTGCAAAAAGCTGCCCGGATGTTCCCTCCTCCCGTTTCCCCCAGCGGTTTACCTTTGCGAACGGCGTTTTTCCCGGGCCTCCACCCTTTTGCCTCATTCCTTTTCAAATGTCGATTTTTTTCTCTTCCAATTTGCCTCGCTAGACCACTCCACCGGCACCCTTTGTGGTTTCTTAAAAGTATTACCCCTCACCCCCCCTGACGAACCCCCCCCCCCACATTACTCCTTTTCTTCAGCACTTTCCCTTGGTATTTTCCCCCCCCGCAAATCGTTTCCCCTTTGTTCGTTTCTCCCCCTGTCCCTTGTGATGTTAGCTATTTTCCCTGGCGGCTTTTCCCCTGGTCGTCGGCCCGAACCCCTTTCCAAACTTTCCCTTTATGTTGGTTCTTCGTCTTCCTTTTTTTTGTTTGTCGAGGATGATTCCCCCTCTCTTGGTTCTACAGTTTTTCGCCCCCCCCCCCCCCGGTTTAACCGAGTCCCTACTTGCTCCCCCCTGTGCCCACCCATTGTGCCATCCCCACTGAGCGCCCTTTCCTTTCCCGATTTTTTTCTTGATAATCTGTAGTAGTGTGTCGTTTACCAAACTTTTTGTTTTTTGTCTTACCCACTTCCCTATGGGGACGGTTTTTTGCCCTTCACCCCCCAAATTTTTGGAGCGCTTTTTTTCTTCTGTTCTCTGGCGCCCTTGAACTACTTTTGCGCGTGCAGTTAAAAGTTCCTTAGGTGGGTCTTCTTCCTTCTCTGACTTCTCCCTTTTCCCACGTGTTTTTTGGTTCAATCGCCTTTCTTTTTTCCCAAAGGCTTCTTTTGTGGGTTCTTTTCTTTTCATCCCCACTTCCAAATGAACTTCTCCCACATCCAATAGCCAGGTCGACAGGATTTGAGGATTCTGGTCCTTTATAGTCATCTTTTTTTGTCAAGGGCCCGGGGAGGCGGATTTTAGTTTGTTTGGGGTGGGGGGGGGGTTGTTAGGAGGGGGGGCCGGGCGGGGTGTTTTTTGGTTCTGGGTGGGGGGGGGTCTTCTGGGTTGGTTAGGGATGGGGAACAAAAAAAAACCCAAAAACAAACAAAAACCATAAAAAAAAAAAAAAATACATAAAAACCACAAAAAACAAAAACCCACCACCCAAACAACAAAAAACAAGGGACTAGGGATATTTCCCGGGACCCCACGAATTTATCAACCTCGTTGAAGTAATTTGGTTTTTGTTCCCCCTCGGTCCGTTCTTCTTTACTGCCTAAGATCGTTGCCTCGGTTGCCTTTTTTTAGCAGTGTTTTTTCTTTCATTCAAGCGTTTTTTTAGAAGATCAAGTTTTTTTTCCTCCTCAGATTTTTCTCTATACTAATTGAAAATTCGAACTTTCCTCCTTCCTGCGCTCTTGATCATTCTGCTTTTTTCTTCCACTCCCACCACCCTTTCAAACGTTATTTCAACTTTTCTTTGGATTTGAGTCGCTGTAGTCCCGAAGGCAACTTCCCCTCTCTGAGTTCCTCCCGTTTCCCCCCCTCTAGCGACCGATTTTGTGGTCCATTAAGAGGGTTTTTTCCCTTGTGGGGAACCCCCAGATTACCAGTACCCACAGCCCAGAGGCTCCCCTTTTGTAGACCAAAAAACGGTCTTGAAGGTGTTCCACACTCGTCCGGTTTGACTCCTCCCCTTAAGGTGTGTAACTTAAAACCCCGTCCTTTCATTTTTTGTTGGTTCCCCCTCAATAGGCCATTTCGTCCGGCCCCCGCGAACCGTGCTCAAGTAGATTCGACCCACCACAACGCTTGCCAGCCGTTTAACCCCCTTTGACCCCAACCCCTGTTACCGGGGCGTGACCCCCCAAAAGCGATCTATCGATTGTTCTTCGTTTCCGTCCCCCAAGCCCCATTTCCGAGGAAAACCCGTCTCACAAAACTTGCCCCCCCGTCAAAGCGACCCCCCCCCGTGAGGTGGTTTTTCAAAGGGTTGGCTTGGTCATTAAAGTTTGAAGGGTTTTTTTCCTTTTCTGTCCTTTTTTCCCCCCCTTTTTTGGTTATCCTCAATCATTGTTCCCTTTGCAGCTTAGTGTGGTTTTTTCCTATTTGATTGTTTTTTTTTAGCTCTTCCCATTCTTAGTTTTTCTGAGACCCCCGCATTCTTCCCCTCCTTTGCTTCTTTTTCCCAAACGTATCGACCCCCGTCGGCAATGATTCTTCTTTGATCGTCATGCCACCCCCCCGGCGAACCCCCCACAAAAGAGGAACGTGTTTTACCCTCGTGGTTCTTTTTGTCATGTCGAGATTCCTAGGTAGGAAGATTCCCGGCCTTTCGCCCCCTTTTCCTTGCCATGTTTCCCCTCTGGGCGTAGGCTGGCCAAGCCCTTCCATCAGTCGGCGCAGTCCCCGGCTTCATAACCTTTTCCACATCTCACCTTTTTGTCGGCATGTTTTGCGCTGCATGTGAGGCGCCTTTTTCCGCTCTGATTCCAAAGAAGCCCCTTTTGCCCAATTCCGGATCGTTGTCTGCGTCCTACCTTGATACAGTTTTTCCGCGGCCCACTAAGTCTCCCTAATGTACAACTCCCTAATTTCTTCCCCTACCAATGATGACGTTTCCGGCGTCCCGCTGTTTGCAGGTTTTTGTTCCCCGTCCTCCTCTGAATTGGGGCCGTCCGTCCCGTAAGGCAATTTCGATGTGGACAGTCTCAACTCGTCCTCCAGATCATTAAATGCAAGTTTCCAGACGTTTTTTCATTGTTCCTATTCCATTCAGGCGACGTTGCATTTTCGTCCAAGTATTCCCCCTTGGGCTACCCCAAACGAGGGCCTTTTAAGAGGTCCTGTTGCGATTTTCCCTAGGCTTACCATGTCCTTTTAGGCTCCCCCCTATTGGTAGAGAGAATTTCCAATCCTCCGCTTGCTTTCTACTTTTTCTTCACCGAGCCTTAGCACAATCCGTTCGGTTGTCCTTAGTTTCTTTTCCGCGTGGTCTCTCCCCATTTCACAACCCTGCTACTGCCATTTTACACAGGTCGGTGAAGTTTACCTTGTTCTCGGTCCCAGGTTAAATGGTCGACCACCAGTTTGTTTCCGTGTTTCCCTCACTTTTTTTCGGTTCATTCCAAGGAGCTCCCCGCAGGGTTTTCCCTTTAGTTTCTCATGGCCTCCTAAAGTACGTCCAGAAGGAAGACCACTTCAAGTTACCCCTTTCATTGGGAGGTGTTCCCCCTCATGCGTTCCTTTTTTTCACTTTTGCTTTGTACCTTCGTCCAATACTGGTTTTTCTAGGTATACGATCCCTCTCCCCTTTCAAACGGTTTTCAAGTTTGAATTCCCCCCCGATGAAGGGTGCCCCCAACCGGTTTTTTTTTCCTACGGGCTCACCCTCCTTGCCCCAGACAAGGCGGGGTACGCTTTTCTTCTTTTCTTTTGGTAAAGGTTTTCGGCTGGAAGTGGTTACGCTCCCAATATTCTTCTTTCCCCACAAGCCATAAGTCCGCCTCTCCAGCATCTTTACGAGAAACTCTACATGACCTAGTCAGTCGAATTCATGCCGTAGTTAAACGGATTCGCTTCGAGCCCTTGAGTTTGCTTGTTCCCTGGCGGTCTGCGCGTCCTTTCGAGAGTATATTCTCCCACCCCATTGCCTTTCCGAATTCAATCTTTTTCTTCTCTTCTCTTAAAGGTGCACAGGCATCGTACCACTCCCTTCGCTGTGTCGTTGTCAGCCCTGAGTTACAGGCGGTTCCTTTCAATCGGTTTTATGAGGTTTGACCGTTTGGCCAGGTGAACTGATAAATCACGCCTTTTTCAATACCAACCCCCTGTGCCATATCCCCAGCGGGGTCAACCTAAGGACCCGTTTGTCTGGTAACGTCCCCTGTTCAGGGATAGGGGATGGGC
>Ga0179593_1476042_pt1 | contig 29217 bp, 49 predicted proteins | sample CZODoug2_1_08_16_FD_185931 | JGI IMG/M metagenome (GOLD analysis project Ga0179593, IMG submission 185931) | Vadose zone soil fungal communities from Angelo Coast Range Reserve, California, USA - CZODoug2_1_08_16fungal (PacBio error correction) | ecosystem: Environmental > Terrestrial > Soil >... | reverse complement strand
CTAGCTACGTTTCCTGCCCGTAGTACATGGTGATCAACTACGCATCTCTTAACTCTAATCTTTTGACCCGAGCCTTTCACATACCATTATTGGTCATCTTCCTTTTGATTTTACCCCCCCCTGAGGTTCGTTTTTTACTCCCTTACCCCGGATGAATGCGCCAATGACCCCGTCTTTCTCGGCCGGCGCCAGCAGGGAATCTAATCACCGATAGTCGTCGAGCGATGATTGTAAGCTTCCGCAGGTTTATGTGTGCCCCCCCCCGCCCACAACAGTTACATGGTTTCGAGACCCGGTTCTTTGCCCCCCCCAGACGAGCACCCTGACCTGTTTTGTTTTTCCCCCCGACACCCCGTATCCTTTGGTGACCCTGCAAACCACCACCCGTTGTTGGGCCTAGTTCCCGTACTGCATCCCGTTGGGGGCGCCCCCTGAAACTTGAGGAGTCACGTTCCACCTTTGTCTTTTCCTCGGGGCAGGCTGCTCCATTGACAATTGTGCTTTTTTAACTTTGGGTGTCCCAACCTCCAACCTTTCGGTTTCCGTTTTTTTTCTTTTGTTAACCTGTTGTATGTTTACTGTGGTTACTTCCGGGGTCTTTGCAGTCACCCCCCCAGTTCTTGTCAGAGTTCCTTGTACTTCATTGTCCCCCCTCCCCAAGGACCTCCAAATTCCCCAAACCTCCCATCGGGGCGGCAGCTGGTTACCTCTCCCCCACAACCCACAACTACTTCCCATTTTAGTTTCTTGTTTCGTTGTTGACCCCCACTGTCCACCCCACAGTGTTAATTGCCCTTCTCAGTACCCCTACCCCCTACCTCACCCCATCACAAAGTTTGCCGTGTTCACCTTTTACACACCCAAGTGTCTCGGCTTGCCCCAACATGGTGCCCCTTATCTACCGAACAGTTTAGTTAGCCTTTCTGTTTTGCCCCCCGTTGCCCCTAGTATTCACCGGTATTGTTTTCCCTCGATGCTTGGTTTCACGGCTTTTTTTTTTCCCTGGATTGTCACTCCATTCTCTTTGGAACCCCCCCCTTTTCCTCCTTTCAACCCAGTCATTCCATTTCCCCCCATTTTGATGGTTTGATGATCGTGGTTCCCCAATTTTCTTCTTATTTTGTGGCCACAGTCTGCCCCGTAAGCAGGCACCAACGCCCCGCCCCCAACAACTATTGGGGTCACTTCACCCTTTGGCCCCCCCCATGATTTCCCCCCCCACCTTTACATCCCTTTCGGCTCATTTTTGTGCGTTTTTTCCCTCACCCTTTTTTCCCCACACCCACCCCCCGGGCCGTCGTTTTTTTACACGGCGAGTCTGGTTTGGCCCCCCCCCCTTTTCCCGTGTCGTCCCCGGTCCCCCCCCCAGGCACGTCCAGTGTGTACCCTCACTTCTTTTCCCATTTTGATCCATTTTTCACATTTTTTCCTGCAATAGCCCATTACGTTTTACCCCCTTCCCGATCTGACGCCGTGTTTGCTTTTCCACATAACCTTCTACTTGTGCCGACCCCCAAACCTGCCACTTTCTTCCCCCACCCCAGGGTTTAACTCGGTGAAACAACCCCCCACCTTCTGCCCAAGTATTGTTGCTGTACCAGTATAGCTTCAAAGTAACCCACCAACCTCACTGTTCCACATTTGGAGTCTACCACTCTCAGATTACAGTTTTCGCTTGTTTTATTTGGTCACCCCCCATGACATTCCTGCTATCTTCGGCGTCCCAAAATTTCATGTTTTTTTCGTCTGTTTCCCCCCTTTTTTTAGCCCCCCACACTTTTTTACCCCCCCCCCCGATTTTTTTGAGTCCGCATTGATCTGCCTATTTCATTCCCCACCTTATAACTGTTACCACTGTTTTGTGGCGGAAGTCCCCCATGTGACCCTTTCCCAGCTTCCCCTGGGTCTTACTGTTCGGTTCCATCATTTTTTTAGCCGCTGTTTTCTTCCAAGGAGATTGACTCCCTTAGATGACTCCTATAGCTACGGGGGTCAGTCTTTTTACCCCCTGACCCCGGCACCACAGTAAATGCCCCCAGTGGGGTCCACCTTCCCTTGCCAGTCCCGGTTTGTCACCCACCCTTACGGGTGGACCAGGGCCACACGTTTGCGGTTCACTTCAAGGCGTTCCTAGAGTCCGGCCGAATTTTTACAGTAATTCCGCAGTTTTTTTTATTGTCATGGCCCCCCCCCACCACCCGCTTTTCCCCACCATTTGAAAGGTGCGCAGTGTTTCCCTCCCAACCAAAACAACCCCCGCCACCCTTGTTTTTATTTGTTACGGACCTTATGCCTTTTCCACACATTCACTCCAACAAACGTTGTCCTGTTTTTTGTTTGGAACCAAGCCATTTCTGTACCAGCCCCCGCAACGGTACACAACAACAAGTTGGGTGATGTCACTACCCTTGTTTCCATACTCGCCTACCCGTTGCGACCCCCCAGGCTTTGTCCCGTCCCCAAACCCTGTCTGCCAGTGTCTTCTTAATCCCATTGCTTTCCGTGTACCCCAGACCGGAATTGGTGTTTTTATATAACTCCGGTACCTTGTTGCCCCCTTTTTGCGCCTCCAATCGTAACTATGTCTCTGCTATTGTCTGATGCCCCTCACCCCCCCAGACTAGGTTGTTGAGGTACCCTGTGTATCTTTTACTAAAGCCTTTCGCGACCTCGCACGCGTTTCCCCTGAGTATGGCCCCACGACCAACCCCCCACAGGCTACTGCCCAAATCGAGGTGTTTGGCAGTTCTATTTCGGTGGATGAAGTTTACACGCCCCACTTCCTTCTTCCCTTAAAGGTTCCCAGTGGGGTTAATGGTCCACCCCGTCCCACACACCCCGTTCCGACTCGGTGCCTTTTTCTGCCGTCTGCCCCCCCCCCCCCTTCTGGGCTTTGTCTTTAAAACCCACCCTGTTTCAAATCATCAGTGCACACGTCCACCCTTGACCCAGTGCAGTGCCTTTACTTCACCTCCGCATATTCCAAACCCTGAATATGTGATGATTTCCCTTTCCTGTCTTATTCTCTGGATTCTTTGCCATCTCCGACTTTTGCACCCCAGTGTCCCTTCCCCCCCACCTGGAGTTGACCCAAGTCCAACACCGGGGTTCTCCTTTCCCCCCCTTGGTCCCGCTCGTCCTTGCCAACCTTTAACGTATACACCCAGTCCCTTTTGCCACAACTTCCACCCTCCCACTTGTAGGGCCCCCCACCCCCCATTTTTGTATGACTTCACGTTTTTTTCCCAACAAATGTCCCTTATTGTTTCCCCCATAAGATTTTCTACCTGACTTTTTTTGTGTGAGTAGAACTTTTTCCCCTCTTTTTTTCTTTAATTCCATATACCCAGTGGTTCTTCCTGGCCCCAAGATATGGTCTCTATTTCAATTTCTTCTTCCCCCAACGTTCCCCCAAGACTTTCACCCCCCCTGGAAAATCTTTTAGCGTGGCAAGTAAGTTTTTTTTTGCCCAAACACGGAAATCCTTTCTTCCAGGACCTCTTCTTTTTTCCCTAAGAACCCAGTTTTTTTTTTTGTTTTATACAGCTTTTCTGGTTTTTCGATTTTGGTTTTTTGCCTTTTCTTTTCAGATTGCAACGTCGGTTTTTACCGGTGCCCCCTGTTTTGGCTTTCTTTTCCTTCCGACGTCTTTCTTCTTCTTGACGAGTGACCTCGGTTCACCTTACCTTTTGGTTCTTCTTCCGGTTCTGTTTTCGTTTCCGTCTTCCCCCCCCAATGGTTTGACATACTTGTTTGTGGTTTTTTATTGTTTCTGGCTTTTTTCCGAATTCCCTTCTTGTCTCTTTTAAAACTCTCTCTTGGACCCCCTATGCATGTCCCCTTTAAGCCCTTTTATGTTTTGGGCCCCTTTTATTTGAGGACTAGATGAATTTTTACCGATAATTCCCTTTCGCCTTCCCGGTCCCTGGGCCCACCATTTTTTTTTGGGGTTAGGTTTTCTGCCCAATGGTCATGTTTGTTCGTGTTTGCAATTTGGGTGGCAAGGCCCTCCCCCCTAGTGTTTGTGGATCCCCTGCATCGGGTGTTTTTTTTTTTTTAAACAGTTGATCTGCTGCCCTTTTGTAGTAGAAGCCTCCAGTCCCATTTGCCCTGCTCTTTCAAACCAGTTCTTTCCCGCTCGCTTTTATTTCTTTTTTACTTTAGTAACCGGAGTCGGTCCTACCCTTTTGGATTTTGTTAGGTTTTTCACCGTTTGTCACGTCTCTCGATTTTACTCCTTTGTGTGCTTCGTCTTTGTGCCCTGCGTTTAGACCACCCAAATTTTAGTTTGCTTTACGCGGCTTTTCCTTCTCCCAACCCCCCTTTTCCTTTCGTGGTTGTTTGACTAGTGTTTCCCCCCCCCCCTTTTGGTCGCCCTTAGCAACTTCTACAGGAGTGCGTACCTTGGTGTGTTCCCATCAGTTGGTTCTCCCCGAAATTTTTTCCCAAGACCCCTTCCCCCCCGTTGGCATATGCCCTTTGGTCGTTTTTACAACTAATGTCTTTTGGTTTCTGTTTTTGGATGACCCTGGCTTTGTGTGGGTCCTTTTGTTTTCCCCCTGGTTTGGTCCAGATGGTCTTTTTGTTTTGTGATTTCCCCCCCTTCTTTTTAAATCCTCCTTCCTTTTTACTATTTTCGGTCATTCCTCATCTTACCCTTCTTGGCCACCGCCAGCTTTTCATTTTTCCTTTCACTTTCCCCCAGTTTACGCTTTGATACTTTTCTTTTAACCCTTTCCTTTGTTTATTGTTTTTTTTTTTTTCTTTCTGTGGCCTGTCCACCCCTTCTCTTCTATATTTTTGGTCCACAGCTAATTGACACCTTTTTCCGAAGGTGCTTCCCCACTTTTTATTGTAACTACACAACTTTCCCTTAGGGGACAGTGGGCCCTAAGTCCCCCCCAAGAGGTGGTCCCCCCGCATCGAATTCTGAACCAATCGTGGGTTCGTTTTCAAAACTGCTTGAGGGGGTCCTGGTAACCGCTGCTTTTTCAAGGTAACTGGATACTGTAATCCCAGGCTTCACCTTCACTTCTGGTTTTGCACTTTTGCAGCTGTCAGATCCGTTGTTCGTTTTCACATGGTGGTGAGATTTTTTGTATATGTGCCTCTACTTACTTTTGTACCTCAACCTTCTTGGTGCAGCAGTCTTTTTTCTCCTTTGTTTTTCTTACCTTTTGTCTCGAAGCGGTTCAGCGTGGCATTATCATACCCCCTTTTTTCGTCCGTCGGCTTGCAGCTGCGTGCTTTTCTTCACGCTTCTTCCCATTGATGTGGGGCCACTATTAGGTTCCCCTGTGCTTTCAACCCCCTTTTTTTGGCACAAATGCACCCAACGGTGGTCCTTCGAGACGGTTTGCCGGGTTTTTGAGACCAGAACGGGGAATAATGATTCCTCGCGGCGTTTTTTGTTGCTGTTGGATTAAAACCCCCGTGTTCACCTGCTTGCCCATCTTGTCGTTTGTTACCGCGATTTTTACTTAATTGGAACCTCTAAACTATTTTCCACCCCTCATATTTTGACCACTTCCTTTCTGGAGTTTTTATTTGGTACCCCCCCTATCCCCCCCCCCCCCCCACCCCCTTTTATCTCCTTTCATTTTCCACTTAGATCCGTGTTGTGGTGGGATTGGGCTTCTTTTACCCTTTTCATCTCCCCCCCTTTTTCCTTTTTTCTCCCCCTTTTTATCCCACATTTCTCTTCTTTTCTTGTTTTGTAGGACCTGGTTCTGTGGATGGTGGCGTTTTTTTTCCTATTATGTTATGAGATTTTTCGTGTACAAACTTTTTTCCTGGGTAATGTAAGTCCGAGGCCTATGTCCTGGCCTGGATGATGGGGTGTGTCCTTTTTTCAGTGGGTGCTTTCCCCCCAATTAACGATTAGTCTTATTTTGGACTTCCTTGTTATTCCTTTTACCATTAGCTTCCGCTGAACCTTTTTTCGTCTGTTTTTTCCATACCATCCCTTTCTTTAACGTTGGCATTTGGGTCCTTGACCAAACCTTTGGCCAATTGTTCCCCCTCTTGTGAGGCCTTTTCGATCCACGGTGACCCCCCCCTTCCAAAAAGGTTGAGGCTCCCCAATTCCTAGCCCTTCGCCTTGTTACCCATTGGATGTTTTGTCTCGACCCCCCCCCCCCCGTTTTTCATGGTTTTTGGTGGGAGACCCCCACCGTGAAGACCCCTTTTTTCTTGTGTTGTTAAGACTTCCCCCCCAACTATGTCGTTCCATTCAACCATTTCCCGTTTTTCTTTTTCCATCGATCGTCCCCTCGGTGCTTTAACTCTTTGCTTTTTGTGTGATTTTTTAGGATTCATATTGCATTTTCCATCTGCTTCACGCATAGGTGTTTCTCTGTGGGCTTTTCCCCCAACGAGGTCCCTTCGTTTTCTTTACTATTGGTCCTTCTTTTACACCCCCCCTCTCTCTTCCTCCTCCCCCTCCCCACGGTTTTGGGTGTTTTTTTTTTTTTTTTTTTGATTTGTTTTTTGTTTATCTAGATTATGTCGCGATTTCCGTTCCCGCTTCACCCTTTTGCAGTAGTCAGTGCTCGTTTGCACATTTCTGCTATTTTTTCCTTTGACATGCTATTCCCGTATGAAGTAGTTCACCCCAAGATTTGTTCTTCCCTTTTTTTGACTTTGGTGCTTCCCCCCCCCCGGCCGACCTCGCAAGTTAATGCTCCCCCACTTGGGGTTTGTGGACAGTTTCTAGGTCTCCTTAAGGTTATCGTGGATCTTCCCCAGTTGTATGGTCTTTGTGTTCAGCCTTTTCCCCCCCCCCCCCCAAAACCGGTGAACCCCTTGGCTTCGGACATCAAAGTTCCCCAAATCCAATTCTTTCTTTTTTTCCCCCCCAGGATGTAAGGAACTATGCAATTTTTTTTTTTTTTCTTTTTTTGCACCCGATCCATCCATTTCCTTCCACACAACAACCCATATGGGTTGTGCATTTATGTGATGTTTAGGATGTCGTTTTCCGTTTTGTTATATTCAATGTTTTGAGGGCGATGCCCCACTTTCTTCCTTCCCCAGGGGCCTCCCTTGCCAACGGCACCCCTTTGCCATTCCCCCCCCTCACCCCTCTTATCGAGATTCATCCTTGTTTTCCCCCCCTGTGGCAAAATTTTTTTTTTCCTGTTCTTACTTTTTCTTTCCACTCCCCCCCCGAACCTGAACTCTCGCAATGCGCGTATGCCCCCCCCCCCGCTCCCCCCCCCCTGCCCAAATAAGGGTATTAGGGCTTGTTCCCCCCCTTCATGGAACCATTACGCCATGTTTCCCAAGACAAGTTTTCCTCTGTCTTCCCATAAATAGATGCCCGCAACCGTAGTCATTTATCCCCCTTCCGTTCCGCCCACACGTTAATTCGCCCACCGGCCGTCTCTGCCCTCCCCAGAAAGTAGCTTTTCATGATTTTCCTGGAGTCCCCCTACACTGACAAGTATGGAACCCCTTTGCGACCCGGTAAGGGTACTCCAATTTGTCCTTTTGTTTTCCCCGCGTACCATGTACACCCCGTTTAACAGAAACGTTATTGTTTGTCTCCACCTGCGGTTCTCGTTGTGCAATTCGATTCCTCTTTCCCTTTTTATAGTACTGACATCTTAACAGTGTTGCCCCTCATGGGCCTTCAGACCCAGGACAACCCTGCCCATCGTGGATGTGACCCCCCCCCCTCAACTCCACCCCAAATTTCCGAACTTATATTCACACATTCGTACACCTTTGTGTGGTCTCCTTCCCCCCCCCAGTTGTCCCCACATCGATTCGTTAACCACCTCCCCCCCCCCTCCCCCCAAGTTTTTGTACATGCTTCCCCGAGTACCGCTGAGAGTGTAAAACTTCCATTGATGGGCCCTTTCTTGCCCCTTTCCTTGACCAAACGCCCACGCCGCCCCAGTTCTAAAAAATGTGGCCTTGCCCCCAACACACATACACCATGTTTTGAACCAACATCCCCACCCCCCCCAGTAATCCCCCAAAGTTCAAGGTAGATGCCCCCCCCCACCCAACCAACACCCTTCCACCTCCCCCTTTGATCCACCCCTGCTTGCTTACTATTACCCTCTTTCCCTGTTCCCCCATGGATCTTCCCCCCCCCTGACCCTTACATGGTTGGCTTTGCAGATTCTCAGGTGTTTTGATGTCCCTTTGTTTTGTTCTTGCTGCACCCTCACCCCCCCCCTCCCCTTCTCTCAGGCCGTGTGTTAGTGCTTACCCCCCAAAACCTATTTCTTTTGGATTGTCCGATGGGCCGCTCACCCCTATTGTACATGTGATTTTCCAGGTGTATTTTCCCGACCCCCCACCTTGGATTCCCCACGTGTTTGGCCCCGTTGCTTTCGGTAAACTGGTTCCCTTCCAATCTAGAAACTTTGATGGGGTGTGATATGATGATTCCCCCTTCTCTTTGACCACTCACCCTCCTTTCTTTCTTTTTTACCCCCTTTCCAATCTCCCACCGCCCACATCCCCCCCGAGCGCTACCCCCCCCCCAACCCCCCCCCCTTTTCCAACTTTTCCACCACGGCCCTGCCTCTTTCCGTACCTCCTGTGTCGTAAGTTCGTCCACCTGCCTGTGTCCCTGGCCCAAGGAGTCCCTTTACCCCTTCTTCTTCCCTTCACTATTATTCGACCGTCTTACGCATTGTCTCACGACCCCCAACCCTCCCCCCTGGTTCCTCCACCCGCCATTGACCTTTTTAACGCTCTGACCCAGTTTCTTGTCCCCCCATTGTTATTCCAAAAAACGCACTTCCGTGTATGTTTGACCTTCTCCGGAGGGGCCCCCCCCCCCCCCACCCAGTTTTTCTTTCCAATCAGTGTTATGGGCCAACTTTTGTTTTCCCTTTCCCGACCCGGTTACTCCCTGTCAACCACCCCCTTTTTTCCTTCTACCCCACAAGTTTGCGGTCTTTGCACGTGGCCCCCTTATTTCAATGCAGTCTTGTTCTTTTTTACCTTCCGCATGCGTTCGGCCCTTTCCCTTTCGGTTTCCTCCTCTTGTCCCCTCCAACCGTGCTTCTGCCAATAGACCTCTCTTTTCTGGATGTCCCTGTTGGCGGAGACCCCCCTTCCACCTTTTGGAGCCATTTCCCTGTCGACTACAATGCAACTAAGTCCGCTGGGGTGGCACATCCCTTCCCCCCTCCTCCCGCGGGTCCCCTTTCTTTTTTCTGTTTCTTCTTGTCAGCGCTTTGGAGGTCCTTATTTCCTTGCAAGCCGGGAAAGTTCCTAAAAACCATACCCCCTTTTCCCCCCCCACGGCCATGCCTTCCTTGTCTACAACCCCCCTAGTTTCTTTTATTCCACCCCGAAATTTTCCCCCAGCCTGCCCGCCGGTGTCCCCCAGGCACTTGTTATCGTGGTTTTCCCCCCTAAGCCCCCCCTACCCCCCTGGTTCCTTTCTCCCTATAGGCTACTTTTATGCCCCTACTTCATCGGTTCATCACCTGTGAAATTTTTTGGTCTCGTGACTGACGCACATTTCTCCCCGTCGTCCCCCCCTGAGTATCGCAGAAGCGAAACCCCCAATCCCAGCAATCCCCCTACCAACATCCCTGAACTTTTTTTGGACTTATTTCCCAAACAGAACCCATTGGGTCCTTCGGACGGACCATACGCTGGCCCGCCCCGTCCCCAAACCACCGCTTTAGCCTCTCCACCCCCCCCCAATTCCTCCAAAACCATTCTTTTTCTGCCCTGTGGGGACCCGGTCCCCTCACCTTGGCCCCCCCTTCAGTTGGTGGGCTTCGAATCCCCCCCCCCCCAGACCTCCACCCCACCTACTCTTCCCTTGGTCGTTCTCACTAACCTTCATACACACTATCAAACTACCCCACTTTTCTCGCCCCGCCACGTTTTACAACAGTTTTTCCCCCACCGGCCATCGTTTCCATCTTTAAAACACCCCCCATCTTCGTTCACAGCTCTCTCATAGAGTTGTGTGTTGTTTTTTGTAGTGATCACGTTTTTTGTAACGACTGTTCTGTTTTGGCCTACTGCTCCCTCCTTCCCGTTTGCCCTGTTTGCCGTGTACCGTTGGCAGTTTCTCCCCGTTTTGCCAGGAGAGGTTTTTTTTCTCTCTTTCTAGTGCCTACCAGTTTTTCGCCCATTTTCCCCTTTTTCTTCCACCCTTTCTTCTTGCCTTTTTTTGCTCCGTTCCACTTTGGGGTTTCAGACCCCTTTTGCCTTGTGTTGCCTGGGTTTGAGAATGGTCTGGTTTTTACCTTTCCTCTTGCTGAGGAACTTTTCGCCTTTGACGGACGTTTTGACCTTTCTTTTCCCTTCCTTTTTCCAGTCCCTTGGCAAGGTCCGTTGATTTGTTCTTGCATATTCCAATAGACGCCAAATGCCACCCACTTTGTTCTTTCCTTGGTGTTTATTGTCCCCTTTCCCCACTTTTTTTTCCCTTTTTGTTTTTCCTTTTTCTCTTATTTCTTGCCAGCCATGTTGTTTTGTTTGCCTGCACAAGCTTCGTGGGATTCTTTTTGTGTTCTTTCCCTTCAGCGCTGTCTCTTTTGGTCGTGGGCCCTCATCCCCCCCCCCCTGCCTTCCCTTTGCCTTCGATTCGTTTCCCTTTTGCCTTCCCCTTTTTAGCCTGGGGAGTTATGCTTTGACCCCAAGCCGGTCCCGTCATTTTTTTCTTTGAGGAGACCTCTCTTCCCCTTCCGATTCTCTTCTCTTTGTCATTTCTGCTTTTGCTTTTCCTCCCACCCAACTTTCCTCTGTTTCGGCATTTTTCTTGGCAGATCCCCCCTTAGTTTTGGGTTCCCGTCTTTGCAACCTTTCTAGTGCCCCCATTGTATGTCGTACCTGTCTTTTCCTTTTTTTTTCTTTTCCATAGTCCTCCCGGTTGCCCCACATTCAAGTAGCTGTGTTTTTGCTTCCTGATTGAACACACGTTTTCTTTTGTGTGTCTCCTTGGGGTGGTCCATCCTGTCCCTTGTGTGGGCCCTCATTGGGTTCAACGCCCTTATTAACCCTTTCTTTTCAGCTAATTTTATGGCATATTCTCAATTCGTGGCCTAACTCTTTGTGATCCCTTTTGTTCCCCATCTTGACCCTTCTCCCGTGGTTTTGACTTATTGCCCGGGTGTGGATGGTCGCTTTGTTGGGTAAAACGTAGTTCTTTCTTTTTCTGCTCTTTCCCCCCTTCCCCCCACGGTCCTTTGCATTCATTTCTTTTTCCCTTTCTGTTTTACCCAGCTCAACCCGGTGGGTTTCAGTTCCCCGACCCTTATAATTCTGTGTCCCCCCCCCCCCCGGGTTCTCCCTCTTCCCACACTTTCAGTCTGCTTTTTTTATTTTTTTCCCTCACTGATTTCTCCTGGTAAGTGTGTTTTTTGTGTGTGAAGAAAACTCTTGCCCCCCTTCCCTTTCGGCTGCCCCCCTCCGCGCTGTAATTCCTTTGGAATCCCCTTTTCACCTTTTCTAAGGTCGTATAGTTGCCTAGCTACTTTGTTATTCCCAATGTCTTGCCTCCCGCAGCCCTCTCCTCTGTGATCTTCTATGTTTTGATTTCAACTTTTTGTTTGACAGTTTATACTGTTACTCTGCATTACCCCCAAAATGTAGTATGTTCTTTCGGACTTTTCTTCGACTTCCCTCACGCTTTTCCTTCACCTTTCTATCCCCTGGTTTGGCCCATTCATGTTTTTTCATGACAGTCAACCCCTTTACGTGCCTGATCCTTTTTCCCACAACACCGTTGTTCCCTTCTTCCCCCAAGTTTCTTCTTGTTTGCAAATACACTAGTTCTTTCTGTCTTTCCTTTTGCGGACAACCACTTCCCTTTGGTCCCCTTTTTGCCCCATTTCTTATCTTGTCGTTTGTCAAACCAACTTCTGATGGACTTTGCTATTTGGCCTTCCATCACCATTTTCTTCCTTCTTCTTTTTTCACCTTGAGGGTCTCTTTTCCCCACTCCCCTCCCTCTTCCCCCCAAGGAAGGCTTCCCCCCCGGTCGACACCTACGACTTTTCGGTAGGGGACCCCATCTTTTTCCTTCCTTCTTGTGTACTCTCCCATTTTACACTCCCTTTTTTGGCCTTCCGCGGGCCCTATTTCTTTTGTGATTGCTATCTTGAACCCGACTAAGGTGTCTTTTAACTTGATTTTTACTTTCCCCATTCATATCCCCCATCGTTTCATGATGTTTGTCTTTTTTTCACTAGCAACGTGTTTCTACTTTTCATTGTTGCTTTTTGCCCTCAAGTACAACTACTCTCCCCCATTTCAGTTTTTCTGGTTCTCCCCCCTTTATGTCCACCAGTCCCCCCGTATGACACTTGTTTAATCCCTTTGGCCATCAAGAGCCTGTCGATAATGCCTTTTTCTGACCCTCCCCGTCCTTCCTTAATGCTACGGCCATGCAGTGGCGGGTACCCCCCCCCCTCCCCCGTTTTTACCTATGATTTTTATCTGCACCAAAAGTAATTTTGTTCTGGTGATGCCCCCTTTTTTTGCTTTTTCCTCCGTGTCTTTTTTTTATCTTTCCGCACCCCACCTTGCGCTTTGAAATCCTCCAGTGGCCTCTCTGCAGAATGTCTATGCGTTTTCCCTCTTGCCGTTGGGGGAATCGGTTTCAAGGGTCGTCCCAGAACCTTCTCTTGGACTTCCCCTCCTTTTTTCTTCCCCCATTGCTGCATTTTTTCTCTTGGTTCTACCCCCCCTCGTCGTTCCCCCTTGACCCCTACTTTCGGGAACGTCCTTTCTTTCCCTTATCCTCCCTTCTTTTCCCCTGTTTCCCCCTTGGGTGGCTCCCTGTAGGAAGTACGTTCCCGCAGACTTCTCTTTGAAGTGTGCCCCTTTTCCGTCGCACACACTTTCTCCTGGCAACCCTCCCCTGCCCGTTCTTTTCTCCCGCATTGTCCCCATTTCCCTTCATCGGGTCCCCCCAATCCTTCTTTTGGGAAACCCCTTGAATCTAAACGTCAACGTCTTTCCCCTCCTAAAACTTTCCACTTTTTCTTTAGTGTTCCCCCCCTTGTTTTTTTGACGGTTCCCGATTTTCAACTCCTCTCCCCCCTTGTTTTTACTTCGTGTCAAAATTCTCCCAAACCAAAACCCCTCTCTTTGCCAGTGGAAAATATTTTTTCCAGTTTTGAGGCCAATCCTGTACAGTGTGGATGACGTGAATGCCTCTCCCTTTTTTTGAACCCCAAACTTTCTGGTGCAACGATGCGTTTTCCCTTCTATCCTTTTGATTTCTTTTCTTCCTTACCCCTTTGTGAGTGCCCCCGGTTCCAACCCGTGATAATCTGTGGACCCAAGTGACAATTGTTTTTTTCCCCCTTTTGGTTCATCACCTTTTTCTTCCCCCCCCCCATTTTATCAATGGCTTTTGCCCTGTTTTTTCCGTTACTTCCCTCTGTTCCCCTCCCCCCCCCCTGGGCACCGATTTTCGGAACATTTCCCCTTTTTTTTTTTGTTTACTCTCCCAAGTTCGCCGCCTTCCGCCCGTTACTCAAGAGTCATAAATTACTTGCCTTCTGCTGGATTCATTCCTTCCCCCCACCTCCCATCCATTTATTCCCCCAACGCCCTTTACCCCCCCCATTCCGGCACCCCCCTTGACTCTTTTCCGGTCATTTTTCATTCCATTGCCCCAAACAATTCAAATCTTAATAGAAGACAATTGCTACTTTCCTCCCATAGCCCCTCATACCCCCTCCAAACAGTTCCCCCCTCCCTCCCCCCCTCCCCAGACACGCGGTTTCCCACAGCTTATAATATGCCCCTCCCCGGTTCGTGGGGATCCTACCCATCAAGACTCCTCTCTGTGTCTTCCCCCCTTTTTGCCTTCCCCCCAACCACGTCATCTCGAACTTTTGGGCCAGTTTAAGTCCAGCTTCCCCCGGATTGGGGCCTTCCCTAACTGTCTTGGTTCCCCCCCACTAGCCCTTCATTTTCCCCCCGTTCCTTCCCATTTTCCCTACATACTTCGGTTTTACTGAGTCCCCTTCCTCTGTTCCCAGAGTATTTGCGCTCTTCTTTTCCTCCTTTTTTTCCCCACACCTCCCAGACAAGATTGCTTCTCCCAATCGTTGGCGCCCATCAACTCCCCACCCCTTTCCTTTTTCTCCTATATATTCCCCGTTTTCTTTTTCACTTCCTAAACTTTTTTTTTTTCTAATCACATGTTTACCCCTTTTCTCGGGCGGACCCCCCCCCCCTTATGTTTTCCGGGTCATCCACAGTCCCTTACCATCTGTCGTGGAACACCCCTACTTGGTCCGACATGCTGTCCTGCCGATTCTGTTTTCCCCCCAAAGGTTTTTTTTCCCCACCCCGCCTCCCAACCTTCCAGCCCCAACTTTCAACTCAGTCTGTTTCCTATTCACTGTGGCCCAACCTCGGGTTTCTCCATTTTTCCCCCCCCCCACAAAACAATTGTGAATTACAACCTTTTCGTTGTTTAAGGATGACCCCCACCCAACCCCCCCACTACAAAAAAACCCCCCCCCCCCTAAAAAAAAACAAAAACCCCCCCATGTCTTTACAGATTCCCTGCTTCCCCCAACCAAAGTATCTAGTCTGTCCCCTTTCCCCCCATCAGTACCCCCTCTCTAGTTCCCCCCCATTGGAATGGTCTTTCACACATGAATACGCCCCTTCCTTTCGCAACCCGTGCCCCCTCCCCTTGGGGTTGACCCGGAGCCCCCCGTTTTCCTTTGGAATCTTCTGTGGGCCCAGTCCCCACCACGCCCTTCGTGACCCCCGGCCCTTTCCTTTTTGTAGTGATATAATATCTTGTCCGTGTTGACGAAATAACCCCTAGTGGTTTCTTCCTCTCCCTTCAATTTTTGGGTTTTTTGTTTGCCCCTTTAACTGTTATTTCTCTTTGGGTTACCCATCCTTTTAATTCCCATCTTTAGAATGCAGAGCTTTCTTGAAGTTTCCGCAGTTTTGAAGCCATTTATATTCTCTTTTGGCCCATGTTTGCCCCCCCCGTTTTCTTCCACCCTCCCCCCCCGGTCCCCTGGTCACACCGAATTCTGTTCAAACCCCGCAAAATCTTGTCCAATTTTTTGCACAAATTCTTTTTGGAATCTTCACGATTTTCCTCTTTCCCTCTCCCTTTTCTTTTTTCCCCAACAATTTCCCGCGGTTTGAGAAGTCTTTTGCTTCCCGTCCTTTCTTCCTCACTTTAACCTGACGCCATTCCCCCCATGGAACAGACCCGGTCCCCCACATGTCCCAACAACCCCACACAAACTATTTTTTTTCCTTTCACTCCTCCACATTGTCCCCTTCCACCTGTTTCCTGTTCGTTTTCTTTTGGCCCCCCAATTTCGTCTTTCCGATACAAGGTTTGCCGTGCCCCCACCCTTTCCCATACTCCCTCACTAACCCTCCTCAAGGTGTGTCGTCTCCACCCAACTGGGACATTCCAACCCTTTCAAGCACTCGTTCTGACTCAATTCGCCGGCCTTTCCTTCCGTTGCTTCCTTTTCTGCCTTTTCAACCGTTCCCTGTTCCAGTTTAAGTTTGCCCATGACGTCACGGGTTCCCCTCCTGTATTTTTCACAATTTTTGAGATCTCCTTGTTTTTAAAAAATGGACTTTAACCAACCCTTCAAAAATGCCTTTGTCTTCCTCCCATCTTTGTCCTCTTCCAATCCTTCCCTTTTGCTCCTCTCCCCCCCCCTCTGTTTGTGATGGGCAATTCATCACTCAGCCTTTTGGGGCACCCTTTTTCTGGTGTGTATGAGCCCTCCTGGTCCTAATCGTCCGGCCCTTAGGTTCACTTGGCCCCCACCTCCACCCTCCCCCCCCCGGCCGATTGGGGCTCTTTTTTCTTTGTGTTTCCGTTTCTGACAAACCCCTGTCGCTATTTCGCGGTTGTTGTGTGTTTAACACTAACCGTGAACCCCTCCCCACGGGCCACCCTCCGTTTGATTGGTTTTTTGCCAGATTTTTCCAACCCCTCCCTGAACCCCCAGAAACTGTGGTCATTTTACGTATCTTCGGATTTTCTGTGGACCCTTCGGGCAGCTCCACAGTCCTCCGCCCCACTTTCGTCCACACATGGTCAAATTTACAGGGGTCCGCCATTCTACGTCCGGCCCCAAGACCGGATAGTGAGTGATGGAAAGTAGAAACACAGTTCCTTTTTCAACTGCCCCACCAACCCATTATGGGAGTCCCTCTAAACCCAACAGGGATCCGTGTGCCCCACCCACCCCTCAAAACACAACACTATCCCCATCCCCCCCCAGCCCCCACCCCCAAGTCTTTTGGGACTGAATCGCCAGTTTCCGTGACAGCTACGAACCCTTCTGTAGCTGTTGACCCCTCCCCACACCCCCTTTGACTGTCCAATGGAGCAATAGTACTCTCGCGCGGTGCCCGCCCCTCCCCATCTCTTCGTCTCCAAAATCCTGCTTTCCAACGTTTTTAAACCTGCACCGGCAATGCTGCAATGTTCCCTACTCCCTCCCCACCACCCACATTGCCACTTTCAGTATTTTTTCAATTTACTACCGTTGTTGCAGTAGACGGGGACCATCTTCTGTTTTCAATTTCTCTTTTCTCAGCTTTCCCTTGCCCTGACCTTTTCCCTTGACACTTTTTTGGTGCTCTATTCGCTCTTTTTCCTCCAGGCTCGTTCTGGTTATTGGCCTCTGTACTTTCCATTTCCGCCGCGGTCTCACATTCTTTCGACTTTTTGTTCTTTTTTTGTCTTCCTTGGGCAACCCTACCCGTATGGTTTTCTGTCCGGGGCAGTGATTCCCACTTTGCTCCTTTGGTTGTACTTTTGTGGCCCGTTTTTTCCGGGAACCGACGTATCACCCCTTCTTTTTTTTTTGGCACCGTTTTATTCCCTTGCTTGAGGCATCGTTTTTTTCCATAGTCCCTCTCCTTCGACGAGGACCCTGTCCAACGTTTCCTTTTCTTTTGGTCTTTAATGCTTATTTGTTCCCCAAACCCCTTTTTGGCCCGTTCAGTGGTTTTTGTTGATCACTCTTTTTTTTTCTCCCGCACCTTTCCCCCATCGGCCTTTCTTTTTGAGTCTTGTCTCCCCTTTCCGCTCGCTGACTGATTTTTTCTTCTTTCTTGTCGTCTCATGTCACCCTTTATGGACTTCTGAGGCACCCATCTTCCTTAGGCGTCCGTCTCTTTCCATTTCGCTGCTTTGTAAGTTCCTCCCAAGATTAGGTCCCCATGACTGGGTTTGGTCGCATTTTTCCCTCCGTCCTCTGATTTTGCTTCGTTCTCTCGGTCCCGTTGCCTGCTGCCCTGATCAATTAAATCCTTAGGCCCGACCCTCCTAGTTTCTTTCCCTCAACCTGGGCCCTTCCCCGTCTTCTTTTTTGACTTTTAGTACACCGTTTGCCCCCGGTTTTTTGCTAGTTGTCACTGTTAGTGTACAGGTCGTTGCCTGCCCCGATCCAATGGGTGCCCCACCCTGACCCACTCCATTGGGTACCCTTGTGTTGTTTTAAAATGTCTTGGTTGGTTCTCTCCAACAGTTTTTTCACCCTTTCATTCCTCTTTTTTCCCAGTTTAGTTTGAGAGCCTCACCTTTTCCTTTCTTCCTGAAGCTTGCCTACTCGTATGCTTTATGAGTTAGGACATTTGCCCCCAAAGGGCTTTATGTTTTTTTCCCCCCATGACCTTCTCCCTTGACTTGCATTGTTCTTGCACCCTTTTAGTGTCTTTGTTAGCCTTTTTCGTTCGTTGTTTGAGCGCCTCCTAGGATATCGATTGCTTCTTCACGCATCTGCCCTCTTTCGGAATGGTTCCTCACCTCTCCCTCAATCCCCCGCACGCGCCTATCCCCCTTCCCTGTCTCTTTCCCCATTTTTCCATTACCCCCTTTTTGTCCCGCTATTCTTGATGACCCCCCACTCCGTTTGTTCCCCCCAAGAAGTCATCAGCTTCTTTGTCTTACACGTTTGAACGGGCCCGCTCGGTATCTTCTTTGTAATTGCCCTACAATACTTTTTTTTCACTGGGGGCACAAGGTTCTCCCCTTTTTTTGTTTCGGCTCCAATGAAATTCCGGTTTTCTACTGTGTCCTTATACAGCCCAGTTCTTTTTTTCTTCAGACCTTTTGTTTGCTGGTACTGATTGTTTGTAAACCTTTCGACGAGGTTCCTTTTTCCCTTTTTCCCAAAACCTGCCCGGTCTGTTTTCTGATGCTGGATGCTCCATCGGGCTTTCCCCCTTTTGGGTATACTTTTTCCCCACATTTCTTTTTCTCCCCCACTGTTACTTTCTTCTGTTTCCCTCCGTTTCCCCAGTTCCATTGGTGATGACGCAGCACTGTTTTAATTTTTATACCCCTAGCATTTCCCATTTCGAAATCCCCCCGTTCCTCCTTTGATGTTTCCTGTTTGACTTCACCCTCTGTCCCCCGCCCTTTGCTTTTACATTCTTTGTCCCGTTTGTTAAGGTATTGTTCTCTGGCCCCAGTTTTTGCCCCCCACCCTTTTCCCCCGAATGGCGTCCTTTGCACACCCCCCCCGTTGAGGGGCCCCTCATGTTGTGTTCCCTTTGTCTTCATGCCCTTTGGTTTCCCCTGAGGGCATGTAACCAATACTTCTCCCCCGAGTTTTCGTTTCCTATGTATTTTCGTGTTCCTCCCCCTTATTTCCCCCTGACTTCTAGGAATTTTCTTCCATGGTCTTTTGTTCCGATGAGTTGTTGTGGCGCTTCGGTACCCTCAGGTACTTCTGTGACTTTTTTTATTTTGTGACATTACATTTCTCGGTAAGTCTACTTTGTTAACCGTTTTCTGCAGATTGGTGCCCCCTTTCCAGTTCCACCCCCACCTCCTTTGTTTCTTCTCGTGTATTTGCTAGTCTTTGAGCCGGCTAGCACCCACCTTATTTGAGGTTTCCCTCGATTGACCCTTTTTGTTCTCGTCCAGGTTACTTTAGAACTGCTAGTTGAACCCCGTCCCCCTTCCTTTTTCTGTATGACCACCCATTACTTCAAACCGTTTACTGCGTGAGGTTTGCAAACTCTGCCCCCCCTTTGGCATTGAGGGACATCCTTGGTCCACTGTCCATCTTTTTTCAGGTCAGGCCGGGCTGAAGACTTTCTCATCCTGCCCCTGTTTTGTCCAGTTGTGAGGCAGACACCGTCTCCCTTCTGGCTCCGAATTTTTCGCTTTTTTCCGACCCCTTTTTTTCCTTCTTTTTACTTACTTGCCCCACCTTAAACTCGTCCTTCTCTTGTTGCCATACTCGATCACTTGATGTCCTGAGTTCCACTGTCCATTCGTTCTTTTGCCCTCTTTGTCGGGTACATGTGGAGTCCCACGACCACTATGGGGACCCTTTTCATTCCCTGTCCTTTTTCTTTCCCCTCACTCTGTGCTCGCTGTGTGCCCCCCACTCACTTCTTGATCCTTCTTGCTTTACACCCCTTTGTCTAAAATTACTTGACATTCCTTCCTATTTTAGTGTTTGGTGGGGCCTGTCCTACACAACCTTCGAAGTACGTCCCTCCGTTCTGTCCCAGTTCCCACGCGATGAAAGGAAGTTTGTTTTGGCCTTCCCACCCCTGCAGTGCCCACCGCTGTTTTTAAATGCCCCCCCCCTAATTTCTTTCCAAACCTCGGAGGGTTAGTTCGTTGACTCAACAACCCTTGCTCAAATTGAACCCCCTGGGTACCCCCCCCCTCATTTCCCCTTTTCTGACCCACACTTACCCTTTTCCCCCTCGTACTCCCTTCGTTCCCCTTCCTTTGGCCCACTTGGGTTTTTGGGTGTTTTTTTTGTCTTTTTCGTTTGCCGCGTTGGATGCCAGGGCCCCATCCTTTTGAGTGTACTCCCGTTTCTTTGCGATGCCTTGATGTCACTTTGCATCTGTTCTTGCCCTGTTTTACCCACACCCTACCCCCTTTTTTTCCCCCTTCCCCCTTCCGTCTCCCAAACTTATTTGTGTCTAAGGCACCACTTACCTTCTTTTGTCCCCAGTTGGCACATCTGGTCCAAAACCCCCTTGCTCCTCCATGGTTTTCGCTTTTCTGGCATTTTTCTTTGAGAGTCATTTTCTACCAGTTTGTTTTCTTCCCGTTACCATGCGACAGTTGATTCACCCCCACCTTTTTTTTTTTTTTTCCTTCCCCGCACACTTTCACACTTTCCCTGTTACCTCACGGACCGTGTGATTCACTGGTTTTTCATCCATTTTCACGTCCATACCCCCCTTATGGCAGTTTGTAATTATGCAATTCACCCCCACGGTCCCCCCATCGTCCCACCTATTCCCCTAATGCTCTTCTCCCCCATACCCTACTGACACCCAATGGTCTTTTCCCCTCATTTATTTTCCTTTTTACCAATTTCACCCCCTCACGAACTACTCCCTGCTAGTTTCCCAATTCCCCCCCAGCCCACACCCTTGTCCCCAACTTAGTCCCCTACGACCCCCCCACCCCCCTTCACATTCCTTTACAAATTTTGTGTCAGATGCCCCAGGTTTTTTCATCCTTGTCCTCTTTTGTTTAACCCCAACTTGAATCCTTCCTGTGATTCCCTCCCCCCATGTCCCCCCCCTTCCCCTTGCTCTCTCCTTTTTCTCCCTCACCCGGCTCCCCCCAATCTCGAACCCCCCCCCCCCTGCCTTCTTCCTCTTTTTCGTCTCCCCCTCCCCCCGCGCAGTCTGTCTTTACGGATTCTTCATCCCTCTCCCTTTCCTTTAATCCCCCCTATTTGCCTTCGCCGCTTATCCCCCTTTCCTTTCCCCACCCCCTTTCCCTTACCCTTCTTTCCTTCCCCGTTGACCTCCCATTCCCGACCTTGCTCCCTCACAGGCTTTCTCCTTCTCTTTTAACCCCCCCTTCCCTTTTTACCCCTCTCCCGCCCTTTGATCTGATCCCGACCACAATGTAGGGGCGCCCCTTGTTGTTCCCTCCTGCCCTTGGGCTCACAAGATCCTCCCCTGATCGAGCTTTGGATAAGCTCCCCCTGGTTTGGGCTTTTTCCAGTCACCCCCCCCCCCGATTACGCCCCCCCCAGTATCTTCCTTCTTTTGTGACCATTCTCCCTACGGCCGCCCGTACCCCCCCTCCCTCTTTCCCTTTTTTGGTCCCTCTCCTTAGTCCGGTCTTTCTTCCCGGGCCACCCCCACATTCTTGTCCTGAGAATTAATGGGCCGGGCGTGTGATTCCTTTCTGATGACAGTCCTCGTTTTCTTTTTATCCCCCTTGACCCTGTTTTTGTGGTGTCCCCCCACACTCCATCTTTAGTTTGTGGTTTGCCTCCCAAACGACTCGTTCCTCGTACTTCCCGCGGTTCTCGTGCTACCACGTTCCCTGCCGGCTTTGGACGGTAAAATATTTTTGCTCGGTGGCCCCCATGACTCATGCATAAATAATAAACCAGCTTTGATTGGTCTTGCCCTTCCCCCCCGGCTTCCTTCCTTCGATGGCCCACAGATTCCTTGAACCTTTCTGTTTCCCACCCCGACCCCCCGACTTTTTTTAAACCCCACACCTTTTTTTCAGGACCCGGTTTGAAGAAAACATTTTGTAAAATTCGTTTTTTCGTTTTCTCACTCCCACATTGTCCAACTTCATGCTCGACTTATGTTTTTGGATTGCTTTTTTCCCTTTTAACGATACGTGTCTGTGCGGTTTATCTATCCCAACTGGGCCCCCAACAAACTTTTCTGTACCCTTTCCCACAAACCGTTTTACTTGGTCTTTTCCTGTTTCGTCCCCCCAAACCCAGTCAAGTGTAGTGAAATTGAGGCCCTTGAGACATCATTTTCCATCCCCCAGCGTTGTCTGCATGAACCGATGTACATCAATCATACCACAGTGGCCAGCACTTTTTGTTATGAAGTGCACCCGGTAACTATTGTTACCTTTTTTCACACCCCCCCCAACCCCCACCCCTTGTTTCATATCCAAAACCTTACCAAAAACCCCTAACCCACTTTCACCCCCCCCCAAACCCCCCCCTCTGTCCCCCCTACCTGGGTACAACACCACCCAGCCCTCAATCCAAGTCTGTCCCTACGCCATCGCATGTTTCCCAGAGGAAAGACGGACAAATACCGCTCCGTACTTATCGTTTGGACAGTGGTAGGTGTCCCCTTGTAAGATACTCCTAGTTTTCCCCCAACCACCTAGTTTTGTAACCCCCCTCACTTGAACAGGGACGCCCCCTTTATAGTAACAGTCGTCTCCACCCCCTCTCAAGGGCCACAATTATAAAGCTCGTAACTTCTGATCCTCCACTCCCCTTTTAGGTTTCCTCCTTAATCACGCAGATTAGACCCCATAGAATTGGACCCCATGTGTTGCGAACTCTTTCTTTCCCTTCCCCTTCATCCTTCCCCAGACCTACCCTCCATTTTCCCCCCCTCCCTTTTCCCCCCCCTCCCCCACTATCCTTTCTCTATTCCCCCATTTCTACCATCCGCCCCCTCTCAATTCCTCTCCCTTCTTTCTCTACCCCCCTTTCCCCTTTTTCCTTTTTTTTTTTTCCCTTTCCATTTATTTTGCACCCCCCCCACCACCCGACTGTCTTTTGTTCCGGCCTCCCAGTTCTTTACTGACCTTCTGGTTCTCTCCCCCCCCCCCTCCCCGATTCACTCCCCCCCACCCCTCACCTCCTCTAACCACATTTTCGGGTTCCTCTTCCTCTTCTGAGAGGAACACCCCCTAGTACACCAAAAATCTACCTCGTACCTACCCTTCCTGACTTTGTACAACTTGGCGTCGTACCCATCCCAGGAGCTCTTTTGACATATCCTATTTGGTAGATCGGGGTCTCTTACTCGCCGTCCCCTCTTGGTCCCTACCCTAGTCCCCTCCCGATCCTTCCCCCCCTTTTCCCCTTCCTTCCCTATTGTGTCCGAGCATCCCCTCGTGCTTGCTCCGGCGCGTGTGCCATACCCACTAAACCCTTTTATGTTCATCCGCCTGGCGACTTTTATTCCTTTTTCCTTTTCGAAGCCCCCATCCTGATCCCCTTTCTTCCCTTTCCCCTGTTTGTTTTCCGATCCTTTTCCGCCCGCTACGTACCAAATCACTTTCCCACGCAAACGACCAACCTACCACTGTATCCGCCGATCTTTTGGTAAGTGGTCGTTTTTCGTGTGTTGAGCCCCATCCTTACCTTCTGCCGTTCTTTGGACGACAACCTCCCGGAAGCTCATCTAGTGTTAAGGAGGCCCTGTGTGTGTTTTCTGTTGGGTTTGTAGTGCAGTGTCGCCAATCCCGTCGCTGACACCTGGGAATTCACTCTTCGTCGGCCTTATCTGTTTTGGTTCTGTTTGTTTTTTCCGGGGACTGGTTTTCTGGTATTTGTTTCCCTCATGTCCTGAACCCCCGTGCCCCCTATCCCCCGCCATGGCCTTGCCAACATTTCCCCTCTCTAGCTACGTGGGGTTCCTTCTTCCTCCCCCCCCTTTTTCCCGCCTACCATCCCCCCCTGGTGGAGTTCAATACCCAGTAACGTGTCCTCAAAACTAAGTTTTGTGGTAACCCCTTTCCCCCCCCCAATGGCGCATCTTCATCCTGGACTTTTCCAAAGGTAAGCACTCTTTTCTCTATACCTTGAAGATACCTATCAACCGTGGCCCGTCCCCCCACATCTGTCCTTATCGTTTCCAGGAACCCAGAACCCTACCCACACCCATGACAACAGGGGACCCCCCCCCCTTTTTCATCCACACCACCCCCCCCACTGCACCTTCTCTGCTTGTGGTCGATACCCCTTCTAGGTAGGCCCCCCGACTTTTTACAGGTTTTTTTGGGTGTCAACCCCTTTCTGGTATTTCCCCTCTCCGCCAACAGGGTTGGCAACTACCCTGTGCAAATACATTGTTGCACCTAGCACAATGCACCCCCCTTTTCAACTAGTCCACCCGTTGGACAAGCTTCCAATTTCTTTCACCAACTCCTCGTCAGTACCCGGGAGGGTGTATGTCATTTTTTTTTCCACCCCCCCCGGGCTACTTTGCCCTCTTGAACTGCCCCCTTACCCTCGACCTTGAATTGCGCTTCCCAATCCACCACACCCCCCCCTCCCCCCCACCCCCAAAAATAGGAGAACGCACCTTTGATACGTTACGCAGGAATGCCTCCCCCCCCCCCTATTGCGCCCGCGTGTCGGCCCCCAACACCGCAATCCGTTATTTTTTGTTGGCACGTCTAGGGTCTTTGATGAGCTCCTCAACCCTGGTCTCCTCCCCCGCCCACAGCGGCCAACCCAGGGACTACCCCCCCTTCCCCCCTGATGTGGGATTTGCTTGACACAACCCCCTTGATGTTTCCACACTCCCCCCTCAAACTTGTCCCCTCCTTCCTTGTGGTGTCCCGCTTCACTGTCCCCTTTCCCCCCCCTCCTCCTACCCTCCCCAAACCTAGGGTGCACATAGGGGCCTCCGTCTATGTATTCCTTCCATTTTGGCAGTTTACGTTTCGATTTTCCTTTCCACCTGGCCCAACCCCTGGTTGTCACCAGGACTCCATTTCTTCCCTCGTCCGATTTTCCCCGAAGTTATCCCCCTGGACCTGTTTTTGGCATTCACCTCCCCTGTCCCTCCATTTTTAGCTCTCTCCCCCCCCCCTGGGTTCTGGCCAACAAACACAGCGTTCCATTCCCACACACCACACCCCTACTTTTTCGTCCCCCCTGAACTTCTTTTTCCCGTACTTCCCAGAGGTCTGGATGCGCTAAAAATGGTTGATTTTGTGTCCATGGTCTCAGCTCTCCCCTTGCTCTGAGTTCATCCAATTCCATCCCTTCCACTAATTGTCCCGTTTACCCCACTCTCCCCCCTTCAATTCTCCTCTCCGCAACAAAACATGAAAATATTACCCGGCTCTCTCCTCTTAACTAATTCCATCCGTTGTTTCCCCTCTGTTTTGTTGTGGATCTCTTTTTTTTTAAGTCGGTTGTTTGGTTTTACACCCTTGGTCCGCAGATTTCGGGTTGAACGCGGTCTGTGAACGTCCGCTGGCCACCCTGTTTGAACTTTTGCTTTTTTGTTAGGTAGCTCCCCCAGAATCGTCTCTTGCCTCCCCTCTGTTCTTTATTTCCTTTCCTGTCTCGGCTTCCTCTTCCCCTTAGTCAAGAAACCTTCGTTGTTTCGGAAGGAGGTTTATGTTTTGGGTTCTTATTCCCCCTTTTTTTTTACCATCGCGGGAGTTTTTTTCCCCAGTGGATGTCCCCCTTTTCTTTTTCTACGTCCCCCTTCGGGCCGAGAGGAAATAATATTCGGGAATTCACCGTTAGACCATTCATTAGTCCACTTTATTTCAGCCCTTTGCCCACGCAGGGCGTTTTTGATTCCTTATGAGTTGGCTATGACCCTTCCTCTTCATCTCGAAAGTTCTTCCAAGTTTAACATGCACCCAGTTGTAGGGTCTTAGTAGGGGTTTCGTCATTTGCCACGTCCTTTGGCCCAAAGGGTCATTTTCTTTTTCCATCATGCCCTTCTTATTTTTCTACTACCTCCCAGTAGTTAGTCTCCCCCCTTCTGGTGGGTTTTTTTTTCCCTACCCAATCCCTGCGTTTCTGATCGATTGAGGATGAACCCCCTTTTTATTTCGGATAATCCCCCCTCCCCCTCCCCCTCGATTTGTTGGGCCTAGCCCTTGACACCTTCCTCTTCCCTGCTGCTTTTCGCTATGGGTCCCTTCTGCTTCTCCTTCCTTAGAAAATCTTTCCCCCCCTTTCACCTTCATTTAGTTTTTGATGTTTCTTCCTTCCTGTGCACTATCTCTACCTTTCTCTCGCCCTGTTTACTCGGCACGGCTGATGCTGTGATTGAACACCCAAATTACGGTTTGTCAGCTCCCCTAGTCCAGACCCCCAATGTCCTTCTTTTGGGTCCCTATCCCCCTTCCCCCCCCCCCCCGGGACGCCCTTTGCCCCCTTTCTCCCCCTTTTTTTTTTCTTCACAGCTTCTGTGCAATTTCCTGGCCCAGCCCTGTCGTGCTAGGCTTTCCCATTTCCCTCCAGACAAACAATCCAGTTTTTTGAAGTAGCCTTTGGGGCTTATCTCTTTCCCTCCAAAGTTTTTTGGGTTGTTGGCCAAATGTTAATAATGGTGTGTGCCCCGTTTCCTTTTATTGGCCGTTCCGCTTTTTCTTCTTTTCCTTGATTCCCCCGCCTGACCGATCAATGGCCCAGAACCGAAGTACGTAACTCAGTCCAATGGCCCGCTTTGCCATGCGTTTTGGAACATTTAAGTCACTTTACACCCTGATTTTAAATTGCCTTCCTTTTTTTCGGCTCTTTTCGGTGGGTCGTTGGGGGCGCTTGTCCCACACGTATTCTCCCTTCTACCCCCCACTAGTTCTTCAAGCCCTGTTTTTCTTTCTCCAATTTTTTTGTCCCCCCTAATTCAGCGGCACCTTTTTTCATCATGTTTGTGGTTTCTTTTTCCCAACAGTTTTTCGGCTTTGCGACCTTTACCTGGTACTTTTAAAACCTTCGTTCGTCACTGCTCCCCATATAGTATTTTGTATCACCTCTAAACGGGATCTTTCCCCCTGTTTCTGTACGTTTTCCTAATTTTCCAGCCCCTTTTTCCTGAAATTCTTCGTGAACACAACACCCCCAAGCTGTCATTGCTCCCCCCGTGGGATCCCACTGTGTGACATGTACCTACTGTTCTTTCTGGTACTCTTGCCTCCATCTCCTCCTCTCTGGGGCTTGAAGTTTTCCTTTTTCCCCTTCGGTGTATATTTCAAAGTTTGATTGACCAGGTAGTCGTTTTTTCCTGGTATGCCGGGGAACTCTTCCAAACTTTCCTTTTTTCCAGTTCTGCGGTGTTGTATTGACTTTTGCTTGATAACTCTCCTTTTCCCTTCTTTTTGTCCTTTGGCCATTCATTAGGTTCCTGCCACTTTCCCCCCTGCTTGATCCTTTGTCCTGACCCCTCTTCAATGCAACTTGGGTCCTTCTGTCCGTTTCTTCTTTTTGTCCACCGGTTCTGTTGCTCAGCCCAGTTTTTGAAGCGGGAAATATTAGCGAAATGTGTGTGCCTTCTTCCCTTGCAAAACTGATCCTCCTTTGGGAAAGTGTTCCTTCCAATTCCTGTTCGTGTGAACAGCTGCTCGCTTGGTAACCACTGATTGTGCGCCACGCTTCAAGTTGGTTCCCCTGACTTCGTTACCTTATGGTAATGTTCTTGGTTGATCCAAAAGGTATTTATTCCCTTTGTACATCCGGGAAGTGGGACACTTTTTTCTCTCCTCTCGTTCTTTTTATTCTTTGATTGATTCCCCGCCCCACCTTTATGGTTGAGTCCTGTTTCCTTTCCTTGTCACAGCCCTTGGGTGTTTGCCTCCTCTTTCCACTACCCTTTTTCGGACTGGACATAATGGAACTTTTTGGGACCCCCTTTTATTAATGCGCTCGGTAGCAGTCTTGCCTTAGGTGTTGCCCTGTTGATTCTTCCCTCTGTTCTCTCCTTTTATTGACTGTCCCAGGGTTGCCGCCATGTTTCCCATTGGCTTGTACTGTCCATTTCTTGTCCCTTTTTCCAAGGTCCCAAGTGAGCGACCCTTTGGTAGATTTATTTTGGTCCTGTTCTATTGGTACTATTTCTTTTTTCCTCCCGTTCGAGCCCTAGTAAACAGATTCACTCTACTTTAGGTTCTTTCTTTGCAATCCCTTGATTGTGGCCATTTTCGTTAACAAGAATGAAAGAAAAATTCTATTTCCCTTTTTGCCGGGCTGCGCCCACCGTAAATTACCCCTTCCCCTTATCTTACAACCCTGTACAATTGTTCTTGGTGTTGCTACTGCCCACTGTGTGGCCCTTGCGAGTGAGCTGTTTCGATAATCCCCTTGACTCTCCCCTTTTTTCCGGGACCAGTCCTTCCCCCTTGAATTGCACGCCTCCATCTCCCTGTTTGGTTTTTTTTTAAGGAGGCGTGGTTCTTCCCCAAAGCGTTTTTATTTCCTTCTGGGGGGAGCCAATCGACCTATTTTTTTTTCTGTGTCAGACTTTCCCTCAGCTTACCATGCGGTCAAAGCCCTTTCACATATCGTCTCTAAGTGAGTACTTCCCATTTCTTTTTGTACTGTCCATCTTTTTTTGAGCTTGATCCTTTTCCTCTCTAGTTGGGCTTCTTTCGTCTGGAATGTTCCACCTGAACGCTGGGGTTCAACATCTCTTTCTTGCATTGATCTGTCTTTTTTTTCTCCCCCGTCTTTTTTCTTAAGAATCACGGCGTACCTTCCTACTTGCGCGTACACGACCCCTATCACTCTTTTCCCCCCCCTAAGTTGTTTTGGTTTTTCTGGTTGTACTTGTTCGGGACTTTTCCTTTTTTTTTCCCTTTTCCGCCTTGCTCCCTCTCCGGCCATCCCCCCCAATCTTTTTTAGCAACGAGTTTGGCTCAAGCCTGCAGATGACACTGGTTCCCCCCAAGAAGTTTCTTTTCCCCCACGCTGGTCCCCCCCCACTTCCCCGCGAGTCCAGTCCGCTTTTTCTTCTATGCCCTTCCCTTTCTGTCTCCTCTCTTTTTTCACCAATCCGTCTTTCTTGTGCACTTAAACAAAGACACTTATTCGCGACAATCCTTTTCACCCATTCCCTAACGCTTTGTTGGTGCTGCAGTTCCCCTTCGCCCCCACAACCCTTTTCCCCTTTGATCGTTTCTGCATCCCTTGGCTCTCGCTCCTGAAAGGTCGGAGACTGGTTCAACAATGATATCGAACACTGGTCCCCCTCGGACAATTGTCCCACTTTGGGCTTTTCCACCTTCCCTTCCCACTTCTTTCTCTTGTGGCCCCCCTGGTCCCCTCATTAGAGACCTCCACTTTCTTTTCTTCACCCCCCGTAAACAACACTGACAATCCCCAAACCTAGTACCTTCTCATCCCCCCCCCCCTCGTCCCCCCTTTTTTCAGTCCCTCTCGGGCTCGACTTCCGGCGACCATTACAACCCCAAGTTGAATACATTGTCTCTTTCCATCACTATGCCAGACCCCAAGGTTACACTTAGTGACGACCCCTCCTTTCTTTGCCCCCCCCCTCCCCCCCCCCCCCCCCCCCCCACCCACCCAAACCCCCCTATGGTATTGATATTTCCCCGACTTCTTTTTCCCCCCTTTCATTTCTTTCCCCCTACCCTACATATACCTTCTTACCCCCCCCCTTTTGATCGCAAGTTCTAAGGTTCTCTTTGTATAGGTAACTCCCCCCATTGGCCTTGGTTTGGACCAACTGCCTGCCTCCTTTTTTCCCACACAGCTTTTCACCCCCCATTCGCCCCAGATG
>Ga0179593_1515194_pt1 | contig 29252 bp, 29 predicted proteins | sample CZODoug2_1_08_16_FD_185931 | JGI IMG/M metagenome (GOLD analysis project Ga0179593, IMG submission 185931) | Vadose zone soil fungal communities from Angelo Coast Range Reserve, California, USA - CZODoug2_1_08_16fungal (PacBio error correction) | ecosystem: Environmental > Terrestrial > Soil >... | reverse complement strand
TCTTGCCTGACAGATCGCGCTTATTTGCTTATCTCGTTTTTCCGAGCTCTTAATCTTTTTGTTAGACAGGAGAACCCCGGTCCGTCAAGTAACGGCCGATACGCAGCTATTTTATGTTCCCTCCTGTTAAGGTGGGGAATCAGGCGGTTCCTTCAAGCTGTAGTACTTTTTTATCCGTTTCGTCCCATCTCGTCACAGTGTCCGACCGACGTCTTGTTTGTTGTTTTTTGCGGTCGTCCAGATAAGACATTCACCCCGGTCCCCTTTCGCGAATGACGCGTTAAAGGCTGTGGCATTTCTCGTCTTTTTTGAAAAGGATTACGCTAGCTTCTTCTCTGTTTTTGGCTCCTTCTGGCCTCGGTCGCTCCCTGGACGGCGAGCTTTCTCGCTTAGCTTTGGAAGGAACCTGTAATCAGGAGTCTACTTTTTCCCTCTTGGGGACATGAATCTTTCGTCCCTTTTTTTTTTTGAGACCATTCTTGCCGCGACGTAGTTGCCGCACTCTAAGTTTTTATCCGATCTTCCTTTCTTCTTTGATACTTTCTTGGCGAGAGAACATTATCACGCAGTCTTTCTTCCCTTTAAGATAGGCCGGCTTCATGTCTCTTCCCCACGGCTCGGCCTCTCTAAAAGTTCGTTATGCGTCTCTGTCTTACGATCGAGCTACGAGAGAATTGTGGGTCGGGCGCAAGAGCGGCACTTCCTCCTCCATCCTTCGCGATCTTCCTTTTCGTTTGCTCACTCATGTCCTTGACTCATCGGGAGTCGGAGGGCTGGTCTCTCGTGGCCGTTCCGCCCTCTTCCCTATTAATTACGCCTTTTCTCTGGACCAAGCTACTTGCGTTAATATGCCGGTGCAAGCTTGCTTTTACTTTTGCGGAGGGGCGGACGGGTCAAGAACTTGTTCTTGGGTTGACTCTTCCCAGATTTTTTTTTGCGCTTTGTGCAGATATTTTTTTCCGGTCTTCTGGAGATAGGATTTCGTTGTTTCTCTCATGAAGGAGGCCTATTGGATTTGTTGCCCTTGCGGCCCTTTTTCTACATAGTTCAAAAAATCGTCTTGTCTCCCAATGGGGTTACATTACCCTCCATCAGTATTCCCTCCCTCGACTGCGGAGGAGTATTTCTTTTCTTTTCTTAAACGATAGGTTTGCTTCGGCTCTTGCGGATCTATTCCCCCCCTTTTGCTTTAGCATTGTTAGGGGGGGGTTTTTTTTCTTATGCTAGGGCCGATTATGTCTCTCTTCCTGTTTTTCGTACGACTTCCCGAGCAAGATTTTTGCCACGGAGTTAGTGTCACCGTCGTTTTTTCAGGCTTGAAATTTCCTTTTGCTGAAGTCGACATCAACCTTGGTGAATGTATTTGTAGGACCTATTACGAGACCCCAGTTTTGGCTTTCTCTCCCAGTTGTGTCAGGGATCACTTCCGCTTTTTTACCCCGGCGGCCCGGACGTGTTGCCAGGGCCGGCAATTATTTTTGAAGGGCGCCTATTCTCTCTTTCCGAGAATGCTTTCGTTCGGGTACGTCGGTCTTACTTTTACGGAATCTTCGGTTCTTTTTAGTTTTTTTCCTTTCGGACTTGTGGATACGGGCGTTATTTTTCTCTTAGAGACGTTCCGCTGCTAGAATCGGGCTCATTTATACGGGTTCCCTAAGCTAGTCGCGAGATGGCTCATTAGTACCTTTCTTTCTCTACGTCTAGCTTTAAACCTCTCCTCTTTCTTCCCTCAAATCCCGCCTTGATATTTGTCTGACGCTTCCAACGATTAGAAACCAAATGCACAATCAGGAATCTCCCTCTTCAGAAGGCAGAGCTGATCTTAGGTTGTAGACGAACGTTAGGGCGCTCCATCCCTCTTCCTTCCCTTTGAGTCGAATCCCCTTGCGGAGAGATGCCTGGAGACGACTGCTGCCTCCTCACAGAAGCTTTTATTTTTAATAAATCGTTCCTTACTTGCCCCTCCGCAGTATCGCCATTTTGTAATTTATATGCTTACCGCGCGCCGCCCCAAATCCCCCTGCACAGAACTTGACTTTTCACGAGGCGGGTTTCAATTCTTGCAACATGCGGGGCCAAACCGCAGAACGTCTCGGGAGTCTTTCCCCGTAAGTGACACTCAAGGATAAAGAGATTCGCCTTTCGTCCCGACTTGAACACTCAACCTTTTCCTCCCAACACGTTCCACATGACCGAGGAGTAGACTTCGAATATCGCTTTTAAGGTAAAGGGAAAAGAAGAGGATCGTCCAACGACTCCCCGTCCTCCCAGACCGGGGAGCAGAAGAAATGGTCCTTCCAGTGCATAATGCTGATGAGAGAATAAATAATGTTTGTTTGTCGGCATTTGCCACCTGTCGGGTGCTTTCCGTCCTGCTTTTGGTTCGGATGCCATTGGGTTTACGGGTCGATGTTGGTTGGTGGGTCTCCTCCGCGACCTCGCGCGCTCTCTGACCTTTACCATGCGCCTTTGTGTCCCCTCCCTCCCAGCCCGTGCAAGGCGCGGGTCACCTCGTGGCCCGAATCTCCTCCACTTCCCCCACCCCCGGGGGATCCCCCTCCTCTTGGTAAATCTCCCTTCTCCCCAGGTTTTTTGCTCGCGCGTTTGGTCCCGACTGCCCTTTGGTTTTGTCCCGGTGGGTTGGCCGCCTCTCCTCTCTTCTTCCCCACCGCCGCTCCCCCCGCATCCCCCCCCCCCGACGGCATGAGCTGCCGTGTCTGTGACTTTCGCCTGCGCGGTCCCGCTCCCGATGGTTGCTTCTCTATTGCGCGTGGGCCTGCCAGTATTCCCTTTGGACTCCGGTGGCCGGGAGAATGAGTTTCCCCACTTTCGGCTCCGCGGCAGCCGTATGCTCGTTGTCTTTTTGAGTTGACATTTTTTGGCGATTTTTTTTGCGCCTCACCCCTTGCCTTCATTTTTACCCCCGCGTGTGTTTTTTCTTTGTTTCTTTCTTCTCCCCTCTCTTTGTTTTCTTTTTTTGTGAGAGTAGTATGCCTTGCATCTTACCATTATATTTTCCCATTTCTTCCTACAGTGACGCTCCCGTCGTCCGGTGACAGATATAGGAGTTGCCGTTTGCCCGGCAAGATCTTTAGCATTTGGTCGGACCAGATCTGCCGTCGGTGTTGAATCCTTCTATTGCCGAGCTTGGGGATGTTTTAGTCGTAGAGTGATCGATTCTAGCTGTTCGGGTCCGTACAACTAAGCTCTCACCAGCTCCTTTTGTCCCAATGGTTGGCAACCTGACCCCTTCTTCCCCTAAAAGTAAGTTCGAGCTTATTTTGATTTTTTTAATAATTAATGAGAAAGTATCTTTGATAGGAGGCTTTATTTTTATAATTCTCAATTCCGATTGTCTGTTTGGCCACTGGTCTATCGCAGGGCCTTTTAGTATTTGCTTTACGGAATACGTTCGTTCTTGACTCTCAAGCACGTTTTGAGGATCGGTCAAAATGGAAAGATTTTACTCTTTCCCGTCGCTTCCTCCTTTCCTTCTCCAGCGTTGAGAAGCTATGCCTGAGGGCTGACGCGTCGCTCCCGGAGCAGTTTTACAAGGTGTTCTGCATGTGTTGGCGAGCTCACTGTCCGCTCCCCCAATTTTGTCCCTTTTTTAGAGCTTGCCGGAATTCGTTTGAGCGGTTCTTTTTCCTGGTCGCGTAGGTCATTGAGCCATCTTGAGGATCTTCGCGTCCCAGGACCTGACTTCTATCTCCCGGGCGCCTTTGTCTCCGGTGATCAAACGACGTCTTTCCTCCCGCCGGTAGCCACGCTCTAAGAAAAGATTTTTGCACCCAGCCTTCTCACGAACCTTCGTCTCCCCCCTGGGGAACTAGGCGACCGAGGCCCTCCTTTCGTCAAAAAACGTGGCCATGGTTAGCTTTCACCCTTTCCGCTATCCCCGGTTCGGAGGGCAAATTTGGGAGGAGGATGGCGCCTTTCAAACTTTTTTTTTTTCTTCTGTCCATTCGGAAAAGCTTCCTCCGTTCCTCACCACTTTTTTCTTCGCCTTGGTTTCTGCCTCTCACGAATTTGGCCTGCACAAGACGGTTTTCAACTAGTTCTGACACCCCCCCCCTTTGTCTTTATTTCGACGAGCTTTCCGCTAGCATCGTCCTTGTTCCCCCCTTTTGTCGTAACTTTGGAGCTTATCCGCTTTGGACTCTTTTCCCCGAAAACGAGATTGTCGGATGCTCATATCCGCCTCATATTTTTTACAGAGGTAGCCCCTTGTCTTCTTCTCCCCCCATTGGCTCTTTAAGACTCCCTTCCCTGTAGATTTTTTCCGCTATGCGTCTCCCATGGTTTTTTTTTTCATCGGCAAATGCCGGGCATTCTTTTTTTCGCCTTCTTCCTTCCTTTTCAGACGACCTCAAGCGATTGGTCTTTAATGTAACAGATGACTCCGCCTCTGCAGCAAGCCAACGCGGCCTTTATCCCCCTCTTTTGAACGCGCCCAAATCCGTTTCCTTTCCTCTCTTTCCCTGCGAGGAAAAATCTTTTTTTCCCGGCATCCCCACGTTGTCTTTTAGCCTGTTTCGTGGTTTTTTTGAAAGTGCCCTCGAGAGAGGACCATTTTCACGATTTTCTTCTTCCGCAAGTAGTGGTTGCTCTCCCTTTTCGTTTGAGAGTTCTAAATTAGAGTGCTGCTTGAGCCGAGCCACCACACATGATCAGGATTGCGCTAGCATCAAGCGCTGCGTATAAGACTCCCCAGAGTCTTCCCGACAGACAGTCTTAACTTTGGTTCATAGACGGCAGATTAGGACACATTTTCTTTCCACTTCCTTCTTTTGAATGGCTCGGCTTCCATTTTTTTTCTGCCAAATTCTACGAGATCTTGGTCGGTTTTTCCCCTTTCTTAGTGCACCTTTTTGGAAGAAATTTTCTCCGTTTCTTTTTCGATCTTCAATGCCACTAGTTCTCCCCCCTTCTAATGCTCTTACGATTCAGCCTCCTTCTTTTCTTCCGTCGGCGGATCGAGCGCCTTAGACCTCCAAATTCGGACAACCTCAACCCAGTTGAATTCGTTATGCTCGTAATCATTTGGTCCCCCAGTTCGGACGCGCTTTAACGCGTTTTCCTCCTTTCCCTATTTTTCCGGGGAGATGTCTTTTGGTACGTATCAAACGTGTAACTCGTCCCTTCCAGAAATATCCCTAATCTGTGCGAGCGTCCTTCCTTATTTCTTTAACACATCCAGCTTCACACGGGGTTTGTGTCTTCCCGATCCTGATCCCTCCGGGGGATCGGCCCTTCCACTTGCCACGGGGTTCTATGATGCCACTCCACTCAGCCCTTTCCCTTTCCCTTTCTTAAGATTCCTACACCTTTCGCTATGCTTGGCAGCTCCCGGAACGTCTTCCTCCCTATTGTTTTGATAGATATCTTGGGACGGGGAGCTTGCCCGACTTGCAATAGATCTCTTCCATCCCTTTTCGGGTGACGCGCTCTGCATTCTTCTTTCAGTTTAGCCATCTGCCCTTGCCGTAACCGTCTCACGGTTCCCCCTTCTAGGAAGAGTGAGTTTTGATCGTCACTACAGACGCAGGGTGAAGCTTCCTCCTTCTCTACTGACTTGAGCGAAGGCTGCGTTAACATGTCACTGTCTTCATGTCTTTGAGTCCCTCCCCTTTTTTCAAAGACCCTCCTTCCCCCGTGATCGAACACGTCTTTTTTTCAAGTGTTTTTTTATTTTCCTTTTTTTTGTTGCACAAGGATTACGATTTCAAGACCCCTATGGTTTGGCGAATTCTTTTTCTTTGAAATGATCCGGAGGCAGACTATTTTACTTTTTTTCAGAAATGTAATCTTTTTTCTTTTTTTTTGTTTCGGCCATCGGGCATTGAAGATCGTTTTTTTTTAGCGGTCTTTTTTCTCCCTTTTCCGAAGAGAGGGCGCCCAGCCTTCTCTCTCAGGACTAAGATCTTTGCTTTTTTCCTCCCCGGTGACCTCCATCCCGATTCCCTTCCTAAATCAAGCTGCACGGGTCATGCCTCGATGGCCGGCTGTGACTTCTTCCTCGTCAATCACTTTCCCTTTTTTTTTCAAGACGATTTAGCGCGGAGTATGCACTAGCTCCTCAGAGAGCATGGGGGGCTCGTTTTTAGTCTTTCTCCCCTCGCTCTTTCTTCAGGTAGCATGGAGCCCTCTTTGAGTATTCTCCGAAAACGCGCGGAGCAGGTTTATCCTCGAATTCCCTATCTCTAATCCTTTTCCCTTGATCTTTCCATACTACCTTTTCCCTCGGCCGGTGTTTTACCCTTTTTTCTGGATTGTGGCGGCCGGGCACCCTAACTAAAACTCCTTTGGACTGATGCCGAGGTGGACTTTTTTCCTTTCTCCTTTGATCTTTCGTTGGCTTTTTCTTCTCTATTTCTGCCGTTGGCGCTCGACTTGAGTCTCTTTCCTCTTCTCGGAACAGTTTCGACGCATATCGGGCAACTATCCAGGACGCATTTTCGAGGCCATGGGGGTCAGTTCAACCCGCTTCATGTCCCCTTTTTTTTTTTTAACAGAAGGGCTGCGGCGTTTGTCCTGATGCTTCCGGACATGCTCGTTTTGCCTCCACGAGGCGTAATAGCTTTACGAGACGGACATTGTAGACGTTGCTCTTCCTGAGGTGATCGCGACCTTTCTTTTTTTCCCCTTAAACGCAGATTGAAGTTTTTCTTTCACCTTAGGGGCATTTCTTCATCTAATGATTTGAGCGTTCGACCGGCACGGACGCTCAATGAGCAGGTGACGCGTCTTTGCCTACCATATTTCCTGAAGGCGCAAGTTCCCTTTTTTTTCGGAATCGGCTTCCATCCTTTTGGGATTAAGTCATTTATCTCCCCATGGTTGTCAATCGGCGTCCTGAACTTCGTTTCCATCCTGGTGGGCCGCGTTTTTCTTTTCAGTTTCTCTCTCCCCCCTATGAGTTTGGCAGTGATTTCAGACTCCTTTCCCTTCACGGTTGAGTGTTTCTCGTCTGCCAATTAACTGCAGGGCGTTATGCGCTACGGATGCTTATCTCTCCCTTAGTCATCCCTTGGTTCTTTTAATCCTCGTAGAATCTGCGTCGAGATGGCTAAATGAAGCCTTCTCGCCAGAGCCGTCCGCGCTTCCCCCTTTTTTCCCGCTTACGTGAAGCTCACTATTTGTTTCGAGGATCTTCCTCCTCCCCCAAGTAGACCCACTAACAAACCTTTATGACGTCAACACCGGTCGCAGCTTTTTCCTATGATTTTACGCCCTATCCCTTCTCCTTCTACCGGTTCTTTGTCTGCGAAAATCCTTTATGCCCCCAATCTCGCCCAACCCCTTTCTTCTCTCTTCCGTCAGTGAACCCCACCTCCCTTTCCCAACCCCTCACCTTACCTCTCCCCAAACTCCCTCTCCCTATCCCCAACCACGCCCCCCCCTTTCCTTCCCCTCCCACCCTGTCCCCCCCCTTATCCTTCCAGCTTGCCCCCTCCCCCCCCCTCCCCCCTCCATACTCCCCCCTTCGACAACACTCTTCCCCCCATCCCCCCCCTCTCTCCCTCCCCCCTCCCCCCTCATCCACATACCCACTCCCCCCCCCCCCCCTCCCACCCACCGCTGTCCCCCACCGCCCCCGCCTCTTCCCCCTCCTCCCTCCCTCCCCTTATTCCCCCTCCTTCCCCCCCCCCACCCCCCCCCCCCCCTCTACCCTCCCAACCCCCGACCCCCCCACCCCCCCCCCCCCCCACCCCCACCCACCCGTGTTTTTTTTTGTTTTTACACTGTTGGTGTTTTTGGTGTTTTTGTGTGTGGTTGTTTTTTTTTGTTTTTTTTGTTCCTGGCCGACTTTTCCCCCTTAATAGACGATTCCATTCTTTTCTCTTTCTTTCCTAAAATATTTAGAGGACGAATTTCTCCGATCCCGGTGCCTATGTAAGGTGTATACCGCGCGCCTTTCCAATTTTTTTTGCAATACGCTACTTCACTTCGCTGTAACGATCTGGTAAGGTGCAAACTTGACCCCCGTCCGCCAGTTTTATGATTGTCTTTGTCGCATGCCCGTTTAGACCCACAACGGAAATTCAGCGTGCCTCGATACAAGCTCGCGGCATTTTTATTCCAACCCCCCCTCTTTAAAGGAACTCTAGGTACCTCTGCTCATTCGCTTTGCCGTTCCTCGATCGCTCAACGTTTCTTCTCCAAACCTCCAGAAAGGTGGAGTCTTCTTTCTCTGTGAATGATCCGCATACCTTATCATCCTCATCTTTTTTGTTTTCTTGCTGTCACTCTGCCGGTTCCCCGCCAGTGTGGTGGAAGATTTGGCCCCCTCTTGTGAGTCTTCCCTCGACTTCTCCTCGGTCCCCGAGGTTTGCTTTCACTGTGGGTTCTGGCACCCCGGCGTTCTAGTATTTTTTCTTTTTACCCCTGCCCAGCTCTCTCGCCTCCCCCCCGCCACATTGCTCCTACCCCCCCTCCCCATTTCGTCCCCCCGCGCCCAGGCCTCTTTTTCTTGCCTCGGGGCTGTTGGGGCAGCTACCCCCCTTGCTTGGCTCTGCTTTGTAGACACCCCGTTTCGGAGGCCGGCTTTCCCGCGACGCGTTGTGGTGCCCCCCCCGTCCCTTGGGCCCCCCTCGCCCCCTGACTTGGAGTCTACGTTCCGTCCCTCTTAGGGTCTCTTATTCCGGGGTCGCCTTTTTTGGGGCGCTTGGCGAGAGATTGTTGCTTTGCTCCTTCGGGCGTCAGGGAGATTTGGAGCGGTTTTGGGTTTTGTTGTTTTTTTTGTGTTCTTTTGTCTTGTCTTTTTTGTGCTTTTTATTTATGCTTTCTTCTCTTTTGGCTAACCTATCCTTTATCTTTCTCAACATTTCTTGCTAAGTACTCGGAGGGTGTGAGCGATATCGGTCGTTTTTCCCCCCTACAGAGAGATGCTCAGTTCTCTTCTTATAAGATAGGTCCGTGGCAGGTTTTTTTTCACTCCATTTCTGGCTGGGTGAAGAGATGTATTGCCATTGCTGCGAGATTCTCCCTTCTCTGAGTCCATTTTCCTAGACAAAGAAGATAAAAACGGCGTGGTCCATGCCCCTCTCACTACGTTGAATCTTCCCTTCAAAGTTCTTTCGTGTGTCACCTTTTGGCTGCCGCGCGGGTCCTCTTTTTTTTGACAAAGTTACGATAGTTTTTCGTCCTCCCCTTTTCGAGAAATGGCTCCTCTTTTCGTCTTCTTTCCTTTCGTTTTTAGCGTCTTGGTTAGAGAGGTTCTTCGTCCTCGTTCGGACGGCCTCACACTGATCTTTTGACTTCCTACCCAAGTGGAACTGCCCTAGTCTTTTTTCTCAACAAAGTTAGTTTTCCCCTCTATATAGAGTGGTAGTCGTATCTACTTGCCTCAGCGGTTCCAATTTTTTTCTCGACGCCCTGGTTCTCTCTTTGGTGTTGGATCCTTCTTTATCGCGTCCAAGGAGCTTACTTCCTGTTTTTCAAGTTTTTTTCTTTTTCCTTTTTTGAAGAGGCTTATTTTTTTGAAAGTTAGCGGAGGGTGTCCTCTTCGAGAGATTTCTTTCCGTTTCTAATTTCTCCGATTCCTTTCCCTGATTTGGACCTCTCTTAGTCCTAAAGGCCGATACGCGTAAGTCCGCAAGGTCGCTCCCTCGGCCCCCTCAGAAGATGTTCGGTCAAGTTCCCATCTCCCCTTTAAAGAAGCAGTTTTTATAAATCTGGTGCCGCGGTGGCCCCTCTTGAATCTCTTTTTTGGCTGGCGACTTTTTCTTCTTCCCCCCCCCACCCGCGACGCAGAGCGTGCTCCACTGCGAGTACTGGGGGAGAGCAGGTTACCTTTCTTTTTTTTCTCAGGTATTGGCCTTCCGGCAACCCCATCTCCTCTCCTGTCACCTGTCTCTTGTCCCCTCTCGTGCATGCAGAAAGATCCAATTTAGTCCAAGTGACTGGACACTTACCTTTTCCATTTTCAGTGATTCGACGAAGCCCTCAATTTGAGAGCCACCATCAGAGCATCTCTCTTTCCAGCCAATGTCGATCGTCCCTGCGACAGGAGCTCGTTGAACAGGTCCAAGCCAAGCACCGAGCAGTTTGCCTCCTGAGTCTCGATGGCTCGACCTGTCAGGTAGCTGCAATGTGTGCCCTCCCCCCCGTGTCCCAACGTACGATGAGTTCTTTTTTCCCTCTATTTCCCGCTTTTGGCCGTAAGCTTTTGGATTCTCCTCAAAGAAGCCGAGCGCTTCGCGATCAGGCCTTTTAATAGAAGTTCTGCAGAAAGTCCCCTGACTCTTTCTTAAGAAAAAGTCTCATTGAACCTTCCCCCGCCCAATCCTCCCCCTGTTTACCAGCCCGCTTGCCCTTTTCTTGACAGGGTGCGTATTGAGGTTTTTTCCCCTTCTGTCTCTTTAGAAGAATCTCGGGACAGTGCGGAAGTGTGAGACTCAATTATTATGGTGGCTTATCCCACCTTTTTTCCCTCCCGCGCACGTCGCGATGTCTTTTGGCCGTTGCGATATTTAACTCCCCTGCTCTCGGCGTAGGCGCTCTATTTTTTCAGACTAACGCGTTCCTTGGGAAGCATTGTGACCTTTTTTTTAATCGCAGCCGGCAGATATGAGGATTTTCTTATAGTGAGGATGTTCGTGGCCTTGAACCTTTTTACCAGAGGGCGGAACTTCTTCCCCCCCCCCTCCTCTCTTCTTCCCGGAGTTCATTAGATCGGTTGTTCTAGGACGAATGTTAATTCTCTCTTTTCGATCTTCAATGACCCCCCAGGCGAAGAAGCCGTCGGATTACAGTCTTCTCAGTACGCCCCCTTCTCAAGAACATCCCGAGGCAGCCGAGTCCTCCCTACATGTGAATTAGGATGTCTTTCATTGGTAAAAAAAAGTCAGAGTTCCGCAGCGCTTTACCATTTCTAGCCTCTACGGGGGCGGAAGTCTTCTGACTTTTCCAATAAAGAAAAGAAATCTCATTCCTTTCTCTCTAGAATTTAGAACACAATCAGTTCTGATTGACCCCCGTCTCCAGCTTCAACCTTTCCCTCTCTCTAGCGTCCCTCTCGCCTCTCCTTTCTTTTGACTTTCTCGGCGGGCTTCCTCGTATGGGTGTACTAATCCACTAGTATTTGAGTTCATCCCCGCGCTACAGGGCTCTACCCAGCCTGATCTGCGGAGGGCCATCCCCCCGGTCCCAACGATCTCTCTATACTTTTTCTTTTTGTTGCGAGGAGTACTCGGTTTTTTGCAGCAAGACACGACTTTTTGAATGACGCCCCTGTAGCTTTTTTTTTCCTTAAATTTTGCGTCTTCCTCAGGCGCCTCCTTTTTTTTGACTTAACGGCCGATCCGCCGTTTGCCCTCATTTTCCGGTGAGGGGACGCGCAAAACGTTCACTGGCGGGTGAAGCTGTATCCTTTTTATCCGCCGCCGCGCGAGCGAATCACTCTCTCCCCTCCGTGTTGATTTCCTCCCCCTGTTTTATAGCAAGACTACGACATTCCGTTTCTCCCCTTGTCGATCGATTTCCCTTCAGCCCAGCACGTGGTCTTTAGTCTGTTTGTTTGACCAATGATTGCTGAATACCTGATGGAGTTGTTGATTTTTCTTCTCAGATAAGGTGGCGAGGCGCCTCCTACTGAGTTTTGTACTTCTTTCCTCCCGGAAGGGCGTCTTTTGGTGGGTACTGTGTCCCTTTTGCGATCGAAACGCCGGAAGTTAAAATTATGCCGCCTCGAGGGCCGCATCGTCCCCCCAGTCTCTTCGAGAATTTGTCCCCAAGTTGTAACCTGGCAGCGAGCACCCTCACTTTTTCCCTTTCCCCCCTAGGGAATTTTTCGTGTAGCTATTATGAGGCCCCCGTCTCGGCGGCCTTCCCAGACGTTAGCGGCGGAGTACGTTGACCCTTTCATCCGGCTAATGGTGGCTACGGGCGCCCAATCTCTCCCCTTTCGCGACTCTGCGGTTCGCATTGACTCCCTAGAGCCTACGAGTTTCGGCGGCGCAGGATGGTCTAGTTGCCCTTACCTCTTCTAATCTACGACCACTTTGACATCTCCCCCTTTTGTATAAGCGACTTGTTCCTAGGCTTTTTTGTAACCCGTTGGTTTTGGAGAATTTCAAATCAATGAAACTCTCTCTTTTTTTTTTTTTTTTTTTTGTGCCGCGGTTGGACCCCTTTTTTTTTTTTCCCGGTGGAAGAGGACGGGTTTTTCTCTTTTCTTTCCCCGGTCCCGTTTTCCTTTCGCCCTTTCATAGACCGATTGGAACCCGTGATATCGGGAACCCAACATGGACTTCCTTACCTTTTTTCCGTTTACCCCGCCAGCATCTAATTTTTTTTCCTTTCGAATTCTGATGAGATGCTGCTTACTGCTCTTTTTTTTTTTTCTTCTGTCTCCGAGGCGGACGCTAGTTGGAGGACTTGTCCGTTATGTGCTTTCCGATGCTCTGATGGTGCTCGCTTCCCTCTTCTCCAGAGTGAAGATGGAAGACCTGCGTAAGTTTGTCTTTTTCCGCCGTATTTCCGGCACGGAAGCTTCCATTGTATTTTTTCCCTGTAGGCTTTCCGCTTTTTCTTCCTACGAGACGCTAGGAATGCTCCATCCCATCCTTGATTCCGCAGTGGTTTGTCCTTCTCTTTTTTCCCATCTGAGAGGCGGCCACTTGGACTTTCTCCTTTCTTCCCCGACATGCTTTTTCGGCCTTTGGTTAGGAGGTATTGGCCTGCAATCTCGGTTAGTGCTCCGGTTCCTTGTACGGGCCTTATGACGAGTTCGGTCTTTTCTCTTTCTCTAGAATCGGGACGAAAGGATCCTTTTCGAGAAGATCCCCCCTCCGCTTTGTATGGCCTTTCCAGACCTCGCGCTGTGCTTACCAAGCCGAGACGCTCCTGCTTCCCTATTGAGCGGCTCCTTGGCATTCTTCCCCCCAGATCTCCCCCCCCTGCAACCACTGCCCTGCTCTACGCTCCCACCCGGCACGATGATTTTCATCGTGATACCGCGATGTATAATCGGATCCTCATCTGAGAGAAATCGATGCTTGCCACTTGGGTCACCCTTCTCCCCCTGCTGCGGATCGGCCCAGCGGCGACTTCTCCTCCGACATCTTGAAGAACCCCTTGGAGCGCGCGTCGCTCGCGCCTACCTAACTTCGGGCTCCCTGAGCAAGACCGCAGGAAAAGTCCTTGTCCATGCAATTGTCCCTTTTCGAGCCGGTCACGGCTTGCAACTTTCAACAAAGCCGCCTTTTTTTTCTTGGATTGTCCTGCCTACTTTCCCTCACAGGCTTAAAAGCTTGCGCTCGCTGCCTGCCCCCCAAGTCGCGGCACTCCCGGATTTCACAAAACCCCTATCACGGACTACGACCTCCCCCCCCTCGAATCTCGCTTGCCTTTTTCTTTCCCCTAATATATTTCCCCCTCCCCAGTTTTACAACTGTCCTTAACTATGTGAGAAAGTTTATAACGGGTACTAGTGATCTTCCCCTGTTAAATATCTCTTTCCCAGTTTTTTTTTTTTTAGCTTTTCGCCTGAGGCCCGGTTCCCTGATCGCCGTCGTCTTCGTTTTCCTCTGTCTTTATGGTGGTGCTCCCTCCCCCAGGCGGGGACTGCCACCACCCCCCACTCCACGCCGCGGCTGTCTTTTATGGGCCCGTCCGCCTGATGTGTTGTTTCTCTTAGATGCGTTCCTTCCGCACTTTTTTTTCTGCTCTTGCCCACTGCCTTCATCCCATATCCCATCACCTCTTCCCCTCTTTCTCCGCGTCCTTCTGAACAGTCCTATGTGCTCTCGCCGTGGTCCTTCCCGCACGTGAGCACAACCCTCGTTCCATTCTCCTCCGGGGCCTTCCCCCTCTCCCGCCGTCCTTTCCCCCCCACCACCCCGCGGCCGCGTCCTGCCCCCCCGCGTCTGCGGCGCGCCACCCAATTTCCACCTTTCCGCTTCCCTGGGGGCCCTCCCCTCCCATCTTAGCGGCCTGCCTTCTTCTCCGCCTAGGTTGATCCTTCGTTTCCGGCTCAACCCCTGACCCTTGAGTTTCGACTCGGGGATCTTCTCCGCCCCCCCCATCGGTTCTTTTTGTCCCCCCTTTTCCTCTCCTCCTTCCTGCCTGGCTTCTCTCGTGCGTCCTCGCCAGGCATCGCCGGCTTTTGTTGAGAGCCCGGGGAGCGGTGTGCCGGTTTCTTGCTCCCCCTGCTTCTCACCCGGCTCCTTTTTTGTTTCCTGTGTCCGCCTCTTTTTCTGGGTTTATCCTCTGCCGCGGGCCTGTTTGTCGGTTTTCTCCGCGCGTTTTTGCCTCCGGTATTTTATCGTTTTTGGCCTCTTGTTGTTTTCTTTCTGTGGCTCTTTTAGTGGTCCTCGTTACCTCCTTATATCGCTGCCCTTTTGGAGACTAAGTGTACTCTCCTCCGAGCGATCTCTTCGTTTTGACCGGAAAAGCGAGAGATCTAGATGTGGTCATGCCCTCCTTCTAGGTCCGGTTTCCAGTTTCGGGGTTTCCCCTTTTTATTGGATTGCAGTTGAGTCCTTTTAATTGGTTGTTGGGTCGGTATTCCCTCCCTCCGCGATACTTTTCCTTCCATCTTTGTCCATTGTATTGGCCCCCGACTGAACCCCTAAGTGATACAAGCAAGTTCTTTTTTATTGTTGCGTCGTCCGTTAATCTCTCCCAGGCCCGCTTTTCTAAGTTCGATCTGGTGATCAGCCGTCATTAAGCTCCCCGCCATGTCTTCAAGATGTTTCTCTTCCCGGTGCTAGCGCGGTCGCATCTTTCTTCCCGAGCCGGGCAATTTTGCGATGTCGAAAGTGGCAGCATCGGTTTCAGCCCCCTTTCGTCTTCGATTACCTTTTCAGTCCAGCTTCTTTTTCCCTTCACTTCAATCTCGACGGTTCTGACTTAGCGCAGGGCAATGTGCTTCTTTGAGATCTTTTTCGTTCGCTCAAGTTCTCCTCCCCCCTACGTGACTTCCCCCATTCGAGAGGATCCTTCTCTGTTACGTGCGGGACGTCCTCGCGTTCTCTCTCATTGAGATTCTCTTTCCCTGATGGATTTCGCGTCACCAGGCCTTTTTTTCTAATAGCACTTGCGTCCCGCTCGTCTCGTAATCGTGCCTGTAACTCTAAGTCCGAAGTTATTTCCTCCCCGAACCGAAGAGGTTCCCGAACCTTAAATCACTGCCTCACGCCACCCCTTTTTTCTAGGAAGATAGGCGCAGCTTGGTATGCCGCGGCAACCAATCGTGGCCATGCCGCTAGACCCTTTGGTTTCTTTAAGTGAGACATGGGAGCTTGGTCTTTTTCAAACCTTGGGGTCCTCCCTCCCTTCCGAAATCTTTGCCCCGACGCGCACCTGCTACACTGTCTGTTCTATTCCGACTCTGGCGGCCCTGCACCTGGCGATCTTTCCTTACTTTCAATCTGCGTGATTTCTACTTTCTTTTTTCCCCCTCTTGAACAATCTATCTTCCAATCTCTCTACAGGTAGATTACCTTCCTGGGATGTGCTTTTGGTCGGGGAAAGGCCAAGAACAGCTTTGTTTGGGCTGCGCATACTCCCGCCTAGCCTTCCTCTCTTTCTCTGACACAGGATGCTTATGGTCCTGACCCCCCCTTGGCGCACGTCTGGTTTCTTCCCTAGTCAGCTTTCCGGGTGCGTTTTTCTGTTCAGGTAGAAGTGATCGAGAGACCCTGGAAGGCTTTTTTGACTACCGCGCCCGGAAGGACCACTTCTCGTAACCGCGGTCGCACCGATTCTGCTTTTTTTTTTACCCTCCTCCCGGCATCGGGCCATCCCCCCCCCTCTTTTTTTTTTTTTTACTTTTGTTAAAGCTTCCCCCCCCGAACGGTTGATTTCCCTATTGCAACGACTCGGTTCCCACAAGGTCTTGTGTCGTCTAAATTGTCGTAGATTAGGAAGTCTTTATCCCTGCGAAAAGCGCGAGAGAACCCCCATGCCCTTTTTTTTTCCGTGGTCGGAGGCCATTTTTCTTTCCTCAGAGACCAGGCCTGTGCTGGAGAAATAGAGTGCGCCTTTTTGATCCCTTTCTTTTCTGAGATTCGCGAAGCGAGTTCACTCTCCTTCTTCCTTCCGATTTCACCTTTTTCTGGCCCCATAGCAGACGATCGGTTCCCTGAGGACCGTGCCTGCTTTTTTTTTCTTGAAGAGGGCATGCGGTTCCATCTTTTTCTTTCAGGTCAGCGCGCGTGCTCTGAGTGCGTCGGCTCCTTCTTTCCAGCCAGTAGTTCTTCCGCTAGTTCAGTCTCCTGCCCAAGAGGTTTTTTCCCACAACCCCCCGGAGAAGACGCTCTTTCCATTCTTTCCCCTCTTTAGTACGACTCGGTTCTTCCTTTCGAGAGCCGACCTCCTCTTTAATACATATAAAGCTTTCTTCCTTCCCTATCTGAGTACCAACCAGACCGAGATGCGGCCTTTTTGCACGTAAGTTCGATGGTTCATTTCAGTTTGCGACGAGCACCGGCCCCTGAAATAAATCGTCTGATTTACTTTTGCGAGCAGTTCCCGCGGCGGCTGTTCAATTCTTTTCTCATTCCTCTTTGCCGTTTCTTTGTTCCCTTTTGTTAAAGAGATTGCCACGCCTTCGTTTTCCTTATGTCCTTTCCCCGGACGTTATCCCCTCTCACACGCATTTAAGTAGCTGAGCGCGGCCCCTTCACTTTTTCTCCTTTTTGTCGTATCACCCCCCTCGATTTTTCCTTCCCCGAAAATCTATCTCTATCTTTTAATCCTCCCGTTTTTTCCCTGAGGCTCGGGGCAGGTGGCTGCGATAGATACTTGACGCCCTGTAGCGCGGGTTGATTCCTCTTACTCTTATTCTTCTGCTGGATAAGTTTTTGACATCCGGTGGCAATTTGTAACTTCCCCCCCCCAGGGTGTGAAATCTCTCGGTTTTTTTCGTCGCAAACCCTTCCAAGCGGCTTTGGCTGTAGATTTTTACTCAGACGACGCGGAGCGAAGGCTTTCGTTCTTTGATTAATTGTTTGCTGGAGCCGTCACGTTTCTGACCTACGCCATTCCCACCTCGTCCCGAAGATGAATTCAGTTAAAGTGCGTCCGTGCATCTCGTTTGTTTTTTTTTTTTGTTGTATGAATTGTCTTCTTGCATCGCCTGCTCGACTCAGTTGAGACTTTTCTTTGGTGGCCTGCCTGTAAGCCCTTGAAGGTATTCGCCGTGGGGTGGATACGTGTGGGCTTGAAGATCGAAACGAGCTTGAAACCCTTTTCTGTGACCCACTTCTCTCACCTCCGCCCCATTTCCCCTCCTTCCCGCTTTCTTTTTTTCCCTTCACTTTACTCTGTAGTCGTTAGCGCCGTTACTCATTACTCCCGTTTCCGCCCCCCCTTGAAACACGGCCCCGTCGTCCGGCTTTCCTTAGAGTGGAGTTACGGCACCCTCATCCTCTCATCAGGTGTGTTTCTCGGGCTCCCCCCACTATACTGGTTCATTGCTCAGCATCTGGCCGGTCGCATAGTTCCTTGCGTTTTTACCACCTCTTCTCTGGCGCAGGTGTCTTTTCCGGTAGCCAGGACTATCTTCTAATCTACGCGTTTTTTCCTCCCTCCCCTTTTCCAACGTACGAGAACCTCCCACGCCGGCCGCCACTGTCTTTCGTAACCAACCCGGCGGCTTGGGGCGTTTTTTTACCCACGAAATGACAACTTATTGTTTTTCCTCACAGGTGTCTTTCTGCTCCCTTTTCTTTGAGTCTTTTCCTATGATTTGTAGGTATCTCTTTAGTAGTAGAGCTTTTCGAGCTCGCCTTATCCTATTGCCGCTTCGGCCCCTTCTTACGCATATAGGGCCCTTCTTTTTTCCCTATTGTCGATGAGCCAAATCTCATGATTGCCTTTTTATCCCCCGTTAGAATCGAGCGCTGAGTTTTCTGATCCTTTTATTCTTTCCTTTTTTTAACGATCGGATCCCGCTCGTTACGTTTTTTACGGTTCCTTGCGCGGGCTTGCCTATGATTTTGGCGTTTTTCCACGAAAAGATTGAAGAGGGCATCCCAGGCCTTCTTCGAAATGATCTTCTTCTCCCGTAGTGCTTGAAGCCTGCGTTCCGGTGAGCGTCGGCTCATTTCCATTTTCTTTTTTAAACACCAGCTTGGCGGAATGCTCCCTCTGCTCTCTCTTTGCTCTCGTCAGGGATCTGCCTCTTTGTTTATCGGCGGCCCGTGTTTGCATACCCGTCCCACTTTTGGGCCTCGGGTCAGTCCTTTTTTCCCTCGACCCTGCTGTTTGCCCGTGGATTTTCGAGACTCTTTTCCATTCCCACATCCCCGGTTAGTGAGATTGAGCTCACTTGCTGGGAATTACTTGGATACGGGCCGTTTTATGACTAGTCTTCTTCCTTTTATTTCGCCGTGCGATATTATTTCTCCCCTTTCTATTTTGTGATCGAAGATCTTTCGATCTTTTTCCCTACCTCGCTCAATTGCTTTTCTTACGCTTAATCTCCGAATCCGCTCTACCAGTTAGTTTTGCTCGAGGTCTCCTTGGAAGAGCCATCCCTCCCCCCACCACAATGAACTTACCCCTCCCTAATCTGTTCCCCACCTTAGAAACTTAGCAGGTCGATGATTCTAACGCGATTTTTTCCCCTCAAACGTCTGGGTTGGGGATTCGTCTACATTTCTGTTGCTTTTCCCAAACTGCTGCGCTCTCTTTTTCTTTTCTCGGCACCGCTCTACCGCAGCGATCTTCCCTTTTTTCTTGGACATCGTCGATTTCATTTTCTTAGCTCGCCCTCGTAACTCTCCCTCTCCCTTCTTACTCTAGAAGCAGCAACTAATGATTTCGGGTCACGAGCTTTCTGTGTACATGATGCCCAAAGTCGCCATTATCTTCGGAGTTTTGATCTGCCGGACGACCCGAACCCATACCTTTTCCTTTTTCTGAGACTGACAAGAACCCCCCCCCCCTCGTTGCACAGCCAAAATTTTCCTCACAAAACTTCCAAGACCTAGACCCTGGTCCCCATTTGACTCGCTTTGCCGGTACACGGCAAACTTCTCCCTTTTTTCAAGAAACGCGTAAACTGTCTACGATCTCTCTCAAGGGGACTAGTTAATCTGATTTAATTTATTCTTCCTCCTACTGTTTCTTTGTTGAAGTTGGGCGTGTTTTTCCGGCAGTTCCGTGGTGTACCGCCTCCTGGATGGCGGGTTTTCGTGGTCTGTTGTTTTCGAGAGTATTTTTTTCTTTTTTTGTTTTGTTTTTTTTTTTAGAGGTTGTTTTTTTTTTGTTTTTCTATCTCAGATTAGTACCCTATCCTGGACCCCCTTTTGGTACCGTTACTCCCTTTCTCTTAGGAGTTGCCCGTGTCCCCGGTCCGCTTTTTTTTCGGTTGCAGCCTTCTTTTGGCATGTTTTTTTCATCCTTGGGCTTTTTCGATCCTTGGGATGGTAGCTTTTTGTGACTCGCTTTTCGCTGTTGTCTTTTTCTTCCCCCAACTCCGCGAGAACCCGGGCGTCCTTCCATGTCTGTTTCCTTTCCCCGTGAACCCAAAGTTAAGTTTGCGTATTGCACCCGCTTGTCGCGCTTTTTTTAATATGAGAACCTTTTTTCTTTTAGGCAGCCGCCGTCACTTAATGTCCTATTCCAACTGAAAACTTGTCTGCTCTGAGTTAGATTTTTTCATGTTCGACGGCCCGCTCGCCTCCCCTTAGCAGATGAGACACCTGGATTCTCTCCTTAGACCCCATAGTTCCTCCTCCAATAGATCCTTTTTCTTAACTCCTCTCAGCTCTTGCCTTGGGCAAGGGAACCCGGTTTCGTGTTTTGGAGCCCTCTTGATGTTCGCGTCCAAGGCCGTTTTCCTGATGGGCTTTCGGTTCTCCTTTTTTCTCGTGCCCTGCTTCTTCTTCAAGTTCGCGTGTGCATGAGCACATCTTCGATTTTTTCTTCTTTCCTCTTTTCCGATTTCGATCGCACCGGTCCTTTTTTTTTTTAGTCCAACTCCCTGTCTCCAAGTACTTTCCCCCCAAGGTTCCGCTCCACGATCGCATCCCCTATGTTCCTGTCCAACTCAACATGAGACAGCAGCAGTGGCTCGTACTCCGCCCTTTTCCCCCTTCTCAATTTTCTGCAAACGCTGCACTGCCGATTGACACCACTTTTTGCTTTTTTGAGAGCCTGTGCGAGCCAGTCTTTTTTTGTTTTAGTCTCGGTATGCGCCTTCCCGTCCTCCCTCTAATTCCTAACACCTGGATCACCTTGTCAGAGCCGGGCGGAGTGACTCCCCGCATGGCGGCTCCCATCTTTTTTTTTCTTTTCCTCTCTTCAATCTGAGTGATTTCGCGTAGACTTCCAAGCCCCTCCCCCAAAGATCCTATCTGTTTATCCCGTCTTCTACAATTCCCTCTGTACTCTTGAGGGATTCGGTCTTTTCCCTCAGCATCTCTTTTGTTCCGGCTTCAGGCCCGTTTCGCCAGCTGGCGACTCAAGAGTAGCTTTTTCTTTTTTTTACACCAAAGAGGTACGATTTGAGGTTCGTGATTTTTTCCGCTTCGCTCTTTTTCCCCCTCGAATAGGCGCCTGCATTCTCCGAGCCTTTTCTTAACGCCTCATCGTCCTTTTTCCAAAGCGCAGCATCTTTCCTGAAAGTCACAGCCCATCGGAGTTTCCCCTTTTGGTCATTCGGTTTGCAGTTCCGCCCCAACGCTTAAAGCCGGTTTCAACGGGCGTCGGGAACCGTATTTAGTTTTCCGTGTCCGGAATCCAGTTTTTTCCGTATTCCTCCTCTCTTTTCAGTTAATGCGGAACTTCCCCCCTGCTTCCAGGCGCCGCAAGCCCTCTTCTGTTCTTTTCAGACCTTCTTGGTTAACCTGTCAAGCGTCGCGCTGTACGTAGGCGTTCGCTCTGCTTTCTTCCGAGCCATGTTCCCTCCTTTTTTTCCTCTTGTTGCGTACTCAGTCCTCGCATTTTCTGCCTCAGATACTTTGCCTGCGTGCATTACTCAGCGGCCCTGACTTCTTTTATTTCTTCCCCTTTCGGAACTGTCCAGCGGGAACTTGCTGTACCCGAGGCGTCCCGAAGATATTAGGTCGTTGCGCTCTCTTTTAATATTCCGGCTGCTTAGTCTTTTTTCTCGTTCCATGTCCCCTCTTTTTTATAAGACCCCGGCGAAACCGAATTAGTACCTTTCCACCCCCGCCGTCTTTGCGCTTTTTAGTCTCGCCGATGCCATCCCCTTTCAATTTCGGATGCATCGTCAATCAGTTCAAACTTCTTTGTCCCGATCTTTCCCTCGTCGCTCATTCTCCTGTTTTCTCGTATTTGTTTTCCCATTTAATCTCCCTCCCGTCAACGCCACTTCTCTTTTTCAGACCGCTCCGCGCTGGTAAAACTCTTTTCCTCACCTTCCCCTCTTTTCCTTTTTTCCCGCGCACCCAGTAGATGCCGCCGTGGCTGGCGGATCTGCGTTTTCCATTTTGTGTCCTGATTGCCTCACATTGCATTTTTTACCGACGCCAGGGCGGGCAGTTATCCAAACGTTTTCTCTTCTTTTTCAGCGCCCCCCGGCCCCGATACTTTCTCTCATCCGGTTGTTGTTTTTTGCTGCGCTATCGGGTGGTTTTTTCTTCTCGATTTTATGATACTGCCCGCTTCGCGTTTTTTTTTTGGAAGTATCTGCAATGAGGGGAATACTTTTTCTTCTCCAGGTGGCAACGTAAAGGCCGATCTCGTCGATGCACTTCTGGTCCTTCGCGGGGACGCGCAAAGGCCGTTCTTTCTTCTTTTCTTTTTATCAGCCGCCGCTGTCTAAGGGTTTCCCTTCTTCTTTTAGTGGATGGAGGCCCCTCCCTTTTTTCCAAGTTTCCGACATTCCCCATTTCTCCCCTTTTCTTTATCCCCGATCTGACGCGTCTAAATTTGCCGGCATTTTTTGTTTTTCAAGTCTTACGATGTCTCTCCCTTTCGGGGACATTTCTGGAATCGGATGCTCGATTCCTCGAGCTTTTTTCTCCCGGAGGGTGTAATACTTCCTTTGAAGTTCTTCAAGTGGTGACCCGGATCAATCTCCTGACTTCCCACGAGCGAGCCAAATTTTCTTTAAGAGTATCAATGCGCGCTAAGATTCCTGTTTAAGAGCGTGACCTCAATTTTTCATTTTCCCTGCCAAGTTTATGGAACCCCCCCGGTGACTCTGTAATTGGCCAATCCACGGCCTCGGCGGCCTGGCATCCTTCTTTCTGCTCCTCAAGACCTCTCTCGAGCGCCCGTTTCTTTGTGGTCATCCCCTGGCGCAAGAGCGCAGGTCTCCCTTTTTCGCGATCTTGGCCGGTTGCCTTCAGTGTTGGAGGAAGCTACCCGACTGGCGGCGCATGTGTTCTTTTTACTTTTCCAACTCCCTTCTTCTATTTGCCCTTCTCTTGACCTCTAAGCGAAATTTTTTCGGCCTTTTTTTTTTTTTTTTGTTACTTTTTGTCTTCGCGGCGGCAACCGCTGTACCCTCGATTGATGTCCCGATGCCGGTTTTCGGCAGCTGCGGGCGGCGCTTTTCGTTCTTCTTATGCAGCTAGGATTACTTTCCTTTTTTATCGCCTTCTCCTCTGACTTGCTTGATGCCATTCTCCTCATATACACGAAACTTTCTGCCGATCGTACTTCTCAATGTCCTTTCCCATGTTTCAGCTACCTTCGTATCGCCAGGCCCCAGGAGGTTATGAAGACGATTTACACTTTTCGGGTTTGACTTTTTCTGGTCCATCGAGGACAATCTTCTCTTTCGTAGCTCCTATGATCAGGGGACTGAGTCCTCTGCGTTTTTTTAAAACGCGATGAAGATTTCATCCTGCTTCCTTCCTTTTTTTGATAGGCCTGTCGGAGCGTCTCTCCCCTGCGAACGCTTGAAGCCCCTTTGGTTAGACTTTTCCTCTGTATTGCTAATGTCCTTTCCGGTTTTTCAAACCAAGCTTTTGGCAGTCATTCTTACCTGTTTTTAAGGTAACGAACGACAGTTCCACTTTAATGGCCCCCCTCTGGTTTTCTGCCCACGGAAAACCGTTGGAAGCTTGCCTTATCATAAGTCACTCTCTTTTTTGCGTCCTTTATTTTTTTATTTTTCTACCTTTTTCCCCTGATTCCGGTTAGTGACTTCATAGTCTCCCTTAGTTACTTCGCTCGATATTGTCGACGAGGGCCGGCACTGCGATTGTTCTATTTCTCATGGGAGACCGTCCCCCCTTTTTTTCTCCCCTCTGAGAGTTTTCGGTTTCACTTGATGATAGTCCTCTTTAAACGACTCCCGCATACTTGTAGATCCAGATTGGGGGAGAGCTCATGTCCTTTTTTCCCCCAATCTTCCCCAAACTGCACATGGTTTCCCACGGTCGCCCCTCTGAGGCCGCATGCTACGAGAGGGCTCGCGCTAGGATCCCTCCGTAGAGACCCGTTCACTTTTCCTATTTCTCCACCTTGCTGAGCGATCTCCTTCTCTAACAACGCCTACGCGTTTCCCTTTTTCTGAACCCTCGGGATTCATTTCCTCCTCGTGCACGACTCTCTTCCCTTGTCGATTTCTCATGTTTCTCTTTTTGAACATCCCTCGGTGCTTAACTTACTCTTCGGTCCCTTTTGAGGTTTTCCGGCTTGCAAAGACAAAAAGCAGGGTTCCTCTCTGTGTCTTTTTTTTTTTTTATCCCCCATAAATGTCTCAAGAGATTACGCTCGTCTCTCCCAATTTTTGCGGCACCACCAAAAGAAACACCGGCTTCAAAGGCTTTTTAGTCCTCCCTATCGCTTTCGGTCCACGTGCCACGAGAGCTCACCCAAGTTTCGTAGTCTCCAGAAAGTGATCTTCCTTCTTACTTGACTTCGATGCTTATTTAGAAGAGTTAGAGAGGGGAGACTCATTTGGTCTTTGCGCCGGGTGGGGTGTGGAAGCCCCGCCGTGACGACCGATTGTTCTTTTGGTCTTCATTGCCCTCTGCCGGGGCCCCGTGCCTGATCGATGCCATCGCTGCCCCTTCAACCCTGTCCCCTTGCCATCCCTCGTTTCCCGCCGCGCCGTCGTCGAGGCCTGAATTTCTGTTGAGGGCTCTTCCTGTTCGTTTTTTTGCGCCCCCCTCGCCACTCGCGGGCCTGCGCCCCCAGATTTCTCTTTTTTTTTCTGGGGTATTTCTCTTTCCCTTTTGGGGTTGGAGCCGGGTGCACCAGCCCTTGCATGGGGGCTTCTGTCACTGCTAGAGGGGTTTGGGTTTCTGGGGGGGTGGTATCGATTTTTCAGACTGGTCTTCGGCAAAATCTTCGCGTGGGCGTTCGCTCCTGCCACCACGGCGGTGGCGGCCCCTGGCCGTCCCCCCTTCCCCCTTTTTCCGCTGTGGCCCCCCGTCCCGGATTTTAGCCTACGTCTGCAGGGGGGCTCCCCGGGGCGGCCGCGATTTCTGCTGCGGCCTCCTCCGCTCTTCGGGGGCGGCTCTGTGTCGTTGGTGTGGGGCTATTCGTGCTCTTTTTAGACGTTTTTTAGGGGGGGGTTTAAGGGGGTCTTTTGAGAGTTCCCGTGTTTCGGGAGAGATCTTCTTAATTTTCTCGTCCCGTTTTTTCTTGTGCCCCTCCGTTCTCCCTCCTTCCCTGCAGGTTTAGCCCCCCCTGGTTTTCTCTCTTGTTTCGTTTTTTGGTGTGATTTGCTATGGTGTGTTTGATTTTTTTTTTTTTTGTTTTTTTATCTCGCTTATAGGCCCTCTTCAGGAAATTCTCTGCTGCCCCGTCTTGAGCCGTCTGGCGGTGTACTTTCATTAGTTGCCTGTGGACTTCAAGCTCTGAGACTTGGTACTACTCGGTATCCCCACGCGGGTGGTGCCTGTGGTTGCCGCGACTTGGGTCCCTTTTCTCTGACTGCGCCTTTAGCCTTTTCTTTTTTTGTCCGGATCGCAACATCCCCTCCCCTCGAGAAGCGGACTTTTTTGAACTTGCTATGTGGACCAGGCCGTTTCACCTCACAAATTTGGTCTCCCACGGTCTTGGCTGAGGTTCCTTTACTCCCCGAGGCCGTCCTCATAGGTCTCCGCCTGAGAATTCTCATATTCCGATTGTACTAACCCTATTGCTGCTTACGGTTCTTTTTCTTACGTTTCACATGCGCGAGCAGAGTCTGCGATTGTCGACCCAATTTAGTAGGATTTTCTCTCCAAAAGTTAGGTTTTCTTCTTGCTATCGCCTCGTCCCTGTCAGCTCTGCTCAAGCTTGTCTAGCAGATTTGCTTACAGTGGCGTTACTCTTGGTATGTCTCGCGTCCAAGGCCTCTCCCCCCCCCAGTTTCTTTATTAACGTGGCCTTTTAGCTTCGTTGCGACGAGGACTCGCCCTAGGCTGGTTCCTGAAGACCCCCCAGCGATCTCCGCTATTCTTTTTAGGATTTTTTATATCCTTCAGAACGGCTGGCCTGTCCCACGGGCCCCTTCTTCCCGAAGTACTCAGGTTACCTATCGCCACGAACCAGATGTTCCGGTATACCTGCCTCACTAGCCTCTTTCCGGCCTCCCTGATAGGAGCCGCTTTTCCTTATGCCGGGCAGGCACCCAGCGTGCCCTGGCGCCTTTGACCCCTTTTTTTTTCTTTTCCCCCCCTCACGTTCTTGTTTTTTTTTTCCCTGACCCCAAAGCTTGGGGTATATTGGCGCCCTTTCAGATTCTAGCAGACGATTCCCTTTAGGTGCTTTCCCGATTTCGTTCCTTGACGAGTTCCTCTTCCCGGTTTTAAGACGTGTTCCCTTAACGCAGGTCTGCGTCCCTTCGTCCGAGTTAACCGGCCGAGCACATCAGTATCGGCCCCTCTCCTTTTCAGCTCTCGCTTTCTCCGTGAGCGCGGGATTCCTCTGGGCCATTTCTAAGACCTGTGTCTCTCTTTTACTCCGCACCCCCCTGCGCCTTATCCGACCCCCGAATTTTCTTCTCCAATTCTTCTGTAATTCCCCCAAAATTGGCGCACGTACTCAATGCCCTTTCTACGCATATGAGTTCGGGCCCTGGGGCCGTCACGCGACTCTTCCTTCCTTCATTGATCCTGCGGCTTCCGAATCAGAGTAAGGCCCAAGTTCCGTTTTTTTGCTTCTTCCTCAACAATTCCCGTGCATAGGGCCCTAGCCCCCACCCTTCTCTTTCCTTTTTTCCCCCAATCCGACTAAAAGAACTGTGCACCGTTTCCGGTTTTCTGTGTCCGGGGCATATGGACAGGAGATTCGAATGCTCTTCTCCCCCCTAGCCCTTCATGTGGTTACGCGTGGACAGACTCCCTTACCCGTGTGACCTCCCTCTCGAGAGGTGCCGCATATTGGTCTTCTTCCTCCGTTACCCGTTTAAATGCGACACTGGAGAGGTAGAGATGGCTCCCTCCTCCTTTTTCCGAGGTCCCCCATTTCGTATCTCTGGGACTACGATAAAGATAATGCCGCACGGAAGTGGATTTCCTGCTTAATCGCATTTGGCGATCGGTCTTTCCCTGAGGAACCATTCAGCTCTTTGGATCCTTTCCGGTTTTAAATGGTCGGTCAGCGGAAACACTTTTTTGAGGCCGATGCCCTCTCTTTCAAGGCGGCGGGACCAGAATTCGTACTTCCGTCGTCTTCCCCATTGGTTATACGCCAACCCTTCCTCATCCTCTTATACTACCCCCCCTCTCGCGGACCGTTCCTCCTCCCTTCTAGAAGCTTTCCCAAAGACCCATCAAGGTGAATTCGGTGATACTCCAAACTCACGAGATGCCGGCCTTTACTGTCAGCATCCTTTAGCTCCGCTTTTCTCTTTTTTTCCTGTAGTTTCGTTGACGAGACTTAACCCTTCCATCCCGGATTCCTTCTTCCTTGAGAGGGCGCTTGGATTTCTGATAAAAAAGACAGCCGCTGCTGTTCCGTTTTTCTCACGCGTTTCCCTTTTTAGTGATTCCACGCAGGGATTGCCGCTCTCGCCAAGTTGGATTTCTCTGAGGATACTACCCTCGCAGAGTCTTCTTTAAGCTCCTGCTGTCCTTATAAAATCTCGCTCTGCTGTTAAGTCTTCACCCGGACGATATCTTCCTCTCTTTCACTCCTCTTTTTTGTTTTTGATTTATCCTTTTTATTTTGCCCGCCGAAGATCGCTTGATGATTCTGTATGGGGTGACGCGCTCATCTGAAGATCTGGAGCCCACCAGGTGGCAAGTGCAGTCCTGCAGCCCCCCGTCTCATCTCTATTTCGGTGAGAGGGTTCCGAACACCATCCCTTCCTTTACTTGACCTTTTTTCTTCCCATCCGACGTTGACCTATGACTGGAAGTCGAAGCGTTTGCGCTTCAAGGTTCTAGTCACACGCTCACCTCCCTCCTTTAACTCCTTCTCTTCCTATGAAGAGTTTTTCCCTCCTTCAATACTTTTTTCCCCAAAGGAGTATGCCTTAGTTTGAAATTTTATGGTTTTTTGATGTCCCTTTTGCGGCCTCATTTTTCGTATGCGTTTTGGCTATCGGCCTTTTTCCTCCGACCTAGTTTGTGTACCTTATACCTCAGGGGATTCCCCGAATGAGCGGAAGTCTCTCTTGAACTCCTCTCTTGGTCCTACTCTTTTTAGACAAGATCTTCTCTTGTGTTCTTATTCCCGGACGTCTAACATTCCGCCCTGCCGGGGTCTCATTTTCCCTCAGAGGATTTTTCCCCTCCTTCCCCCGGCCTCCTTCCGTTAATTGGACCCTTTTTCCCTTTTCTTTTAAGAACCTCCTCTTAGAGAGAGGAATACGGAATGGTTTTTTTTGACAAGTCCAATCTACTGCGCTTCCCAGCCTCGCGCTAGGGCTGTCTCCTTTTGCGACCTTGATTCTTCCTCTGACCTGCTTGATTCCATGCTGGTATCTCCTTGTTGACGATTCACTCACGACAGGGTACATCGGACCTCGCCCTCCTCGGCCGTGCACGTTAAACCCGGTTGGCGTCGTGGGTGGCGGCCCCCTCCTTGAAAATCTTTCCCTTAGTTTTCCTTTTTGCAAAGTTTTTGATCTGGGCCGTCCGTCTCGCTTTTTGGCGCCGTGATCTATCATTCGAGCCCCGCGTGATTGATGTTTCCTGCTCCTATCGGGTTCACCCTTCTGACTTCTCCTTTTCTCAAATGGGGGTCTAAGTCATTGACAGATCTTCTTCTAATCTTACGGCTGAGGTGATCCTGCGAAAGCCGACCCATGAAGGGTTATTGTTCCCCTCCCTCTGGATAACTCTCTAGTATCTTTTTCCTAGACTAAGATGATGCCTGATGGTTATAGCAGTTCTCTCTCGTCATAAAGAAGATTGCCCTTGCCTTTCCGTGGTACTTTTCTTGGAAATTGGGAGCGTCTCCCCCGTTCTTGACGCAACCCTTGGATCGGTGTCCGAGTCGGAGACCTCTTTACTGCTTCCTAATTCGAGAACCTTGCTTTTCCTTAGCATGATATTCACATGTGATCTAATCCTTGGTTTTTCAATCGGAGGACTGTCCCACCCTGGAAATGACCTTTGGGCCGCGGCGCGTCTGATGCTAGCCATTTTTTGTTTTTTTTTTTTTGGTTTCGGGAAGTGAGTTACGACTTTTTCCCCCCTCTTCGTTCGTGCGATCGTGGCGTCCTTTATAGGTTACGAGGACCGAGCAGTCCTCATTTTTCTCTAGGTCCCTTCTTCTTTGGCAGCTAATTGATGGCCCCCCTGAAATAGCCTACTTTGAGAATTACGAAGCCGCCGCCTACAGTTCACTATCATGTTGATCTTCCTTCCTTGGAGAACTCCCCCCAGTCGTCCCCCCCCCCAAATGTCACGCCTCTATAAGAGCCCTTTCCAAAATGTGCCGAGCTGCTCCATGGCCATAGCTCGGTGACCACCTTTTTCGGTTAGAGCTCCCTCCTTCCCTTCCCTTTTATTCGTCAACTTGCTCCCCCCCCCCTGTGAGAGCTAAAGAGGCCGAACCTCTCTTTTCGACCTCTTGACTACAAGATGATTTTTCGCCACCGTCCCCCGCGAGGTCCTCCTATTACCGCAGCGCCACCCATCCCTATAAAGAACTTGCCTTTACCCCCCCTCTTTTTCTTTTGCTTGCAACCCTTTTATGGGCCCCACAAGTCCGCATTTTCTGGAGTCTTTGCGTGCCGTGCCGAACCCGAACCAGGAACCGCTGCTTCGCTCTTAGAACACTCCCACAATCGCGGCCCCACCATCCCAACCCACCACTACTTACTCGACGGAGTTCTCCCAAATTCTATCTCGTCCCTTTCCCCAAGGTGAAAGCATCCCCCCTCCCAGTCTTAAAATGTCTCAGAACATTTAGCAGCCTTGGCTCTGGACTTG
>Ga0179593_1426625_pt1 | contig 29253 bp, 34 predicted proteins | sample CZODoug2_1_08_16_FD_185931 | JGI IMG/M metagenome (GOLD analysis project Ga0179593, IMG submission 185931) | Vadose zone soil fungal communities from Angelo Coast Range Reserve, California, USA - CZODoug2_1_08_16fungal (PacBio error correction) | ecosystem: Environmental > Terrestrial > Soil >... | reverse complement strand
CCCTGTCCCCCTCCGTCCTCTGGATGTCCTTTGGCCGTTCCTTTCATTTTTTGGCTGGCGTCGTTAGATGTTTTGAGTCGGGTCGGGACCATTCTTTGCCAGTTCTTGGTCGAGTTTCCACCTTTTTCTTTCCGGGGAGGTGACAGGCGCACTTTCTTGTTCTGGTGTTTTCTGACCATTCCCCTCAGCTTTTTTTTTTCGCGTTCTGTGTAATCTTCACAGGTAGAGATTAGACCCTTGGTCGGGGTTCGTTTTCCCCCTTTTCTCTTCTTCTAGTGTATTTTTTTTGTCGCTGTCTTCCTGTCCGTTCACGTCATCCGCCTTTTTCCCCGGCGCTGATCTTCATTTGCCTCTTTTTACAAAATGTTTGCTTCAGCCTCGCCCCCCACGGAAGACCTCCGTTTTTCCCACGGGGTGTCCCCCTCCTTGGGGTGTAGAACCCGAACACAGGATCCGGCTTGCCGAGCCCCGGTGAAATGATTTGGGAGTCGTTCTTTTCTTTTGTCAGTTCTTTTTGCGATGCCGTAGTTTGATTTTTTTGTTGCCTCGTTCATCTCGGTCACGCGGACCCTCGTCCTGTTAACCGTTTTCAATGTTCGTTGGGCTCCGGGTAACCCCCGCTTTTTCTTTCCTTTCGGGTACTCCTTAGTTTGCGGGCTTTTCTGCACTGGTCGCTTTGCGCGATAGGGCGGCTTGTGCAGAGTGTGACTGTCTTTCTAGCAGGCTTCCCCCCTCCACTTTTTATGAACCCCTTTGCATGAAGAGTTTCGCCGCTCCAATTTTGATGTTTGCCCCCAGGGGCTCCCGTTTCCTTTTCTTAGTAGCCCTGTTTCCGGTGACCGGACATCCTCTTTCCTTTTTCTTTTTTTTCCAACTGCCTGGTTCGCGTCGTGGTTTTTCCCAAACGCGTTTGCCCGGCGTGCTGCTTGGAGTCGTACGCCAATGGGTTTCTAGAAGGTCGCGATGATTACCACCTTACCCCTGTTTCCGCTGACCCCCTTTTTCGTGTCGTGTCGAAGCGGTTACTGAGTTCTGACGATTCAGGTTTCATCCTTTTTGAGAGGCTGGTCGTCAAACCATCCACCCTTGATCCCCTCGCTTTTCCCTACCCTTCCTTGGCCCACCCTCGGCAGGTCAGTTCCTCTGGCCTTTGTCGCATTTTTTCGGTGTCCCGTCTGACCCGGATTGCTGTTTCTCAGTTTTTTTTTTCCCCCCGTACACAGAGGATGCTTCTGTTTCCATCAACCCACCGTCATTCCGCTCTTAGTACTTGGGTCCGGGTGCGCTCCTAGAACCTTGCTTCTTGTCCACTCCAGACACCCCTCCCAAGACACTCCTTTCCACGTGCTTTTTTGTCCTCGTTGTTTCCGTTTTTTCGCGGTCGGCTGTTCCCGATTTTTCATCTTCCACCTCAGATCGTGCGAGGTCACCCGCAGGGCACTCTTCAAGGAGGTATTGCTTTGGCGACGATTTCAACCGAAGTGACGCCGGCCCGCGCCCCTGATCGGAACATTTTTGACCGATTTCGGGTTTTGTAGCCACCGTCCCCACTCCATCCGGCTGCTTTGCGCTCGGGGGTCAACTGGCTGCGTCACAATTTTTTTTTTACTGCTTTAGACTTTTTTTTTTGTATCCTCGCTCCCTCCTTTTCAGTTGAACGCTACGTTTTAGTCGGCTCCGATTGAATTACGGGTCCTGTCCACTTTGAACACGGTTGCCGTATTGAGTTTTTCCTTTCTTGGTCCCGCCCTGCCCCCTTTGGACCCCTCATCCCTGGCCTTGACCCCTTCCTCTTTTCTGGAATTGGTCCGCGTCGATCGCGTTTTTTTGTGACTGTTACACCCCCCTTTGGCGTTGTGTTTTCCCCTCTGACCCTGCGCGGGGCTTTCTTTTTCCGGAATATTTGCATGGTGTAAGCGATCCGCAAAAACAGGCATCTTGACGTATTTCCTTTCCCTTAATCCCCGCGCTTTTCTTCCTTGGCGGGTTGAAGCCTTTTTTTACGGATCACTTTTCTCGAAACTTACTCGGTTCGCGCGACCAGATGCCTCCGTCGTTGATTAGACGCGCTCGCCTTTTGTGAAATTTTTGTATGGGCGTTTGCCCTAGTAAGTTACCTCCTTTCTACCCTCTTCTCCCTCCCTTTGATCTCTAGGGCCGAGTTGCCCCGGCGGTCTTTTTCTTTTTTACTTACACCGGTACCTTCGCCTGGCCTCGTTTGTGTCTGACTCCCCCCCGTCCCCCGGTGCGGTGTTTTGTTTTTTTGTGTGTGAAGGGACTTTGCGGTCCGCCTGGTTTCAAACCTGGATGGAGTTTGGGGCGATCTTCGCATGGCCTTTCCGGTAAGTTTGAGGCGTGACGTTTTTCTTTTTGGTAATGAAGTCGTTCTAGGCCTTCCCCCTTCACAAATGTTCACCCAGGTGGCGTACGTCGATTTCCCTCTGGCTCCGTAAAGGCCGTCTCGTTTTTACATATTTTTACTCCTGGTCTTTTGTGTGCCCACATGTGCTCATTTGCCAGTTTTTGGGAAATCTTTCCTTCCTCCCCTTTTCGGCCTCCATGTCCTGTCCGCCTTTATAGCAGTGTCCACCCTCCCATTGGCATTTCCCCCCCCTAGACCTTTACCCGTGAGCATGCGATTCCTCTCCTCCCTCGCGCATGCTCCTTGTTTTTTTCCTTTCCAGTTCCGTTTTTCCCTGGCCTTATTAGGACTGCCGATATTCTTGTTTTCCACTCTTTGCTCTCGGGGGCATATTGTGGGCTTTGGGTTCGTCAAGGCTTGTTTTTTTAGGCTCCCCCATCTCGTAGCCCTTTTTAAGTTTTTCCGTATCACTTTCTTTTGCTGCGGTTTTTTGCCCCCTTCCATTTTAAGGCTCTCGGGGCGCTCCTGGACCCCATGAGCACTTCAGCTAGCGGACCATCGCTCTGTTCCTTGGTGAAATCCCCGATTTTTTCGGGCCGCCGATTTTGCAGTTCCGCTCCCGGGAATTTTTGACCGCCTATTTTCCGTTTAGTGCGTCCGGCCACAGCCCTCCCCCCTCTTGTGACTGGATTAACCTCTTGGTGCCCAGAAGGATCTTCCTGGCTTTGGCCAGGGCGGCGTTGTCCCCCGTTCAGGTTCTCTTCGTTTATTCTTCCCCCGTTTTTTGGGCGCCGTTTGGGTGCCCGGGCTAGACCCAAGATTTTCGAATGCCCAGGTATATGTATCTGAGTTTGACGTCTCCCGCTCCTTCCTACAGATCGTCCCGGGCCCAACCCGTAGTTGAACGTCCCCCCTGGCACGGACCCCTTTTCTGTCGTCCCTCGTCTCCCTTTTTTTCTCTCGTCCTTTCAGTTGTTGTTTTTTTTTTTTGAGTCCCGCCGAAAGTGAGTTTTAGGGACGTCGGCCCGTTTAAGGACAACCGTTTTGGTTTCCGGGCCCGTCGTCGTTTCGAGTGAAGCCGGCTTTTTACAGTTTCGTAATCCTTTTGATACTACCCGGCCTTCCACCTTCTTGGTCTTCCTGAACGGTGTGCCCAACAATACATCTGCCCCCCTTCGGCGATCCTCCGGCGGCCGTGCCGGCTAAGATTCTTCTTTTTTTTTTCCGCAGGATCCCGGAACCGCTGCAGCTTGCTTTTTCTCTTTTTTCGTCACGTTATCGGGCTTCCCCTCTGGTCCGAGTTTTTTAACCAACATGTTCAGCTGTACGTTGTCAGCCTCGTGCAGCGCCGACGGGGTTTTTGCGTCTTCCGCTTCTTTTCCTTGGCGTTCGGGCCCCGCTCTTACACCCTTGGGTCTGCTGTTTGCTTTTTGAACCAAGGCGTTCATCTACTTTCGGTAGACGGATGTTGTGCGTGTATCAGAGTTGGGTGCATGAGAAGTTATTGACGTCCTTTTTACTGCCCAAAACCCAATTGCCCCGCAGTTGGTTACGATTTTTCTCCCGGTTACAAGGAGGGCTTAGACCGGTCGCCTCGAAGACGAGGGGATTACCCCCAGGTTATGAGATTTCTTTCAAATGGACTCCCTGGAGGAATTTCGCCTTTTCTCGTTCCTGCGATGGTTGACATTCTATTTCGTTGCTGAGTACCGTGGCACCTATTTGTAATGTGGGACCAGAACCCATGTTGGGTTTTGCTGTAGGTTTCTAGGACTGTACTTCGGTCCTCTTATTTCCGTTTTTGTAATTCACAAAACCGGTCTTTCTCTACCCCCCTCGCTTGGTCCTTTTCCTCGGGGTGTCAGCCGTCTGCACTGGCGTGTCACACTGGGTTTTCGGTGTTTCCCACAAGGTTAGGGCCTCCCTTGGGACTTCCCGTTAGAAAGTTTTAGCCCCCCTTCCTGACCCACTCCTCACAGTCGTTTTTCGTCCTTAATTTCCTGCCCATCGCCGTCGCCCACCAGGTTTGCCCCAATTGGCGGATCCTCGCCGGCTGCTGAGGCTTTTTGTCAAGTAAAGCTGTTACGTCCACGCGCCTGGTGGCTCACCTTTTTTTGACAACCCCGGCCTGTCGACGATAGGCTTTCGAGCAGTCTGGTGGTTAGGCCTTTCCTACACAGCTGGTTTGCCAAAACCTACTTCTTAACCGGCTCCCCTGATTTGCGGATTCTCAGCACTACTTGTACTTGCGCGTGAGGCTTCCTTCTACCCATTACCGCTTTCTGTTGCCTAAGTTTTTTTCGTAACCCGTCCCCCTCTTTTTTGCGACTTTTCAACTTTCTTGGCGACCTTTTTCGTTTCTGATTCCTTCGGACCTTTCGGCTCGGAGTTTTGCCCGGACCCTTGTGCCCCTTGAACTTTGCTGATTTTGAACATTTTATTCTTCGTCCTGTGCCGGGTTGGCTCATGTTTTCCCACTTTTTCTTCGGTAGCCCGTTTGACTTGCCGCGCTCACAAGGTTCCTCTACATCACACCCTTCCCAAAGGTTCTTTGTGGTTTCAATTTTCCGGCCTCGGACCCTACTGGTTCGGTTGCTCCCCTGCGGTACGGTTTCCCCCCCCCCCCCTGTGCGTCCCGTCGGCGGCGGTCACCGTTACTGTGTTGGTTGCACTCTAAGGCAGTTTGCCTTTTACGTTCCTCCCGGATTTCTCGACTTACTGACCGCGTCAGGCTTCCTGGGACTCGCTCGAGGTTCGAACGTCCCCACCGGATGTCAGTCGGGTGTTGAACCCCCCTCGGCTGGATGGCGGCGCTTTTTTAAATCCCCAGATAGGTTCTGGTACTCTTTTTGCGCGGCTTTTGGGCGTTGTTCACTTCTTTTACGTGCCCCCCCCGCTCGGTCACATGGGGACAGTTTGTTTGCCTTCGTGTTTTACAACCCCTTTTTTTTTGAGGCCTGTTATTGCCCCCCCTCTTCCCTTACCGACGTTTGGAACAACACCGTTACGTCCAATTTTTTTGAATCGTCTCCACGACTTGAGTTTAACTCGTCGGGTCGACGTTGTTGGGCTGGAGGTTTTTCAAGAGGCTTTTTGGTAACTCGCGGTTCCCCTGGAACCCTGGACCAGTCCCCGCTGGGAATTTTCTTTTCTGGCCTGTTTGGGGTTGGGTTGCGTTACCCTGAAGCACCCTCCTGTGGGGTTCGTCCGATGAGAAACCTCGGTGGTCCGACGTGTTTTGAGGTCCCTCTACCTTCCGTCTGAGTTCTTGTTGCGGCCGACGCCAATTCGTTCTCGTATAGTTTTGAGTTTTTGTGCTAGCGTGAGGTTTTTATCTTTTTTCTCACGCTCTCTTCCTGCCCAAAATTTCCTCTTCACTTTGAACCCGATCTCGAACCTGCTTGAGAACCCGGCTTTTTCCCCTAACGATGCTTTTTTTTACTGCAGTCCCCTGCCTGTGTCGCTTCCTTTGACGTCTTGCGGGGTGTAATTGGAAATTTCCCTTCTGATTCTACGAACCCTTAAATTGCATTGGGCATCCCTTTTTTTTCCACCAGTTTTTGACCACCCGCAGTTGGGGTAATTGGACCCCCCCCCCTGACCATTGACCATGGCCGGTTCCCGAAACGCCTTGCGGAGTTTCGGTCTGTCTGGTTCCTTACGAACGACATGAGGCTGGGTGTGTCCCCCCCCCACATCGGTCGTTTTGGAGGCGGTTTTTGAAGCTTCAGGCCGAGAAATTGTCTCATTTGTGTTTCCTCCATTTTTTGGGAGGCCGCCTTTTTCTAAACCGTGATCCCCTTGCAGCGTTTTTTTTATGGGGCGCTTGGTCCCCTTTCCGTCGCGTCGGAATTCGCTAGGGACCTCAACACGTCGCGAGGCCTTAGTCCAAAGACGTCCCGCGTTTTTCCCCGGGAACTTAACTCTGCGGTACTGGTTTTTTCCTGTTGTCGTGCAGTGCACCCTGGCGTTGACAGGAGGTCTACTTTGCCATCGGTTTCATCCCGCTCGGCAGATCTTCTCTTCCCACGAATTCCCACAGTTTTAACGTTTAAGGTTTTGTGGGCCCCTCGATTTCAGTTTCCAGTGTTCGTTGCAAACCCTGGGTGGTTTTCGCCCCACCCCAAGCCTTCCCCGTGGTGAACGACGGAGGTTTTCTCGGCGTTTGGCGCGCGAAGCTTTTGAAAAGCCCTCCTTGTTCACAAAGCGCATTCTCCTTTTCCTTGGCCCCGCTGACCCTTTTTTGCCGTCTCAAAGTTTTGACATCTTTGACACCCTCTCAACCCTAAGTCTCAATAATTCGCATCTGTTCGACCCCCTGACCGCAGGCATCCTTGAATCTTCTACGGGTTCCACCCACGACCTTACACGCTTCCCTGTGCGCTTTTTACGTTCCATCGACCGGACAATTTTTTTAACAATGTGGCGTTTGGCCCATCCCGTCCCCTCCCCACACCTTTTCGCCCTTCTCCCCCCCGGGACCATTCTGTAGATTCTCTCCTTTTTTGCTCCACCGACCCCACCGCCCACATCGTCGCGACCGCCCGCCACCCCCCCCAACTTGGAAGTCAGCCCGTGTTTTGGATTTTTTCGTTTTTCAGCTTGTTTTCAGGATCCCACCCTTTTCCGAATACCTTCGTGTGGTTGGTTTGAAGATTTTCGATACGTCCCTATGTGTTTTTGCCTCTGGCCTTTTTTCCAGTTGTTGCTGTTGTCGCGGACGTTTTGAATTTTTTCCTTGTTAGACATGGAGCTACTGATGACCGCAGCCCTTTCGTCCCCTCCTTTCTGTGCTGGCCGGGTATGTTTGTAATCTTGTTCGGGCGATGTAACCCGTATCTTCACGTCAGGGTGTCCTTTTTTTTTCGCGTTGGGGCTGACCCCCCCGTAGGCTTTTGCTTTTACGCCTTTCTTTTTTTTTTTTTTTTTTCGGGTTTTTAGTATAGGATTATTTATGATTCTCTTCTGGGCTCGCTGCTCGGTCGAATTCCCGTCCTCCTGCCGGTGCTTACCCGGGATTGTGACCCTTCCCTTGCGCTTGTCAAACTCGGCTTTTAGCTTTCCGTTTCAGAAGCTCCCCGTCCGTACACCCTTTTTTTTTTCTTTCCTTTGGTTTCGCGTGTTTTACACCAAGACCCAGGTCTTCTCGCCAGGTAAAAAACCCCCATTTTTCATCTGGGCCTCCTTGTTCCGCTTTCTGTGTGACTGTCGGTGGCACTGAGGTTTGATGGCCCTTCGTCTCTCTCTTTGTTCCCGGCTATTTTCCCTCCCGAAACGGAATCAAGAGGTGCATTCGCCCGTCAACTTCTGTGCCCTTCATCGTGTGACAGGTTCCGGCTTCCCGTTCGCGCGTTGGCCCCTTGGCAAGTTTGCGTGCCTTGATTGCGCTGGTAGCGTTTTGCCTTTGTCTCGGAGGCTCCTCGCGGCTTCACACCGGAGCCCGTGGTTTTCCTCACACGGCGGGGTCAGATTTCCAACGGCCTTTGGTTTCCCGCAATGAGATTTCGGCCGCTTACCCCCCCTCAGGTCCCCCCTCCCGAGTTTTCGGTTCCCTGCCTTTTATGGCAGCGTCCGTGACTCCCCCCTCGAACGGACGTTCAAGTGCTGCAAGATTTTTGGCGGTTCTTCATTCTTCGTTTTGGTTTCTGAAGGATGCTGACCCTTTTTCACCACGCACGCGCTCAGCAGCTTTGACATTGTCGTTGTGATCATTCCCGGTCGACCAGCACCCGTTTCAATTTTTCTTCTAGGGTGGTCGAGATTTGTCTTTCGCCGTGGGTTAGTGGTAGCCCACCCTCCACCCCTCCGCTTTTTTTCGCCCCTTTTGGATCCCCTTTCCGTTTTTGAACACCCCTTGCCATCCTAACCCCCCCCCCGATTCGATGGCTTACCTCCGACACGTTGATTTCGTTCTCTTGCCGACTGCCTGTTTAGTAGTCCCTTTTTCTGCGACGAACCCCTTGAAGTTTTTTGTTTTTTGGCCCGGCCGTTTAGTCCCTTCGTCCACTGGGTCCCTGGTGAGCTACGGACCCCCCAAAAAGAGGCTCGTCCAGCCGCCTTCGTCCGTCCCACGCAAAGCCTCGACCAGCGCCTTTTTCCCGGCTGTTTTGAATCTAACTTCCCTTCCCTCGGTGTTGTCGACACTTGGGTGTTCCGCCGGATTGTTGTATTTCATTCGGCAAAAGCCGTCCGGACTTGTTCACCTGCCGCACCTCTACCCCCCCCCCCAGGTAGGGGCTCTTCTCGGGCGCCAGCTGGACGTTGGACAAGTTTTATCCCGGGGCGGCTCGCGTATTTTGACCTGTCAAGTTGGGCGGCGTTCTCTTGTAGCCTTCGCCATTTCCGGATGTTCAGGGGTTTTTTCAACGTGGCTTTTCCTTGAAATCCCGTTTGGGTTTTCTTTCTTGCGAGTCCTTTCGGCCCGTCGAGTGTGCATTACTTTCGGTGGGGTCCTATGGCCGTCTGACTTTGCCCTGGGCTTATCCCGTTCCGGAGTCCCAGGCAGCCCCCGTTTGACGGCGTTTGCGGCCCTCCCGTTTTTGCCCCACCTCGGGCGCGCCGACGGCGCCCGTCGTCGATTTGCTTTCGGGACCCCCTCCCAGTTTCACCAAACCTGCGGTTTGAGCCAATGTTCCGTGGGCGGCGGGTGCTTTTCCCGGGCTTGCTAAGTTGGTCGGATTTTTCACCACGCCCTGCAGAGGCAAGACCTTTTCGAGCCTTTCCCTCCAGCTGCTCTCCCCTTTCCGCCTGTCAGTTTGCCCTTTTTTCGTTAGTCCCCTATCTGGAAAGCTCCCCCACGGCGTTTTTTGGTTTCGGTTCTGTTCCGTTTGACAAAACAACTTTCAGGTCACCTTTGTAGACCCTCGCCTACCGCGGTTTTTACTTGTGTGATTTTCTCCAGATCGTTGCTTTTTTTTTCCACACGACAGTGATTTTACCCTCTTCGAGCGTGCCTGGAAGCTTTTCGGGCTATGATAACCTTTTGTGTGCTGTCATCACCCCTTTTTTCGTTTAGTAATACTCGTCTTGTTTTTTTTTTGGACAGTTGGTCCCTGGAGGCGAAGGTGGATTTGGACTATTTTCCCAACCCCCCTGCTTGCGCTTGTTCTTTCCGTGTTTGAACAATGCTGCTTTCCCCCGACAGGCTTGTTCACGTTTTTCTGGGCTTTTTCTGGAATGACCTTCTGTCCCCCCCAATTTTTTTGGACACCCGTCGTCCCACTTTTCTCCGGGTCCTCTCCCCGCGAGGGTGGTCCTGTATTTCTTTTCTTGTAGGGTCCCATGCGCGTTGTTGACAATGTCACGGGACTTGAAGCACTGGTCCGGCCGTCCGCCTGTCCCTGCCTGCCAGCGCTCCTTGACTTCGCCTGCCACTACGTAGCTCATTCTTTTGCGCCGAGTGGTTAGTCAGTATAGAGTGCCCCCAGGTCGCGTTGATACTGTGCTCCTGGACGTTGGGCCCTTCGTTCTGTTCTCGTGCTTCCGTTAAGGGTCCGTGCCTCGCGCCACCTTTTCCCGCTTTCATACTTGGCCTTGTTTAAATCTTATTCCGGCGCCAGTTCTCATTGCGTGATAACCTGAGCTCTTGTTTCACAGGTCGCGCGCGCTTCTGGGGTTTTTTTTTAGTAGCATTTGATGTCCTTCTTCTTGTTTGCGCGCCTTTTGTCACACGCGAATCCGTCCTTCTGTACGAACACTAGCTTTTACGATGGTGCTCCCGATGTTCGAGGGTATGATGTTTCCCCGTTTTCCCCCGAATTAAGTCCGATCGGTCCTTTTGGACCGCGGTGGGTGGGTTGGGGCCCCGTGCCCCGATGGCGGCTCCCTTCAAAGTCCGGCCCCCCCTGTTTGTTTGCACGCTACACGGTTTGTGAATTTTTTTCGGTTTTCTTCAGGTTTTTCGTCGCGTGTGGCTTTTCCCCGTCTTGGGACGATTGACACGTGATTTTTGACTGGGATTTTTGCCCGGAGTGAGAACTCCCCGTCGTCTTGTCCGACGATAGTGAAACGTGGACAGTGGTTCGTTCCCCTGGGTTTGCACGTCCCCCCCCTGTTCAGGATCTTCCTTTGTGATTTTTCTTTTTCTTTTTTTGTGTTGTTGAAGATTTCATCGACAACGTTTAGCTGCTGTATAGGGACTGACCCCAGTTCGTCGGTGTGGGAACTGCATCGTCTTTTACGGGTCCCCCGCCCGGTCGAGTACGCGGTTTTCAAGTTCTAACTCCGGGCTGATCATTGCGTTCCCCGTGGCATTCGATCGGTTTGGTCTATCACCCGGGGTCCCAAGAGGTCGCCCACCCGACGACCTTTTCACACGTCGCTAACCCACTGCCGGTCACCGGACGGTTTTTTTTTACTGAAGTCTTTAAGGATCTTTAGAGGTCCTCCTTTTTCTAGATGCTGGGGGCTGGTAGTTTGAGTTTCACCCCATCACAACCCCAACGCCACCCCCAACCCCCCAGTAATGACTTCCTTTTTGCGGTACTAAAAGGGCTGGAAACATAATCGGGGCCGGACTGCGGGTCTTTATACCGTTCCCCTGTTTTTTTTATGAGTGGTCGGCTTTTAGCTTGCGCATTCCCGGTGCTGGCCCCTTTTCTCAACCTTGTTCTTGACGAAACCCCCCCTCAGCTCCTTTTAACCCGGTGATAGTGCAAAAATCTGGGCGGGACTTTTTCTCCGGCGGATGGGTGCAGACCCATCGCGAGAGGCCTCAGTACTGCTCCTCCCCCAGACCCCTATTTGCCGATATATTTTTTCCCACTTCTTTGGACACTCACCGCAGGCCCCTTCTTTTTTGCCCGATCCCTTCCCACTGAACAGGTAACTTCGACCCGGCCAATGCGACCTCTTGTTTTTTTCATGGGCCTGCTCTCTTAGCTCGAGGGCTTTCCATGCGAGGGGCCCTCGTTCTGTGGAGATATTGATCTTCCCTGACTTGGGTGTTTCGTTTTTGCGCCCCCGTCGCCGAATCTCTGCTAACTTTTTCCCGTTCAGTTAACCACGCTCCTCTCTCCCCAATACCTGGGCGCAGTCCCATTGCGAGAGGTTTATTTTCAGACCCCGGTCAACCTTTGGTGAAGATGTTTTAGTGTTTTTTCAACTGTTGACCTTGCCACTTGGGCATTCCCCCTTTTTTTCGCACCTTTCCCGGTCACCTTTTTTTTACCGAGCCCAAGGCGGAGTTTTTTGCCACCGGCCCTAACTTCGTCCCCCCCGTCGCATTACGGTGTATTGCGGGCATCACCTTACCTGACGCAGTGGTCCGGCGGGGCCCTTTGTCGGTTTTTGAGGATTTTTTTTTTCCCCCGGACCATCCCTTGGCTGTACCGGAAAACACAGGCCTGGTAGAGTTGGCTTCACGCTTTTGGTTTTTTGCCCTCTTTCCGCCTTTGGGTTTTGTTGATGGAAGAACCCCCAAGGTGTGACCAAGGCCCGGGTTTTTTGAAGTTATCGTTGCCTGTTTGGAATCGGATGTCAAAGATACATCCAATCCCTGACACATTCGCGTCCGCTTTCTAAATAGAGGGCCTCGTTTTCGACAGGCGAGTAAAAGCACCGGGGCAGGTTTGTGGATGTTTTTTTTTCGATGTTGGACCGATTATTTAGTCACCGTGTCAGCGGGCAGGCCCAGTCCCATCCCGTCTGGGGAGCCCGAGAGGTTCCAAGTTTGTTTGAGGTCGTCCCGCCCTTTATTTCCCCACTCTCAGTGTTTGGTTATCCCTGACCATTTTTTTCCTAGGGCGGGTTTTCCTTTTGCCTTCTCCTCGTTCGCTTGATCACGTCCCCCCCTGGTTTACTTTTTCATGGGTTTTTGTTACCAGCTCTCCCGTCCAGTGGTTTGCTCTCAGGATTTGCAAGGTTTCCAATGGGTCGGTTGCGTTCCACGTTGATGCGGGGCTCCCCTCTCGAGCCCCCCGGTTGCAATTTTTGTCCCTGATTCTCGACCGCCTCACGACATGCTTTTACTCGGCTCTGCGCATTTCGGCGCCCTTCAGTCATCAACCCACTTCTTTTTCGCCCCGTGGTTTCCTTGTTTCCCGGATGGCGGTGGGAAATCCCCGCTTGGGTCTGGTTTTTTTGTCCGCCTTGGGTTTCTTTTCACTTCGGTCCATCTTTCGCTATTGCCCTTCCCCTTGGTGTTGGATTTTCGTGTGGGACACTGCTGTTTCGGTTGAATTGCCATCCCGGCCTTTTTTTTTTCCCTCCAGCTTACGCAAAACACCTCGTCTTTTTCAGAGTTATTTTTTTTAAAACCCCCTCCCCTGTTAATTTTTTTTTTTTTTTCGGTTTCGCCTTTGTTGCTGCGTGTCAGTGAAAATACGCTGAGAACCCGAGGAGGTTATTTGTTTCCCCAGCTACGCTGGAACGGCGATCTTTTTGGGTTTTGTCTTGGTTTTTTTTTGTATCCTTTCCCCCTTCGGGTTCTTTTCTAGTTATAACCGGCGTTGTTCGAACGGTCCTCCCCGCTGGGACAGGAGCTTGCGGGCTGTTGGAACGAGTTTAACTTGAGGCTTATTCCACTTTGATGTAGCGAGAGCTTTATTTGTGTGTTTTTTGCGACCCTCCGGCCGGACCCAAAAGCCCGTGATTGTTTACCCTCTCGGGAGACCCTTCCGGAGAGGCTTTACATCGTCTCGCAACGCAGACTCCCACCTTGTAGATGTTCTTTGACATTTGGATTTTTTTTCCTGTGCCGGCTTCATCCCCCTTTTTATAATTTAGTACTTTCCTCCCAAGTTCTCCTACGTTGGACTGGACTTTCGGCCCCCTGAAGTGTCGGGGGCTCAACACCCCCCCCTACTTATCCCTCCGGTTCTTTGTACTCCTTGCCTCGGGCCTGTTCTTGCTTGGTCTTCATGGCTGCAGGCGCTGTACGCCTCGACACTTGGGGGCTTTTGGCCAACCATCCGTAGTTTGTGCGGTCCTACCCGGCTTCCGGCATGACCGTTTTGCCCTTGTTTCATTTCGCCTGGGTCTTTAGGCGTCGTTCCCTTCAACTGTCTGCTCTGCCCCGTCCCGCTTCTTGGCTGTGCCCTGTTCCCTTCCTCTCCCCCGGCAGCCTTAGGGAGTGGCAACCCCCCCTTATCGGCCGAGGGTGAGCAAACGCAAGTCGTTGTTCCTTTTTTTTTTCTCAGGTCCCAAACTATTGAGTCTGTCGGACCCTCGTGAATAGTGACTTTTTTTATGAGAGTGCTCCTCTCCCATGGCCCATCCACTCTGGCGATCGCCCCCCCGATTACACCCACCCTTTGGACTCGACCTCCGGTCCCCTGATTTCCTTTTCACCTGGTTCTTTTTTTTTTTAATTGGGGGGTGTATGTTGCAACCCCCCCTTGGGGCCCACCTTCACCGTGTTTCCGCAGGGCTCTCCCCTTGCGTCCTTTGTCGTCATCCTTCACCCGAGGTTGAAAAGCAGAACCCTGAAGACATCGGCGTGGCAGGCGTCGTTGTGACCGTGTCCGTCGCACAAGCCGTTTACTGGCCGCACCGTCTTTCCCCCCAATTTCGACGTGTTTAAAGCTCACATTTTTTCATCTTTTGGGACCCCCCCGCCCTAAGGTGTTGTCTCCTCTCTAAGGGGATGTATTTTGAGTGTCCCCCCCTCGTGAACGCCCGCTTTTACCGGTGCGGCTCGGTTTCATAGTTCCCCACGAACTTTCTCCTTTTTCCAACCTCCCTCGGTGTTTCGCAACTACTACGTTGACCCTTCTGAGCGTCTCGCCTTGCTTCTTTCCCCGGCCCTTTCCGGGCCTCATGGAAGGGACGCCAGTGGGCAAACCAACCTTCCTTCATCGTTCCGTCCTTTGAGATCCCCCATTCTCTCTTCCTTTCTTTTTGGATTTCCCTGGTATTCTTTGTTGACTGAATTGCTTCCCCGTCCCTGCGTCCCCTCCAGTTTTTTGTTTTTTCGACCGACCTTGTCTTTCCTTTGGTGTAGTGCGGAAATCTCTTTCCCCCAGCATTGAAATTTGTTTACTACGTTTCCTCCCTGTTTTGCCGGGTGAGACAGGTGCTGGCCCTTCCGGGGGTCGATGAACCCGACTGCGCACTAATCGTGTCGCGTTCGTGTGATTACATCCGGATTCGCTTCCCTTTTGGTTCGTGGTTTTCAGGATTTCTTCTAGTTGATCTTCTTGGGTTCTCCCCTCGTTAGTCCACAGGGTCGCTTCACGGCCCCGTTCTGGACTATGAATTTTAATATTCCCGGCGCTTGTCCTCGTTTATTTTTTTCCTGCCACCCCCCCTTTGACGAAGGCTCTCGTCACCACGGGTTTTGAAGTCCTTGGTTTGTTTGGCTAGAAACCCAGTATTTTCCGATCTGGTTTAAACCCTCCCGTTTCCCTTTTCGGTATTGTTTTCATGGTTAAGGTCGTGGTTGGGATTGTTATTGTCCCCTCCTTGATGGACTTTTGTCTTACTTTTTTTTCTCTACCGAGGTCTCTATTGTTAAGTCAACCCGTTCCCGTCAGATTGTTGCTGATCCCCGGAAAACATGTGGACTTTTCCTTTTATCTTTTTGTTCCACTCCCCCCTAAGAGGCTTTTTCCACGCGCCTGGTTCCCTTGCAGCTTTCTCCTCGTGGAAGCTCATCCGTTTGTATTTTTTTTTTTTTTTTTTTTGGTCCCCCCCCCTCTTGCGAACCCGCTCGACCCGTTCTCCCTGTGATGGGTCGCAGCCAACCCCTGACGATGTTTGCCCATTTTTTCTGATTTTCGTGCCTGCGACCGTTGTTTTGGGGTTTGTTCAGCAGCAGGTTTGTTGCACTTATTATTGGACAGCGTTTGCCGTTTTCTTTGCACCATCGCCTTCGTTGCAAGTCCGTTTTTAGTATTCGTCCCGCCTAAGTCGAGGGTTTTTTTTTCTTTTGGATTCCCCTTTACCCTGGAGCATCGGACACTTGTTGTTTTACGTTTCTTTTGTCTGAAGGCGACATCGTCCCGGCAGTGTCCCCTCTTCGGTTATACCGGATTCACCCGGGATCTCACGTTCTGGTGCTCTGGCCACCACACCTCGTCCCTCCCCCTGTCTGTGACGATCCCTATTGGGACCTCGTGGTCCCCAGCCCTACAGCATTTTTCCCCCTCGTCCGCTTTCTTCGGTGCGTCGACACCCGAGCTGGTGCTCCCTCGGGATTTTTACTATAGGTGTTACGAGCCTTCGCCTGTTCACGAAACCCCGAAGGTGCCCCACTGGTTTTTCGCGTCGTTGTGGCCCATTTTTATCTCCGTATCCCGTGCGCGTTCCCCGAAGCTGCGCCCCCCCCCAGAAAAGGGTCACTTCTCCCCCCCCCTGCGCTGTCGTCCGATGGTCCAGATCTTTCCTCTAGTTGGTTGTTTCCGGTCTCCTTTCCCTTCGGGCCGATGCACTTGGCCCTCAAGAAGTGTCACCTTTGTCCCCACGAATGGCTAGCCCCCCCCAGTATTCCGATTTTAGAGGTGCCCTAAGCTGACGCAAGTGGACCTCTGACGTGTTCTTTTCGCTGAGTTGCCCGAGGGCCGTGTGAGGGTGGTTGTAGCCGTTTCCCTCATTTTCTTTTTTTATTGGTTCCCCCTTTCTGCTTGAAATACGTTTGTCGTTGGACTTTTTTTGATATAGCTTTAGGCTGAATCCCTTTTGTTATGTTTTATGCTTTGAATCCCGTTGCTCAAGGCCTTTCGACAGCGTTTTCAGATCTTCCCGGACTCCCGCCTTTTTGCAAACCATTACTCTGCCTCCTCACGGGATTGCACCCCCTCCGGTCTCCCTCCTGGTACACGTTTCAAGTTTTTTTTGTTTAGAGGGTGTTTGACCCGTGACAGGTCCTTTGACCGTGTGCATTTTTGTATGAACTTCTTGGTTGTTTTTCTCGGAAAGGACTGGATTCAGAATTGTTCCTGTGTTTTACCCACAACTTTTTATCTTGGGGTCGAGAAAATTTTCCTTTTTCTCCGCAGATCAGCACGGGTTGCCATTTACTTCTTCTGGATTTTTTTTTCTCGAAGTAGCTCACGTCTGGCGTTGCGCGAGTTGGTTTTTGAACCCCTCTGTCCTCCCCAGTTTTTATTTATCCTATGTCCGCGCGTGCGGTTTTCTTTTGAGGTGTTGCTCCCCAACGGCCTACTTTCTTCCCTTTTCCCCGCATTCGAGTGCGTGCCCCACCTTTTTTTTTTCGAGGCTTAGTTCATGAGGGGGTAGCAGTGTGATCCCCCCCCCCGGATTAGCGTCTCCTTTTCTTGGCGCTGACCCGCCTTTTTCTGTCCCGGCGGCTGGGGCCTTTTGCGGCCCTGGTTCAACCACGGTTCTTTGGCGACGGGAGCCTCGTTAGTTTGCACTGTTCAGTGACGAACCCTCCGGATTCGGTTTCAGTTTATGGTTTTCCTTCGGTCATGCGTTTTGTTGTTTTTTTTCTTCTTCACCATTTTGGTGAAAAAAACCCACCCAATTTTTTGAAAAGTTGGACTGCGAATCCCCCCTCTTGCTTTCGAGCGTTGTATATTTTCGTCCTCTATGCTTGAATTTTGCATGGCTTCCTTACTAAAGGATGGCCCTCCCATTGCCGCCCCCACCTTTTCGCTGGCTGTCCTTTGCCTCTCACGAGTCCTGGTGTGGTCCCTAGCAGGACTGAGCCCGTTAGGCGTCTCGTTTTTGTAGGCCCTTTCCTCCGCTCGTTCGCATTTCCCTTTTTTTTACCTCTTTTTTTTCCCCCTTTTCGTCGGCGGATTTCGCTTGGGCCCCGGGGGCCTTTTATAACTTTTTGCCCCCGCTTGGCCTTTTCGTGTGAGAAGCTTCTTTCCTGCCGCTTTGGCTCCCCCCTCCGCGACACGGGACAGGTTCTGTTGTCTTTTTTTTTGCTTTTTTTTTCTCGGCACTCCTTTTTTTCGTCCCTTTTGTTTGTCTCGCCGGAAATGCTTCCCGCTTTTTCGGAGCCCTCGCTCTGTCACTCGGTGTTCCTACACGATTTCGCCGCTTCCTCTGTGCTTCCTTGGAATGGACGCGATCGCTTTCCGGCTACCAGACTATGGCCCCCCGGCTCAGTTTCACCCACTGAAGGATTGTGGGCTCCTTGTGACACCTCGTTTGACCTTATCCGGGTCTCTCCGTCTTGCGTTTTCTTGGTTTGCTTCACTTTATTTTGCTTAACCCCGCTTTTTGCGACTGCGGATTCGATTTGATCGTTAAGTTTTGACTCCTTGTTTGCGTCGGACCCCCCTCCCCTTCTCTTTCCCTTACCTGGGGCGTTTTCGTCATGGTTGCTGACCGTCGTCTTCTCCTTTGGATTCTCTTCTCTCCGATTGTGTTGTGTTTTCTCTGAGTCTCGACCGTATCCTCTCAGCACGTTTGGTTTTTTGACTTTCCCCTGCTCCGGCCCCGTTGCACGATTCGTTTCCGTCAGAAACCGGTCCAGTTTCCGTTCACTGGTCTATCCTCTTTCAGCATCGCCCTGGTGTCTAGCGGTCCCAAGATGGTTTTCCACGCATCCCCCAGGAAAAGATGCCCTTCCCCCCCCCCCGATCGTTCGTGCTTTTGCGCCGACGTCCTTTTTGTGCCGAAGGACCGGCCATCGCAGTTCGTTGCGCGGTTTGACCTGCCTTGCATGCCTTTTTTCCCGAAGTTCCGTCCCGTTTCCTTCTTTTTTCTTTTCCGTAGGTCAAAACCTTGGTGCGCGTCCCGTCCAGGCTTAGGTTTTCGCTGCACACTAGTTTTTCCGCTTTTTGGCGCGCGTCCTCACATGTTCGTTTCGTTTTTTTTTTGCCGGATTCTCAAAATGGCTGGGTCGTGGTGTCGAAACACCCCCCCCACAACTTTCGTGCAATCTCTTCAGCCTCCGCGGGGTTTTCGTTATGAGATGATGGGTTGGCCCCTTGCTTTGGTCCCCTCTCCTGAGAAAACCTCCTTTTCCTAACTGACACAAAATTCTTCCCCCCCTTCTTTTCCAGTCGGTTCGAACTTACACTGATGAGGCGCGGCCCTTTGTGCGGAACCCTTAACGAGGAGTTTTCACCTCTTCCTTTTTTCCCTTTTCTCCGACTGTCGCATTCCGGGTAGCAAACCCAAACCAGGCTCCCCTCCGCCTTTAGTCCTGGTCATTTTACTTCGCTTAGTGGTACTGATATCCGGGGCTGCTCCCCCCCGGTTGGCTGCGCTTGTTCGGTCTGCTTGACTCATTTCGTGTTTCCCAAGTTCCCTTTTTCCCGAATTTTTTTCCCCAACACCTTTACCGCCTCTTTACTAGGATTACAAATCCCGCAGCCCGTAATAGCGTTGGGGTCGTCCGCTGTTTCCTTACACTTGCCTTTGACTGTTTTGGTTTACCCCAGTTCACGTCTTTCTTCCTGCCCGGAGTCCGTTACAACTCCCATTTTCAGCATCATTCGCAGTTTCTTCCCTTCCTAGAACTGTCGGCCATCCCATTGTGTTCCCCGAGGCTCCCAAGGCACTGCCCGCCCCTTGTGGACCGGGTCGTACCTTTGTTGTTCCTGACTGATGACTACCTGAGACATTTCAGGGTTCTCCACCTTCTGAAACACCTCCCCTGGTGACGCGTCCCCCTCTTTCGGTTAAGTTTGGGCCCCCCTCTAGACCTCGGTTGGACGTGGACCTGCACACCCTCTACTCCCTCTTCGTCGTCGTTTTATCCTCAGTTTTCCTCAACATGCTCAGAACCACCCCCCCCCTTGGCCAAGAGTGTAGGCCTTTATAGTTTTCCCGCCCTTCGTTCTCAGTTACGTACCACTTCTTTTTTTAGCCGCGTTTGACCCTAACCCCTGCTTTGGAGTCGGATTCCCGAGATTCGGGCCACTCCTTTCCCCGGCTCCTCGGCGGGATATTCCTGTCGATTTGTGTCAAAGTGAGTTCCCACCGTGATCGTGCACCGCTGTTTGTTTTGGAGATAATCCCCATTCTGGCCCATGTGTCAGGGCAATCCCCTCCCGTCGGACCGGTTTGAGTCATTTTCCTTCTCAACGTTTTCTGCAGGGTTTCCTCCATCGCTTCCCTTAGCCGGCCCGCGAAAGGTAGTGCTTTCAGGTTCAATCAGTGGCTTGGCGGTCAACGTGGTTTTTCTCCGACCCTTTGAAGTGCAAAAAGTGCCGTTTTCCCGCTGTTTTGTTTTTTCCTTCCATTGCCCCGACCCACCGAATTCTGGTGTCTTTTAAATTAGTATTCTCTTGATAATTTTTTCACCTCCGTTCCACCCCAGTGAAAAGGAGCTGTGGTTCAGGTAAGCAAGTTTTGAAACACATGTATGATGGCGGAAGGATCGAACTCTGTTTCAGCTTTCACGAGGATCGGGGTCTCCCGTCCGGTTTGCCCCTTCGTTCTGGCGCGAGGTTTTTTTCCCTCTTTCTTGTTCTTTCGTTTTTTGACCCCCTCTGAACTACTCTCTTTTGTCACCCCGTAGGGGCGTCGTTGTTTGTGTTCCTTCCACCCCTTTCGTGTAGCGTGGCCCTCTCCCCACCATTCACGCCCCTGGGCTGGCCCCCCCCCGCCCCACTCGAGTTCAGGTCGATTCACAACCAAGTTTGCGTAAGTGCGGAACTGAGGGGTTGTTCTTTTTCTTGGTTTTTCTTTGTTCTTCTTTCCTGCTGGAGATAACAGTCCGGTTTCCGGGTTGTCCCAAAAGGGCCCCGGCACAGTCCCCCAGTCACGTCAAACCTTGCCTTCCTCATGTCTGGGTGTTTTCTTGTCCTTTCCTCGGCGTTCTCAAGAACACTCCTTTTTTTTTCGTCGAGGGCTAACCAGACGCTCTTTTTCGCCTGTTGACCTACCAGCGGACCACTCCCTCGAGTTTTAAGGAAGATTAGGGGGCCTTAAGTTCCCATTTTTCTTCCTCGGTCCACGATGGTGGGGCCGTCGGATTTTTTTCGGGGCAGACCTCCTTCTCCCGTGAACGATTTAGCACGAATCTGCTTCAACCGCTCGACCCCCTGGCCGTGAGCGGTTAGGCGGACTTCTTATCCTCCCACCTGCGGCCCCACCAAACTTCTCGATTTTTTTTCCCCGCGGGGCTTGGTGTGGGTCCTTATTATCCGCTCCCTCTCAGTTGACCCTTTGTCGTCCCTACCCTCTGTCATCCCCTCCCTGGTACAAACGCCGCGATGGGGGGGGTCCACCCTTCTTCTTTTCCCTTTTTTGTTTGCCTGTCACCTGCCACTGTCGGGGTATTTTTGTCTTCCAGTGCGTCCTTGAACGGAAACTGAGCGGTTTTGCCCCCCCTCGTGTTGGAGCCCACCCCCCTTTCCTTCCTGAGCCACCTTGCATTTCCGCCCCTTTTTCCATACAGTCCCCGGTGTGATTTCGTAGGTGCTCGGACCACGTCCAAAGATGTTTTCTGCATGTTTTTCTTCTCACTCTTTTTTAATGTCCCTTTTCCGATAGATCCCGTTCAAGAAGCGGATTTCCCCCCAAGTTAGGTTTGGCTGCATGCCGCCTTTTTGCATCCTCCCATGCGTATGTCTGGTCGCAGGGTTTTTTGCCCTTTCCCTTGTACACTTTTTTTTCTCGGGTTGTCAACCCTTATTGTGTCCCACGGATAGATGCGAATCGCTGCCAGGGAAACCGCTCTTCGGTATTTCTTATCACCCCTACCTTAACCAAGTCTCCTTACTTCCTTGATTTCAGTTGTTACCCACCTTGGTCGCTCCACCCAACTGGTTTGTGTCTTTTTTTTTTCCTTCCGAAACCCAGGTTTCCCCCCTGACCTTGTACCGACGGGCGTTTGGCGTCGTTTTGCTCCTTAAACAAGCCCCTCAATTTTAACCTTTTCTTCTCGCCTCGTTATCATAGGCAGGCGTCTTGATGTCCGTGGGCCGTTTCCTTTCCCCCCTTCCTTTGTCCTTCTCATCGAGGACCACCTTAAATCTAAGCTTCCCATAAACCCCTTCCTGGGTTCCCCCCTCCTCAAGTGTCTTTGCTGTCACGGTTGATTCAACTTCAACTGGAACGTTACGGGTCCCTTGTTGAGTCTTTGTTCGTCGTACCCCCTACAACTGACACGTTTCCTCTTGGTTCTTCCTCCCCCCGTCCAGCACCGTCGTGCACTCCAAGAATTTTGGATGTCCTTTCCTGTCTCTCCCCCACCGACAGCATTTCTTTTCTCGACGTCCGCCCCCCCTTTCCGGATTTTCCCCTTCTCCCTTTTCCTCCTTTTGTCCGTCAGGATTCCCTTTTCTCCTTTTCTCCCCCCTCCCTGACGTTTCCTTTTTTCCTCCTGTTGGTCTGCATGGGTTAATCTCAGCTCCCGACGATGTTTTTTGACGTCTTTTTTTTCCTTTGGTCGGGTTTTCCCCGTAATGGTTGTGGTGAGTCTGGTGAGAGACCCTATGACCCTGCAGCCTTTTCCCTTTTCCCTTTGTGGTTTTTTTGGGGCGGTTCTGGTGCCGTTGAGTTCTTTCCCCCCCGGCTTCACTTGTTTCGTTTTTCTGTTCACCTGGTTATTGTGCCCCTTTTTCCTCTTGTCGTTTGTTTTGCCAAGCCATGTCGAGAGTGCGATCGTCGGTTTTTCCGGTATTTAGGATAGTTGAGTTTTTTTTTTTTCTTGGGTGTCCTCGGTCTGGGTTTCGTCCACTCTTGTTTGCCGAACGTTTTCTTTCCCCTTCAGTGAAACCTGCGTGATTTCTTCACGTTGCGGCTTGTCCCAAACACCCTTTCGTTTCTTCAATTTTAGCCAAACTGCGCGAGCTCTTTCGTCCAGGGGGTGAAGGCCTTGGCGTGTTTGCTCACAGCCAACACATGGATTCTCCTCGCCCCGTTTTTAAACTGAATGGTTTTGCGGTTTAGTCCTTTTTTTGAAGTTGTGCGATATCGCCCGGATCTTGTTATGTTCCCATGCCTTTCTACTTTCGTTTTTTTTACCCCGTGAGGCCTTCTATTCCTGCGACAAGTACGTTTTCAAGAGTGCGCTTTCCGGGAACACGCTTGACGTTTGTTTTGATGGCGCTTCACCCTGTTGCTCCCACTACTTTGAGGTTCCGGCCCCTTTGTGTTCCCTTCCCTAGTTGCATATTTTTCTTCAGTCCAGTTGACGTTTCTTTGTTTTTTTTTCCTGGCTCTGATTCCACATTTTTCTTCTCTCCACGGGTTATTCCCTGAAGCGGGTCCGTGCTCACCGACCCGCTTTTTTTTTGCCCGCTGTTTCGGTCTTTTACGTCTTCCTGGCATACCGGAAGACCACGACCGGCGTTTTCGGTCAACCGCCGGATGGGTTTTTTGCAGTCGTGGATGCCCTCGTCCCCGGGCGTTGAGGGCGTGCTGCCCAGTTAGGTCTTCTTTTCTTTCCCCCCCCCCCATCGTTAAGGAATTTTTTCTTCGATGACCTACCCCCGCCGGTGCCCGCAGCGTGTTGCACCCCCAGACGTTTTTGCGGTGTAGAGAGGGCCACTGGCGGTCGTCATGCATTCCCTTCTGTCCGATTTTTTTACCGATCCCCCTTTTATTAGCGTTTTTTCTTTTTGTTGGTCCCACCATACCCCCCCCCCTTCGCTCGTTCCTTCTTGGTTTCTTGGTTTGGTTTTCAGATCTCAAGTGGTTTCTCCCCTTCTCCTTAAACGAGCTCTCCCCCTTTTCGATGTTGGGTGGTCGTCCGACATGTCGGAGTTTGCTTTTTTTCTCCCCTCGGATGCAACCCACTGGTACCTCTCCATGCCCTAGGTTGCGTACGAACCCCGCATTCTACACGTTTTCTCTTCTTTGGCACCCGTGCGCTCCGTCGACCCTCGCGCGGTCGTCTGTTTTCGCCTCCCGTCACCCCAAGTCGACAAGCGCGCCGTCGCTCGGTTTTTTTGCACGCTCTTCCTCGTCTTGCGTCATTTGGGTCCCCCCTCCTCCGGGCGCCGGCTCGGTTTCATTCTTCCCCCACTCGAAACCCCGTGCTCTTTTTCATTACGTCTTTTTTCTTTTTCCCCCCCCACTTCTTCAGTGAGGTGTTTTGGGGATTTTTACGCCTTCCTCTCCCCAGCTTTCCTTTCCCTCGCTTTCGGAACCGATTTTTGTTTCCCCGAGTTTGATAGGGGCGTCGCCCCTTCCTTCTCCTCGCCCCTTTTGTTGTCCCCCCTTTCACCCCCCTCCACTCAGTTTTCCTGTGCTATCCCTCTCCCCGATTGAGGACCTCTTTATTCCGGGTGTCGGGTAGATGGATCCGTTTTGGGCTGGTCACATAATTCCCTTGTTTCCCTGATCTTTTCCCTTATACCCCCGCAGCCACCTTGAATCCCCCTTTTTTTCGTAGGTGAACCTTACCTCCGTCTTGTTCCCTACGTTCCTCGTTTTTAATGCGGTTTTCTTTGCGACCCAGTTTTTTCCGTCCACTTTTCCCCCGTGAACCCACTCCTCTGACAGGGCAGTGGTTTGTCGGCCCCTCTCTCCTGGCGAAGGGGTAAGGTTTCTTTTCGCCTTAGCGTGTCTCTTTTTGTGAGATCACTTTTCCCCCTTTCCGCTCTTCGGGGTGGGGAACAAAGGAGTCTTCCTTCCTGTCGCTCCAAGGCTTTGGTTTGTCGCGCTTTTGGTTCCCCCGATTTCATCCTTTTCCTTTTTAGAAGATCCTTTCCCCTTCCCCCTTCCGGGTTGCGCGGTTCCTTCGCTTTTCCCCACTTCCCTCCGTTTCCGGTTTTTACCCGCTTCGTCTGACCTTTGAGGACGTTTGATTGGCCTGATCCTCCCCCTTTGGGGGGGTTTCGTTGCTACACCGGCTCTTGTCGTTCCTTCTCTCAGGAGATTTTACCGCCCGTCCCCGATCTTTTCCGTTTTTTTTTGGGTCCTCCCTTTTTACATGGATTGACGGGCGATTAGGCTTTGTGCATTCTTTTTTGCGACTTCTTTTGCTTTTTTCCTGTCTGGGTTTCGACGTCTTTTGAATGTTTTTTCGTTTCTCCTGTTTGCCCTCCCCCCCCCCGTCCAGTGTGGCGGCGGCCGATTACCTTTTCTTTCCCTCTGGTTATCCGCGGGATATTGTAGGGCCCTTCCCTCTCCGTCGTTTTTCTGTCTTTGATTTTCAAAGCCTGTCCTTTTTGGACGCAATTCTCCTCACACATGTTATCCTTTCCTTGATACTGCCTGTGCACTCGGCTCGGGTCCCCCCTGGGCCCCCTCAGGCAGGAAAGTTTTGTGGCCCGTCAGCGTCTGAGATAGGCCACTTCTTGTCGGTCTCTGGCGTTGGTTCCAGTGGTTTCATTTTTTTTTTTTTTTTTCTTTTTCCCGCCCGGTGCAGGCGGCCCCTTCCGCCTGGCTTTTATACACTCTTGCCCTTTTCTGGTTGCACCTTTTTTGGCATTGGACGCTTTCGTCACGTCCTCCCTTCTCCCCACATCCTGAGATACGTTTGTCCCTCTTTTTTCCCTTTGTTTTCTTCTTCGCTTGGTTTTCTTTTCTCTCTTCCCTTTTCCCTTTGAGCCCTTTCTCGTTGTGTCGTGCGTTTGTGAGGAAAGGGAGTTTACCGATTCCGCTCCCCCCCTCTCTGGTGCAACGAGGCCCCCTCACTCTTTCCTTGGTCTGACGCCCGATGATTTTATCTCTTCTTTACCGGGCCTCCTATTTTTCTTCCCGCCCAGCTCTCTTCCTCCGCTGGCAGTTCTCCCTGCCGGCCACTGAGACATTTTGTCTCGGCGCCCCCCCTTGGCGGGGCCCCCTCCTTCTCGGTTTTGTTCTTGGCCTCGTTTTTTGGGCGCCACCTTTTTTTTCCGCTTTTCTAGACATGTTCAGAATTGGATCTTGTCTCTACCAAGGAGTCACGTTAACCCCTTTTTGCCGTTTTCTATTACGTCTCTTGTCTTTTAGGACTTCGGGTCCGTCCGTTTTTTCTCCGTTCTTCCCCGACTCGCTCCCTGTCGACTTTTTTTTTTTTTTCCTTCTCAGTGGTTCTTTTTTCCCTTAGAGAGATCCGAACAAACAAGGTTTGAGTCTGCCGGGACGGAACGTTTCTGTGACCGGGTTTCCTGCCGTTTTTAGTTGGCCTCTCTACGTCGAAATGGGGATGTTTCAAGTTTTTCCGCCTTCCTTTTCTATACGACCTCCCTCATTCTTGCACATAGGGGTCATCCCCCCGGTTTCCCCGACGTTAGTCCCCCCCCCCCTACGCGCGACCACGACTTGTCAACGAATTAGGTGTCCCCCCCGCAGTTTGCTACACCGTTTTTGGAGCGCTCCTCTTTCCCTTTTTTTATGGCAGCAGGTTCTTCCCGTAAATCGAACCGGCTTTCTTTGGGCACGTTCACCCCCCTGTACGCTCCTTTCCCTCTTCCCTTCCTTTGTATTTTCACCCTAATTTCGGCGGCTCGTGTCCCTTTTCGTTTCTCCAATCTCCGCAACCTCTCGAGTGGTCTCCTGAGTGATATGCGTTCTTTCCTGGGTCGCCGGTTGATTTTTTTCAACCCCGTCCCCTGCTCCCCCGAGTCCCGACCACCAAGTGATCAGTGTTTTGAGCGGAGTTTTGTGCATTCTCTGAAGGAAGTGAATTGGTTGCCGTTTCTCGCTATTTTTTTTTCAATTGTTTTGCGGCGCGTTTTCGGAAATCGAAGCGTTTCCTCACCGGACCCCACCCACCACACCCCCCCTATCTTCCGGTTTCCCCCGCGCTTGGCCAAATCATTGTATGTAGTTTGCACCCACAAGTCTTTGGCCTTCCTTCCGCCTTCGGACGTAATTTTCTCACCGTCCACCAAGGCTTCTCGCCCTTCTGCTTCAGAAACGGACCGGGCCGCGGCTTCCTTTGCGGGGGGCCTTCTCTTCGCAGTGTTTTTTTTACTTGTCTATCTGGTGTGTATACCCTTTGCTTTTCGCCTGACTTTTGGTTGTCTTTGAAGATTCTCCTTTCCTGTATTTCACCCCCTCGTTTTCCTGATCGCGGATTCATTGTCCGTTAGTGATGTTTGGACCGCTTTCCCTCGTTATCAATGAGTCCTTGTGTACTCAGTTTTATTTCTTTTTTTTTGTTGTTTCTTTTGTCTTTTTTTTCCCAAAAATTTGTCGGCCTATTACTCCTGACCTTTCCTAGAAACCAAGTCTCTCCGCCCCCCCCCCCCCCCCCCTTCCTTGTGACCTAAAACCATCCGTGGTTTCGCCCGGTAGCACTCCGACTCCCCCGTGCCTTTTTCCCGTTTTTTCCTCCCCCAGGGTTTTTTTTGGTTTGCCACCATCCTCCCCTCCTCGGTTTTGGCCCTGATGCTCTGTGTCCCCCCCCGGTTCGATCCGAAGGAAGACGCGTTTCCTTTTCTTTGGTCTTCCCCGGTTGGCGCAACCCGGCCTTTTTGTCTTGCTCCCTTACTCTCCCGTCCGTTTGTGGCACGCTCGAAGCTCGGGCAACAACGTGTACGAGTACCTCGCCCTGTACAAGTCCGTTTTTCGTTTTTTTTTTGAGTCACCCCTTGTGCACTCTGGCACCCCCTACTATGGGTGCGAGGCTTTCGTCAGACCAATAGAGTTTTCTTTGACATGCGTTTTTCGACCCCCCCGTTCGTTTAGGTTCCGCAACCAACGTTGGGACTTCCTTCTCTATCGGACCTCCTTCCTTCCCTTACCTCCCCTGGGGAGTTGTTGCGAGGGCGCCGGACTGAGTGCGGTCAAGGCGGGCTTCGACCGACTCTCCAGTCTTTCCTTCCTTGTTGTTTTCGATCCTCCCATTCTGCCCCCTTTGCACTTTCTCCACGCCGTCCCTTCGCGTTTCTCACTCACTTTTTTTTTCCCTTGACCGTGGGGTCCATAAGCCGCTCTGTTCCTGACGGTCTTTCTCTCCCGGATTTGTGAAAAGTTTTCACTCCTTCCGTCGCTGGCTGCTTTTCCCCCGTTGGCGTCCGTCGGTGCTTTCCCCTTCCCTCCTTCCGAATGGGTCCCAATTACTGTGATTCCCTTACATCGACGCGACCCACCCCCTTAGTCATAGTCTTTCACTATAGTTCTTTTTTTTCTTTTTTTTTGTCCGTTTTCAGTCCACCCACCCCAAGTGATGTCCTTGCGTTGACCCTTCTTACGAGATGTTTGGTGAATACACAAATCTCCGTCTCCTTTTTTATTGGTTTTTCCGTTGTTTTTTTTTCTCCTTGTTTGTGTTTCCTTTTTTTTTTTCCGTTCCGGTTGGCAGTACAGTTCACTCGTTTAATCGTATGGCCACCTCGCAATCCTTTCCCTCACTGTTTTGACCAGAGTGCCCTTTTGTGTAAGCCCCCCTTCTCTTGTCGGTTTTCGGTGGCAGATTGAACTTGTCACTCTCCCTATGATGGACCACTCCCAGTAGCACACACAATCGTTAACCTCCCCGCCCTCTCCCAAACGCGCCTGTACGGTGCCGGTGCGACGTGTGTTTGACGGTGTTTTTACAGAGAAGGGGCTGGACGTGACTCTTGAGCTTTTTTTTTGTTTCCGGAGGCGCAACGTACCTTCGCCGCAGTAAGGCGTTGCCGTGCCTCCTTATGGGTTCGGTCCCTAGAGTTGGCTTCCTACGAAAAGTGCGTCTTTCCTAGTCCCGATCCTACTCGATCGTTGTCGTGTCGTGTGCACCGATTGCCCAGTCGTAAACCGACTGTCTTCGTTGCGGCTGGCGATGATCCCAATTGATGTTCTTTCACTCGAGTTCTTTCAGCGTGGGGTTTTTTTTTTTTGTTGTTTTGAGTTTGTTGACCAGTTATTGCTCGCCCCGCGTCCACTTTTCCAAACTCTTTACTCTTTTTTTTCTCCCCTGATCCCGACGACATGTTTTTTTTCGACTTCCGTTGTGTGTTCCGCACCACTCCCCTCCTGGCAAAAAAAAGTCTTGGGGGTCTCCGGGTCTTGGGTCAATGGTTCTTCATGGACCTTCTCCGGTGTAACCCCTCTTGGTCGTACTTTCCTCTGTGCCCCCTGCAAACTCGGTTGCACCTCCTTTGATTTCGGCTACCCATTTCCCCCTTTTTCCGTTAGTTGCCTGCACCGAACGCGGAGTCTCTTTCTTTCCTGTTCTCGCCACCTTTCCGACTCGTTCACTGGGTGATCGGTTTGACCCCCCTTAGTTTGTATGCTTGCCCGGCGTCTTCATTCCGGATTGGCACCCCTGGTCTTCCCTTGTTTTTTACGCCGCTGAGTTGATTCTGCCGTTTCGTTATGACCAACCTTTCCCCCTCCACCCCTTTGCTCTTCCCGGCCTTTCTGCCCCCTTGCCGGCCTGTGCGCCGGGCAAGCCCCGATAGGTTCGGACCCACAGTCGCCTAGGTAGCAAAGACGTTCCAGTGCGGTGAACTGCAAATTTTTTTTTTGCCTCTGTCGCGGCCCCATTCCCTATCAGCGTTGGCTGACCGTGAAGACTTTCCCCCACTTTCCTACGCTCTTTCGCCCCTATCGCCCCGGTTCCACCCCCAGACACTCGTGGGCCGAAGGCCGATTCGTTTCTTTCAACCAAGGGCTTTGTAATCCCTTGGGGTGTCACTTCGGTTCTACCCCCCCCCCTTCTCACCGTTTTTTTTGTCGAGGTTTCTCGGGTCTTGGCGAAGTTTTACGCCCTTTAGTGACCAGTGCAATTTCCCTCTTTTTCTCCCTTCCCTTGCAGGCGTCTCTGACGTGCCGGTCGCCCCAGACGTGTTGCCCCGTCCCGAGTTTTTTCCCCCGACTTTTCAGTACCGGGCTAAACTATCTCATTTTTGCGGGACACCCCCCCCGACACACGACAATCGTAAACCTGGGGTTTTTTTTTCTTCGGGTAATTTCACCCCGAACCTCTGACACGCTTGTCTGGCTTGCTCTTTTTCCCCCCGTTCCGTTACGAACAGAAACTTGCGCCTGGTTCCACTTTAAAACTTCCCCATCCACCCCCCGGGCAACTTCTTCGGCACTAACGAGGGTTTCATTCGTGCTCCAGGCTCCCACCGCCCATGCCCGGTCGTTCTTGACGTCCACCGCCCCCACATGCTTTTTCTTCCAGGGGGACGTCCTTTTCATCGCCCGTCTCTAGG
>Ga0179593_1554561_pt1 | contig 29263 bp, 40 predicted proteins | sample CZODoug2_1_08_16_FD_185931 | JGI IMG/M metagenome (GOLD analysis project Ga0179593, IMG submission 185931) | Vadose zone soil fungal communities from Angelo Coast Range Reserve, California, USA - CZODoug2_1_08_16fungal (PacBio error correction) | ecosystem: Environmental > Terrestrial > Soil >... | reverse complement strand
GCCGGACGTGATGTCGATTATCCTTCTAACCTTTATTTCTCCATCACCGTTGTTTTTTCATTTTTCTTTTATTTTAATTTTCCCTCAAGTAAGCCATTCTTGCACGTCAACCCTTCAGAGATTTTTTAGTAAAAGCCCCATTCCCCCACACGACTTACGGCTGTTGTACCCCCCCCCATTTCACGTTTCCGCGAAGAAGAAGGATGTGAGTTTCTTTCCGTTAAGAGCTACACGATCCATTCCGTCAAGGTCCCAAGTCTCAAATGGACGCCGACTGAGAGTCACCTGACCACCTGTTTGCAAAAGCCGCTCCTTTACACGCTTAAGATTTTTCCTCCCTAATGGTTCCCTTCCTCCTCCTGTTCCTTGTTTCCTTTAGTCAAATTGTAGGAGCCCCTACCTAATGACTTAGCGGTCCCGCAGCCTCTTCCCCTCCTATCCCCTTTTCCGCAATGCTCCCGCATTGCCCTTCCTTTTCCCCCAGGTGATACTTCTCTCGTTCCCAACATACGCCGTTTTCACACAGGTTTGACTGACCGGACTTGAAGATCACCTCGTCGTCCCTCGCGCTTCCACCGTGTGCCATCTTCCGACCATCACCTTGGTGCTACTCTCCCCCCCTCCTTTTTTCCCGAGGTTAGGGCTTTTTTTGCCACCGGTTTTTTCCAAATGACTGGAGCGGTGGCTGTCTCCGCCTCTTCAATCTCGGCAGCCACCTCGTTAGCTAGTGCCCTTCTTAGAGTCCTTTTTTCTTGCCTTCATGTTGCTTGGATGAGACTCCGCTCTCTCACCACCACCCCTGGTTTTTTCTCGCTGCCGGTTTGCCCCTGCCGGCTTTCCTTTCCCAATTCCCTGGTGAGGATCGCACTTCTAAAACGTCTGACTTTTCCCTTTTCCCTCCTCCCTTCAACTTTGAGCAGACCCCTCTTACTTCGTTTTTTTTCGACCCTTCTTTTTTTTAAATGATGCGACCCTTTCCATCCTCTCTTTTCTGCCCAGATTACATCATTCCGGATTTAGGTAGAAACCCACCTTCCTTTACGGAGTCAAGAGGACAGTTTGCCCTTATTGAGGCCCATATTAGAACACTCCCGATCCTCCCATTGATAGACTCATGGAAGCGTACCTCGCTCCGCTCAACCTTTTTCACCCCCAGCTTATTTTAGACTCTTTTTCCCTCTTACCCACTTTCCACAGTTTCCAGCTCATTCCGGCCCGGTTACAGGTCGCAACGATGCGCCTTCCCCCTCTCTATCCCGCAACGCTACCGGCAGTTCAACTTCTCCAATCCGTGGACTTCCTCAAGAATCTCACAGGTCTGTGGGGGCATCACTGGACCCTGACCTTACCCCCTGTTCTCCGAACAACTGGGCAAAAGAGCTTTTTGACTCTCTTTACGGGCCTTTCGCTTCTTTTCGACTGGTTTTTTTTGAGCAATGATGAACGGGTTAGACCATCCTGGCTTTTGGACCAGTATTGTTGTTGATAGACCCTTTTTCATTCTTTCCCCCCGCTAACTTCTTTCTTTCATGGCTCGTGGCGTATTTCTAAACCGGGAGTCTTTCTCCTTTTTCGGACGCTCTATTCGAGGACATGTTCCGGATTCTTTTGACTCAAGTGGGTCAGGTTCTTCGCCTTTCCAGTGAGAGCGATGGGAGTTCCTATCTCGTTTCTTACCCTTTTTCCCGGCCCCCCCGGTGATACGCGCACTGCTTTTTTGAGCCTTTTTTTGGAAAATCTCGTGAGGGCCCCCCTCAAGCCTTCACTGTAAGCTTGGATCCTGATGGGTTTTTCGCTTTTTCCCGCTGCTTTGCCTCTCCCCTTTCCCCAATTTCCCCTTCCTCCCTCGAGAGCCCCCCTGTTTGAGGAGCCCGCGAAGTCCCCATGGAACACTTATCGTAGCAGCCCTTCCCCCCCTCAGCCATCCCCGCAAACCCCACTTGCTTTTCGACGGTATGCCTGCTCACTTTTCTCCTCGCTGGTGACATGTGACCCCATTGTGTCCTGACGGCAAATGCGACCTTCTGAACCCTTTTTCCATGTGTCGAGCCCAGGGCTCTGCTCCTTTATTCCTTCTCCGTTTAGTTTTTTTTACATTCGTCAAGCATGGGTTCCACTTTCTAGTTCTATGGGGTTGGCCTTAGTGTCCCGTTCCTTAAGCTCATTCCTTCCTCCTGGTCAGGGGACTTCCGTGACGCGTGAAGATAGTCAAATCATGAGTTTTTTGGTGGCGAAGGTGGGGTTTGAAGAGTCTTTGTTGCTGTCTGTGGTCCTTTCTTTTGCGGAGATTTACGTGCTCTGGGCTTTTTTCCACATCAAACGAGACATTTTTAGTGCCCTTTTTCTGCAGAACCGGTATCAAGCCTCTTCCCTCGGTACTGGACGCTCGGTGTGCGAGCATGCTTACCTTCACCTCATTGCGGGCGTGTCAGCTCCCACGTGCAGGGAGCTTTTGACCCTTTTTCCCCCCACCATGCCATTTGAAGCGCGGCAGGAATTGTGCGTGTTTTGTCATTCCTTCTTCTAGTTGGTCTGTCCCGTTGCGAAATGGGATACCATGTTTGTTATTCTTTTTTTCCATACTCGTTTAATTTGCGAAGTCCTTTTTCCGCCTCTTTTCCTCAGCCTCCACGTGAGCGAATCTGCGTCCTTACCGTGCTCTTTGTACCCCTCGTTTTTTGAGGTACTAACTTTTATTACTTTTTGTCCATACGGAACCCCCCTAACCAGGATTTCCTACGACCGCCCATGTCCGAATCATATCGTCGTTTTGGAATGACATTCCGATCCTCTTTTCCCTTTGTTGTAGTCCGAGATCGTGTTCGTTATTCTCTGTCCCAGCCTCCCGAGCGTTTCTCTCACCATTTGTGGCGTTTCCCTTTTTTCCCCCTTTCGTTGTCAATACCCGTTGATTCATACCACCAACGAGCGTCCGTCGAATTCCACGCACAGTCCCATTTTCATCTCCGCGGAACTTTTTTCTTTTCCCCTTTTGATTTCCTTCAGCACCAAATTCACTCCTCTCCCCTTACCCCAACCATCTTCGCACTTTGAAAAGCAACGCAGTTCCAGCGAGGTCCTGAACCCCCCTCCAGCAGCAGTCAGCACTTCTCCTCCTTTAATCTCTCATAGCTGCACTTGCGCTTCCACCCTTTCTTTGCAATGTTTTTTTTTTCTTTCAGCACCACTCCTGTCAGAGGTCTCCCCTCTTGACTCTCACTGACGTTCGTCCGCTCCCTCTTTTCCTGTTTTTCGCCTGTTTTCCGATTCTTCCCCCTAGTCGTCCCTCTTCCACTCCCCTTCCCTTCTTTCATTTTTGCAGCCCCCCCCAAAAATGATTTTTCTCGTTCCCCTGGGACTACAAAACTCGCACCCCCTACGCTTCCTTTATTTCCACTTTCACACGCGTCACTCTCGTCCCCACTTGCTGTTGCGGTCTTTCCCCTTTTTACATCAGGCGTGCTACACTCCCTTCAGCCCCACCACCAGTTCAGCCTTGCTCACCCCAGTAGGCATGCTTGACGACTCCTCTTCCCGGGTCCCTCTCTGGATCCCCTTACACGATACCTTTTCTCCATTACAGTGGTGATTTGTACGCCTTGGCGTTACTTTTTAAATCATTCGGCCCATCGCACTCTCGTGACTTTTTCGGCCCCCATTTCTAAAGCCAATTTCCCCTGCGTTGACGCCTCTGGCCTTTCGACTACTTTTGTAAGAGTTATTTTTTACCGGATTTATCCAGAATAACCCTTATCAATCTGGTTCTTGTTGTTCGGGTCACAACGTACGCCCCCTTGCGTTTCCCTTTTCTCCAGTCTTCCCCCCCTGCTTCCAGAGCAGGCCCTCCGACAGGTCACAATCCCTTCCCTTCCACGCTCACTTCCGCGCCCGAATTTCATGTGCGCTATCTAGAAGTTTTCCGTCCCCTTTCCCATTCAAGACCATGGCCGCCCACACTCCCCCTTCTCTCCTTTGACCTTTTCTTGCCCAGGGCCCCCGGCCTAAGTGCTCCAGGTCAGAGTCGCTCCTGCTTTCGGTGGTTTTCTCAGGACTCTCCCGTGTTCAGACTTGGAATTCAAGCTCTCCCTTATTCTTCTTTTTCCACCCCCTCTTTCCCCTTGTATCTTCTTCTTTCAGCTTGCACTCTCTTCCCTGGCACCCCCCTGTCCTCCTCCCTCCCTTTTCTAGTCAAGATGATGCTTTTTTTCAATCTCCGGAGACGGTTCAGCCCCTTCCTCATAAAGCGCCTAGACTCCCTTTTGCACCCCTCCTACGTTCACCGTTCCCTGGACGCCCATTGGTTCTCGCCCCAAAGCACTTTTGCGCGTTTGCGGATGCATGAATTTTTCCGTAATCCCTTTGCCCCCCCTGTGTGGGTCGCTCACGCAGATAATCCCCCCCGCCTCCTTTTATTGGGACCTGCCGGCCTTCTAGTAGATAGGTCCCTTTTCTGCGGATCGTCTCTTCGCGCTATCAAGAAAAATACTCCCGTTTTGTTTTTTGTCTCGTGTCTAGATCTTAGAGTTCATTCACTCCCCGAGTTCCTTATTCCTTTCTCCCCTAGGGACAATTCCTAAACGTCTTGCTTCTGAATGATTAACCACTATTGTGGCTGCATGATCGTTCTCTTCTCTTTTTACCCTCCTCTGTGTGAGAGATAGAATCCTGCTTCTTGAGAAACCCCCACCACAACTAACACGCTTGTGCTGCTCGCGAACTTTTTCTTTTCCTCTTCTCTCGAACACTCAGTTTCTTCCACTGTTACCCTCGAAGAGTACGCTAGAATTTACCTCTTTCGAACCCCGTGGCCATAGCTTGAGCTTCCTAAGTCCTCTTTCCCAGGAAGCACTAGCTTTCTCCGACTTGACTGTCCTGAACACGATTGACTTTCTGTTCCCTCATCCTTGTCTGTCCCCAACGCTCCAGGCAGTGACGTTTTTCTTACCCACGACCGTCCGAAGTTCCCGTTTTCCACTATCACACTGTTTTTTTGCCATGGACTTTTCGAACAAGCTGGTGCACGGTGTCTTTGGATCTTCTTCCTGGCTCTCCCTTTGATAGCCAAGGCCTTTCTATTTCTCTTCTTGAGCCCACACTTTTTTATTTCTCGGTTTGTGTCCCGTGAGTCAAGATTGAATGTGGGAGACATTGCACCCTTTCCTGAACTCTGCCTCCCTCATGTTGTTTTCCCAAGTTTTTGATTCTCTCCCCCTTTCCTGCTGACGGGATTTACGTGATGTCCCCCATTTTCTGCCCCCTTGTTATCCAGGTTTCATTCTTCCGCTCTTACCTTTCCCCTGGTCCTCCCTTGCGGCGGTTGGCTGTTTCCAGTTTCTCTTTTTCCTTGTTTCCCCGCGCTGCTGTTTCATTGGACCCCTCCCTTCCCCCCACGGGCACTACCTCGTACTCCGCGGACTCTGCGGTTCCTGCCCCCCTTTTTTGATTTGCGTCCGGACCAAACATGATTTTTTTTTTTGCCTTGGCTTTTTCCATGTTCTCAGCTTGATGCTCCAAGTTGTTTTCCGGCCTTTCCCCTTCTCTGTTTGGCGTACTGATTGAAAGATTCACAGACGCTGTTTTCGACCTTTGGTTTCGCTTCCGCCCCGACTTTCAACCCCAAGTTTGAGAAACTACCGCCACGTGCTCTAGCCATTACTTTTGCTTTTCGACTCCACCCCCGCTATCACGGCGACCCGTTTTCTCCACAGTGTCCATGCCGCCACCGTCTCCCCCAAGTCCTGCGTCTTTTGCAGCCGCGATTGATGCTGCCCTTAGAACCCCTTCAGTCAAAGGTACTTGCTTTCCGTTGTTATCGTGCCGCATTGGCTGGGGCTGTAGTCCTTCTCCTTGATCCGTACCTACCGAAACCATCGACGATTGACTGTTAACTTTGTTTTCCACCACAAGAACGGTCAACGTTTTGGAGTTATTGTTTTTTGTTGCGAAGTTATTCTCCTTTGTACTTTGAACATGGCGACCAGCCTTGTTTCCTCTCTTTTATGATTTTGCTTCCCACCGCTCGACGGAATTTTATAGTTTGCAGATCCTTCTTTTCCTCGTTTCTTGTAACCCCAAAAGCCTATCGTCTCACCCGTCATGTTCTTCTAAGCTGCCTTCTCCGTGTCACGCTGTCCCGCTTTTTCTATTGTCGGCCCGGTGCTCCTTGCTTCCCCCACCCTTAGAATGGTCTTTGGATGTTTTTGCCGGGTCCTTGTTGGTTGTTCCTTTTTGACTAACCCCCACAGACTCCGCGCTTTTGATGGCGTTTGGTTTGCAATCCGTTGCGCTCGGTTTCTCACCATGATACTTCTCTTTACGTTCTTGCCCCCCCTCTGTGAATTGCCGAGCCTCGATTTCTCCACCAGCCTCTTAGAGAATAGTTTTGACCTTATGTTTTGTTTGTGAGGGCCCCCTCATGAGACCCCACTGCACCTTCGAGTGGACCGCAGCACCCCGCCAACCTTTGCATGAAGCCTTTCTTCGCTTTCCCCCGACGCTCGTCATACTTCTTTAATCTTCCTCTGGTTTTGATAGCTGCTTCTTTACCCCAAATCCGGCTCTAAACTTCTGAATCTACAGTTATCTGTTTCCTTCTTACTGCCTGACCAGGTTAGAATCCCACCCCCATTCTCCCTTCTTCTCCCCCCCAGACTCTGCCTCTTTCTCTTTTTTTATTCCACGCGGCCTGCCTCGGTTCAAATCAACCCTTGTCCGACCTTAAACAACCCAGAGTCACCTCCAAGTCTTTGCTGCAGCCGGGCGCGCGGCCAATTGCCCCCCTCTCCGCCCGTAGGCAGGCAGATTGACTCTGTTATTTTTTCCCTTCACTCTGCGCCCTGAAATTTTTCCCTCATGCCCCTTAAGCTTCCCTCCCCTGTCATGGAAAGCAAGGTCCTTCCCACCGTCTTTTAGATCCCCTCGTTCAGCGATCTTCCTAGCGAAAGACCTTCCCGCCCTCGCCTGTTCTGTGAAGGAACTGGCTGAGCACGAAGTCTTTTCGATTCTTCCATTCCCTCCAGTACTCGCAGACAATCCGCTTTCAATCCCTTCTTGGGTCACTCTCACCCTGACCAATCTTTTAAAACCCTGCCCCCTACTAACAACTTCCCCATTCTTCAAACTGTGTCCACCCAGATCGTCCCTTCTTGTTTCGTCTTGGTCTTCCCCGTCGTCTCCCTGCCTCTTCCCACCCCGGGCCCCATCAGTCATGCATGTATATCCCCCCCTCCCTTATTTCCGATTCAAGCTCCTTCGAGTCACTTATCCCTCCTGGTTACACCGGACCCCTGAAGGGTGCTTCGCTTTTTTTTTTCTGGCTGAAACAATGTGTCGTCCCCCCTCTCTACGTGTTGTATTCCTGAGTCTCTTGTATTAGTGTTTTGACAACCCCAATTTCGGTTGCGAGAGCCCTGACGGAATCTCCTTCTTTCTCTCACTTTTCCCTGACCCACCTTTTCTGGTCCAAAATCGAGTCCAACAGTTCCTCAGCTATCTATCACCACCAACCCCCCCCATTAAAGGCACTCCCGTCTCAACACTCCAGAGTCAGTTACCAATCCTGTGCGACCTTTCAAACTCCCTCCGGCTGAATTGCCCCCGGCTTTCCCGCGTCTCCCCCGGAACAGCGGCACTCCTACCAGTCCCCCTCTTTTCCCTATGAGAAGCTGCCCTCACTTAACCTTCATTTAATTCTATTTCCCTCTACGAGCGAACAACTGACCTCCACTTTCAACACCGCAATTGCTAGTAAGAGAGAGTATCTTTAAAATTTTTCACTCGTACTCTCTGTTTAAGATTTGCCTTCTCCCCCCGTTCTCATCGGGTGAAAGAGTCAAACTTTTTTGTCACTCTTTCTCGTGTCGGATGAACCCCTAGACCAAGTGTCTCCCTTAACGCAGTTTTTACTATCCCAGTTTTTTGCTAAGCGTTCCAGTTACCCAACTTACTATAATTCTCGACCGTGAGGCATCTCTATCATTCAACTTTGCCCCCCCTGTGTTTTAGCTTCCTCCCCCTTTGGACTGCCACACCGGTGATATCCCTCCTTCCACCTCTTTTTGGAGTCTGATTAACACCGCTTACTCAATTCTTTCCTGTTGTGGGTCTCACCCCTAAGTTCTAATCCCGAAGACTAGTTAGCATTGACCCCTCCTCGCGTAATCCCCCGTTCTGGCGGATTGACTGTTCGCTCCTTGACGTTCTAATTCCCCGGTGTCCGCTCATGGTTCGTGCCGGATTTTCTCGTTTCCAGTGTTGAGATCAATTTCTTAACTCCTTCTTTTCCTTTTCCCTGACCTGAGGGGACCGCCCTGCCCCCCTCGTATGCAGATTTCGGCACCCCCCTCCCCACCACTTCTTTGTTTTTCGCAAGAATCGAGTACTTTTTCTCTTACCCTGTCATCTGTATTGTGTTGAGATCGATCGTTCTCCCCTTTTGATGCTTCTTGACCCCAGCATTCCCCTGAGGGTCCTCTCTCCCTCTGGATGTTGGCCTGCTGCTCGGTTCCTCGCCCCTGCCGGTTGTCAATTGCCCTTTTTCACGCGTTCAGCGGTCCCTCAACCTACCCGCGCGTAACATTAGTTGAACTTATTTTCTTGCTGCTTTCTATTTGTCATATACAGCCCCCAGGGGCCGCGCTGTTTCTCGATCCCGTTTTTTTCCCCCGAGTCCACGATTTTTTTTCATTTATTCCCCCTATCTTTGAATCTGACCCCAACTTCCCGTTGATTTCCTAGCACTCCTTCTTTCATTCCGCCACCCCCTCTCCCCCGGAGTTTCCAGATCATCCCCAGTGTGTCCTTGCATGGACTTGCCCCGTTGTCTTCCAACAATGGTCCCTTGGGAAGCGAGTCTCTTTTCCGCGACGGTTGTGATTTTTTCCCGTTCTTTTTGAGTGTTTTGTATTGACCCTGGTCTCGCGTTTTTTTTGCTCGGTTTTTTTTAGGACCCTGTTCGACCTTCCCAAGGCGAATCTTCCCGACTATTTTTTTGGAACCAAAGTCGGTGACGCTGCGGGCCCGGCTCCTCCTTCTTTTCTGTTTTCCTTCCGTGAAACAGTTGGTCCTCCTCCCTGAGTTGCCGTTATCCCTCCTCTGTGACGCTTCCCCTTTACTCTTTTCTTTGCTTGGAAGAAGTTTGTCCCTTTCTGCTGATTCGTCGTTTGACGTTGATGCAACCCTTTTGAAAGTTCCGCCGTTCCCCGCTGAGTCTCCATGTACCCCCCCCTTGAAATTGAATCGCTGGGTCCCGTCCTTTTTTGTCTTTTCTTTCTCTTGTTGACCTGACTCTTGTTATGCCTGAGCTTGACTTGTGTGTCCGTATTTTCCCGAACCCACTGTCTTTTTTTTTGAGAGACTTTTTTTGGTCAAAGTTATGGCACGAACCTTCCCCAAGGTTTAGGCCCTTGCCTTCTAACGGTTTTTTCTACCCCCCACACGCCTTCCCGACGGTCGGGAAACCGACATCTCCATCTCTTTTCTGTGTTTCATCACTGTTTCAACTTTCCTCACCTCCATAAGTTTCCTTTTTCCGCAAGTGGTCATATCTTATTACGCATTTAAGATACGTTCCCTCGGCTAGTCTCAATGATTTTGCTTTTCTTTTCCCTAATTCCTTTGTCCGGGGTGCTTTCTGCTGTGCGCTTTTTTTCGTTTATGGCCCTATTTCATGTTATGTTACGATTTCCTGTGAAGAAGTGTTACTCTTTTCGGGGTCCTTTTCTTTCTTCCTCCTTTTTGGCTTCGGACTTGTGGTTCTTATTTGATTCTGATTGCGGTTTGCCTCCTTCCTGTTTTTAAGAAGTCCCCCGATTTTTGCAAAGCGTTCCCCTCGCACGCTCTTATCTCGACCCGCAACCTTTCTGCCTTTTTTCCCTCTGTTCTTCCGCTTACGTCGCGGTTTTTCGCCTTTTCCCAGACCTTTATGGAACGTTCCTGGTTCTTTCTTGGCCTCTTTATTGAGCTGGGCCCCTCTTTATTTTTCTTGCTTCTGCTGCTTTGCTTTTTTTTTTGCTTTCATTCTCCCCTCTTGCCCGTTCTTGCTTTAAGTTTGGATATTAGTTATCTGGATTCGTCTCGTCCATGCACGAATCTATCCCCGCGCTGGAAATCCCCTCGGCTTTCTAGGCATAGCGTCACTGCCTTTTTTTGCCCCTGATGTCCTCTTCTCTTTTTTTTTGAGTGAACCTTAATACACGGTCTCGACGGCAACCTCTATTTTTTTTTTTTCGTTTCTTGGTTTTTTTCCCCCACGCCCCCCTTGGCCGCCTCCCCTCTTTTTTGGCGTTTGGTGTACCCCGCAGTTCCTTTTCCCCTCTCCCTTTTTTTTTTCCTTCTTCGGGTTTTCTTTTCACCCGCTTTCGTCTTTCTTCTTTCACTTGCGGGCGTTCACACTTTTCTTTCGGCCTGCCCTATCCAACACACCACACCCTCGTGTGTTCATGGTACTTTCCCCCCTCGTTGACGCCCCAGACTCTTTTTATTTTTTTTTTATCTATCGGATCCGGACTCTTCCCGCCCCAACTCACAACCCATTTCCCCCCCCTACCCATTCATCCCCGCCCCCTTCCGCACCCTACCGCCGCCTCTCTGGGACCCTTGAGAAAACCAAACCGACCTTTCTTTATCCTCACTCCCGCACGCTTCCTTACTCCTTTTTTCGCCCCCCCTTTTCCATGCACCCCTTTTTAGACCGGGACCCCTCCCCCAATGCTCTCCAGAGGTCAATGGACCGCAATTTCTGACCCACCGCGTTCCCTCTTCTCAAGGGTCCTTACTGGCAATGAACGGTTGGTCCCCTCTTCCCCTTTGTGGTCCTACTAACAAGGACGCCCGCGTTGTTTTTTTGCCAGCTTCTCACCAATGCCCCCGCCTAGCGTTCTTCCCCCATGTTTCATCCTGTTTTTCAAGGCCCTCTGCGGTTCTCAGATCCCCCTCCCAACTACCACCCCTATCCCACAGCTTGTCCTTCCAATTATTCCGTCCCCCGTTTTCCCCCTCTTACAGTCCTGCCTGGTTCCCTCGTTGTAAATACCCTTTTCTCTTACAGTCCCATCCCGATTTCTGCCACCGGCTACCTGTCTCCTTTCTGTCGAGAACCCCCCCCCCCTACCCATGTCCCGGGAGTCTGGTCCTCTACAATTGCAGTTCCTGGCCGGCTCTCCCCCATGGCCTTTTTCTAGTGTTCTTTAGCATTTGCCCTTTGTCCCCTTCCCAATTCTTCAAGCGGCCCGTTTCTTTCTCGATGTGCATTACCTCAACCAACACTTTTGCCGCCTTCCTGGCCTTGTGACACGGGCTTGTCCGATCTCTTCATGGCCATCCTGCTCGCTTATAGCACTTCCAGTTCACCCGTAGGTTCTATATACCTACGGGGTGTTTCCCTCGACAATTCAAGTACGACCCCACTTCCTTCCCCTTGATCCCCGTCGACCCCTCAATGCGCCTTCCCCCCTACCGTGTCCCCATTGTGTTAAAACCCCTAAATTACCCCCAAACGATCACTTTTTCTGAACCCCCCTTCATATTTCTCTCCTCCTGTTCCCGTTCCACGAGTGTCCATTGGCCCCGTTCCCCCCTTTCCCCCCAAACTTTTTTTCTTTTGAAACCGACAGACTCGAAGCCATAGCGGTCCGTCGGTGAGCTCAACGTTTCCATTTTTTTTCACCTCCCATGTTTCAGCCCCCAGGCCCTTCTACTAAGGTATGTAAGCCCCAGTTTTTTTCTTTTATACCTACCGTTTTCCTGTCTCCTTCTTTCCATCCGAAACCCCCGTGGTAATATGCTCCTTTCCCCCCCTTTCTCACCATTTTTTTAATTCCGGCTGAGCTGTGAAGATACCCTTTTTTCCCACCTCTCGAAGATTCCGTTGCACAAAGCTTTCTCCCGTACCTGTGGCAGCCACCCGACTTTCCTTCCCCCCACGACCGCGGTGTTGTTTTGCCACCGAAGGATGTTTCCTCCTTTTTTGTTTGTTGTGGTTTTTTCACGCCGATAATTTTCTTTCCTGACGCACAGGCGTCTTCTCTTTCCGTTTGTTGCGGGCGTCTTTTCCTCTCTTGCAAGGTTTTTACCTCCCTGTTTTCTCCCCCCCTCTCTTTTACCGGATCGTATGTCCCAGTATCCCCCCCCAATTTCTTTTGTTCCTTTTTTTGCGAAGAGGGGACCTACTCCTTTTCCTCGCATGAACGTTTTTTCCCCCAATTTTTCTTTTTCTTGAGTTTGCATGCGGTTTCTTCCTTTTCACCCCCCTTTTTTGTTGTCTAGATAAGCATAACCTCCTAGTGCGTCCTTTTTCAACCTTAAGTCGGTGGGATCGTTCTTTCCGTGTCTTCATTTACGCGTGTTTCCTCCGAACCCCTTGTCCTCTGCATCTACCATTGAATCGCATATGGAACGTTTTTTACCCTTTCTTGCCACCGTCATAGAGAACACTTTTCTTGCAAATTTCCGCGACGAGATCGCTCCCCCTCACGCCCTCTCCCTTGACGCCGTTGATTGAAGGTTTACTCTCCCCTTTTTTTTTTCCGCTATCGGGAACTTTTGTATCCTCCCCCCCCCAGGCGTTTCCCCTTGAGCACCTCTTTTAAGACTTCCCCATTCCCCTGCGCCCAAAGTCGTGGTTATCATCTTGTTTTTTTTTTCCTTGACCATTTCTCCACTTTTCATTAGCTTCCCTCACTTCTTTTGTGGCGACCCCTTTGATTCAATTTGATCCTTCTTGGCCACTGTGGAATATCTGGTTTCGTGTCTAGCCAGCTTACCTTTGACCTGTGCTACCCTATCTTGAATCTGTCCTGTTCACAGATCTGATGGGATCCAATTGTGAATGCGAACCATGAGCCCCTCCCCCCAGGGAATTGCTTTGTCAAGTCCCCATTCTGAAACGGTACTGTTTTTGTCCCACCTTAGGTTTTCTGCCTTCTACACGTTTGCCTCGAGCCCCCATTTTGTGTTTGAGACACGTTTTTCCTTCTCGTGCTATTTGGGTTACCATTTGGTCCTTTTTTCCGTGAAATGGACGTGCTTCCCTTTTCGTTCTTCCGCCTGGGGAGATACTCTCCCCATGCTCGGTTTGTATTCCCCCTGATAGTTCTATTCCTCCGGTACGTTGTTTCTTCTTTGTTTCTTTCTGGTTAAGTTTTGTCCGCAAGGCGTCTTTCCTGTCCGCCCTTCATTCCCCCAACGACCTTCACCACATCGACTTTCTCTTTTTACTGCTGAGGAAGGTTTGTTTTTTTCCCCTCGTGGCCCCCACTCTCACCGACTCTATTTTTTAGAGCCCCTCAAGGCTTTTTTCTGCAATGCACTGCTTTTCGACGGTCTTGATTCCTTTTTCACTCCCCTTGATTTCGAGCTTGACTCCTTTGTGTCCTTCTAAGCAAAGTACCATTCTTTCTTTTTGAAATGGGTCTTCTATTCTCTTGATTTTACTCTAGACCATTTAATCCGTATAGTCCCTTTTTGTTCTCCCGCCGATTTTACCTTTTTGATGCATTTCACTTACTTTCTATGGTTCCTTTGACATTCTTACCGGCTTCCCCCCCTCAAAGTTTTTTTTCTCTCGTGAAGGTGCCCCGTATTGGCGCTCCTCCCCCTCGGGTGTTTCGTAGGGGTTTCGTTTTAAATTCTTTTTCCTCTTTCTGCCTATGTGGTGTCTTTCCCCCCCCCTTTTACGGATTTCCTAGAAGGAATAGTTTTTTTCGGGAGAAGAAGCTGCCAGGCGCCCCTTTATTATCACTCCTTTTTTAGGCTCCCCCTTTCATTAGCACGCTCACCCTCTTGTGCCTTCTTGGGAAGCGTCATTTTGTGGTTTCTCGCACCTAAACTTCATTTTCGGGCTTGTGTTTTTCGTCGGTTCTTTTTTTCTGGGTTCCTTTTTATTCGAGCTGGTTCCAGATTCTCCCTCCTTTTCTGCTTGCAGCGTGGCTTTTGTTTTTTGTTCCACCTCCCTCGCTGTCGGCTTGCGGTCGTTTCTAGAAGGGTTTATACTTCTATTTTTTCATGTGGATTTTCCTATTTCATTTAATCTTCGCCCCTCAAAGAGCCTCCCTGTCCCTTTTCTTTCTTTTTTTCGCCACCGGGGCCTTTTTCTCTTGGGTTTGAGGCTCCCTTCCTCACTAGCCCATATGATCGGTCAATCCTCCTAGCAATATTTTGCAATGATATTCTTGGGCCCACCCTCACATACTCCCCCCTTATAATCAATACTTTTTTTGTTGCTTTCGATCTTTGGTCTTATTCCCCAAGCCGTCCCCTCTACCCCTTCCCCCCCAATTGCTTTGAGTCCCCCCACCGTTCATGCCTACCAGGTTAGCCTCACACCCGATTTCTCCCGGCACTCTTTACGTTCTCTTTTACTCCCTTTTTCCCTTTTGATTTTCTCCCCCTTTCGGAACGCACTGTGTCTCCGCACACCTCGGCCACTCCGTCCAAATACTTCGTATCACCGCCGGAAGCACCTCCTCGACGTTTGCCTGCACGCACATCACCCCAATCCCCCCTTTAAAGAGCCGTTCCCTCGCCGCCTTTGGTCCCATCCTGCTTTTCTCTTTTGCACACTCTGTGCCGACCCTTCAACTTCCTCCCGCCCATTTTCCCCCCTAGTTCAGACAATTCACCCACCCCCTTTTTATTTTTCGTTTCCTCTCTTTAGAGCATCTTTTCCGTGCTCTTTTGATAATTGTACCCCGGGTTTACCTTTATCTCCTCTGCCCCCTTATCACGACCCCCCTTTTTCAACTGTTTTTCGATCAACCTCCTTCTCTGTCACCCCCCTAACCGAACCAGTTCCTCCCCAAAACCCGTATTTCTCCGACCCCATACTCCCCCTCTTTTTTTGCCTTTCCCTCCAACTTACGCTCGTTCTTCCTTTTTCCTTGCGGGTCCAAAAGTCGTCCATCGGCGTGCTCCTTATTTCCCTTTAAATTTCCTTGTATTTTCGAGAACCTCCCTCATTTGTTGCTACCTAATGTCCCTTTTTGCGTCCTTCTCCCCCTGCTCAACTGCCCAAGGATTTCGTTTTTTGAAGCCTGGGTGCTTCTGCCTTTGACGTGGCATCATTTCCCACCCCTTTTCCGATCGTTCAATCGAACTGATCTTTTTTTCCTCCATTCCTACCTTCCCTTCCCCCCCCTTCTATCTCTTTTTTTGACGGTGGCTGATACGTTTTTTTCTTTTTTTCACCGTCTTCGCCCTAAGTGTCTCCCCCTTCTTCTGAATTTCCCTCAGTAGCCCCCCCAACTTCTTCCTTCGATGCTCGCTTCAGTACAAGCTTTCGGTCCCTCCCCCTTTGACTTGTTTCTGCTGACCCCTAATGTTGCTTTTCTTTTTCTTTTTCGCGCTATCTCCCTCAGTCCTCCCGATCTCCGATAGGAGCCTCCATGCCACAAAAACCTCGCTCGTGCTTTAACCCTTTCCTTCTGACCTTCTCCGCAAATTCCCTTGAGGACTAGGCTTTTCTCCCCTCTCCCTTTAACTTCCGTCCTCTCTGTTAGCTTTCCCTTTTTCCCAGGCCCTACCCCCTCTCGGTTTTACGCGAAGTGTCACCCTTGTTTCCTCTATCCTTTGCATTTAGATATGTCTTCCTCACCCCCCCCCATAGTTCCCTCCCGCATCTCCGTTCTACTCCCCTTGCCTCCCAACTTTGCACCAGATGCCTCGAAGCTCCTTTCCCACTCTACCTCCTCCACCCGGTCTCCCAGATTTGCGTCGGTCGCCCCCCCTTTGCTTTTCAGTCACCTGCTTTGCGCTTGTTGGTCGATCAGACGCCCCGGTTTTCTTTTTTTCCTTCGGACACTTCTCCAAGCGTTTGAGATCGCGGATTTTTTTTGGCATGCGCGATTTTTCTTGCACGACTATGACAATTCTTTTTCCCCCTCCACTCGCTTTCGAGCTCTTTTCCTCTTCAAGGAGGCCGAACTGTGACGTCTGTCCCTTGCTAAGTTTCGAGATCCGTCGGCTTTCTTCTCCCATTCAACTGATCCGGAATTTTCGTACTTTTATATCTTATACCTTTTTCTTCTCTGAACTCAGAGAGGAGTCAGACCACTCCGTTTGGTTTCTCTGCTTTCTCGCTTCTTCATGTTCACAGTACCCTCCCTTTCTCCTTCTCCTGCATCGCCCTTTTTTCTCCGAGCTTCTCACCAACCTCTCTCTCCAAGTTACTTGCAGAGCGCGAGAGGCGCCGTCAAGAACCACCATTCCTTGCTCGACGCCGGTAGTCGATGCCCTTTTCTTTGGCCTATTTTTTTCTGCCGTCCTTTCTTCTTATCTCACATCCCCGCGTTTTTCTTTGTTGAGCCACTCATGCGGGGCATCCGACCACCCCACATTTTGTTTTTTTTATTCCTGTTTTTCTCAGGCCCTGTTCCATTTTGTACGTCAAACCTGCTTTTATCCGATTGGCTGTTTTACCTTTGCCCTGTTCATCGTCACGGGCCTGTTCGCCGGTCTCCTTTTTTTTTACTCGTTTTTCCTGTTTCCTTTTACTCTTTGGCATCTTCAGCTGAGACAGCGTGATTCCCATTGGTTTACGTTTCGGTCCCTTTTCTTTTTTTTTCCTTTCGTGTCTTTTCCCATTCTGAAACAGGGAGATGTTTATCTTCCTTTTTTCTAGGCCTCTGACCGCATGGTTTCCCCCCATTCTGTTCATTTTTTTTATGTGGTCCCTTTCCTCTCGCGCTTTGGTTTATTTTTACTTTTCCTTTTTTCGTATTCAATCTCGTAGTGCCCGCGTAAACCGCTGTGTTTTTCTATAGCTTTAACTTTTGTGCGCGCCCCCTTGGGGATTCCTCCTTTCCCTTTTTCGTTTGTCCCTCTTTACATTCTGGTACTTCTTAAGGTGTGTCGCTCCTTTGCATCACTTAATTTTGGCTTCCTTTTTTCCCCGATTTCTTTTTCCCCCACACCCGCATGGACTGCCATCTTTTCCTCTTTTTTTGTTTCTTAAATTCGATTTGCCCTTCAATTTGGCACACTGCACTAGTCGCTGCCGCGCATAGAACCTTTACCCCCTCCCAGTCCGCTTTTTCGCCGTGATGACCACGCTCAGCGCCGGTTGCCCACTTTGTGCTCAACATTTTGAACGCACTTTTACATCCTGGTCCATTTTTGATTTTCGCCTCCAGGCATCTTTGATTTTCCACCTTTCCACTCTCCAGTGTCATTGCGTAAAGCAATGCGGGCTTTATCGCCATCTTTTGGACTGTTTCCCTTTTTTGCCGCTGATGAAGTCCTTTTCCCCTCCCAGGAAAGTTCCCCTTTTTTTACGGTGCTAAGTGGACACCCCTTCCAGATTTTTAGGTTTTTTTAAGTTTGTTCTCAAGGGTCATTTGGTCCCTTGGCTTCCAATTCTTTTTGGGCTGTACACCCTTTTGAATGCTTGCGTTCTTCTTCTCATAGGGCCTTTCATTTTAAGTAAAAGTTCGGAATTTATCCCCATTCTGAAAGTTCCTCTGAATCCCCTAGCTTAAGAGTTTTACTTTACAGCCTGTGTTTTCCCCTTGTCGGAGGCTTTCTTGTGTTCTTTTTTCCCCCAAGTGAGGGATCGTCTGTATTGATTTTTCGGTCCCCCTTTTAGGCGTTTTTTTCCCCCCAAGTTGCTGTTTCTTCCTTTCGGTTTGTTTTTCCTTCCCCCCCCCCCTTTCCGCTGCTGCTGGTCCTCCTATGGCTTATGTGTTACGGCTGGATTAGAGGTCCTAGCCTTTCTTACGTCTCCCAGCTCCCCCTCTGCGAGACCTTGGTTTTTTTTCCACTTCCGGTTTGTCCTTCTCCTGTGAGTGAGGCCCTTCCCCTTTCGTCCCCGGCAGGTCAGACGGTACACACTGTCCTAGTTTACTAACTTTGAAGAAGAATATCGCTTCGTTTGGGCATGCCGCGTCTCCTTTTTTTCTCATACCTTGTTTTTTTTTTTTCGCTATTTTGTGTTCTTATTAACCCCACGCGCATCTTTACCAAATTTTGGGAAGTCTTTCGCGATCAGTTTCCTCAACCCCACCCTATGCATCTTCCCCCCCCCTTAGCCTACCCTTTTTCCTCTCCGTGTGTCTTTGTCGTTTCTCCAACCTCTTCCGGGCTCATGAATCAATACGCAACACACAGGTCTTATACCCCCCCAACCTTTCCCACGGAAGCATGCTAGCTAGGTCCCAAGTTTCCCCAAACAAAGCCACGACAGCTTTTTCTACTGTCATTCTTGGGCACAATTTCTCCTTTCCCTTCATCTCCTCCACCCCTTCCCGGTTTCCATGGAATGTGGCTTTTTCCCAACTGCGTCCAGCAGGTCTTCAACTTTTTCTAGAACCCTCAATGACCCCTTTCGCTTCCGCTTCTTAAACCGTCCACCCTCTTTCTCCGTCATTTTTCAACATGTTCGATTATGCATTCGCCTCCCCAGGTTACTCCACAAATAGGTTCTACCCTCTTACCACTTGAGGTTTACACCCCTCGCGCAATACCCCTACCCCTGCCCCCCTTCACCCCCCTTAAAGCCCGCCCCCTTTGATGCGTGTCCCTTTCGTCCTTTCTCACTCCCTTCAGCCCCTTTGTCAAAACTTTTTTTCCGAATCCCCATACCGCATTTCCTACTAATTTTTTCCTCTTATTATAGACTTATGTACCCCTATTATGTCTTCCTACCCATTCCTTCATTTTTTTTTATCTTCCTTTTTCCATGTTTTGCGCCAGCTCGGAAATCGAGAGGCTCCTTTTCGCGCTTCCTACTTTCCTCGTTCAGGTTTTGGATGAGGTTGGCTGACGTTTTTTCTCTCTTTCCTGATTGTTTCGCTTATTTTCTCTCCCCTTTTCAGTTTCAGTCCCTTGCTTTCTGAATTTTCACTCCCCCTCCAACACATTTCCCTTCCGTGCCCCCCTCCCTCTCCTGAACCTATGTGGCAAACACACTTCCGGCCTGTTTTTTAATTCAACTCTCTTTTTTTACTTTTGAGCCGGGTATCCATTTTGGGCCTCTCTCCCCCCCTCCATTTCTCGGATTGTACAAGTCTTTGTAAGGTTCACGGTACTATTTACTGTTTCCTTTAGTTTAGATACCCCAAGTTTAAACTTGCTCCGCCTCCCCTCTCTGAGTCCCGCGGGCAGTTTCTATTCCGCTGACTGTAAATCCTTGCCCTTTGCCTTTTTCTGGGGACCAAAGTCTTCCGCCCTCAATTATTCGACGCCCCTTGTTCGCCCCTAGGCCTTTCCCACCCTTTCATTCCAATCTCTTACCCCTCCTTGTCCGCCCTTTACTCAGTCTGACCCCCCCCTTATCCGACACGCCATCTAATGTGGTCCAATTCTTCCTCCTGAACCCTCTAACCTCGCGCCAAGCATGCCCTGCACACGTTTGAAACAAGTCTTCCGTATTTTTCCATGTGCGCCCCCCACCGGTCTCTACTACCCATCCTCTTTGCGTTGCTTTTCTCTGTTTCCCACGTCCCCCTGTGATAGGTTCGACTCATGAGGGTTCCTATCCTCAGAGGTACATGGCCTCCCTGCCTGTTTAGTTTTTTTACCCTCCGAGTCACCTTAGACTCTTTTTCTCCTTGATTTTTTCTATATTTTTTTTCAGCCCCATCTCTCCTTTTCTTGAGCCCGAACTTTTTTTTCACGTGTTGATGAGGTTCGGCCGGCTCGTTTCCAGCGTACTTTTTCTCCCTTCTTTTTTCCCACCTTTGGTAATTTCCGTCTCCTTTGAAGCTCCTGTTTTGCCATCCCTGAACCCACCCACCCCCCCCAAGATTTTCTCATCTCTCCTGATGATAGATCTCTATTTTCCCCTCCGTTGTCTTGAGTCTCTCTCCCTCATAACTCGAGTCTTTGGTATTAAAGCCACGGGGTTCCTCTTATCTAGACGTAGATAGAGAGGCCTTCCTTCAACATTTAAATCCAATTTACATCCTGGACCTTCTGTCGTTAACCCTCCTTCTCGAATTACAGTTTCCTTCATTTTCGTGCAGTTTAGTTCCTTCTTTCCACAGGACTCCTCCTCTCGCCCGACTCCCCCCCTTTGCGCAGTTTACGTTTTGATTAGATCCATCGGCGTGCATAGAAAAACAACGCTTAACCTCAGGACACTCCTTTGAGGGTTCCCCTTTTCACTATCAACCCGCCCCCCGGGCTGGTGATCGATACTCCCGGTTTCCTCTGACTTTACCTCTTAACAATTTTCTAAAAAGGTTTGACTTATGCTTAGCGACCCCCTTTTTTCTTCTTCCCTTTAGACTTCTCTTCCGACCCCCTGGGTGTCCTGTTTGACCTTTGCCCTAGAACCTTAACTCCTCGGCCTGGACGACATCAGGTTTTCCCCTTTTGTGCTCCCCCGGGTTCTTTCCCGGAACCCCTTCGTGCGGACTTTCAGTCCCCACTTCATTCCCAGGTCTTTAGGGCATTTTTTATTTCTTCGGAGCCTCATCGCCGTTTTTAGCACTGTTTTTGATTTTTGTTTTTTCCAGAAGTGGTACTTTCGCTTTGGTTCATTTGTGGATTTCTTTCCTGACGTGTGGGCCCTCGTTTCGCCTTCCGCGTTCCGGTCCTCTAGCTCCCCGTCAGCTCTTTATATTTTGAAACGTCATCTGTTTTGATTTAGATCCGGACCATTTTCTTTTGGTTTTGGCATTTCCCTCCCTTTCTATTCTCTGTCCCGTTTTTTCCTTTTGTCCGACTCCCGTTATGAAAAATTCACCTCCATGTAGTCTTTTTTTTTGACTCAAATCCGGGTTGCCCACTCGGTGCCCTCGCGCGTAGCTCCTCCGCACGCTTTAGCCCTTTTGGCTTTCTGGACCCGTGCAGCATTCCTCTGGTTGTATGTCTCTCCCTTTTTCTCTGTCTTTCCAAGTTTGGCACTGGGCTAATGGTCAGCTCCAGTCTTTGAGTTCCACGTTCATACTAATTCGTCCGCATATGTGTGTTCTGGCCGACAGGCGCCTGTCGTTCCCGCGTGTTGGACGACTTTTGCCAACCAGATTTCCTTCGTTCTCGTGACTGTTGAAGAGTTTGAACCCCAATAAAGGCACCCTTTCTTTTTGAGTGTGGCTCACTTTTTCCGGGTGTTGCTTTTAATACTGGTTTTTCCCCCCCCCCCAGTGTTTATGATTTCTTTTTTCCCCCTGATCTCATCCGAGGGTTTTCTTGGCAAGCCTTGCCAAACCCCTACCGTTTTCCCACTTTTCCATCCCGCGGCGCGGGCTACCGGTCAAATCTCTTTCTTCGCTCTCCGATGGACGGCCTTTTGTGTGAATGACTTCTCATGTTTTTGATGATTGGCGTGTAGGAAGTTTCTTCTGATTTTTCTAGCTGGGCCCGGGTCCCTCGGAAGCTTATTTCCCCCCTTTGTTGGTTTTTCAATTGAAAGTTCCTCGTCTATTGTTTGTGGTTGTAAAGGAGGGTCCAACTTCCCCTCACTTGATTTTTTCTGAGGTTCCCCTTCCCTGTATACAGAGGTCATCCATCATAGACAGTTTAGAGTTTCTTTGATCTGTCCTTCTGGACGCATTTTTTCCAGGTAGTTTGGGGGTGCCTGTACCTTGTGTCCCCTCATGCCGTAATACTCACCTCCGGGAGAGAACCTCCCCCTCCCTCCCTTTCGCTCGAGTTGGGTTCTTCCCCGACCCCCCCCTTAGATCGCTGATTTTAGGCGGTAGAGAGATTCAGCCCCACAGTCTCACTGGTCCACCCCCGTGTCCCAGCACTAAAAACACTTTCAGCTTCCCCCCCTCTTGCACAAACTGCTCACACCCCTTCCCCGTATATAATCGGCCCCCCCCCGTTGCGTCACTTAAGGACCTGCCCCCCCTTCCAGCACACTCCCACGCCCCAACAATTTAGTTTTCTTTTCTTTCCACTTCCCTTTTCCTTAATTAGAGCTAGCGGGAGTTTCCCCTTCTATTTTCCCGTGGCCCACATTTACCTCGTACATGTCAGAAAGTCCGGGGCATCCCTTTTTCCCCGGAACCGTTGGGACTCACCTTCTCGATTTGGCACTTGGTCCCCCCCCCCCCCCCCGCAACATTAGAAGCAGCCCTCACTTCCCGAACGTTCTTCTTTTTCAGCGCGCCTTCCCTCTGTATACGTTTGCTCCAATCTTGCCGTCGAGCCAGGCGTAGGTCGGATCTTTTTCCTCCCGCCCGCTCCGACCACACACACACCGCGTTGCTTGCAACACATTTTTTTTCGGGGCCGTAAAGGACTTATGGGATTCTTAAATTTTCTTTCGCCTTTATCTTGAGAATGGCAACCTTCCCTCCCTTCTCTCGTTGTTGCTTCCCCACTTCCCTTCTTTCTGCATTGGTCGTCCCCTCCGAGATGGATTGTTTTGCAGCAGCAAACCACAATTTTTTTCTTTATTAGTCACGTGGACCCCTAGTAACCACCTCCGCACACCCCCTCTTCTTTATTTTTCCCTATTCACGATGTACATGGCTTTGTCTTCTCTTCTGTACATTCGGCGGCACGCCCAACTCCGGCAGCCACAAAATTCCTCCCTCTAACCTCCTCATTCTTGAAGTCCTTCCCCTATTCCCTTTCTTTATAGTTTTTTTCCTATCTCTCTAGCAAAGGTCCGTGGCTATGATTATCTCTAGAAACATTGAGAGCAAGCTCCCCATAGTTCTCTCTAGGGCATCTACCGTCTGGCACTTAAAGTTAGGTGAGCGAGCAGCTCTTATCTTCACGGAGGCTCTAAGTACTGATTCCACAACGTTATACCAGCCCCCACACTTCTTTCACCGTCCTTTGAATTTTTCCCCTTTTCCCCCTCCCTGGTTCCAGCTCCGTAGTCCCCACACCCCAAGATGCCATTCCAATGAAATCTTTTAAACTTACTTCTTAATTCCCCCCCTTAAGCAAAGAAGACTTTACCTTTCTCTCGCAGTTGTCCGCGTAGTTAGGCAAGGTCCCCCCCAATTTGACCAGTCCCTTTCAAGTGCCCCCCTTAGAGCTCAACTTTACAGTCTCTACCTCCCCAGAATTTGATCAGCCGGCGCCATCGCCTATGAGGGTTTCGTACTGCGCAATGGGGTCCCTACTCCTTTTCTTCCCCTAACCGGATCCTTGTTACCTACCATTCGTTCTCCACACTATAACCCCCCTCTTTCCCTCCTTGAGCCCCTCTCCCTACTGTTTCACGCCACAGTGTATAGCTTCCCGTCACTTTTTTTCTGATCCATCCGGACTGAAAGGAATTCCGGCGTTTTCCCGAGTCTTCCACTTGGACTCTTCCCTAACCAAATTTCCACCCCGTATCCGTTTCACATGGGCTGTGGCGGATCCCCCAGGAGCTTTTCCCCCTTTTTTCACCCTGCCGGTGCTTTGTTTTGTACTTATCTGTCACCTTACATCTCGGGACTCCTGCAGTACTTCGATTTCTGGCTTTTGCTGTTCCTTGCTGCGGCTCCGCGCCTGCTCTATTGCACGTGACTCAATTCACCCTTTTTGTTATGTGATTTCGCGGAAGGATGTCCTCGATTTCAAAAATCCATTCCGTATGGTCTCCCCTCCTCTTGACGCCAAAAGTTCTTCTCCTCTACAACCCGTTTTTTTTTCGGACTCATAAGATGTTAATTTCCGTACTTTGTTGTGTTGAGAGATACACCACTCGGTAACCCCCAAGACCATTTTTTTTTTCCAATCTGCTCCTCGACGTTTATGCGGGTCCCTCCCCCAGTCCTAGAATTTTTTTTTCCTGTAATTTCATATTTCTCTTCTCCTGCAAGGGCATCTCAAGAATCGCGGCCCCCCGTTGGCAGTAGGTTTCTTTGCAAGCCTCTTGACGAGCGCTTCACCCACGCTCCTCTCTGCTCCGCGAAGACTGTGGTGATTTTTTTATTAGGAGCCCGATTGCTGAGTTTCTCACGCTCTTTTCTTGACGCCCCACCCGTCTATTTTTTGACTTATCCCCTTCAGGTTTTGCCCACGAACCTCAAAAAACTCTTTCCTTCCACATTTTTGTGGCGGTTCGGGCAATGTCTCCAACTTTTCCACCCTGTAAGATTCGTCCCTTCCGCGGCTCTCACGGCCTCCTCGGAGATTGCGTGCATTTTTCATTTGCCGGAGTCCTGAAGCACTAAGTAACCTGTGTGAACTCCCACTTCCCCCGTCATAGATAAGGCGGTCATTTCCTTCTTCCCCAAGTTTTTACCCTTTTTGCGGCACCATATAATTAGGGATTTTTCAGTGTTGTAAGTCCCCCCATTACCCCTCCCTTCCTTCCCCCCCCATCCCCCTTTCCCCAAGGTGTTCTTGCCAGCTTGCTTTAGCCGCGTTTGTTTCATCATGGTCAGTTCCGTCTTGTAATTTGAAGTGACGGCCCTTTCGTGATGTTCCTTTTTCGGGGACGTTCTTGTCTCTTCGTTGTGCAAAATTATCTGTGGTCCCCCTAGTTTGCCCCCCCCCTCTTACTTTTGTTGCAATGGTCCGTTGAATGACTCCCCCTCTTGACGTCGCTGGGACATTGAAGACTTTTTTAGTCTTCTGACCCTACCCCCCCCAGACTTGAGAGTCCCTTTGGCCTAAATCTTGGCATCAACTCGGACACTACTTCGTTTTCCTTTCAGCCTCCCTCTCGCAACTCATCGGTTTTCAGATCTCCGCATCGCCCCTTGTCCATGATCTTGAGCGTCCACTTTAAACTCTTTCCCAATCCCACAAATTTTCCCAACTGGTCCATGGGTCGAGCCTTAGGCATTTCTTTCAGTAGCTGGCTTCCTCGTTTTCCGTCACCCTCTTTTGTGTTTTTTTTAGACATCGGCAGCTCAGGGTTTTTTCCCTCCCGCTGATTTTCCGGATTCCCCCTCCGTATTCTTTGTATCGTGTCCCCCCTTCCAGACGTTTGAACTCCTGCTGTGATTAGGTTTTTCTTGCAGTTGTTCGCCCCTGTGAAGGTTTCTCTTTTGACCAGCATGTGAGTTTTCCTACCCTTGGACCTTGATGATACCCTTTAAGTAGGGCCTTTTTTTCATGCTTGTCAAAGGCGCCCCCCTCTTTTTTCCCTCTCCTAAAGTCTGTTTACGCACCTCCGCTTCCCCCTCTAAAGAGCTTCCCCCCTCGGGATTGGCTGTTCGGTCTCCCCCTTGTTTTTTCTTCGCGTTTCGCCTTTCCCTTTACCCTTTTTTCTCATGGTTGTGGCCTTCGGTCGGCACTTTATTTTTTTTTGTGCCTTCCACGTTCTCTATCACGGACGTTCTCGTTCCCCTTGTTGTGGTTGGTGTGTCGAACTTGCCTTTTAGCTTCTTTGCTAGTGCGAAGGTACCCTTTCTTTTACCTTCTTGGTTTCGAGGTTCCCGTGCCGCCTGCATCCTTGATGGTCTCCGATCCGTCGTATATTCGTCCAATGACGGTGAACCTATGTCACGCTTTATTTTTAGTTTTAAAACGGTGTATGCTGAGAACGGCAACGCCCTTCTGGGCCCGTGAACAGTTTTTTTTAAGTAACGAGGTTGATGGCCCCCCCCCGCACCAGATATCTCTATTTCTCCCCCACTTTTTCTTGGTAAGATGATCGCAGGGTTTTAAACCACGCCCGTGAGAGATTTTCTGCAACCAGGGTTTCTTCCCCGCTCCCCTTCGATTGTCCCGTTTAGGACTTTTTCCCCAACTGAACTCTCGGCGCGTTATTCATTCCCCGGCGTGACGTTCCAGACCTCCGAAGATAGATCTTTTTCCGGGGATTCCCCCTTGTTTTCGGATAGTTTCAAATCTACCCCCCTTTTTTTTTAAATTCACTCTCCCACTTACTGGACGATCATATCGCACCCGACATCCCCTGTTTGAGCCCAGGAACTTATGCCGAGTTTTCCGGCGTACCCACCGTCCCTTTTCCCTCAGCTAATAACTCCCTCTGGGCCAAGAGAGTCTCTGACCGGCGCCTTACGCACACGGCCATTCACCTTTTTCTCTTGTTTTTCAGTTGCATCCCCTTTACCTCAAAAACTCCTGTTTCGAGGCAGCAACTCGTGGGTTTTTTTTTTCTTCCTTTTCCCCATGGGTAGTCAGAGCAAGATTTTCTCCGGCGGAAATCCTTATCGCTTGCCCTGCATTTCAAAATTACCCTCTCCCCCCTGACGCAATGTCACAGGTGTTTTCGTTACACAACACTTTTTTTTGCCACTCTTCAAATTCCGGAGAATCCCCTTCGCCCCCCCCTACTTTCACCCCTGTTGCCTTTCTTTTTTCCACTTCCCCGTGTACCTCAGGGGCCTATGGCTTGGTAATTTAAATTAGTTCCCTCGGATCCTCCGGCAGTACCCCCTTTTCGTATCTAACCGCATCCTGCCCCTGTCTTGCTGGATTCCTTTTCACGATGACAGCTCCCCAGGTGTGACTTCTCCACCTCAGGCCCCCATGTCCCCTTTGGTTTAGCTTTTGGACCTTCTGCAGCCTTGCTCGGAATTCGATTTTCCTTTTTGACTTGGCCCCTTCGCCTCCCCTCCATTTTTTGAAGAGACTCCTTTCGACGTGCGCTCCTCTTCTTCCGATGTTCTTCACCCGGATTTCTCACGCCCACCCCCCGCCACTTTCCTCTTCTCATGTTCCCCTTTTAAATCCCCCCAGTCTGCCAACCCTTCCCTCCCTCACCCAGTTCACGCCTTTTGTCTTTCCCCCCCAAGTCTGAACTTTTTACGCCAATTTCGGTGGCCCCCACGCTTCTTTCTCGCCCGCAGCCGGTCTCGTTTTCCTATTTCCGTCGCTAGGCGACCACGAGTTTTCCCCCACGTCCTGGCCTTTTCCCCTTTTCACAACTTCGACGCTCTAAAATTGTTTTTTTAAATTCTGCTCCAGGTCGGTCCCAGCTCTCCCCTTGACCGGTGCCCATCCTCCCTTCCCCTGTTACGATCCCTTAGCCCCCAGGTCTAGAGGTTTTCTAAAGAGTCACGTACGTCATTCGTTCCTTTCTTGCTCCCGCCCTTTTCTTCCCACACCCGTGGTCCCTCTTGCCTCATTTGACTATAGTCCCATGTTCGCAATATCTACTTGCGTAGTCACCGTCGCACCTCCCTCGAATTTGAAAACCTGTCCCTTCCATCCTTAACTTGCCACCAGGTGATAACCGTTCCCACTCTCCGGTCCCCTTTCGGATGAAACTACGTTTTTTTCTTTCCCCCCCCTTAATTTTTCGTTTTGTGGGTTCCGTACCCGCTCTACGCTCTCTTCCATTCTTGGACTGTCAGCACAGGCTTCTTTGACTCATTCCTGTTTTTTTATTTCTTAGTTCTCCTACTCTAGCTGATCTTGGTCACTACCCCCACGATGTGTGTGGTGTGCTCCTGTTATTGTGTTTATTGTGCTCGATGGCCGGCCAGTACGCTTCCATTAAGAAATTTTATACAGCTTTGTTGAGAAGCTGTCAACTCAGACATCGTAGTCCCTCAGTTAAAAACCCCCGGGGTTCTCGATAGAGTCCTTTCTCCGAGAAAATTTGTGTGTTGTTGAGATGAAGGCCTCCCCTAGGCGTCAGAAAATAGTTTTTTTCTCGTTAGGCTCTCCGAGAAGTTATTTTTTTCCCTATAACATCACCTACGTCCTCCCTCCAATTTCAGTCCTCTGACGTTCCTTTCCGGCCTGCAAATGAATCGCGGCCCTTTGGTTTTTTCGGCAAGGATTCCTTTCCTTAATCCCCCCACACCCAGGCCTCCCACCATCGCGGCTATCTTCCGTATAGGTAAGACCTCGATTGACTACTTATGCTCCCTTTTTTTTCTCACAAGAGCTTAATTTCCCTTTAGCCCCCCCTGCGGTTTTAATCCTGCAACTCAGAACTCAAACGTATGGTCTCCTCATATACCTAGCCTGCGTCCCGGGCAATGCCTATAGCGAACCACTTTTTTCCCACGGATCTCGATTCTAGGAGTGTTTTTCCCTCCCTTAGGTACCAAGGTCCCCTCTCCTCTGAGTATCAGTAACAGGGCCTAAAGGGTGGCCTGAGCCCCTCTACCCCGTCGGAGAAATTCCCGCGGCCTTAGTCCTTTCACGACTTCCACCTTAGCTGCGTTCCCCCCTTCTTTTCCTTCACAAGGGAACATATGTCCCTCCCCCTCAAAAAAGTCTTTCTTGACCCTCAGGCACCTCTTCGCCGTGTCCTTCATATTTGCGGCGTTCCTTGGCAAGAACGTTGTCATTCCCGCTCTCTTCTTTCTTCCGTTGGCTCTGATGGTACTGTTTCAACCTTCTTTCCAGCTGTTAGTATCTTTCCCTCCTGAGCTCCTGCCTGCGTGGGCTCTATTTGACCACAAGTGCCTCTTGATCAGCCGGAGTGGCTGCCATGGTATGATTTCCAGATTGCTGTGTTCTTTGCCCCCTATGGAAATGTTCTTTTTGGGTGTTTTTCGATCCATTCAAGAACATAGTGATTAGAGGACTTGCGGAGCCTTTCCTTCAACATTGTTGGTTCCCCCAAAATCGGTACCCTTTAATTTTTTCAGACAAGCCGCGGATAGCCCTACGAATCTACACGGCTTTTCCATTTCTGATCTTTAGCAACCCTTCGCTTTAAAGCTGTGCTAGCATTGTTCCGCCAAGCGACATATGCCTTTGGTAGAGACGCCCTTCGCTTTTCCTTGTTGCGGCCCTGTCCGACTCCGGGCTTTGAAATTCTATTCTGGGATTTGTCCGAAATCAGGCGTGTCCTTTTTTTTCCCCGTTTTTTTGGTGCGCCTTCTTTTACTCCATTACGAAACGGAATTGTACTCGTCGACCCTTAAACAATAATTTCCACTTGTTTTTCTTTTCTGAGTTTGTTCCTGTCTTTGTTTTTTACTTCGTTTCCCCCTGACCATCTTTTTGAGTCCCCCGGGGAGTTTGCTGCGTTCCCACTTTTTTTTTTCACTGTGTGAAGCGAAGTTTCCAAAGTTTTCACAGCTGGAGCGGACACGGTTCCAGTTCCCTGCCCCTTTTTTCCCCTCTTTCCTTCGTGTTTTTTCCCTTGCTTTCCACTTCCCCTTCGTGGATTTCTGACGGTTCCCTGCTCTGATGGCTGGGCCCAGGAAGGAGTTTAATCTTTTTGGTTCGGTTTTTTTGTTTTTTTACCTTGCCCCCCGCTGGTCCTTATCTGGGTTCCGGTGTTAATGTTTAAGATGTTTTTTGGTCCGAGGTGTGCAGACTCTCGTCTCTGGGCCTCCCGCAACACTCCCTCCGGATCTCATTCTTTTTTTAATGTTTTTAACATGATGGCTCTTTTTTGTGTTGAGGCCTGGTTTTCCCTTATGATCCCTTCCCAAACGGTCCTCTGCCCTCAAGGTTTCCTCCCTAATTGCCGCGGGTTGGGTAAACACGC
>Ga0179593_1473808_pt1 | contig 29265 bp, 27 predicted proteins | sample CZODoug2_1_08_16_FD_185931 | JGI IMG/M metagenome (GOLD analysis project Ga0179593, IMG submission 185931) | Vadose zone soil fungal communities from Angelo Coast Range Reserve, California, USA - CZODoug2_1_08_16fungal (PacBio error correction) | ecosystem: Environmental > Terrestrial > Soil >... | reverse complement strand
TTCCTAGCCACATCAAAGTAAAAGCCCTTTATGTGAATGCTATGCAGTCCATTCCCCTTGGCCGACAATCTCTCTGTTAGGCTAGTTAGGAATTTTTGAAGACATATTCTTCTGCACATGGTTTTTCGCACCCACCTTTCCCCACTCCCCGTGAGCGTGATCGTCTCCCCGCATTTTAGTTTCCTGTTCTTGATCCCTCCAGCCCTTCCTTCCCTGCTGAGTTTTCTTGTTTGTCTTTCCTCTGGCTGAATTTCCTTTCATTTCGATTGAGGGGCGCCACACCGCCTTCGTCCCCCGTTCACCCCAAGCGTCTTAATATTGTGCCTGTCCCTCAGCTTAATCCACTGTCAGTCCGGCAGGAAAGGCGTCCTTTTCTTCGTATGCGTCCTTTTTCTGGCGAGGAATCTCCTTCGCCCGTCCTTTCTGTCGATTTTCCCATTCTTTTCTATATCCGTTCCGCAAAGTCGATTTTCCCAATGATCGGTCGTCTCCTCCCAGCGAGTTTTTTTTTCTACTTTTAATCCGTGACTCCGACCTCGGTTTTGATGAAACTCCTTCCAGCATCGAGACGCACAATATAGGCCCTTTTCCTCGTACCAGTTGTGGCCCTGCGTAATCAAAAAGGCTTTCCAGGATTTTTCCAGTGACCTCTCTCATTTCAATCCTTTTGTTGGTCCTATTGTCCTCCCCCGCTTACCCATTTTTTTTACTTTCCGGCCGCAAACATACTCCCGTCGTACCATCTGCTCCTCTTGCTGTGTCATGGATTTTGAAGCGATTGTCCATCGTACCCAAAATGGGAATCTTTCCCCTCCTGCCTTTTTCAGATATGAACCCCCAATTTCCACGTTTTCCTTCCTTCTTTCATTCTCGACTTGCCCGACCCTGTCTATCTTGCATTGAAAATTGTCCCCCGATTTTGATTCCTATTACTGATCGGCCTTTGCGACTCCTTGATTTCCCTAAGAATTGGACCCCCGATTCCTTGTTTGACTTTTTTTTTGGGAGTTCGTTACGCGAAACAATTTCACGGTATGGCCGTCCCGTTTGAGTTTTTCGAGTTTGGGCCCATATCTCCTAGTTTTTTTTGCAGTGCGAGCCTACAATCTACCGGCCCAGATCATCCGTACGCCCTAAATCCCCTTTTAATTTCTTTTTTTCTAAATGCGCGGAAGATATATTTAACCGCCGTTGACCTTGTCACTTTTTATGATTTGTGCGTTCCAGGTTCCATCAAATGCGCACTTAGAGTCCACCCCGAATTGACAATTCTCCCCCCAGCCAATTCCGTTCGTTGTGTCCTCCTCAGCCACATACTCCTCTATTTCTTTTTGGACCTCCGTCCCCTCCCTTCCCTCAGATGTCGTCGACCCCCTCGTTGAGCCTTTCTCGTTCCACATTTTTTTTTAATCCCCCTTCTCCCATAATATGACCTCGTTTGTAAAGATCCCTTTTTGCTTGCGTTCTGATGGCTTTTGGCCGCCCTCCCTGAATTAAATCGGGAACCCATCCGCAGCCGTCTCCGCTTTTGGGATTTGTATTTGCGGGTCCTCCCCACTAGGTTAGAGGGGTGCCAAAAGTTCTACAACAAGAGCTCCCCCCAATCTCCTCTAGGTACTATCTTCAGCAGGCCGTGTTCCCCCCGTTCTTGAATTTAAAACCGTTTGTCGACCCCTGTCAGCATTTTTCCCCTTTTTTCCTCCCTTCCGGTCCAAATGGACACGGGTGCCCTTGCTCTCGTTCAAGGGAGCTTTCAGGGTGTGTTTTTTTCGTCTTGATCCGCTACATTCCGTCGAGCTCCCTTCCACGCCCAAACACCGCCGTCTGGGACTTCCCAAGATTTTCTTTGTTCACATTCGGACATCTTCACAGCCTAACTTCCTCAATAAACTCCCCAGTGCGTTTCCAGCACCCCCCACCTTCTCACTCAATAAGTAGAGCTTGTCCCATTTCCGGATTTTTTTTCCAAACGTTCAAATGGCCCTGGGTTTTCGGGCGTGAAGCTTGATGGCAACTCTCAGTTTTTTTTTCCACGTCCCCTTTTAACAAATCACCTTCCCGTATTTGGGTGCAGTAAAGCTGTTTTTTTGGGAAATGGAAGCGCAGATTCGAGAGAGGCCCCGTATTTTTTTCCTCCTCCGACTGGAAAGGTCCACCCCCTGTGTAAAGCATATCGACTTTCGTTCAGAGGGGTAACCAATCCCGTTCCCCGATGAATCACCCTGCCCCCCCCCCCAGCAAGGCCTCTGAGTGGCATAAGAGAGTAATATCCCTTTGTTTTCTTCAATACGACACGTCTGGACGGATGTGTCAGGGTTTGGGATGGTTTTTATCTCTGAAGTTTTGTGTTCATGCCTCTGACTTCTGATGAAGAGTTGTTCAGAAGTGCGCACCTCACAACCCATTTTACTACAACGACCTCCCCAGTCAACTGGATCCGGCCCGTTTTCTCAGATCCCCCCCCAACTCCTTCTCCGTACCTTCCCACGGGTCGTTTCGCTTTTGCCCGGAAGATCAGCCTGTAAGGATTCCCGTTTTTTGACCCTCCCTTGTTTTGAGCCCCTGTAGTGGCGGGCTCTTTTTTCCTTTCCTTATTATGGAAGGGGTCATGTGTCGTGTTTCTTTGCGGGTACCAAATTTTGGTGATTTTTACCAGTCTCCCTCTTGTCGATTCAGAGTTCAAGAAAAACAATATCCTATTTCAATTCCCTCGTTTGGTGTTGGTTTGGTTCTTCGGTTTGATGGTTATGAATCGCCCGTTTGTGTAATGAGATTCCCGCATTCCCCTCAACAATTGCCTGCCCGGGACCTTCCACACGACGCAGCCGTCGATAACTCACAAACCCATCAGAGGAGGTTTTTTTCCTCCTGAAAACACATTCCCCCCCGCTGAGACCGACTGACGGTTGATAAACTCTGTTGAAGGTTCAGTCTTTTCCCCCAAGGCAAGACCTCGGTAAGTTTAACCCACGTATTACTCCCCAGAAGGTTTTTTTAATCTCATTTTTCCTCGAAACAGTGAGACCGTTTCCCTCCAGGTCCCTATTTCTTTAAGCTCGTGTTTTCCCATTGGTGTTGGTGCGAGCACCCATTCGTTACTATATACAACCCCCCTTTCTTCCATGTTTCCCTACCCTCCCTCGACCACCTCCTCGCTACAACGCCTGGACGCTCCCCTCTTTTCTCTATTTGATCCAAGACTCCCGTCTCTTCTTTGGACATTGACCCCCCAACCGAGTATTGGTGGGTTTTCGCGGCTTCCACTTAGATGCAGAACGGGGTCCCCCCCGCGGAACAGGCCATTGGATTTCCCCTTCATCCATTTCTTATCGCCTTCTCCCGGTGGCATTTTCCCCCCTTCAAATCTTCAAAGAGTTCCCCGATTTTTCTCTTTTTTTTCGGAGAGGTCCCCCCCCTGAAAAACCCAGATCCCGTTTTTTCCCTGAATCGGCCTGTCCCGAACGTTTGAAAATGTGACACAACTCTTGGCCCTATTCTCTGAGTGATTCGCTTTTTTTCCCATTCTTTTGATTTTCTTTCCTTTTCAAGGAGTGATCTTCCTGCAATACTGCCCTTCTGTCGTTTCTCTTCCTTTGCTTTTGCGTCTTCTATCGTTTTCCGCATTCTTCCTTCAACCACCCACCCCCCTGTCATCCTGCCTGCCCCTTCCCTTTTAATGGCTTTTTCATGGTGGAAATGAGAACTTCCGGTTAACGATTTTGAAAAATTACCTTCCCTTTTTTTGACATGCACTCTGCGAGTATTATTGATTCTGTTTTAGGGCTGTTTTTTTCAATTGGTGCCCCCCCTGCCCTTTTCAAGTTTGTTAAGCCGATCAAAATCCACCAAAAGCGGCCGTATCTTTGATGGTAACTACCTCCCAGGTCCGGGGTTCAAGGTCTTACCCTATCGGTCCCCCGTCTTTCCTTGCTTCCCCTTCCTCTTCACATGAGCTATTTTTTTTCTTCCAGTGGTTTTAACCTGTCCTTGCGCAACTGTTCGACGACCCTTTTCACTCATTGTTTTTTCCCTTCAGGACCTTCTATCTTTCCTTTAAAAGACGTTTAAAGACATATGGATCTGCTGAAAGTTAACCAATCGGTGAGCTCAGGTTTTCGCGCTCGTCCCGCGAATTTCCTCCCCCTTCGTGCTATGTGCCGGTGTGATGTCCACACCCATCCCCTCCTAATTCCCTTCACTTTGTCTATTTTGAGCTCGTCTTACGCGAGGCGCTTTATTTCCGACGTGTTTCGTGGCGGGTTCCTTTTCCTTATTGGGTAAGGGATCGGTTGATTCCTGCCGTCCGAGACCCTTTGATTCCTTTGCTCAAACCACGACAAGGCTTTTATCACCGCCCCGTTTTTCCAACTGGACCCCTTCCCGTTGGCCTTTCGCGACACTCACGCACATTCAGTCAATTTTTTCCGTGTTCCGAGTTATTTCTTTTGGGTATCTTTCTATTCTCTTGCCTCACAGGACTTCATGAGGAAAGATATTCCACAATTCCTCTGCTTTTAAAGTTATTCACCGCGGGGCTTCGTTCTCCAGAGCTTTCTCTTTTGTTCACTAAGCGCGTCCCCCGAACACTTGTACCCCTTCTTTTCCCCCGAGGTTTTCCCATAACCTGCGCGCAAAATGCTGCAATTCCTCCCCCCCTAGGCTGTGTGCTTTGCTTCTTTGATCCCACTGGCTCTTAAGGCGTGGAAGAATCGATTTTTTTTCCTCCTCGGTGTGGGTGTTTGGGATGACGATTCATGTTCCCCCTCCCCGCCCCGTGGACGCGGAAGGCAAAAAGAAGACTCTTCTTTTTTTCCCTACGCGAACATTGCATCCCGAGCCGGCTTTGACAGAGATGACTTTCGGGTCCCCAAGGTACTTTGGGTCAGTTTGTCCCCCTCGAGCTCTATTGCACAAACCCCCCCATATTTTTTGATGCCCCTTTTACCCCCTATCCTTGATTTCCCCTCGGCCCTTTCTAGCTTTGCAGATTGACCACGAGTGGTTTCCTACTGTACTCTTCCCCGCCTTTTTCTTCGCCGTCAATCAGCCTCCCGAAACGCTTCCGGTGACTTACTTGGCAGTTGAAGTTTCCTCCTCTCACATTGACCGGGGATGGCCGGTTTTCGTGTCACCCCCGTCTTTTCCGTTCCTCCTTTTTTCTTGTCGCCCTCCAGATTCTAACTTAGTGGGGCTGTGCAGTCTCGCTCCACAACCCGTTGACCCAAGCTCCGACTAAATTCCCTTTATGTCCCTGACGCTTTAGATCGAATGCGTGACGGCTACTTTCCATCATTCCGTGTATGATAGGTCGTCGGGTTGGAGTTCCCCCACCGGTGGCACTTACCTGGAGACCCGCTTAGTATTTCCTTAATGGCGCTAATTGAAGGCGACGTCTCCCGAAAGGTTTTTATTAGCCCTTCCTTTCTTTTCGAGCTTGATGTCATATTCTAGTGTCAAGACCTTCCTGTGTTCGGATTCCTCCACTTTTCTCAGTGGTCCCTGTTACCCCCAACGTTTGTAAGCGAGGCACTTCCCCGAGTCTACGAGTAAGGACCTTCCCTTGTCCATTACTGTGGTTCTTGTCCGAGATTGCCTACACTAGGATTCCCGGCCCTGCCTCTTTTCCAACCCCCCCGGTTCCCTATTTGTATTGTAGAGGCTTCACCCAATAGGCAGAAGTTTTTCCTTTCCCCCCCCCCCCTTTGTCCCACCCCGAGACGACGGACCAGATTCCTCAATGTTCATCCTTCGTCCCGAATTCGTGCTCTTCCCCCAAGTCCACTGAATTACCCTTTTTGCGCCGACCAGTTCGCCATTTTTGATTATTGTTCTAATGTTTTCCCAACCCTGTTCCCCCCCCTCCCAGGTCGAATGAGTTAGCTTATTGACTTGTGGTTTTGAGACGGGCAGGGGCACCGTTTTCCGTACTATCCCCCTCACCCTTTCAAAACCCGACCCGATTCCCCGGATCGTTTTTTTCGGTGTTCCCCCTCTGGTTTTTTTTCCCCCTCTTTCACCATCCCCCATTCTCACTCCCCAAATAGTGTGGTTCAGCACCCCCAAGCTTTCCCCCCCAGAGCTTCTTGACTGTCAACCCTTTTCCCACGTGGTTCGGGAAAAGTTGCCGGTCCCTTTTCCTTAGGCATGGTCCACCAGTGGTTGTTTGTCACGGTTCATCAAAAGATTCAAACAATTTCAATCCGGATTCCACCTATTTTTTACACGCTTGCCGGTTTACCACTGCCCTGTCCCAGGATCTATGGGACCACTTTAAAGATAAGACTCTCTTTTCCCCCCCCACTTTCCCGCGTGTGAAATCATTGTCGTATTTCCCGGAGGGGATGGCGCTGTGTCAGCCACAACTCGGGGTTTAAGGCTCGATAGCTTCCATCGTTTTCTCCCTCGTTTCCCCTTCTCCCGGAGGTTTATAGGAGTTGGTTCGTTATGAAGTTTTCTCCCTGCTCCTGCTTCGACTTTTCTCCCCTCTTGTCCCCAACCCCCCCCCCCCCCCACGGGACTAATTCCACCTATTTAACTGGATCGGACAGTTTTTCCTGGCTCTTCCCCAAATCCCTTTTCTACCTGACCCCACCTTTCAACCCGGGGCGTTTCCCTGTGACCGGCCTCGAAGATTTCCTCCGTTGTTCCCCCTGATCGAGACTTTTTTGGTTTCATCTTTCTTTTTTGGTTTAGAGCCGGCGTTAATCGGTTGCTGCCCTTGTGGCCAATTGTTTGGGTCCTTTTTGGAGCTTAAACCACGGTAGAGGAATAGTCAAAGTCCCACCATCCTCTATCTTTTCCCTACGTTTTTTGAGTTTTTCTTTTCAGTTCCTATGCATAGCCCCCCCGTTGTGAATGAGAGAAATTTGACTTTACCGTGCCCTCCCCCACACCTTGTTCCCTTAACGCACCAATCTCACGCCGGAGCCCCAATTCAACACAAGAGGAGCGTTCCGCCTTTACCCACTTTAGGGAGTCTTTAGCTCCCTGTGCTTTCTAACAACGGGGGAGGAAGTGCTCCCTGATTTTATCGGTAACCTTTTGTACCCCTACCGGGTTTAGGTGTTTGGCCCACGCGTTTTATCGCTCTGATTCCTCCACACGGTTCCAATCATTTTTTTAAGGCGTTTTCTTTTCTGAGGCCCCCCCAAGTGGTGTTTAGGCGTAGAACCCCCCTTTTTCTATAATCGGCAGTTCGAACCCACCCCCCATGCAATCTTAACTCCTCGACTAACAACCTCTCAGGGGCCGTTTTCTCTTGGCACGCATAAACATTTACGGATCTGGTACCACCCCGAGGGATTGGGGTTTTTTTATCCTCCGATAAGTCGAAACTTTATGGACACAATTCCTACCCTTTTCCTACGTTTTTTATCCTTTAGATCCGTTTCCTTCTTTTCCTTCACTTGGCCTTTGGGGCCAGTTCTTCACCCCCTTCAACTCTTTCCCAAGTTTCCAAATTCTTTTGCGTGTTTTTTTCCTTTCTGTGTAGGGAGAGTTTTTTCCCCAACAAACCTATTTCCCCTGGCACTTTTTTCTTGGGGCCGGACCCCGTTGCCATGGGAACAGCAATGTCCCCAAACTTTTTTTCTTTGCTCTTTTGATTTTTGTGGTTTTACCCCCCCTCCCTTTTTTCCTTTAATTTCAATGTTCTTTGTAGAGGGTACTTTATGGAACAACCGACGCCCTCGGGTTCTGTGATGCTGCTTCCGGAGGTATTTTTTGCCGTTTGGGCCGTTTCCCGTAGGCCTAGAGGACTTCCTCCCCCCCAACTAACACCTTTCCAGAAGATAAGGGCACGACACAACTTTTCCCCCCGGCTGGCACTTGTCCCTTTTTTTGGTTGAAATGTCGACCCCGTGAAAGGTACCCCTAGTCTGCAAAGGGGTTCCCCAAGGGCCCCGTTTGTGTGTCCTTCTCCTTTCCTTATAAAGAGGGATCGGGCCGGGCTTTTCTCCTCGTGACAACGGTTCAACCACCCGATTCCGTTTGTAAACCAGATAAAGGGACCCCCCACAAGCGGGTTAAGGTTACTGCTTTCAGTCCGGTTCGGGTAAGAAGGTATCCCCCCACCCCCTCGGGGGACCTTGCCAATCTTTCATTCCCCCCTTCCCCCTTTCCCAGATTATCGTCTTGATATCGCAGGAATATTCACAATGTGTAACCCGATTTCGATCACACTTGCGCGTCCTCGCCGACCGGGTATTCTTAACTCGGATTTTCCACATCCCACGCTCCCATGTTTCTTTTTAGGAAGCACCCCTTGAGACTCACTAAGGTAGCTCATTTTCATTTGACGCCTCCTCTCGTTGCGGCTCCCCCTCCTTGTGTCTTTCTTTTGCAACCCCCGCACCGAATAATTCCCTCCTGAGGCTTTTTGATTCTCTTTTTTCCTGTATAAAGACGTCCTTACGCTTTTGATTGATCTTTTTCAGGATTTTGGCCGGGGCGCTCTTTTCCTCCTCGCTTTTGAGCAAACCCACGACCAGGCTAGCAATCCCCTGCCCTACAAGTGGAATTTTTTTCTTTTCAATCCTTCACCTTTAAGTCCCCCAGTTGAAGATTCTGTTCGTTGCTGGATTCCCCCCCTTTCCCCCTTTTGCCCCCCTTCCTTTCTAACCAGGGCAATCAGATACGTTACACATGTAATGCCCTCACCCCACGGCAGAGATCATTAGGGGGCGTTCTCCCCCCCCCCAGCCCCTTCCTAGCCCGCGCTGAAATGATCAAATTAGGATTTTTCTTTTTCCATCGATTTCCCCTTCCTACTGCGCGCCCCCATATAGTATTTCCCCCTTAGTGATTTTAGGACTGCGTAATACCCCTTTTGACGTGATCTTTTTTCACCTTCCCATATACTCTCTTTTGTCCCTCCCATCCCCCTTGTATTCTCACTTTCCCTTAGACAGAGTGTATGACTAGTCCGGCCCCCCCAAGTAGTCGAATACTTTCCCTCCATGAATATTTCCCATTCAGCTCTCGTCCCGACTGGGGAGCAGTTGCGCGCTAGATTCACACACTCAAAGCTGCTGATTTGACGCCCGTTTCCTTTATTTTCTCTTTTCATTTTTCTCAGATATTACAACGTTTTTTCGGCTCGGCAGGACTGTATTTTTCGGCCGATGAGCCAGCTTCAAGCTCATACGAATCTCCTCCTTAATTTTTCTGACGGTGAAGTGATGTGGCAGAGCTCGAAATGAACAGGTCTTTTTTTGCCCAGCGTGGTGCGGGGGGGTTTGTGGGATCCGGTGATTCCCGTTTGGTTCTGGGATCTCCTGTTTGTTTTGAGACCAAATAATAGAGACCTGTTAGGAAGCCTTAGTAGACCCACCTCTCGACCCTAGCGAGGAAGAACGACCCCGTCGCCAACGGGGCTGAGATCCTTTTTTTCTTTGACTCTTACCTTGGGCCACTACTGTGAGTCCCCGCCCTTGCAGTCGTTCCTATCCCTTTTCCGATTTTTCGTCGGCCAATTATGGCACTCCTCCTACCCCTTGGTAGGTTCTCAGGGTTCCTAGTCCCCACCCCATGGCTTCTGTGGCCTACCGCTCTCCCCCCTCTCCTCCCTGGGAAGGAGGAACCGGTCCGGCAGCTCTAAAATCGTTGCAGAAAGGGGATAAGTACACACCTTTGATGATGCTGCGCTATCCTTTCGAATTCCGGGTTCAGGTAAAGAACCAAGGCTGGCCCCTTTTTTCGATGGACTTTTTCCGAAATTCCGCCCACTACACAGGCCCCCCCTCCGGAAATGCGGGGAACAAATCCGAGCTGCTGAAGAGGGTTTGTGTCCGCGTACAAAAGATAGAGGGTGGTGGGGGACAAACCTTGGTACCCAAGAGAGTCCGAAGGGCAACCTCTCCATCCCAACTCCCAGTGAAGAGACTGTTTCCTCACAACTTTCCCCCTTTAATTGTAACTTTTTTTTTTTCCCCCCTCGCAGATTACCGTTTGCGTTCGTTCTCTTTACACAAGGTCACCTTTTGCCTTTCCTTTGAAGCATCTTTTCCTGCAGGGTGTTGTTTTTGCCCCCCCCGTGGTTTTAGACCGGCCCCCGGACCGAAAAAATCCCGGCAGAGGACCCCCCTTTTCATTCTGGCGTTCGTTCGCAACCGAGGACATCCTGACTTTTTACATTCCGAACGAAAACGAGTGAGGGTCTCCCGCCCACCACAACGCTCAAATCCGCGGGCCTTTGTCCTCTTTCTCCACTCCCAACTGTTGGTTGGGAAAGGTTGTTGCCGCTTTTCTTTTAGATCCCCTTTATTAACTCCTACCCCCACACCTTCATCAGATTTTTGGACCGCTAAAGATTGAATGGCCTTCCCCAAGTGCAGCCGCGGAGAACAATGGCTCATCTTCAGTTTCTTCTGCTGTTGCCTTCATTGCGGATTAGCGGTCGGGAGGCCGATCCCCCTTTAACTCGTTGGGGTCCGGAAACCTGTACCTCAATCCAGTCCGATCGGCCATGGTCATGAGTGGTATCGATGTTTTCCCGAGGAAGTGGTTCGTCTGCCGTGACTCCCTGTGCGTGGTGACACCACAATTACCTCGGCAGAATGAAATTCCCCCGGCGACGGACCGTCTAAGGCAGATACCCATTGACCCCCCCCAAGGTCACTACCAAAGGTTCAGTTAGAATTACCGGATTACCTCAGCAGGAAGCCCCCCTTAGCCCTTCTTTAGCGACTATTTTTTAGTTTTGCGGACAAACCTGGTTCCTGGTTTCCTAGGCTTGCGGAATGTCGGTTTTTTGCGTGCCGGGGGCTTGTGTTCCTCGTCACCCTTTTTTCTTATCCCCGTGTCTAGTCTTTGTCCCCTGACAAACCCCTTCTATAGATTTTCATCCTCTTCCCGTTGTTGTTTTTGCTCTCTTTTTGCTTTTCAACAGATAAAGAAAGGTTCTTGGATTCATGCAACTTTTCCCGTTCCCAGCAAACCTGCCCTTTCCGGCCCCAAACCCCCGACCCACGAAGTCTTCAACAAGGAAATTCTCTTCCTCGCACCCCTTCTCGCTCTAGGTGCTACAAATGATTATTCTCTTTTTCTTCGTTCCCTTCCCCAGGGCGAAATTTGTAAGTTCCTGCCGCGGCTCACCTGCTTGCATGGCCCGACCACCACGGTTCCGATCCCGTTCAGGGACTGGAATTAGCCTCTTTTTAAACTTGGTGTTTGGCGCCTTAGAACCCCCATGGGTTTTTTTTTTTTTCTTCCTAGAGCAAGAGGCATGCGCAAACCCCCCCCTTTGCACCTTTTTCCCCCCCCCCCCCCCCCCCCCCTATCCTACATCTTCCCCCTGGCCCCCGCGGTATTTGAGAAAAGATAAGCGCCTCTTGCCGTGCAACTTGTTTTCCTGGTTGGCTTTTGGTGCCGCCCCTCCCCTACTTACGCCGATGGACTCCTCATAAGGTATTTCTCTTGCGATCCTTCTATGCCATGCGGCGGCCCTTTCGGACCACACCCCCCTGATTACCCCTCTTGGCAACCATCTCTTCTTTTTTCACCTTTTTCTTGAGGCTCCCCCACAACCTCCAGGAGTGCTACGTGAAGCAGGCGGAGTTCCCCGCCCCCACACGTTTGCCAATTTTTCCCCCGCCGCGGTCCCTCTCTCCTCTTTAGTGCGTCGATTGGGTTGCTTAGAACAGCCCCTCTTTCTGAGATTCCCTGCGAGATGTTGCGATTGGCCCAGGGACCCTTTCGCTTGCGTCCCTCCTCTTTTTTTTTGGTCTTGGCCCGTATTTTCCCGCCTTATCTGCTCCCACACAACAACCTGCTCCTAGCGTAATCCCCGGGCAAAGGTGGCCCCTGGTTGTCCTGTTAAATGAGACCGGCCCTCACCTCTTTAGTTTTCCAACCAAAACTTTTAGAACGACCAGGGGAACTGCCCCTTATGTTACCATCACAGGGGATCCCCTTTTACAGTTTGGGCTTTTTTCAAACCCCCCCAAGGGGTGTTGTCCCCCCAACCCTCAGCCTTCCCAGGTGTAAGCATCTACCCCCCCCCCATCGGAGGGATGGGATTGGGTTCCCGCCCCTTTCCCTTTTTCGTCCGACGTTTCTTCCTTTGGCCCCGTGCCCAGCAGTGAGCTTTTCCCTGACACATCTTTCGAGTTCTACCCGGATCCTCCTATCCCCTGTTTCTAACCTCGAGAACGGGACAAAGAGGGTGACCCAGTTCCCAGCGCCGAAGGGAGGAAGGAACTATTTTGACAACACTTTCCTTCTTGAACGCCAGCCCTGGATGTGATTTTTTAACTTCCCAAACCCCTGGTCGGGCTTGAGAAGCAATTGCGTTGTTCCCAGGAATTTTTCCGCCCCATGGCGTTCTTTATTGTTATTTGAACGACGCCCTTAAGCAAAAGCCCCCTATTACACGGCGGCTGAGAGGATCGTCCCTCCTTCATTCGCCCCCAGCCTTTCCGGACTTTTTCCCCCCCTTGTCCTTTGATAGTGCAGGGATCGTTTTGTTTTTTTTTCCATCCCTCCTCGGGCTTAGGGGGTTACACGCTGCCGAGACCCGCATTCCCGTTTTTGGAACCGCCCTCCCCGGTGTTTTTTTAAGGTCATTCCCTCCATCCGTCAAACCGAAAGAGGTTACGTTGTATTGCGGCTTGTTTTTTTTTGGATCGGATGCAATTGAAGATCCCTCTGCTTTTCACCCTATATCGTTTACCCCAGTGTACCCCCTCTACAGTCCCAAGTCGCCGAGTTGATTTAGTGCTCAGGCAGTGTTTCATATTTGCGCGCGCTGCTTTTCCTAGTGTGATTTTCTTTTCATCTTTCCCTCATCTGCGCGCAAGATCTCTTTTCTGCCCTCTGCACAGTATTAGACATCCGTAGGGAGTTGTTTCCTCGTCCAACCTTTTTTTTTCCATGAATCCCCTGTCCTTTCTCCCTTTCTTGTCGACTGACGGTGAGACTTTTCCAATTTTCAACATTTTGTGGATTCGCAGGCCTCAAACTTATTTGCTGTCGAATACTGCGAGAGTGTGACTCCTTTCTGCCTGCAGGCTGATTTTTCACCTCTCCAATGGGAGCTTTCCGCGCTGGAGATTTTTCACTACCAAGGCTGATGCGGACTTCCCGATCAGTGGGGGGGCACTTTTTGCCCCCCCTAGCCCTTCTTTCAAATTGTCCACGAGTTGATCCATATTCTTTCCGTTTTACGAGCCCGAGGCCCCGCATGAATCCCGCTCTTTTTTTCGTCCTTTTTTCCCAGTGCTTCTGCTAGAAATTTCCGGCTTTTTAAACTCTTGAGGGTTCTAGCCTGTGGGTTCGCCGAACTTTTCTTGCCAGCGAGCTCTACACAACCACATTACAATATCAAGTTTTTTCGCCGACCCCCTTTACCGTTTTTTACTCTTTGAGACGTCTCACTCAAGGAAAGCCGTTAACCAATGGATAGGTGCCTAGGGGTCTGTCTTCCCGTCCCTCCCAGGCTGAAAAGATCTACAGTAGGCACAAAAGTGACTTCACTCAGCCCCCTGTATTTTAAGAACTCCGAGACCAGGGGTCCCCGGTCAGCATTTCATACCCTCCCTTCCGCTCGTTGTGGAACCTCCCCCTTTCCGGCAGACCTTCGGCGGTCGTTTTCCTCAAATTTTCCCACGGGAGAAGGGAAAAAAGGAAGGAGAGGACTCCTGAGATACAATTCCACTGTTCAAGAGGGGACGGTCCTCAGAAAGGCTTTTCACTGGTCCGCGTTCCCTTTTCCCCGTCGGGACCCCCCTGTGGCCTTGACTCAGGGACCCCCCCAATCCCGGCTGCAACCTTTCTTTTTTTTGTACTTTTTATTTTACACACTGATAGGGCTTGCCCTTCACCCGATGATCCCCTGGAAAGATCCTAAATCTCGCCGAGGGTCTCCTAAGCTTTTTCTCGCACGTCCATGCGTTTCGTCACGTCCCGTTGCACTTGCCTTTCCGCAGCTAGTTTCTTTTTTTTGTTGGTTTTTGAGCCAGCTATAGGGATTCTTCCCTAAGCTTCAGGCCACCTAAGCCCCCAAACTCCCCTCAGAGCATCCTTCCCGCAAGTTCTGGGCCGGCCCTATTTTGATTTTGTTTCCATCATCACGCATTGGAACCATCAATCCCCCCACTCTGCTGTCTAAGCAAACCCCACTTCGGCATACTTCCAGAGTGTCTTTCTCTTGTTCGTTCACATTTGCCCCGTGTTTGGGTGTCTTCCGTTCCTTGAAGGGTGCCCCTTTTTCGGCGTGTTGTCACCTTCTCCATTAACACCTCTCCCCCTTCACCCTCATCAGCTTTGCTGTGTTCCCTTTTCCGCCCCTTTGGCGCATTCTTCCTTGAGAGAGAAAATTTTTTTCGCAGGCAACATACTTTTTTTCCCTTGTTAACATTCTTCCTTAGTTCTCTTGGCGGCTTTTAGCCCGCCACCTGAACGCGTGGGCCGGGCAATTTCCCTGCTGCCCGTTTCCCAATCGAACCTTTAGAGGGGCTCAGGGTGGAGAGATGGTTTTCGCCCACGTTCTTTTTTCTCCACTGACCTCGAAGAGAAGATTTTCCCAGCGCCAAACAACCAGGGAGAACTTCCCATAATTCCACCACTTCTCCCCCTCTTCCCCGTTTTCCAGGCCGATTGAAAATTTAGTTTCTTTCTAGTTAAACTTTACAACAGGTTGGCCCGGTGGACTCGCGCAGCACGTTGTTATTTCCCTTTCCCCCTTCGCGGTTCCCTGTAGGCTAGGAACCGACCCTTGTTCATGCTGGTTGAGAGACGGCGTTTTAATTTTTTTTTTTTTCTTCCGTTTTACATTCCCCCCCACAATGTTTGAGTGTATTTCAAGGTCATGATCCATCACGGGCGACATCGGATCACTAAACCCCTCCCTTTCTCTTTCATTCGCGTTGTTGTTTTTTTGAAGTGAGATGTGTTCTCCTCTTGCCCCCTCTTCACCCAGTAATGAGATCCCCCACCCGTTTGCCCCAGCAAACATGCCTGGCCCTTCCGCAACACAATTTTTTCATTAACCCCCCCTACCCCCCAGGAGTCGTAGACGAACTCCATTCTTTTCGAGGGGCTATTGAGACAAGTTTCCCGTCTTCTACGTGTCAAAAGGCGAACCCGACCTCCGTGTACGTTTTTCCTGGCGAAAATGGCTGGGCATCGCCCCTGTCAACTTCCCCCTATAAAGTAGTTGAATGGAAGTATGTCAGAGGGAGAATGGTGTTGCTGCAAAACATCTTACTTAATAAGCGTTAGTGAGAACCCTTACGGACTTATCCCCCCCCCCCCCTATATTTCACAGACGGAGGTTCCCCGTTATAGCCACGATATTACTTTCGATCCCCCCCCCTTCGGTTTTGTTCTCCTCGGCTCCACAGCGTCCCCCACACCGTGGACAACGGGATTTTAATTTAGTTCTCTCCCCAATCTTTCCTTCTTTGCCAGTCTCGGCCACAACTACCCGTCTTTCCAAATCTGATGATTTAATCTTTTTCTCCTTAAAAAACCACTAAGACTGATCAGTACGCCAGATCCCCCATTCCCCCTAAGAAAACGACGAAAATACATCTCCCCCCCGGGAAAATTCAAGCCCCCGGACTCATCTCTTCACTCGGCAAATCCTTAACGCGAGGGACCTCGATGGGGGTCTTTAAGGCTATCTAGTTTGGGCACTGCCGGCCTGGCAAAGGAGGGAGAATGCCCGCCAAACGATCATTGCGAATAACCCAAGACTCTCGGCGTCATTTGCACGGATGGCCTCGAGTTTTTGCCCACGGTTTTTGTTTTCCGTACTTATCGTTCAGACGTCCCTTATTAATGCTCCCAAACAACATATCCCTGCTTTTTTTCAAACGGGAAAGGCCCTTGGACCCTGGTCGGACTCAACGCCTCTTTTCCCTTCCCCATGCGTTCTGCGCCAAATGTTTCTTACCTGATACCCCCCGGTCCGTCCGCGGGTGCTTCGAGGATACGAGGTAGGATCTGGGAGATGTTGGGTTTTTGAGGTCCCCCCGACACGGTTGGACTCAAAACCCTCCAGGCCCGAGCGAAGTTGTGGGGGCTTCTCCCCTCCCACAAGACCCCAGCCCTCTAAAGTTGAAGTTTTCCCCCGCAGTTCACCTACTGAGCTGGGGACAGAGGGACTTTTTTCCAAGGTGGCGAGCCCTGTCGAATCCCTTGATTTTCTTACCACACCTTCGCTGGGACTAACAGTTTCCCCAGCACGCGTAGGGGGACCCACCAGGACACTAGAGCGTTTCCCCCTTTTGAGCCTTTCTTACTTCGAAGGACGATGCCAAGGAGTGGTCCCTTTTGAAATGGTGGCGAAAACGATGGTCCCACTACTTTCTTTTCCCGCACTTGTCTTTCAATGAACTATAAATCCCCCAACTACAAGATCGCCCCAAGAATCGTATTTTTATTGTTAAGAAAACATTGCTCGACTACCCCTGAATGGCAGAGAGATCAAAGGCCACCTGTGCACCCCGCCCTAATCTGACCGGTCTTTTTACGGGTGGAACCCTTCCCAACCCACCAAAACGATTTACACGGCAGGGCTTTCGTGACTTCTCACTTCGTTTTACTTTTCCTGAATACGGAAGTTTTTGACCCTCAGGTTGATAGTTGGAAGGGAGCGTTGGGAGGAGCTTTTTGTGCTGCATCCATTTCACTGAGATCCTTTGAGAAAACTTACCCTCTAGACTTTTCCGGTCCCCCGTCATACCTTTGGAATTTTAGCGGAAACACCTCACAGTCAACCTCGCGTGCTTCGTATTCGATGGATCTCTACTCTAACCCTGAGAAGATAAAGAGGTCCGTTTTATAAGCTTTCTGTTAAAAATTTTATTATGATCTCCTACGTTGTTCTCATTTCATAGGGCGCCGACCCCCCTCTCTCTTTAGTTTGTTTTGATACTCCCCTGAAGCCTTCCATCCCATTCTTGACGCGTTTCCGAGTCCGCATCCTCGCGCCCAAGACTTTTCGCCTCGCTTTTGGATTTTTCTGCGTTCTGGTTCCCACCAATGGAACTCCCCCATTCCCCTCGACTCTTGTCTAATCATCCTTGTTGTTAGAATCATGTAAAACCCTCCATTTTTCTTGACGGGCCGTTTCAATCTAGCCCGAGAGAATGCGAAGGATTATCGCTTTTCTTTTTTCCTCCGCTGCTTGTCCCCCTTTCGTCACCCGAATGGGCTCCCCCCGGCTAGATATTGACAAAACTAAACGCTTGATTGCGCGCCCCTTCTCGCCCTTTTTTGCAACCCGTCTATAGCTAGAGGAAATTGCGCCGGCTTTCGCAATTACTTTAGAGGCAATGGATCTCCTCCGACATCTAAACGCTTTCCCCGGTTGGACTTTTGGCAGTGGAGGTACCGCTACACCCATTTTTATTTTTTTAATTCTTTAGCATGTCGTTGTTGAAATCATTTCACGAGGGATGCAGCGCGACTCCCAAACGACACCCTTATCCCTCGGACGCCAGATTTTCCTTTATGCCTCGTTCTCCCTGAAGAGTGCCAAGTATCTTCCGGCCCTCCGTTTTTTCAATTTCTGAAGCTGGCGTTTGGTTGCGCGCGTCCCATCTCCCGATGTGAAAAATTACTTCACGCTTGATTTTCGAAAGGGTTCCTTCCAATAACCCCACCCCCACACTTCCGAGGCTTGCTGGAAAACTTTGATCTTGCCGAGTTCTAACAGTTTGTTAGCCATTGAGTTAACCAGAACCATGGACTTCTCCCCTTGAATTTCTGACCCATCCGGGTCACTTCCTGGCTCTCTCTTTCTTCGTCTTGCCGACCTTGGTTCCCAGGCGAAATCGCAACCAACCAGGCCTTTTTGTATTGTGGCAGGCGACTGAAGTTGCGAGGTTTTCACCGTTACACGAGTATCTCCCCCCTCCCTTGACAGATCCCAATGTTCCCTCATCAGGCGTGCTCAAGTCCCTCCAACGTTTTCGACCGCGTCCTTTACCTGTCCTCTCCATTTCAACCATTTGGCCAGGTTGCCTCTACATCACCCCCCTCCCTGCACGCACGCACTTCGCCCAGACCCAGCAGAGTCTGGAGCCATTCCACCCACTTTCGATACGCCCAAGACCTTTCAACCCTTCTGCGGACCCCAGACATCGCAGAGGGAGTAGCTTGTCCCCCGACGGGACCCTGAGGACCCACACAGAGACATTCCACCATTTTTTTCCCCTATTCCTCCCCACCGAACACTAAAGAGCCCCCGATTTTTGGCCGCCGCAGGAAGAACCCTAAACAATTGCCCTCTAGCCCCCTTCCCCCCCTTTGCCGCCTTGAGAACCTCTTACACGGGAACTGAGGGACGTACCCACACCTTTTTTTGAATTACACGTCTGCTTGGGAGGTCTCTAAAGGTCCCACGCTACCCCACGAGGAGGAAGGACAGCCCCCCACAGCGTAGTTGTCGTCCTTTTTCTCAGGAACCAAGCAACCAAATCAACAATGCTTCACTTTCCAAGAGTTTCCCATGTGGAAGACCCCTCCCCCAGCAGCATCTTGAGTTTCCGTCCTTGACATGTCCTTTTTCGCTACACTACCTTAGGGGACATTCATAACTTCTGATGCGGCCCTCGTTTGGAACCAGCACATAACGTTTGAAAGGCCCTCGTCATCTAGTTTATTCCAAAAGCTTTTCCAGAGTTCCCGGTAGTCGGCATTTTGGTCTCGTGGAATGGGTGCGAACCGGCATTGCCCTGCGTCGATTTATAAGCTCCAACCAATATCCCTTCGGCCCCTTACCCATTTAAATGATTGTTTTTCCTTGACGCCCCCCCCAAAACTGTGATTTCGCAACTTCCACCGGGGTTTCGCCTTGTTCCCACGTTTTTATCACCTCGTCTGAGACCTCGAGGGAAACGACGATTTTCTTGTGCGACTTTCATTTATAGGTTTTCTAGGAAGGAACACCCCCATGTGGGTTTTGCTTTTAAGTTCCCCCGTGATCTCCTTCCCAAGGTGACTTTCATCTCATAACACACCCCTCTTCCCTCTTTGTTGTTTTTTGAGCTAGAGTTTGCCTTTCTACCGATTATGAACGTACAGGTGAATTGAGACTCCCCCCATCCTCCCAAACATTTGGCCTGCGGCCACTTTCCCCCCGAGACGCCGTCCCAAACAGACCCCCGAGTTTTTCTTTCTGCCTCCATTCGACAGATCTGTGGTGCAACCACCGGCTTCTTTCTTTCTCCATGTTCACGGCACCGGTTCGTAAGTTTTGCATCTTCCCCCCTGCTTTTTCATCTGATCAAGATCCGCTTTCTTGAGTGTCATTAGTCCAGAGGGATCTATTTGTGTGGAGATTTTTAACACCATCCTCATCATGGAATTGCGACCCCACCACTCATCGCCAAAATCATCGAACCTTTAGTTCTCCCCGTGTTACATTGGCGATCGGTCCAGTAAACGAAACCCCTATTACGTGCTCCACAACGCTTTTTTGGGCGTGTTGCCCTCGGGCTCAAGCCCCTATCCTTCCCCTATACCTTTGACCTGCCCCTTCTTTTTTGCGATCCCCATTTCTCTCGCAACTTTGCGGCCAGCAGGGCCACAACATCTTGTTACGTCGCTAGTATGGAGTGACAACCCCCCCCGCCCCGTTGCTCAGTCCCTTCCCGTCTACCTTCCCCACCCTTGCCAACTGTGACCACTTTTCCGCGGCCTTTCTCCTTTTTAGACCCAAGCACTATTTTTTGGAGGACTTTCATCTGACCTTCAGCTTGCATAAACCGGCTGCTTTTCCTGCTTTGCTCGTGTCCTTATCTTCGGGACTTTCTCTGCTCAAAACACCCTTTCTGAAGGCTTCCCGGCCCCCTTTTCAATGGGTCCCCTTGTGTGTTGCATGGTGGCCCAATGATACGTCGTACCCTGTCGTCCCCTCCCCCCCCTGCAAAATGTTTCCTTACTGACCTTTGGGCTAAAGCACGCCTCCGATATGACCTGAGGTTTGGTCCATTTTTTCCCAAGGTGGGCAAACTCCGCCCCCCCTTTCATTTTGTAAGCCGCACAACAACCTTGATTTTTTTTTTCGGGATTTGGGTCCCGATAAGGCTGGTGCTTCAGGTAGGCAACCGTCATTGCCCTTCTCCCCTGAACGAGGTAAGACTCTTCTCACGTTCATCTTCATTTCCCGTGTGCCCCCATGACCATGGCTCCCTTCACGCCTGCCCTTGTCTTCTGAACTAGAATACTCCCCCATCCAGCTCGAACAAAGCAGCTCTGTGATTTGCTGTATCCCTTGCTTCCTCCTCCGTAGGAAGGAGTTCAGGGCTCCTACACTCTGCGCATATTTCCGGTGTTGATCCACCTACGCCAGAGACATTTCCTTTTTACTTCGATAGTCTTCCATCTGGAGCGCATCGTCTTGCATCAAAGCGTTTTTGATTTTCCGGGCATTTTGTGGAGGCGCGCGCTCATCCCTTCATTTCTATTTTCGTGAGAAACACGCCAGGTCGAAACGGCTTTTTCCATACTTTCTTTTGTGCGGAACGACAAGGCCCCCCTTTTCACGTTTAAAAACCTTTAATTGATCTTTTCTCTTTTTTTTTTTCTCAGACAGTAAAGGATGCATACGCCCCCTTTTACCCCCATTTTCCCATAGTTTTTTCAAGTCTCCAATGATCCGTCGAATCTAGATTTTCTTTGTCTTTCACTTGTTTTCCCCTTCCCCTAAGATTACCAAATTCAGACCATGAGAGCCCCCCCCCGATCCCTCTCCTTTTTTTACCCCCTTCGCCTTCGCTTAGGATTTGCCGGGCCTTCCCCCTGCGTCATCCACCCGGATCACGTCTTTTCCGACCCCCTTTTGTGTGTTTGAGTCTCTCCAAAGCCTTCGACTCCAGTTTATGAAGCTGTGTGCAAAATTTCCTCATTGATGCCATATTCTTTGTTGCAGTTCTGACTACCGTCAACGAATGGGGAAGTTTTCCGCTGGATTCTGTCACACACCCAACGAGCTGATTCTATCCTGGGGATAATGATCGACTTTTTGACCTTCCCTTCTTTATGGCCTTGTATGGATTTACCTTAGAGCAAGTGAGATCCTCCCCTGTTCCGCCACCCCTCAGCCCCGAAACCCGATTCCGGTTGACTTTCCTTGGGCTTGCGTTCCGCTAGACAAATTTAACCCTTTATGGTGCTTTTAGCTTCTTTTTCGCCCTCCTATCGAAATTCGGAGTGCGCGCATCCCCCAAGATACACCCACTATCTTTGCCTTCACCCCCTTGATTCCCGACGCTTCTACGTAATGCTGTTTTTCTGATCCTTAGCCGCCGTTGATTGAAATGTCTCTGTCATTGGGTTGATTCCCCCATTCCATGCCACGTCAGTAGTAGGACATATGGCACTCTCGCTAACCCTCGAGTCCTCCCAAGCGGCTTTCCTTCAACTGGTCCGCCTGCTTGATGTTAATATTCTAGTTCTTTTCAAGTTCAGTTCAGTACTCCCACCTGTTTGCAGTTCACTTTAATTGCATAGCCGTCGTACTCATCCTGGTAGTTTCAGGAAAGATGGCTTTGGCCCTTGTCCGAGCTGGGGACCGGGCCTGAAAACGGAACCCCACTGAAAGACCGGCTTTTTGTTAGCGTCCCACCTGAATTTCTTTTTTGCCCCCCCCCCGGTTGGTAAAAACTATCTTTTCCCCCAATGACTGAGATCCTCAATTTTTTCCCCCCTTAGTCTTGCTTAAAAGTCCTAAGGAAACCTTTTGTTAGGCATGTGATCCCCACGTGGCCTTTCTCTCACCCGTGCCCGTTGCTCAGAGCTCTGTTTTTTTGTTGTTGTGAGCACTTTCCGCGGGACGCTTGACGCCCAGACCTGCCCCACCCCCTCTCAGTTTTCGCACTTCTGGGCGGGATTTCATCGAAATCATGTTACATTCAGAAAGCAAAATCCTGTGGTCAAGCCCCCAGCGTTCCTACTCTGAAGCTTGTGGTTTCCACATCCCAAGTCGTTCCCGGGCCTTTTCGGGCTTCGGCGGAGCACCTTTGCGGCTCCACCAAGATTCCCCATTCTTTTGGACCTTCCCGTTTTGGCTTCCTTGGCAGCAGATTGCCTCAAATGGATCGCAGATCCCTACTTTGCCCTTTTCGGGTTTTCCTTTCGACTAGTTTCGGTCGAGGCCACCCCAACTACTGTTTTTTGGGTTTCCCCTTACGATCTTCTCGATGTTTTTATGAAAGAGAACCGGAACCCCTGGAAACGGATCGGGGATTGCCCGCGTGTTTCGCTGACGTTTTTCGAACTGCGCTGAAGTTAGCGGACCAGAGCTTGTATACCCGCCCCATTATACCGGACCTAATTTAAACTTTTTCTCCGGGCGATGACCGACGTGATATCCTAAATTCCCCAGTTTTTTTCGTTTTTTCCCGGGGAATATAGAATGCAGACTTGCACCAGCTCCACTGCTAGGAAAGGCAGTCTATTTTATGGTTCTCGAGGCTTGTCTTCGTAGGTTGCGTGCCTAATTACCAGGTTTCTGGTCACTTTTTTTTTTGTTTTCCTCATATTAACCCGGGAGCAGTCATCGTCTTCACATAACCCACCCTTCTCTCCCTCCCGTTGTTGTTGAGATCTTTCTTATGTACCCTGGCGCTTGAATTCATCCCTGCATCCCGGCCGCCAAAAGGGGTCTCGTCAACCCCGTCGCATTCCCCGCTTTAGAGTGCAACCCAGCCCACCTGGCTTTACGCCAATATCCCCTCCAGCGTCCGGGAAAACCAAGGTCCCGGTTCTTGTTCTCCGCCCAGCGCGAAACCTTCCTTTAAGGTGCTATCCTCTGCCTCGCATGAGCGAAACCCGACTCCTGTACGTAGTGGAATTGGGAGAGGGGCATTGGTTTGGTTAGCCTTTTGATTTTCCCTCGTAGATCAGCTACGTAGGCACCCCTTCAACCCCCTACCTTGGGCACGGCGAGGGTGTGGATTTTCCCTTTCACGTCCGAGCTCCCCTTGCCTTGAACCCACCACGACGTTCTTGGGCAGGGGGTGGGCCTCGCTCCTCTACTTTTACAAGGCTTTCCCCACACGCGACTGGAGTATTGATATTGCGATCCCCCCCTTTTTATTAGCCCCCCTCTCTTTGCCCCCGGCCCCCCCCCCCTTCAATCTTTGAACAGCTATCTATGATTTTTTCCTTCATGTTTTTCTGGCGTTCCCCAACTCTCGGGGTCAGGATAGACCGGCCCTGTCCTAAAAAGTTTGGGGCAATTACCTTCCTTTTTTCCCCTCTATTTCCGCTAGTTTCGTTGGGTTTTCTTAGCCAGCCATTTTGTTGTCGTGAATCCAATGGTGTGAGACTGTCCGCGGCTTAATACGACAGTGCTTGCGTTTTTTTTTTCTGCAGCGGGATTGCCTTGTTTGTTCTCCGTTGCTCACCCCCCCCCCCCTTCTGAAAAGTAGCTTCCAGGCCAACGGGTGTTGTGGGAAGAAATTTCTTTCTTATACTCATGGCTGTTCTGTTTCGCCCCCCGGGTCCTTACAGGGCCCTCTTAAGCACGGCCTTTTTCGACATCTCCCCCGTTAGACGGGCGGGATCTGGTTGTTACAAAGCACACTCGCAAGAGTAGTTAAGAGCTTAACAACCCCCCCCCCCCCTTCCCTTGGGATTTTTCTATTTAAGTGGTGTAGGGTCCAGTTCGCAATATCACCCCCGTGCCCTCTATGTACCTCAACTTAGGCTTTTTATATAGTACGGCCTCATTCCCGTGTGTACCTCTATCAAACGATTGTCGACTCTTCGCTTTCTTTCCTGACCTTTTCCCCCCTCTCCCCCGTGCTGTTATTTATGATTAAGGAAAAAACTTTCACCCTCTCCTCTTATCGGCTTTTGCGCCTACCTTTGTGCGCATGACTTTACGAGCCCAAACTACGGCGTATCCACTTATTTTTACGTTCGTCCCCTCATTCTGAGCGTCAAGCCACACGGGGGCAGTGCTGAGTTTTCAGCTTGACTCTGGATTTTTCCTTGTCGCTGTCCTCCCCCCCTTCATTTGATCTGAGGGGCCGTCAACAGACCCAGGGCTAGCACCCGCAAGCCGTTCAACTTTTCACATAGGCGGACTCACTGCCCCGTCATTCAACCCGTTCCTTTCGTATTGCTTTTTTTGCTTGGATCGGTTCTCTTCTCTCCCCTTCTCGTCGCCGAATACTCCGTTACCCAATTCTATACTTGTGACGAAAAGTCCTCTTTATGTTCTCCAATTTTCGTTTGTTCTTTCTAGCGTCCTTTAATGCTCCATTTGGATGACCCCGATAGAATCCTTGCTCTCCCCCCATCTAATTTATTCCGCTCTGTCTTGCCGGCCGTCAACAAACTGGCATCGTTTATCATTCTCCTTTTGCTCTACGTTGTTTTCTGACCTATTTTCTTTCCCCGCATTTTATGACCTTTTTCTTCAACAAGCGATGTCGAAAGTGATATCCTTTTGGGCTCTTTGATGCGGTGAATCCTCACCATCTTGCATTCCAGTTCTCGCTGCTGAGATGAACCAACGAGAGGCGCCAGACGCACGCTCCTTCTGTAGTTCCCTTCAAGCCTTTTCAACTTGGAACGCGGACGCCTTTATCTTTCGATCCCTCTCCCCCCGATAGCCGCATACGAACGCTTCGTTTTTCCCTGGATGGAAGGGGTTCCAGACCACCCCCTTCTTATTTTTTCTAGCTTTTTTTCCTTTTTCGTCCTCAGACGATGAGGGGGCTGCCGGTCGCGGCCCCACAAACGATCCCCCAACTTCCCCGAACCTTACGACCTCTCCTGCTCGAATGGTGAGACGTCTTCGGCCGCTGAAGGAATGGAGTGCGTAGGGTTGCCCACCGTCACTCCTCGATACCACCTTTTGGCACTCTCGCTCCTGGTCTCGCAAGGGGTCTTCAACATATCACGCTCTCTTTTTGACTTCTTTTGTTTCCTTCAAGACCTTCGGCAGAGTCGTGATTTGAGTCCATCTCCGTTTCCCAGGGACGGCGTTCGATTATAGTTTCATCTGGATATCCCCCTTCTTTGCCTGGTTGTCCGTTGTTTGCCACCTTTCCCACCTCCACCACGGCCGGAAATTGAACCACATCCCTCTTTATCCTTGTCAGCGGCTTCACCACTTTTTAGTGTCGAGTTTGAAACTCCACAAAGCAGGACCCTTCCGTTCCACGTTTTCACCTCCGCCTTCCTATCAACCCTTCCCTCCCTGGAAACATTTTGCGACATTCAGCTTACCGTTGGCGTTTATAATTTCCACAGGGCCCTTGCCTTGCGTTTCGCTAGTTTCCGGTGTTTTTTCTCAGCTAAGGTGACAGCACCGAGGCACCAGCCAACACCCTCTCCCTTTTTTTTTTTGCGTCGCCTCCCCCCCCATCCGTTACATCTTTCACGCATGATTAACTAACAATAGTGCTGGTCTAACCACCCCCCCAGTTTTTACTTAGTCTTTTTTCCATTCAAACTTTGTTCTGTTGGAAGGGCCGTGAGTGCTTCCCTTCTTTCCGCTTCTTCTTGTTCCATACCCAGACTCCAACAACCCCTCATCAGATTTGGGAAAAGCTGTCAAGATTGAATTTTTTTGCACGCCTTTAGAATTTCTCGCACTATCAACTCATTTGGTCCATTCGCCCTGGCAATCATTGTCTCTTTTGCTTCCGACCCCCCCCAAGACCCGTGGGGTCACTGTTTTCCCCCCCCCCTTTTAATTTCTCAATCCCTCGCGGCAAGTTTGTGTATGCGCTTTTTCGGTGGTTCGGAAGTTTTTGCCCTATGCTTGATGATATTGGTTCTCCGATCCCCCCCACCAATTATCCCTCGACTTTCCTTCCTCTTACACTTTCTCGGACTCTTTATAAGGCCCCCCCCCCCCCCCCGATATTGCCCCCTTTATCCCCTTAACTCACCGGTTGTTCGCCTTGTGACCCTTGCAGGCCGCCGTTGTTCCTCATTCCGCGTTCCCTTGCTTCGTCCCCGCTGTTTTCTTTTTTTTGATTGCGGCCTGGTCCGTCGTTTTGTTGGGCAGCGGCCACTTTTGCCCCAGTGCATTATCTCCATCAACTTGGCGATTCCCATTTCCTCTCCGTTGTTGGTTTGGTTTTTGTATCTAGATTTTGCTGTGATGCCGATGGTATGCCTCGGCTTCCTGCTAGAAAGCCAGTTAAAGTCACAGCAAAAAGTTCCTTTTTTGCACACGTCTCCCCTCGCCTACCCCCTCTCAACCATCCCATCCTCAGATTGAGTTCATCTCACTCCTTCTTCTTTTGCACCCCCTTAGGCTCCCCCTTTTGATTTTCTCCCCGGGTCACAATGCGAAACTACCCCGTTTTTTCATAGGTCTTTCCCTTTTCTTTGGCCGATATAACCCTGTTGTGGGGGAAGAGAATGAGGTTAACCTTTGGCCAGTTTATAAGTTTGCGTCAGTTTTTGGATTGAGGGTACGCTTAAGATAAATTTTGTTTCGCGTAGAACCAATCTGGATCGTTCCTTCTTCCCCCCTATGCAGGACCAATTTTCTCGAACAAAGCCAGCACCCCTTCCTTGCCGCCTTTGCCCGGTGATTTTTTCTCCCCTATTTACCGCGATTTTGGTAGTGTCCCCCCCCAAACAGTCGGGATGGCGGTGGGTGTCCTCGGAAAGGTCTCTTTCCAGGCCTACAACTGAGGTGACCTCCCCTTCTGGATCAATGGGACCCCGGAAGGAGGATCTTCTTTTCTCCCCGCCTTTCCCTAGAACCTTCTGAGGCAAGTTCTCACCCCCCAATTCCCCAGAGGCCAAGAGGGACAAAAGAGGATGGGTTTTGGTAATCCTTCTTTCGAAGGGTTCAACCCAAATTTCAAGACATTTGGAAGCCCGGCGACGCGGCCCTTCCGACCGGGGTACCGACTGTTTGAACACGCCCGGCCCCCTCCCGGTTATGGTGCTTATACCAGCCTTTACTTGCTCACCCTTATGGAACTTCAATGCGGTTTTCTGAGATCCTTGCTACCCCCCTCCAGCTGCTTTTTCCGTCCTCTGCTCTGCGGGACTTGCTGGTGGCCGTGCCGTTCCAGGAGAAGGGTTCAAAACATCCCTTTTTCTCTCTGTGCCGCAACTTTTAACTTTTACTGAGAACGGCCCTTTCATCAATTTTCGCACCCCTTTTCTTACCCCGGACTGTCGGCACGCTTCTGTTAGATGACCCCCGCTTTCCTGGATCTCGTCCCACACTTTTGTAATCCTTCAAGGTTAAAGACGCCCCCACTCCAACCCTTCACTCGGGACTTTTCCAAGAGGTTTCCGGCCGGTGTGTTTTTTTCGGGTCAGCCGCGTGACGGCCGGGCCCACGGGCCCCCCAAGCTTTGTCTTTTAACTGACCCGAGGTCCTTTGCTTTTTTTTCCTTATTCCGTGGGAACTCGACAGTTGCTCAACGATTTTCACAAACTCTGCCGACTGTCATTTCCCCTTCAGATCCCACCTCAAGGCTTCGGGATCCATATTGTTTTGCTTTGTTTTTTCTTGATGAATTCCACCCCTTTTTTCCCTTTTCCCTTGCGTGCACGAGTGCCATTCATTTTTTTGACCTATTTTCTTTCTCGGTTTTGGGAACGCAACCTCACCCTTTCTCCTTTGCCCACTCGACGTGCCGATCGATTCGGGAGCATGGTCTTTGATTCTTTCCACTTTCCTTTCTTTCCGATTGACCTATTTGAGGAGAGTTTGGTAGGAGACGCGATTCTCCCCCTCTTACAGCTGAGGGGGTTCTACATCCGCAGAACACGAAAACCGGAGAAACCGCCCAGTTCCGGCGAACGGGGTGGTTGTCTAGAGACATCCCACGTAATTTTCCCCAACGGAGCCTCGTTTGCGTCGGGGGCTCGTATGATCACTGGAACCGTACCCTCTTAATATGTGCGAGCTCGACCCCTTCTGCGATCTAGAGGTTGCTTGTGATCCTGAATTGTCGCGCTCACTTTTTTTTCAGACTTTTTTTCGCGGAACTTCTTTCCTGGTTTTTTTTTTTTTGGGAAGTGACAATCGCCTTCAATCCTTCCCGTCTAGACCCCCCTGTCACATCCCTTTCGCCCCTCCCCTCCCCCACCAGTATTCCGCCCATCTAGGCTCTGTCTCAGGATCCCCACACCTGATCGAAGGCTTACATGAATCCCTTTTCCCCCGTGTTTTTTTGTTTTTCTCTAGGAAGTAAACAGCCTTCGATCAAGTTGGGTATTATCTTAAGGCCGGCTTTCCTAAGCTTTTAGCGCCTATTTGAGCGCCTGATGTTTCCCTCTGATGCCCTCACAGAATTGTAGAAGTTACAGCGTTATATGAAACCCCCCCCAACCCTCGACCTTTCCCCTGACGAATCGCGTCTATAGTATGGAATTTTGTAAGCGACCTATGGCTTTTTCCTGTACCTTTAGGGCCTATCCGTCCGTCCTTCCCCCCCCAAATTTGGAACAGCTTCCTTCCCTGATTGGGAAGTGCATCCAATTTTCCAAGGTATTCCCTTAACCGTATTGATGTTTTTTCTATCGGGAGTTTCTCGATCTAAATGAGGATGCAGGAGCCTTCAACTTCTCCCACCCCCCGTAACCAGGACGAAGCTTCTCCGGCTCTTCGTCAAGACCCTCTATTCGATCCCTCTAATACAGGTCCCGAAGGTGAAGGAAGGGATCAGGGTGTCTTTCGGTGTTTCACCCACAGGAACTCCGAGCATATGAGGATTCGGGCCATTTTTAACGGAAACTGAGTTTTGATACGAAGGGGGAATGCCAGAATAAACTCACATTGCTGGCGAGAGAGTTTTTTATTTTCTGAAGACATTTCTCCCCCTTTCGCCATCTTTAGCCCAGCCATTGGCTCATCTGCGCGACATATAAAATCCTTCCCATGGGACTCTTTTCTTCCCCCAGCTTGGTGTCACTTTTTTGTTACGACCTCAGGACTTTTAACCGGCATGAAATCGGCACCCCCCCCCCACCCCATACAACGAGCTTCCGAGTTTTTTTCTCTAGCTTACATGAATAGGGAGCGTTTGCCCCTTTTGTACCCACCCTCTCCTTTCTCTGATTACCTCCCTGTTCGACTCTTCTAAAGTAATTTAAGGACCAGTTTGCCGACCCCCTCTTGATTCCGTGCTCCCCTTTCCCTGTGCTTGTCCGTTTCCGAACTAGCTTTAGTTTTTTTTTGCGAATTTTATACGACTGACACGGCAAACAAATAACCGCCCCGAGAAGAGGACTTCCGCAGCGGCGTCCCCGGTTTCTTTTTACATCTACGCCCTATCACCAAACCCTCTTTTTTCTAATTTAACCCCCCCCCAGCGA
>Ga0179593_1421545_pt1 | contig 29270 bp, 42 predicted proteins | sample CZODoug2_1_08_16_FD_185931 | JGI IMG/M metagenome (GOLD analysis project Ga0179593, IMG submission 185931) | Vadose zone soil fungal communities from Angelo Coast Range Reserve, California, USA - CZODoug2_1_08_16fungal (PacBio error correction) | ecosystem: Environmental > Terrestrial > Soil >... | reverse complement strand
AGCCTTTTTCTCCACTCCATTAGTCCTTGGCATTAAATTTCCTCCTTGGCTTTTCCTCCCCCTGTCCCGGTATCACAGCATGCTGCCCATGCTGCCTTCTGATTTGATTTACACTCACGATCACTCAGCCCATAATTTCCCATATGCATTGGTTTTTTTTGTACCCCTGGCATAGATTGGTGATCCCACTTCTCCCCACTTTTTCTGTTGCCCATCTAAAAATTGACATGGGACCTCACCTTCTACCTCTTAATTCTGGGGTCCTTCATTTCATCTCCTTCCTTCTTTCCCCACTTTTGTTTGTCACCATTTCTCTAAGTCATTCCTTCCAGGATGTTTCCTTTGGGATGGGAAGGCAAAAAATCCCCTCACCAATTTCTTCCCCCCCTTCCAGTTCAATTTTTTGTTGGTCAATGTATTTTTGGGTTGTTAGCCCACCTCCCATTTTTGTTTTGGTAGTTGATCTTGTTAACGGGCCCCTTAGCGCCAATTTTGAATGCATTTTCTCAGTTTTGCCCCTGCAGGCTTGTTACTTTTTTTTTCCAAAAACCCCCGAAGTCTGCCCTAGTACCCCCTCTTTTTTTTTTTGGTGACGAGTCAGCTTCTTTTTTTTTTTCAAAAAAAAAATGGCCCCATCCCGCTCCTAGTGAAGGTCTGACCCCTCTTTTTTTTTTCTACCAAAGAAAGTTCTCATGTCACATTTAGAAACTCATCCCCACTACCCGCCAATTGACCCCCCCAACGGTTTCATTTTGCCCCCCCCACCCAAATTACCCTCCATGCTAAGCAGTCTTTTTTCATGCCTGTGTTTCATGCTGAAATTTGAAGCAATTCCTCTGACGATAATCTTTTAACCCACCCAACCCGCCTTTTTGCTTCTGATGCCCCTCCTTTGCAATACCTCCTACCCTCCTGTGAAACCATGTTGACTGGATTGCACCCATTAAGTTACTTCATTCTTCCCAATGTTCCCTTCACAGAATTAGTTGCCGCTCCACGCACCATTCTTCCCCCCCCCCCCCCCCCCCCCCACTGCCTGGATTGTTTTTCCCAAAATTGCTTTCCCTTATTTTCCTGTATTAGATTTAATTCAACGCACTGCAAAGCATCTTTTTCCGCCCCAAGTGATGCCCCTGTTTTTTTTTCACCCAAGCGATGAGCACCCATGCCCTTCTCCTATTTTCTTTTGAAGAGGGAATATGCTCGGCCCCTACTTGAATTTCCCCCTTTTGATTAGATGGCCTCCCCCGTATGCGACTGCGTCAGTTCCTCTGGTTGCAAAAGGGTTTCCAGAATCCCCCCTTCACCCTTCTCCCACCAACATCAGGACGCACCCCCCCCCTTTCTTCCTTCTCCCCCCCCATGATTTGATTATCTTTTCTGGAGTATTTTTCCCAATGGGTTTCCAGAAGCATGACCTTTCCTCTTTTCCCTCCTCGGTTTTTTTCAATTCCGCTTTTTCAGCTTACCACCTCACATGCCTTTTCATTCTTCATTTCCTAACCCTCTTATTTTGCCCTCGGCAGGGGGTAACATTGCCATATGATACTCCCCATATTTACATTTTTTTGTTTAATGTCCAAACACACATGTCACCTCCACATTGCTGCAGGACGGTGTCATTCACCTTTTTCGGGATTGCCCCGCCTCCCCTTGGCACTGCCAATTCAGTACTATAAAGGAACAAAACCATTATAACCCTCAGCACCATCCCCTAGATCATCATTATCCCTGTGTGCTCCGCAACCATAACAACCCTATGATGCGCCCCACGACTTTTTTTCCCCGACAAAGTAATTGTTTTTTGCACCACCTTCTCATCTGATTGCCCCTTCCCACCCCCTTTTGCAACCCCTTTGACAGGGTGAGTTGGTTATCCTTGAAGGTTTGAATATGGGTTCTTTGGAGATCTTTGTTTCGTATTTGTTCCCAATGAAGACCCATAATTCCACCCAATGTTATGGCCATTGTGTTTTCTGTGATAGGTTATGGGTGGATGTCTCAAGAGTCAGTCTAGAGTTCTTAGCTTCAGTTAGGGGCCCCATGTTGGTTCCGGTTTTCGTTGTGGTAACCCCCAATCTGTTGATGTTGTTACTTCCCCTTTCCCTTGTCCCGGTTTTTTGCCAATCACGAACTCCTCCCACTCTTCCCCCTGGTTCCTCTCTTTTTTAAGGATTTTTTTCACGCTCAGTGTCACGAGGCCCCCCCCCTTTTTTTTTTCCCCCGGAATCTTGCTATGCCCATCTGACCTCTAGATTTGACTTCTTCCGTCCTTTCTTCAGGACGTTTTTTATCTTTTATTGCGGCTTGGAATGACTGCCGTTTATCCGTGTTTGACCCCCTTTGCTAAAGTAAGTTTTATTCTTTTTCTTCTTTCACTCATTGTAGTACTTCAAAAGCTTGGATAATGCCAAAGTTCATCCCCAACTTGACACCAGTCTCTGCCATGGCCTGCATTGATGAGTCTTGCCCCCATGCACTTGTCCCCCTCCTTCATTATTCAAGCTGCCCCCCATGTGGAAGAAGCCCCTCCCATTACTACCCTCCCCCCAACCCCCTGACTTCTTTTTTTCGTCGTTTTAATGTGGGTTATTGTCTTGATCCTAATAGGTCGCACTTCCCCACCTCTTCTTGTAGTGAGAACAGTCAGTGAATCAAGGTAACCCCCTAAATCCATATTGAGCCCCCTTGTGTAAATTTTTTTCATCCTTTGGTTGTTGACCGAGATTGTCCATTTTTATGATATTTTTTTCCTTTTTCTTTTACTTGACTTCTCCCCCCTCCTTTTGGGTGGACAGGCTCCTAGCTATTTTTTTAACCTCAAGACATCACACACCCTCTTCTGGCAAGCCCCCCCCCATAGCAAATACCCTTTCATCCTTTGCTGTAGTAATGTAGTAATGATTGAGTCCTTCCGTGAGGTTCCCGACCACGGTTCCCCCCTTTTGTCGAATGGCACCTCATCCCTTCCTCCCTACTTGGTGTTTTTAATAATAATGCTGTTCATGAGACCCTTCTACCCTTTTCCCATCTTTTAGATTGTGCCTCCTGGTGAAGACCCCCCCCATCCTTGTCGACCGTTACATTGACCCTTCTCTTCCCTAATACCCTCCATATCCTTAAACTCCCCAGTCAGGATCACTAACCTCCCCCCTACTTCATGCAATTTCAGAATTTCACCTTTTACATTGGGACCCCCCTCCGTTTGCTCATGTGACACACTTTTGCTTTTTCCTAAGTAAACCCCTGGGGGATGGTTTGACTTTCTTTTTGCTTGCACTTGTCTTTTCCATAGCTAGTACATTGTTTAGGTACACATTCCAACACTTGTTGCCAACACACAACTTAACCCCTTTCCCACTTATGTTCCCCTCAATTCAACTCCCCTACAGTTTGATGCTCATTTCCCCCCCTCCTTCTATTTTCCTATGACTCCATTTATTCTTGGGTACCCCCATCTCACTCAAGATTCTCCAGCACCAATATCCCCCCCCCCTTTTACATCCCAACCTCACCCCTCTTGTTCCTTGAACATAAACTGGTTTTATGACCCTTTTCCCAACCTGCTTTACCATTTCGCAGTTTTTCCCTTGCTGGTTCCAGTTCCTTCACTTGTCGCAGGGCTCAGTTCACAACCCCCCTTGTGTTTATTTTGCAGGATCCCCCTTGATTATTAGGATCTTAATCCTTTTCCTGATTTACTTTCTATCCTTGTTATTGAATCCCTTCCCCTAATGCGGTGAGGACTTGCAAAGTCCCCCCTCCTCATGAAACCCAGCCTGTGACAAATTCACTTTCATTTCTCCCCCGTTTTTACCTCACTAGTTTTTTGCCCAGTCCTTTCCCCAGACGCACCCCCCCCCACCCCGTAAAGATCAAGATTGACTTTCCCTCATAGTAAAACAGGGTACCCCCCCTCATTTCTGAAAAATATGGCCCAAACCGACTCTTTCCCCTCCTTCCTTGCCCAGAAGTGGTCCGTTGTTTCCGGTTTTCTTATTTTAGTTTGGACCAGTCTTCATCTGGAGTTAAATACTAGATCTTTTCATTTACAAGGTCATCCTTTCTTGAACCCATTTTCCCAATCTCAGAAGAATCTTTATGTGCTCTTGTTTTTTCCACATGATTTCCTTAGTATGTTGTATGGGAGCCCGCCGTTATTTATTTCACCTTGGTCTCCCGAACCATATTTCAGGCAATTTTCCCTGCCTCTTTACCCTTATTTCTTTACTCCCCCCATCCCCTCTCCTCTTCCCTTCACAGAAAATCTCCTGTAAATCTCCTATTTCTTCCCCCCTGTACCCTTCGCACACACCATTTTACCCTGCTGAACTCCCATTTCCGTCTTGTACCTTCTCTTCCCTTTTTTGCCCCTTGCAATTGATCAACATCCAGGTCCTTTTTTTTTCCCCCGACCCTTCGGTTTTCTGTCTTTCCTCAAGTCCTCGTGGACCATTTAGAAAATCCCCCCCCAGTGGTAAAGAGTCCCCTTCCATGACTTCTTACCAGTCAAGGTTTTTTCTTTCACCATCAGGATCCTTTCTTCTTACAACGGGGATTGTTCCTTTATTGCTCCATCCGGCAGCATCCAGGCTGCCTTTTTTTTTTTTTTCTGTGCCAAACTGTAATTTTAAATGAATCCGTGAAGTCACGGCTTTCCCAAATTACTATTTTTTTTGACTGGAATGGCTTTTCGCTTTTTGGTTTGTAGTCCAATTCCTTTCTTTTTGTTCCTTTCCTTTTTTTCGTTCGTGATATCTCTGTTCAAAGCTAGCTTTCATTTGAGCCCTTGCCATTTTCCTGATAAGTATGCAACTTTTCTATGCTGGTAGGTGTACATTTGTCCACCCCTTGATGTTTTCCCTCATATTCTTCCTCCAAGTGTTGTTTTTTTCTCGTGCTTCATCTTTGGTTGTTTAAAAAGCCCCCCCTTCCCCTTGTTGATCCTTTTTTCATTCCCTGCTTTCCTTTCCCCCAACGCATTGTTACTAAGGTCACATGGAAACATGACCCACTACTACCCCCCCAATCCTCCCCAAAGCCACTCTACCCCCCCCCCCCTCAACCCCCATGGATCCCCCCAATCTGTTTTTGAACAGACGGGTTTCCTCTTTCTGAAATGACAGATGATCTGCTTCTTTTTGTCTAGGCCATCCCACAACCCTGCCCCCCCTTTTGAGGTTTTTCTTTACAATGATGACCACTCCCTTGGGTTTCCCTATGTTTCTGGTTTAGATCGCCCCCTTCTCTGGCTTTCAGATTCTCCTCCCCTCCCGTTTTCAACCCCCACAAAAATTCCTGTCCAATTTGTCTTTTCTTTCACCATGTTTTGAGACTTTCGTTGCCCGCTTTCCCCCCCAATCTATGCCTTTCCCAACCAATGCTGAGTTAACTTGATTGGCCATTGAGCTTTTCTTGCCTGCCCAGTCCTAAGGTCCTTCCTTTTGATTCTGATTTACCTTTTCCCCTTGAGATGAATCGATGGCCCAATTTACCCTTCCAATCTTGTTTGTTGACTTCTTTCCCCAATAGACGCTGTAACTACTCCTTCCCACCCCCCCCCTATGAGTGGGGACCAGCGCGCTAACGGTCTTTTACCTTTCTTTTCAAAGGTCTGGCATTTAAAAGTCACTTCCCAGCAACATACTACCGTCCCTATCTTTGTACAATAGCTGCCATATAGCACTGCTTTCGATTCTTTTTGCTTTTTTTGATGCCCCTTGGGTTAAGCAAGCATGTGATTGGAATCTTTCCCCTATAGCCTCTTTTCCTCCTTTATTACCTCTGGTCCGTTTCTCCGAACCTTACCCAGGGAAATTGAGGAACCTCAGCCTTAATTTACTTTTTGATTTTAGGGTAATTTTCAATGCTGAGGTGGCCCCTGTTATTCTGACCGCTTTCCTATGACTTTCCCAGGGATATTTTTGCCTGCACTTTGAACACGTGCACCAATGCCTAGTCCTTACGTCACTTTGGCAGGTGTGGCCCCGGTCACTTTTATTACTTTTGGCTGCCTGCTGCAAGGATCCCAACCCTTTTTCATTGCAGCTAACCCCACCCCCCCCCAACCTTTAACCCCCTTCAGTCCCCTCCTGAGCCCCCCATAGTATACTTTTTCCTGGCAACAACAAACAACATGAATTGATCCCCTCCCCTCCCCCTTCATTCTCTTGCCCCGAATTCATTTTTTGTCACCCTATTTTTTCCCTGATTTCACTTTCATTCAACCATTGATGTTCCACCTCCCCGAGGGTGTTTTTTAATAAATGACATTTTGGAATTTGTTTTTCTTTCTTTTCTCTTTTGTGTAGGATTGGACCCCCCCGGCAAATCCAATCAGACAAGTTACTTGTTCTTGCCTTTTATTGGTTTGTCTATCCCTACCCATATCCCTCTTTCGTGGGAAGTAGATCGGGATGTTTTCCCACTAGTTGAACACTTGTTCCTGTTCAGTCCCGGGATGTGTACTGCCCCCTGTCCCCTCCCCCTGAACGGACACTTGGTTTGATCCACTGAACTCTCCAACCCCTCTCTCCCCCTTTTTTTGCAACCTAGTCGCTCAGGCTTTTCACATCCATGTTACATGGACACTTAATGTATCTTGAACTCTGCAGGCAATCTCAGAAGAACGCTGGTTCGTTATCACAGTGTCTGTTCTCTTTCCTTTTGTTCCCTGTAGTGGATGTTACTCATTAGATATCTTCCAGCTGTTTCCAGTTTATCATCTTTTTCCTACCCTGTTTATTCCTTCACTTCAGTCGCGATCCAAAGATGTGACATTTTCTTTCCTTCCCTTTCAATTTCAAATTCAAAATTATCCAGGTATTGATGATTTGCACCCCCCCTTTGGCCCTTGATACTTCAGTTCCCCACAATTTTCCTCCTCCCCATCATACAAGCTCCTTCCAGTTCTAGGATTGCTATGGGATGACTTCCTTCAAGGTGCTGTCCTTTCTTTTCCTATCTAGGGTACCTGTCAACCCCTCTTAGTGTCTGAAAAGAGAATCAAGAAATACCCAGAACTCCCCTACTTTCCCCTTTTCCCTCAAATTTTTCCCTCCTTTTTTGGGTTTCTTCCTCTTTCCCTCTAATTTCTGGATTTCTGTTTCTCTCCCCTGTTTCTCCCCCCTTTTTGTTTGATAAAGTAATATTCCGCCCTTCCACGTTAATCCACCCCCCATGGCCCAATTACCCTTCCTCACCCCCCCTAACAGATGGGTTTTTGACGTCTGTAATGATTGTTCGGGTCTCCCCAGTGAGTGCAGTTGCCACACGTTTTTCCCAGTTCAAGATTTCCTTCAACCCCCCCCCCCCCAATGCAGACCCGTAGGAAAGTCCTGCTTTGCATTGGTTGGAATGTCATCTAGTCTGAAACCGTTTGTAACATCTTTGCTTATGACAGAGTTTGTTGAACCCTACCCTCATCAAACCCCTGTCACCCCCCCCTTTCACAGTATGTCCCCCCCTTTGCTATCTCCCCATTCCCCCCTCCTCATGCACCCCCCCTCTCAACTTCCCCCCTGTGATAAATCGAAATTTTCCTGAATGTAATGCAGAGTAATTCCCTTTCTTCCCCTTTTTGTGCCATGGCATCATGTGACACATGCTGCTTTTCTTCTTCTTTTCCCCCCCCCCCCTTGGGGAGGATGATTGGTGAGTAGTCTGATTGCCACCCCCCCTTTCTAGTAGTACCAGGTAGTTGTACACAACATAAACCATAGTTTCCCACAAGACCCCCCCCCCCCAACCCCCGGCCCATAGTTGCACATAAATTAAAGCCTAAAAGCCCCTATATTTAGTTCCAATCCACACCATACTTCAATCCCATCTTCTATCAGGTTCTGATTGGCTATGGCTGCTGGTGTCCAACCACCTATCCCCTTCACGCCCCCCCCAGTCTCATTTCCTCCCCTCAAATCAACATTTTTGTCCATTTGGACACAAAATTGGTGCATTCTTTCCTGGCCCCAGTTTCTGTGGTTTTCCCCAACTCCCCTCGGTTTTATTTCTTGCCCAGCTTCCCCCTTACTCTTGCTTTGCAGCACCCCCCATTCAGGTTTTGTCTGTGCATCACCCCGTTGATTCCTTTTTTGTAACTGACTGAATTCTTCTTTCATTTTTTGCCTTTCCCCCCCCTTTCCAATTACTGAAGATCGAATCTGCAAAGCAGAAGGTTCAATCCAGACGTGATTGCCACCTTTCATTTTTGTGTAAACTTGTTGCCAGGTTCCACCTCCCCATCGCTTTTAATTCGGAAATTCTTTTTCTTTTCGCTAATACATGTATACAACGTGTTCACCCACTTTCTCCTATCCACCCCTCATTATGAAGTTTCCCCTTCATGACCACACTGTTTCCGGTGTAGAATTCATTTCTCCCCTCTTCACGAGAGTCCAAGCCCCCGCTTCTGCCAATATTAAAAGTCAAATGCTTATGCCCACCCCTTTTCCCCCCCTTCAATCAATACCCCCCCTTCTCTCATCCCTTTCTAGGCGCTCTTTTGTCACTTTTCACTGCTTCTTCTTAGTGGTGTTGATGGGATTATAACCTATCTTGCGTCTCCTTTTAATTGCAAGTACCGCCCCCTCTGATATCTTTGCCCATGGCCTGCTGGTGGACCCCTCTATTTATCCCCCCTTTTTTCTATTTTCATTAATTCTCTTCTGGCATTTTCGTTTTTGCACCTTCCCCCCCTTTCTCCCCTTACATGAGTTTTCAGCCTCCTTGACAGTGCTTTGCTACACTCGAAGACCTCGCTCCTTCCCCCCCCCCTTTTTTTCCCCCCACCTGCACTTTTTTTTGCAAAAGGCCCAGAGGGGGATTGGCCAAGTCCCCCCTACAGGGATCTGGTGCACCCGGGCGTTGCAAAAGAGCACATCCCGTGAAGTTGCACCCAACTGTCACCCAGGAATACGGATAAGTCTTAGACGGTAGAATTTGGTTCGGAAGAAGTCAATGTTATTCCCCCAGGGGACGTTTTTGGAATAACAGGATACATAGTTTTATACCTCCCTTTGTCCCGGGTGGGGTTTCCGGCACCGTTAGTCTCAAACTTCCCACAATTTTCAAAAAACCCCACATCTTCCACAGTCTTCCCCTAGTGTCCTTCCCGTGTACGTGCCCGGTTATTTTGGCTTGGGTGTCTCCCAATTTTCCTTTTCTTTTGTTTTTTTTTTTTTTTATTCTCAGTTTTTTTTTTCCGTCCCGACGTCTTTTGAGACAGCCTCCCCCTTCATCGGAGCAAATCCACCCTCGAGTGAGGTGACATTTTGAACCACCCCCCCCGGCCTCTCCTCCAGCTTTACTTTTTGTGTTGAGCGTTTCACTTTTTTTTGGCAATGTCCCCTCTAGTTAAGTTGCCCTGAAGACCCTTCTTCGTTTCCAATGGTGCCCGCCTGTCCCTGTCAGCCCCCGAAATCACCCCCCTCCAAGAAGTCCCCCACTCCGCCTTTGCGTCCCCCCCCCCCCCCCCCTCCCCAAACCATACCATCCTTTCCGGCCCAAACCCATCACTGGGGTGGCTCCAAGCCCTGTTTCCGGCTATTGAGGCATTCCTCAAATTAAATCTGATAGCGTTTTATGAGAAAGTTTGGTTCATACCACTCAAACACCAAAACCAGGAAAATAATTGAGGTCGAGGGTCCAGCTGCACCCCACAGTTCTTCCCTTATGGGACTTTTCTGTTTGCGCCAGTTCTAGTTTTCCTTCTCTCGAAGTACATGTTTCACGGTGTTACCCCATGCTTTTAACACAATGGGCCCCCAGACCTTTTCCCTGGCCTTACCAACCTATGCCTTTTCCAACCCCCTCTTCTGTTCTGGCCCTGCTCTCATTCTTCGATAATGCACAGCCCTTCAAGGGAAAGTTCCCGCATGGTCAGCATGTCGAGCTACAGGTTTCAGGTCTCTTTCCCCCCCACATAGTTAATTTCCATTTCCCCTTTCTGGAGTGTTGCCTTTTCCAATAGAAGTTGAGTCAACTACATGTCCCCCCTCCTTCAGATCTACCACTCTTTGCCCTGACCCTGATTTTTCCCTTTCTTTCAAGTTTTCACCAAGGGCTGCCCCGTCTCCTTAATTCCATCCCCCCCCTTTCCAACTTAATCACACACCCATCTCTCCCTCTCCGAGGATGATTATGTCTTGAGCTTTGTCCAATGGGTTTCAGAAAGCATACATAATATTTCCCCTCTCCCCATTTTCTCCGGTCTGGGACGCGTTCCCAACCCCTTCACTTTTGAAACCCCAGGTCACGCTGCAACTTCCTTCGTGTTTTCCCAGATGTTGTGGTCTTGTGTAACCCTTTGTGTTTGTTATATTTTTCGAGCTTTCCCTTTCCTTTTTCCTTTTCTATGTGTGCCTCTTCAAACAGATGCACAAGTTATTCTCCCCCCTTTGAGCATCGTTTTTCCATTCCCTTTTTCCTACTTCTGCTGCCCTTCAGTTTTGACTACAATAACTTCAGTATGCAGATAGGCTCCTTCAAACCCCCCAACCACAATGAATATACATAAACTTCAGTCACACCTATCCCCCTCCCGGATCCTTTCCCGCCCCAAACCCTAACAATCTTTGATCCGACCTCCCGCCTAACGTTGAATTCTGGCCCAGAATCAAATTTCTTTTGCTTTCCCCCCCCCCTACCCCAATGATTGCCTTCTGTCCCACAATTTGATGTTCAGGCACAAGTTTCTTTTATTTTTTTCATTGCAAGTATTTCTTTTTTGGATTTCCTTTATGGTGTGGTGACCCTCTCCCTCAATCAGACATGGTAATGAGGGAGGAAGCTTCTGCCTAGTCTGTTTGCAATCTCCAAAAGATGGCATCTGCTTTTCCCTTCGCATGTTTTTCTTGATTTTTTGAACACAGGTTTCCCCATGTGTGAAGGGGGTCCAGTTTGCCACCCCCCTTTTCTTTGACCCTGCTCCTGATATCTGCCCAGACAGTGTTTGCCTCCCTCAACTAATACCCACAACACGACCTCAGAAACAAAGCAGTAGGGTCGAAAATCTCCCCCCCCCGAAGTATAATTTTCAGGGTCCCACATTGCGGACAAAGGAGTCGGAACATCCCCTTGTTCTTTGACAAACATGTGACTAAGAATCCAGGGACAGCAATAGCCTGGCAACGTTTTGTAGTTCCAACGGTGCCGTTGGAGAGCTTATTCAAGGGTGGAGCTTGATTCCATTCGGGTCGCTAGATGGTCCTATTTTTTGACCCCCCCCCCTTTTCTAATTTCCACCCCTGTTTGTTTACTTTTCCCCTTACCGGATGTAGATCTTCACCCAACGGACACCCTTTTTCTCGCTCAGCTCCTTTTACAACCCCTTTTCCCACTTAATGACCTTTCTCCGGTGCTTTACCCCCTCCCCAATTTTTTGGTAAACTTGATATATTGTCGATTACAGCTGTCACTCCCCCACCTTTTCTCCTCAACTCCCCCCCAGAACACACAATCTTTCGACATTTTTAGGGGGTTTTTTTTTTGTCCTATGGTCTTGTTCCCTTTCGAAGGGTTTGAGGTTCGGTTTTCCTATAATAGTCGCCTTAAAACAGAGGCTTCGTGCTCCCTCTCCCCCCTTTCCCTAAAAAGAAAACCTTTGAGTCAAACTGTGTCGCTCAATACATTTGTTTTTGTGATTTCGTCAGCTTTTCTTTTACCCTCTGAGGCTTGTTTTTCCCCTTGATTCTCTGTTACTCCCCTATTGGACTGTCCTCCCCCCTCTCATAAAATAAGTTTTCCCCTCGACCCCTGTCCCCCCGTCCCGCAATCCTAGGAAATTGAACCCTTTTGTTCTGTAGTAATTCCTGTCTTTATGCAACCTTGTTTCTTGCTTGAATTAGACAAGGAATATCTCATTCCTTGGCAAGCTTTTTCCCCTCTTCCCCCCCCCCCCAGGTTGTATTTTGATTTCCTCTGATTTTCCCCCAATTGCAGAGTTCTGGACCTCTCTTTTGAAACAAACCCCCTTGCCAAACAGACGGGCACAGCTGACAAGCTATTTTCCCCCTCCCAATCCTTCTTTCCCTTCACCCCCCTTTGTAACTACACTTTCCTCCGAGAGTTCCGCTGTCCTCTTTTTTTCTTTTTTTGTTTGACCCAGGGGCATTCCCTTTGTTTTGACACCTGAGATTAGAGTGGCCAAAACCACTGTCTTTCTCTTTTGGATGATTTGACCCCTGGTTCCCGATTCTTACCCGTAGTGGTCCCCCCCTCCCGTAAACGTTACCACCTTACCAAAGTTCACACTAGGGGACATCTACCTTCCCTTCACCATAAAGTAAATCTTTTGAGCCCCACTCTTCAACTATCATGATCAGCATGTTCTTTTCTTCGGTCCTTTGCCCCACAACCCTTCTCCCACATCAAAGATCCAGCCCCATAATTTCATTCCTTTATCACCCCCCCCCCCCCCCATCTTGTTCACCCCCACCCCGTTTTTTTCCCTTCTTGCCGCCGTTTTATCTTTTCCTTTTGCAACACGCCCTTTGACGTGGCGGCCAGAGAATTACATTTCTCCCCTCGACATTTTCTCATTTTCTCCCCCCTTTCACTTATTCTCTTTTTAAATCTTAATTTCTATTCATTTTTTCTTTTTTTTGGCCTGCCAACCTCTTTTTCCCCCCTCCTAAGTTCTTTTAGACTCCTTGCATGAGAAGCAAGGTTCATCACATCTGTCCTCCCCGTCTGTGGACTGTAATCCATATGCCTTTTTCCTTCCTTTTTCTTTGCAAGTTAGTCCCATCTTCATGGAAGTCCCCATATAGTCCCCCTCTTATATCTGTTCCACACTTTCACTGGCAGCATAGTCCCCCCCTTCCCCCCTTTTGACAAACTCGCTCATGGTTTCCCCAGTTAAGGTGACGGATGTAGAATTTCCGTCCCGTCTTCATCAGGGTTAAAGCCCTCTCTTTCCCTCTACCATTTCCCCCATTGGCACATCCCTCCTGCCAAAGTATCTAAGCCTTTTTATTTTTGTACCTACCATTATTCTGTCTTAGATTTGTTGATTCCTAAGGCTCTCAGAACTTTTTCACTTGCATTCCCCGACCCCCCGTTATTTGCCCTTTTTTTTTCAATGGCCTCTCATGGGTGTCCCCTTACTTTTTCCCCCCCCCGATTATTTCCCCTGCCACCTAGCATGTTCCATAACTTCCCTCTCCAGTTGTGCATTTTACACGGGAGCATAAGACATGCGCAGCTCCCCTTTCCTTTCCCCCTTCGTTTACCTCCCCGACCGTTCACTTTCAACTCCCTTTGAACTCATTTCTGTTTGTCCCCAGTCATAGATTGGTGATTTTCGAAAGTCTCTATGTGTTTTTTCTTCCCCCTCAAATTTTTTTCCTTCACTGCTTACTTCATTTCTTCCCGCCTCCTTGGTTATAATCCTATCCCTTTTTTTCTGGCAATGTGATTGTTGTCATCATCTACCCCTCCCTAGAACCATGTTTTTCTTTTTTGGGGCTTTTTCAACCCCAAGTATCTCAATTCTTCACCTTCCGGCAGATTTCCAAAAGGATTTCAATTTCCTAGTTTGCCTGTTTCTTAGCAGGGCACGTTTTTTTAGCACCTTTCCCTTCTTTTTTTCTCTTGTTGTCCATTTCCGACATTGACCTTTCAGTGTGTTCTCCCTTTTCCTCCTTTTTCTAAGGACAACTTCCCCCTTAGCTGGGCTGGGGACATTGAAAAACCAGAAGGCTGACCCTCTCCCTTTCCTCCCCGCCCGTTTGTAGAGAGCCTTCTTTCCCGCCTTTCATTATCCCCTTAGTTATTGTTTGGCTTCACCTCTTCCAAGTATCACAACATGAAAGCAAGTCTACTGTCCCCCACTCTCCCCTGATAAACCCCTGAATCCAACCCCTCAATTGCATTCCACCCATCCCCCCCAATACCATATGAGAAAACCCCTCCACTTCTTTTGTTTTGCCAGCCGGTGGTGCCTCTCTGACTTTCCCTGAAATTGACGATTCCTCATGCTTGTTTTCTTCAATCCCCACCAAACCCCCCTCCCCGATGGGGCTTCTTCCACCAATCCCCTTCCTCCATCATGGCGGACTTGGATGAAGAACCAAGTTAGTTTTCCTAGTAATTAAGTCCTTTCCCCCTTTTTTTTTCCCCCCAATTTCTATTTGCACAGAGAGACTCGCCCCTTCGATCCCCCCCACCTGTCCTTTTAAAACCCAATGCAGTGGATCAAATGCTTACCCTTGATCTCTTGCTCAGTCCCCTCCCTGGCCCCCAAGGCAGCCTTTCCTCTGTCAGTCTGTTTGATATACCTGGTCCGGAGAGCCCCCAACTCCCCTAGCTTTTTTTTTTTTTTTACACCCTTCCCCCCTGAAATCTGGAAGCTCAAAGAGAATCTTTCTTCCACAATGTCCACACAGCTGAAGTCCATGGCAACCGCTTCTTTTGAGAGATTTTTCTCCCCTTGCAGTTTTTCAAGTGCTTTACTCATAACCTAACATTCCTCCCCCCCCCTGCACACAAAAGAAGTTAAGGTAGTTCAACCCTCTTTCTCGCTATTTTTGTCATCTGTAGTCAATGGGTTCCTCCTGTTACCTTTTCAATTCACAGATCGAGGAGAGGGCTCAGGATGAAGATTTTTTCCGAATGTCTCCCCTCCCTGTACCCCTGCAAAGTTCCACCCAGATTTTCCCTCCTTATGTCTTACTTTTTTCCTAGGATTGTGAGTGCAGTTTTGCCAACCTTTTTTTTTTGTACCACTTTTACGTTCTCCCCTAGTTCTTTTTCCCGGGATATGATGGTGCCATTGCAACATCTTCACCCCCCAAAAGCCTGTTAGTAAACCTTTTTCGAGTTCCGTTCCCTGTCACTTCTGGCTTCACCTTTTCTTGTGGTTTAGGAGTTCTCCCCAATAAATAAGTGAAGATAAGGTAATTTCTCACCCCCCCTCCCCCCTGCATACCCCCCCCCCTTTCACCCTTCCTCGCCCAATTCTCCATGCCCCCCCCCACAAACTTAGGTTGATGTCCTGAATACATGCTCACATTCTCTGGTCCCGTCTCCCCCCCTGAGTTGAATACCCAACTTCCTAGCCAGCTTTCCTACCCCCTGTCATTTTTCCCCCCCCCTGCCAAGAGTGAGTTATTGGTTTTGATCCTGACTTTTCTTTGCTGGTCTCCTTTTTCGGCGTGTTTTCCCCCCGTCCGCGCCACCATCAGGCTACTTTATGCTTCTCTGTATTGATTCTTTGAAGGAGGATGAGCTTCCCCCTCTCTCAGTGGGCCTTCCTTTTTGATGTTTTTTGAAAGTGTTCACTTGGTTGTTACTGTGGGCCCTGGTTTCACCCATTTTGATGTCCCATGTACCTGTACTAGAATTTGCCCCCCCCTTTCCGTGTTGCCCCCCCCCTTCCCCACTCTTCCTTAATGTTGCAACTCTCGAGCAAAAGATCCTTTTTTTTTTTGAACGGATTTTTCCCAATGGGAACTCAATGGATGTAAAACTCCCATTCACATATATTTTTCAGCCCTTGTGATTTATTCCCAGTGTGTCGGGATTTTTATGCCCCAGCTTCTCTTTTTTAATGACTTTTTATAGCTTGTCAGAGGCGGCAGGTTATCCACCTTTCCTTTTTCTAAATGTGATTCAGCTCTTCCCCCCCGTTAAGTTCGCACTTTCCCCCCTCCTTTTTAAAATTACCCCTCTCCTGCCATGCGGATGCTGAGAGGTGATTCCCCCGACTGGCTATTCGTTTCCTCTTTCTGGCCCCCGTGGACCTCCCTCCCCTCCCCGCTTCTAACCCCCCCACCAATCGTTCTGAAATTCTAGATTTATGTGTATGTACTTCCCTTTTCTCCTATGGGCGTTGTCTTTACATACTCGGTAGCCTGTCCCCACAGAGTTTTTCAGTGGATTGCTCATCCAGGCAATACCAGAAATCAATATATGAGAAATTTTCCCCATCCCCCCCTTCATACGGTTTTCACCTCTTTTTTGTTTTTTGAAGTCCTTACCCCCTTTCTCATTAGTGTTTTTTTTTATTCTTTCTTTTTTCTAACTTACCTACCTCTTTTGGTTCGCCTCCCTTTGAACCTCCCTGCAAATATTCGAACACTTCCAAGTAAATCCCTCGCAATCCCCCCCCCTCCCCCCGACGGTTTTGATGGGTGCTTTCCCCCCCCATTGATTTTTAGTCCCTGAATTCCTTGAGGAATTGTTGCCATCCACCTCATCAATGTGCAGTCCCCCCAGGCAGGAATGATTTTCCGTTGGAGATTCTCAACCCGTGTTACATCTTTGAGATGAATCAATGCTTACACCCTCAAAACCTTATTACCCCCAATAGAACCCTTTCCCCACCCGCTCCAGATCTCCAATTTTATCATGCTCCCCACTTCATTTCCCCTTTTTCCACTGTGATCACCTCTCCTTCTCCTTTCCTTGGTCCCTTTCGCATGTACATTGATTCCCTTTTTGACACAGGGGCCTCATGGGAACCGATGAGGTCTCGAGAGTGGTTTTCAACCCCCCCCATTTTTTTTTTTTTCTTTGGGTTGTGGTTCCCCTCACTGTCTTTTTAGTCTCTAGTAATCTCCAGGTACCCACCTAACCGCTTGTTTTTCCCACCGGCCAAATTCAACCCCCTTTCCACTCGTTGACATCACGTTCAATAATTCCACTCCCCGCTTCAAACTTCTTTCCCAAAGACCTATCCCTTCATCCTTTCCTCCAATGTGGATCTTTTCTGCCTGTTACAAACTATCAACTACAATCTCCTGCCCCAGCCGAAATTTAATGATCCCTCCCCCCCGAGTGCCATGTTTCACCCCTTGTCAATGAACTGGTCCAGATTATAATGTTTTCCAGCCAACGCCCTTTCAGTGTTACGTAGACTTTCATCCGTTGATTTCCCCTTCAGTCACTCATCCTTCGAGGGTTGCCTATACAAATGTGGGGGTTGACTCTTCTTCGGTATGCTCCCCTTTATCTTCCTGGTGCTTTTCTTATTCACCTTTTCTAATCTGAAGTTTCTGCATCCTTTTCCCCTAGACAAGGTTCCCCCCCTCCAGAATGTTGACCGGCACATCTCAACCGTTTCTGAAACATGCTGTTGCACGGGTAGCTGGTCACCCCCCCAATCCACGGGTCTTCCCCTCTTTAACCACTATTTCCCCCCACTTTTTTTTCCCCCTTTTAACTAGTCCCCCCTCTGGCAACACCGAACAAGGCCTCTTTTTACATCATGGTTTGACCCCCCTAAGGTAGTTCATTCATTGGCCTGCCCGTCTTCCCAGCGAGTGACTTTTTGCCCTATAGACCAATTCCCAGGTCACAATGCCCTTTCTTTGAAAAAATTGGTCCTCTCTTTCCAGAATAAATTTCTTTTCGTCTCTTTTTAACCCAATTTCTTGTTATTCTTTTGATTGAGTCCGTTACTTATATGCCAAGACGAAACGCAGTAAACTGCCCCCCCTCTCCATCTTTTCCATTTCCTTTTTTTGTTTCCTCCAGGTACCATGCAACTTTCACCCAGCAAATATTAGAAGCACCTTAATTGTTTCTTCCGATGTCTTAGTCACTTCCTTCCTTACTGTAGAAAATGACCTTTCACTCCCTTTTCCATACACTCGTACTTAGCCTCAATGGCCCTTTCCTTTTGATAACCCAATCTGCTTGGTTAAAAGCATAGAGGGTGTCTTCCACCTAGAGTTCAGGTCCCTCTGTTCCCTTTAAACTGACCTTTCCCCTGACAGGACCTGACTTACTTACTTCCCTTAAGAAGTCTGGTGATTCTTACTATCAGTTCCCATGACTACTTTTGGAGTCATTTCTAAGCCATCCTCTCGTTTTTTGTTATGGCATGCCAAGATTATAGTAATTCCCAATGTCTTTCAAGTAAAAAGAGTGAACCCCATTTTCCCCCCCCACTAGAGTGCATTGTCCCCTTTTCGAAGGGCATTGAGGTTGGGTTGCCAATTTCCCCTTTTGGATGTGCGGTTTGTGTATTAGTGGATCATTGTGTCTGATACAGAGTAGCTCATTTCATTTTTTTTCAGAATTTTCCTTTTCTTTAAGTTTAGCCAATTCGCTGGAGGGGGAAAGTGAAACAAAAATTCCAGGCCCTCAGATATAGACTCCCCCCTCCTGTTGTTTGGTTGCGCGAGCTAACTCCTATTGTTTTCACAATTGTTCCCCCCCTCCAGCTGTTCCTGTCCTTCCTTCCCTGGCCTCCCAGTTCTAAAAAAATGCAGTCTACTAAGTCACCCCTTCCCCTGATATACCCATCCCCACTGCCCCCCCCGAACCTTGAATTTGCTCCCAACCACCCTTACATCCCCCCCCCTTCCCTTTCATGTCCCCCCTTTTTTTCCTCCTTCTTTTCCTCTTCTCCTTCCGAAGAACTTGCCAGAGAAGATAATCTGGGGTATGCAAATACCCCCCCCCCCCCCCCGGAAAACCTCTTGTGCTTTTTGAAGTCCTTCCCACCTTACCAGTATACCCATTTTTATGGATTGATGATGAAAAAGGAGCACTTTTTTCCCTTCCCCAGGTTTCTTCCTTTCACCAATCCCTTCTTTTTCTTTTCCCATTGTCACTATTCGAAACTTTTGGCATACCCATCTATTCCTTTTCCCCCCCCCACCTGCATGGGGTGGTTTTTGTGATCCAATTATTTCCGGGCGCTTCCTTCGTTTAATTCACTAAATGCCCCCCCCCCCCCAAGGAAAAGGTCAGAATGGTCCGCCTTGTTCAAGGGACAGGTATTTCCACCTCGCTTTCTCCAATACCCATCCTTTGCGGTGAAGGCAATATCCTCTTGTTCCTTAAAATACTCCTTCCCCCCCCCCTCCAGTTTCCTTCCCCAACTCCTGTTATAAAGATGGTATTACTGAGTTTCAAAAGGGGCTGGACAAACCCTTTCTGACAACCCCCTCTTCCTACATCAGCTCCCCCCCTCTGTCGCCCCCTAGACATGATTATCTATTTCATATGTTATTGTCCAAATGGTACGAAAGCCTTTCCCCTTTCTTTCGCATCGATTCTTCCCCCTCGATTAAGATTTTCTTTTCCTTCGACCTCCAATTCAACCTGAAAGGGGCCATGATGTCAAGAATGCTCATCTTTGTTGTTGCATCTATTTCCTGAACGTTTTGTTCCCCCCCGTTTCCAATATTTGCAGAGCTCTTAATATAGTTTGAATTCTTCCCCCTTTTCTTTTGTCCCCCCTTAACTTTTGCAGTTATTCCCCCAGGCCTATGTCTTTATTCCCTTTTACAGTACGGTCATTCACCATTGTCTTTCCCTTGTTTCCGCATTATTCCTCACCCCCCCCTTCCTTATGGCAGATCCGTAGAATTCACCAACTTTCACAATGAATAAAATACATTCCGTCCCTTTACATACCTTATGACCATTTTATGATGCTTCTTCCCGGACTCCGACTTTGCTTCTCTGTACCCCGACTTGGCTTGCACCCCATTATACTATGATTGAAATCAAGGCATTAACACGTTGATTTCCCCTTTCCCGAGTTTTTGGTGCATTATGATAGGTTTTTTTTTTCTCGATTTCCGTTGAGGAGTCTTTTGCCACACGGCATCAATCTCCAATCAGGGACTTGTCCTTATGTTCCCTGGATAGTAGGCTTTTTTATGATTCCTTCACCTTTTCTTCGAGCTGTCTGTGGAATTAGCTTTCAGGTGGTGATGTGCAAATGTGTGCCAAATTTTTCATTTAAGGGTCCACTTCTTTGCTCCTGACGACCGTACTGTCTGCCCTCCTTTTTCACCAGAACTCATCCTCCCCCCTCCCCAGTTGACAATCTCGAATCATGTTACCGTGAATTGACCCCCAATTTACGCTTCTCCCCTTCTTCACTGCCATTCCCACTATCAGGAAGTGCTGGTCTTCTCACTGTGAAGTAGAGAAGTTGATGCCCCGTGGATGTCTCCTTCTCGCTTTATCTTGCCGGTTTCGCCCTTTCCTTTTTCCCCTCCCTTTGTTTGATATTTTAAGTTTCCAGATCTCAAGATGTTAAAGTTTTCTCTAGGAGTCCTCCCCCCCCAAAAAATTCCCCCCTCCTTTCCTGCCCAGGTATGCTTGAGAGGGCTTCCCCCCAACTGACCCTTTCCTCTATGAACTTTCCCCCCCACTAACGGGGAACTCATGCCCTCCCCCCTTTCATTACCAAACAACAAATCGTTAGAATTCTTGAGGGTTTTTTGTATTGCCCCCCTTCCGACTCGGGGGTTGTGTTCGGTTTTCCCTCCCTTTCTTCCTGTTTCCAAACCCGAGTATGGTAAGTGAGACAAACAGCATCAAGGGAAATATCCTTTTAATCCCCCATAATCATAAATGAGAAATGTTTTACCAGACAACCCTCCTCTTTTATCACTTTAGATATTGTCTTTACATTTTCTTACTCTTTCTTTTGTCTTTACCTTATTCTCTGTTTCTCCTAATCTGTGGTGAAGGCAGAACTAGGTGAACTTCCCGTTTAACATCCGATCCCTGAGGCTCAAAACCCCTACTCATTATTTTAAACCCCCTCCTCTTTTCTGTTGGAGTAATTTTTCTTACATTGTGAGGATCTTTCTAGGAATATACGTGTCAAAGATGGGGGCCTCCCCCTCTCAATCATCCTTTTTGCCAGGTTGCTTTCCTTTTGAAAAAGGCACTCTTTGAAGCTTATGACCCAGAATTTTTTTCCCTCCTCACCCAGTATTAAAATAACTTTTTAGAACTGGCATGGCACAATAGATATCAACCTTCCCAATCCATCACTTTCTTGCTTCCCAACAGTAAACCTGATTCCACCTTGCACTTCCGGTATGTCATGGCAGGTCTCTTCCTCCTTTTAATACATTGACCAAGTGCACACATCCTGAACAAACCTGGTTGATAAAACTAGCTGTCTTTCTTCTCATAACCCATGGGAGGATGATTTTAGGTGTTGTCCTCCCCCCCCCTTTTTCTGCCTCGCTCTAAAGGTAGTCAGTCCCAAAACAGCAGTGGTGCCCGGTCTAAAACAAACATTGTTCACACCTCTTCCTAAGGAAAGCTAATTTCCACTAAATTTATTGACTCTTTTTCTAAGACCCAACCTTATCACTAGAAAGGAGATCCCTTACCTTTTATGATTTAGATTCTTCCTTTTTCCCACACATATAACATCCACGTGCTCCCGACTAAAACCTAATTCATTCATTGCTACAAAATAAACACCCCTTGTCCTTTGGACCCTGTGTTTCCCTTTTCACATATTTAACCTGTGGCAACTCACGGGCATTTCTTGTTTGCCCAGAGATCTTTTGGCAGGGATTCATTCCTCACCTCATTCATGGGGTAGTTTGTCTCTCACAAGTCTACTCCCCGAATGTCCTTAAATTTCATTGTGATTTGTTGTGAATCTTCCCCCCCCTTCTTGCCAACTTTTCTGAGAATCCTTGAAAATATCTCCAAGGTTGCAATCAATCCTTTTCCTTTTTTCCTACCAGTTTGTTTCCAAATCGGTTGTGCATCTTTGCCTTTCCCCTGTTCAACTTCCCTGTAACCTATACTTCAGCTGGAATTTCCCCCTTGTTAACCCCCACTTCTCCAAAAATCCGGCCCGAATGAGGCTTCTTAATCCTTTTCCCTGTTCAGGTGCTTTTCTAGAATTTCGGCTCAGTATTAATACTAGAGTGTCCTCCTCGTCTTTCCTCCCCCCTATCGTAGATGCGTCCCTTTGACAAAATCTCCATCCAATCCTCTTTTCCCCTCATGGCTCTGGCTCTCTTTGTGGTAACCAGATTATTTTTCTTAGTATGTTTGATCTTCCAGTAGTAAGGTTTCCCCCTCCTTTTGTACCCCCTGCCTTCCAAATTTCTCCTCTTGCCCTGGCCTCTAATTTTTTAACTAGTTTGCCCCCTCTTCGCCTTCTTCACCCCCCAATTCTATGGTGTTCAGTTGTCTCACGATGTGGTTTTACCCATTTCTCCATTGATGTCTTGCAGTGCGCATACGACGAATTGCTTTTCACCCCCCCCCTTTGATACATCAGGTTTTTGCAAGGCATAGAGTGTGCTTTTCCCAAGAGGGGAATTTTCTCTTACCATTTTATCCCCAACTCCCCTTTGTAAATTACCCAATTATTCCCGAGTCTCCCCTTTTTGGTTGCATTACCTCTCTTTCCCCTGGCGTATTCTCCTTACAGCTCCGGATGTGTTGTTTTTGGTGGGATGTGCAGGCACACAAGAGTTTTTCTCCCCTCCACTTTTTCTTCCCCTTTCCCATGCTTTCTTCTCGTGTTTTTCTAAGGGGGCATGGTGATTTTGGTTTTGTTCTCCCCCCCCCTTTTTGTTTCTTGTGCTTGTCGTTTTGGTGTGTCTTGGTGCCATGAGTCGATGTTCCTTTGTGATACGCTATGTAAGGAAGGAGCCTTTTTTCCCCGAGAGCTGGTTTTTTCCCTTTGTGGGCTCTCGCGTTTTTCCTTTTGTTTTTCTCTCTCTTTCTTTCTGGTTTGTTCAAAATTTCCCCTGCAGTCTCGTGAAGTGCTCGTACATGACCGTCAAAGGTTTCACAGACCCCCTTCCTCCTTTTTTCACAGTTTTACAAGAAACCATAAATCCTCCCCCCCTCACCAGTGATTTGCTAACACCCAAGTCACCCCTTTTCCTTCCCCCCAAGCATAGTAGGTTTCCTCCTTTGCATTGCTGAAATTGAAGTCTATAAGATAATCTTGTTGGCCTTCATCCTCACCCCCCCCCCCCCCTTGTTCGGCTGCTGCTGGTAACATCCCATTGGTCCTACCAATTGTACTGTCTTCTTTCTCCCCCCAAGAGACTGCTGATTAATTCAGTCAGTTCCTGTCCCTGTAATGTCTTTTCATAAAGGACCCTCTCTATTTCCTTTTTTTTGGGAACCCAATCCCCCTGCCCAATGCCTGATGTTGATCCCTTTTTTCCTTCTCCTTCCCTTTTTTTTTCGTGGAATTTCCCAGCACGAACGCTACAGGGCAGCAGGCGTTCCTCCCATGTCTGATGCCCTGGGGAATTCTCTTTCCCCCCAAATACCTGCCATTCTCATTTTTTTCGGAAGAGGCCCTCTGACGTTTTCTTTCAACTCAGATTTCCACCCAGCATGCCTTTGATTCTTGAAAAAGAGATGATGACCTGGTCTTCCCTTTTTTACCCTTGTTAAAAAGCCCCATCCACAACTCCCCCCCTTAACTTTTCCCCCTTTCTTTTTCCACGCTACCATGTGAGATTATTTTGGTTTCCTTCGCTGAACTTTTTCCTCCTCCTTACTTGTAACTAGCTGTCTCCTATGATACGGGTCCCCTGCCTCCCCTACCACCCTGAAACCCCCCTCCATGATGTCCATCCTGCCCCGGGGGTGACTTCTTTTTCTATGCCTTCCTTTTAGGTTGTAAATATGATATTCTCTTTTGACATATAGTGATTACAGGGTATAGTTTCCTCCCCTTTTTTCCCAACCGACAAAAGAAATGTTTCCTCCTCCACTTTGAGCATTACGGGTTACTGTACATTGGTTTTTTTTTTTTCTTTCTTACCTTTCTTTCCCCATTATTTCCCCCCTGTATTGCTATAAGGTTCCACGTTCCCCCCCAATTTAATGAATATCTTCCGTACATTTATAGATCCCCTCCTTGTGCCCAGTGCAAAAAAATAACAACCTTCTTCTTTCTGCCCCCCGGAACAGAATTCTGCCTTAGCGTGCTTGCACCTTTATCCTCTTCCCCCGGATTCCCAATTGCTGTTCCACAGGCAACTTTTTGTGAGGTTATGGTGAGTTTAGATTGTTTGAGATAGGATGTTTCTTCGGTTGGGACCAGATTTTCCCACTCCCCTGAATGTTAATGATGAAGATGTTATGCAGTGAAGGTGGGTGGCTTCTCCCCCATTTCCCCCCATAGATGTGCTGTTGAAGTGGTTGCCCTTGCCACCAATTTTTGTTGGTTCCGTTGGCCCCCACCTTTGTTGATCCCAATTCCACCCTTCCTTTTGCCAAGACCGCCAATCCACTCACCTAATCCTCCCCAAGTTTCCCTATCTCCATCTTTGTTTTCACATGATGCTTGGTGTCACCCCATGTAAACCCGTATTGACAGGGCCTTTCCCATTCCTCTTCGATGGATTCATCTTTGACTATGAATTTACTCCTTCTTTTTATGGATTGAAGGAATGCCGCTTGCTTTGCCAGGTTCCCCGGTACGGTTTATCTTTTTTATCTGCTTCTTTTTATCTTTGCACCTCTCACAGCATTTCAACACCCCCAATGCAACCATCCCTCTGCCAGGGTCTGCATGGCTGAGTTTCAAAACTTGCACTTGAAAAGTTCTTTATTTTCCCGCGGGGTCAAGCCCTCCCCTCTTACTACAGCCCCCCCCACCCCTCCTTTTCTTCCTTTTTTTTTTTCTTTTTTCGCTGGGTCTGTCCTCCCCTTTAGAAGATTTTGTTTCTTTCTTGATTCCTATAAATGTCGTTTCACCCCCAGTTATTCTTCCACCGGGAGCCAGAGAATCCACGTACCCGCAATCCAGATCTCCTGATACCAATTGTGACCCCACTCTCTTCCTCCTCCTGTTAGAGCCGCTTTTCCTTACACCGTTCCTTTCTATATCGGATTCTTGGTATGCCTTCTCACGATTGTGTGACGGCCGCCCATTACTTCAATAAAGGAAATACCCTCTTCAAAATGGCTACATACTAAAGACTCATAACTTCCCGTATGGTTTGCTGTTGTTTTGTAGGACTGATTGAGGTTTCCCCCCCCCCTTTGAGGCAGATTATAGCCCCTCATATCCTTTCCTTTCTTGTGCCCCAATCCCCCATGTCCCGTAATTTCTTGTGTCAATGTGGAATGTTCTTTTTTTTGAGAAAAAAGTGTCCCTTCCTTGCTATTTGGACCTTCAACTCTTGTCCTGAGATATCCCCAAAACGGCCTTTACCTTTAGCCCCGGCACCCATCTCCCCATCTACTTATAATTAACCTACACCCTCAACTCCCCTCCCGTTACACCGTTTTTTCACATCCAGCCCTCTGACTGAATGGCTCCTTCCTAAATTGTTTTGACCCACATTTGTGGTCCTGTGACAGGAGAGTGGTCCTTTCTTTTTCCCCACTTTTCTTTGGAGGTTGTTCCTTTTTTCCAACCCCTGTCTGACTAAGCGACAAGGTAGTCATGACAAAAGCATTGTTTTTTCTCCACCGGACCACCGCAAACCCCAACTCCCCCCTGTTGCACATCTATCCAATCAGTTTTTCTCTTTTTTCTTGCTACACCCCCCCTTTCCTTTCATCTTCTTCTCATTAAAATTGTCGACGGCTTGCTGCCTGTCCCCCCCAAACTACCACAAGATCCTTCAGAAATAATTCTTCTTTGGCTCACTCACCCTCGCCGTGGTTTTTCCCATCAAATGTTGACTCCCTGACAAATGATTCTAATTTTCCCCCAGCACTCAGGGCCAGAACTCTGAGCCGTGGATCAGTCATCCTCATATTCTTGGTTCATCCACATACGTAGGATCTCTTTACCTGACTGATTCATTAGATCCTTTTGTTGCTTTTGTGTGTGCCTTAGTCTGCCCTGGTGAATCCTTGAATGTTGTCCCCTTTTCCCCAGCCAGAATGTGACATTTCACCGTCCTTTCAAAGTGGCTGTAATGTAACCAGCTTTGTGATCCCTGTTGCAAATTCATGGGCTAATGTTACAAGACACTACCAATATATATCCCCTGCATCTAGTCACATTCCTTTTCCCCACGAATGAAGGCCTTTTCTCGGGACATTAAATGTAGAATTCAGCTTCCCCCCCTTCTTTCCACCAGTGCCAGCAACGTCTTCTTTCCCCCCTAAACCCCAGATTCTAACCCCTGACAATCTACGCAAATAATCACTGGCTAGGCTCCTTTTTCTTTGCCACCTCGTATCGTATGTTTTGGGAGTAACTCTCGCCTTTGCAGTAACTGTTTCCCCCTTTCTCTTTTTTCAATGTCTTTGTTGGTGGCATTCTAGTCTCAACAGCTCCTTGCCTCCTTAAACTCCAGTTTCCCCCCCCTCTTCTCCTGGATTGTCCCCTACCCTCGCATTCTCATTAGCATCATAACATTTCGCCATGCTGACTTTCCTTTGCCGAAGACATGAGCTCCCTTTTCCCTTTTTCTAAGGGCTTTTTTTTTGAACCCTTATCTTTTTTTTTGTTCAATCTTCTTTGGCCCATTTTAGACACTTTACATGGTCAGGAACCGACTTTCTTCTTCGCAGTCTCCCCTTTTTTTTTCATCATCTTCTCCCTGATTTAACTTCTTTTTTTTCAAATTTCCCTCCCCGAATCCTCCATGTTTGGTGGGATGTCTGCCACACAATAATCCTCTTAATTTCTTCCCCCCTTTCACGGTGTTCCACGTCTTTCAACTTACTATGCAGCTGGCATGGTCTGGCTTTTTTTTTTAGCAAACCCTTCTTTCTTGGGTAAGTTTTCTTGTGACATGCTTTAGATCCCCTTTGCTCCCCTGCATAATTCAGGGCAACCCCTAGTTCTGTGAGGGGGACCCTCCAACCCAGAAGGCTGATCTCTATCTCTACCTTTTGTTGTTGATAGCCCGAAGTGTGTTAACCGGTCCCCTCCCCAGCCTTTTCTCCTGAATTCCCCCTGAAAGCAGCCTATGTCACATGTCTCCCGGATCCCTACGACCAATACAATCAAAAAATGAAAGTGCCTTGCTAAACCCCCCCAATCCCCTGCCGGCCCTAGGAAACCTCACTCGTATTTTTGAACCTTTTTCCTCTCCCCCCCATTCTCACTTTGAAATGAATTCATCTTGTAGGACCATCACAACCCCCCCAATCCACCTGGAGGTGGGGTAAAATGACCGTGGTACAAAAATAATGGTTTCTTTATGTCCTACGCACCCCAATGGTAGATTTCGAGTAAGATGTAGTACTTCAACGTTCTTTTTCAATGTAACGTGTCCCTCCCCCCCTTTTTTGTTAAATGTGGCTTCCTCTTCTTGTCGCCCTTATTCTGTTTGTTCTCCTTTTCCCTCTTTTCCTTCCCCTCCTTTTCCTACTTCTGGCTTTTCAATTTTTCGGCAAAGCAGAGGCATTTCTGCCTTTCTCCTCCACCTCTCCGAATTTTTCCAACCCCCCCTTCTCTTCTGTCTAAATTCTATGTCTCACTCAGTACTTATTCGTCTCTTTCTTTTAAAATTTGAACTTCCCTTGCACCAAGTTAACTGGTCAAGCACGGTCTCACCGTCCATGTCTGACCCCTCCCTACCTGTGCCCCCTGGTTATCATTTCCCTACTTTCTTTCTGAGTCTTTTTACTTTTCCCTCCATACTCTTTGTGTGTCCCTCAGACCATTACTCTGTTTCATTTTCCTGAACCCTGTGAGTCACTCCCCTGTCCATCATTTTCATCGAATGAATCTGACACTTGTCTCTTAAAAATGCATGACCCCTCGATGTTGGTCCTTTCCTTTTTCTCTGTTTTTCTTCTGCAATCACTCTTCACAATCCCCCTTCTCCATATCCCCACCCCCCACTTAGACATCCATCTTGGTCATCGTCCCACCCCCCTCATCCAAGACATGCCTTGCTTACTCTTCTTTTCGTCTTTCTCCTCACCCTTGGCTTTTCTTCATTAGCATTTGCCCCTTTAGATTATTCTTTTATTTAACTTCTTATCCCTGCAACTCGTGTTTTTTGCTTCCTTCCCCTCTTTTCCCAAAAAGAAACCCCATTTGTTTTAAAATGACCTTCACAATTAGGTCCCTTAGCTCCCTTTTTTCCCTTGTGCTCCTTTCCTCCCACTTGACTTTGCTGCCTGTTTCCCCCTGGTGTAAAGTGTCTCGTCTCCCTTCTTGATTATAGTGAACATTTAAGTTCCTTCTTTTCCTCCCAACTCTCTGCTTCAAAATTTGATCCCCACAAGCCATGTGCACTTTTTCTCCCACCCCGCCCCACTTTGAGCCTTCTACGGTGGAAATTTCCAATTTCTCGGCTTGAATTTGTTTCACTTCTATACCATACGCCCGTATTGCAGATAAGTTTACCTCTTCCTTTTTCCCTTTTTTCCTCTCCAAAATAACCTTACCCCGTCATTTCTTACAATAGATCCTATTCTCTTGTGACTCATGAACCCCCCACCGAACCAATTAATGCTGCCTTCGATTAAAGAACCACCCCCTGATCCACCCCTCCCTCTTCTTATGGTCACCACCGCTTTCCCCCCCCCCCAATCTCTTCGCGTTTTCTCTTGATACCACTATTATACTTCCTTCCGCCATCTTCCTATTTATCCCCCCTTTGCAAGGAACACATTTTCCTTTGGGCCCTATTTTCGATTTCCCCCCTGCACCCTTCGTCCCTTATTTGTTTCCTGAATTTTGATTAGTTTCGTTGACCTCTCTTTTTTTGTCCCGACCCCCCCTTCAACATCACCTTCCCACAATGGTCATGCCTGCTTCTTGACCTTTTTTGAAGTTTGTCTGTAGCTTGAGTCTCCCCACTTTCCCCGAGTTGGATGGCATCAGGTCTTGAACGGTGCCCTAATAGTGTGAAACCAATTCCCTTGTGTTTATGTGTTCCCCTTGCCAACAATTCTTTTGCAGGTTGTAGATTTTTCCTTCCCAAGTTATCCCAGTGCCCCCTTTTTCCACTCCCTTCACTCAGAAAACCCAATTCCCTCCAAGGTTTTCCCCCCTTGAGTTGAATTCACCTAATAACTCCTCCCAAGTTTGTGTCCGCCCAAGGCCCCACTTCCCCCACTATGACATGCTTGAATTCCATGACCCCCCTTATAAGGCTGGATGTATGTTTCCTTCCGTCTTTCGATGTCTTGAGGCAGTCCTTCCTCGTGTTTTCTGTGAATTGGCCCTAGGCTGTAAGATTGTCCACCGGTAAGTTCGTCACCTCCCTACTCTTTTTCAATCCTTTGTCCCCCCTTCCCCTTGTGACGTTTTCATGTACCCTGCACCCCAATTGCACCTTACTCCATTTTTCTATTAATGAGGTGCTCCCCACCATCGCTGGTTCGACACTTTTTCTCCTTTGTTCTATTCAAGCCCCCTCAATGTCTCAGAAGGACCCTCCCTCCCTTTCCTTTGCCAAAAACAATCCCTTCCTTTATAGTCTTGCTTTCTTTTCATAAATGCCTTCTCCTCGTTGAGGGGGTTGCCTCCCTGTTTACTCAATAGGTCTTTTTTTTCCATTGAGGAGGTACGTTTTCGCACCCCACAAGAGCCGATTCACCGATTCTATCCCCTGAAATCCCCATATCAGAAAATGGGTTCACCAGAC
>Ga0179593_1462486_pt1 | contig 29275 bp, 53 predicted proteins | sample CZODoug2_1_08_16_FD_185931 | JGI IMG/M metagenome (GOLD analysis project Ga0179593, IMG submission 185931) | Vadose zone soil fungal communities from Angelo Coast Range Reserve, California, USA - CZODoug2_1_08_16fungal (PacBio error correction) | ecosystem: Environmental > Terrestrial > Soil >... | reverse complement strand
CTTTCGGCGGCTCTTTTTCCCCCGTTGACAACCTTTTTTTTATTGAAACGAAAACCCTTTTCCCTACTTTCTGAGCAACCCCAACCTCTGTAAGTGTCTTTGATAGGCCTTTATTCCTTTTCGTACTTGGTTTGGTGGGCATTTCCCTCCCCTCCTTTTCCCTTTGATGTTCGACGCCCCCCTGCTTTGCGTCCTGGCTGGTCCCCCAATCCTTTTTCTTTCCCATAAAGTTTCCCAGAATACTCTCATTGTTCCTCCCCCCCTTTATATTGAAATTGGCTTCCTGATCATGAGCAATAGATCCCCCTGTCATTGCACCCGGGTCTCCTCCCCGAGCTTCCTCTTCTCCTATGTGGTGCGTGAAATATCTTCTTTCTTTTCGACCCGACACATAGGAACGACTCGTTTTTTCCTCGAGAGGGCGCTTTTCCTTCCACTGACTGCCACGCCCAGTCCCTGTCCTTCCCTTTTCGCGAGATAGCGCAAGCTGTTCTCCGTTGAGAACTTCTTTCCGTTTTCCGCTCAAACGAACCCCAGCACCTTGTCAACCTGTTCTCTTTTCCCCCTCCCTTTCGATTGACCTCCCCTCGTCCACAACGTTGTCTCACCCGCCGCTTTCGGTTAACCGTTGAGAAAGTTTTCTCCCCTCCCAAACATAAAGGCCTTTGGTTATCTTCCCAACGCCTAATGATTCTCTTCTTTTCTGTGCCTCTCCTGATTTTTGATCATTATTTGTTTTCTCTCTGAGGGCTATTTTCCCCTTCTCCGAATTCTATTTTTAGTTCCCCCTCTTCCTCACCCTTTCCTCCTAGAGCTATCTCTCCATCCGTGGAGTCGAGACTCCTCCCGTTCACTTAGGAAATCCATATCCTCTGTTTCTTATCCTCTTTCTGTCGTTTTTTTCCTTCCTTGCTAAGATCCTGCTTCCTCTTCCCTGACCGCCTCCATAAAACACACTGCTCACTTCCCCCCCTCTCCTCGTTTTTCGGACCACGACTTGTACAGCTCCCGCTTCAAACTCCCTCACCTTTCTCCCCCCGTCTTCTCTCCCCCTAGGTCCCAGGAGTTTCCCCCCCGTTGCGCTTTCTTTGTCTAACAGAGCCGGGACCTCCTTTTTCCTTGTTGAAAGTGCGCTAACCTTCTCTGTTCTCTTGATAGTTTGCGAGAATGTTCCGTCCTCTTTACCTGTCGTCCTGTGCGACTTTTTCTTCCTTGACTTTCCGTCAGCCAAAGTCGCCCCCTTCCCCCCCCCTCCCTTTAAAAACCGTCCCCATACTGTCTGCACCCGATTTTCAGTTTTGTCCTTCACTGATCTCGTCCCCATTGAAACCTCCCCCTTCGGCATCTCTTGTCTCTCTTCTTACTGGTAGCTGACTTGAAAGCCCTAAGTCCAAATACCCCTCTAACCCCCTTTCTCTTCGCGCCTCTTCCTTGCGGCCGAGACCTTCACTTCCTCCCTCCCCCCCCAACCTTTCTTGCGGCGCCTCTTTTTTGATTGAGTCAGTGCCTAAGCCACGTTCCTCTGATCATCAGGCCCCGTCCCATTTCTTAGAAGCGACCTCTTTCCCCTTCTGTTCGGTAAAGAGAGGATGAATGGCTTCTTCTTCAATTCCCTGCGATGATAGCGCAAAGGAGATTTCGCCCTCCCTTCCATCCTCCAGAGCATCCACGCGACCCCCTCCTCTGATTCTCGCAGATAATTTCAGATCTTCATTTTCCTGTTTACTCTCCCTTCTCTCAGCACTACTACTCCTCTTCCAGGAGTTGATGCAGCCTTGATTCTCTTCTTCTTCTTTTCTTATCAAGTATATTCCCGTCCCCCCCCTTTTACCCCCCCGTAAAGCGATTTTCTCCACACTTTTTTGCGACAGATAAGATCCCTCTCCCAGTCCTTGCACTCACTTCAATCCTTTTTCCTCCAATCTCTCGTTTCGCTCCGTTTCTCGGACCAACACCCCCTGATGACCCCTGGTCCGTCGTCAAGAAAGATTTTACTTTTCTCCCTTCTTCTTTGGAAGAGAAGTGGTTTCGGTACCCTTCCCCACTTTGACATGTTTTTGCTCAAGATGACGAACTTTTTCCTTCCCTCCTCTTGTGGTTTTTTATATAGATTCGGTCCTTCCCCCTTCCAACACAATCCTGGGTCTCAGGCCCCCCTCCCCCCTACCTCCTTTTTTCTCCCCCCCTTATATCAGAGTTCTTTTTCTTCCATGCATGTCATACCTAGGTAAGGAGATTGTGAGTGATTCGTCCCTAGTTCCTCCTTTCTACTTCGTCTGATCAGGTTTCCTTTTTCCCTCCTCTTCCGCTTCTTAGGATCCTTTCGAGTCTGTCCCCCCATTTGGATCAACTTCCTTTTTGGTTTTTTAAGTTGAGTGCCTTTTCTCCGTCCGACCGGCGGCGCGCCCTCTTGAACAGCCCCATCTTTCTCTCATTTTTTTTTTTTTTTTCGGGTCGGGAAGAGTTTTTCCGCGCATTGAAAAAGTTTCCCAAGTCTTGTTCTTCCTTCCCCTTTTTTTTCTGATAGTTATTTAAATCTGCTCTCGATAGTCTTACCTTTCCTCTTATGGCGTTACGATTGTAGTTTCGACTCTATACACCTTTCCTCCCTCTCATTATGTGGACCCCTTTTCTTCCTTCAGAATTCGTTCGACAGGAGAATTTTCTTCGGTATGACTTCTTTTCTTTTCTTAGGCACCATTATCACTTTACGTTTTCTTATACCATTAACAATCCCCCTCTCCTCTCTCTCCGGAGCGGTGGCTTTTTCTGCTTACGTTAATTCTTGTCCTATCATCTCTCAGAAGGCACCCACCGGAAGATTTTCCTCCCCTCTTCTCTTTGCTTAGGATTTTATCTCCGAGATTCTTCTAGGCTTCGACGGCAGAGTCCTCGCTCTATTCCCTGGATAGACTTTTCACCTGCAGTCCCCCGCCTCCACTTGACAACCTTTTGCATACAAATTTTCATTTTTTTGTTGGTGCTTTTTGATTTCTTTTGCTTGCCATCATAGATTCTTCCCTCTCTCCCCGAGCGTCTCACGAATACATGTCTGCTTTTCTCCCCCGTTCTTCTCTGATCCCCAAGCACCCCAGAGCATTTTAAATTTTTTCTTCCTCTCGCGTGAATTTAGCGCTGTTGGACAGGATGTTTTTCCGTCACTAATTTCAATCGCTTTCTTCCTTTGGATCGATCTTGTCGTCTTTTCTCCTTAGCTTTTTCTCGTTTAGATGTAAATTTGACTTGTAAGTAACGCTTTTCTTTTCAGCTGCCCTTTTTGGTATCGGCGTCTTTTGTCTCGTATCTTCTCCACATTATCGAAAACCCCCCTCCCCCATCAAATTGCACATTGGCCTTTGAAAGACAACAACCATGACCTCCCTTCGTCCCTCCGTTGGGACGTTCCCTTTCCCGCCACGGCTTGAGCAGGTCTTTTTCTTTTCCTCTCTAATCTTCCTGTGGGGTCGTCCTATTAGAAGCATCTTTTGACGATGCACCCCAGCCTCCCGGCTTCCCCCCCTTCCCTCTAACTCCCTGCGCATTGTGTCGTTGTTCCCCCACTCCTTACTTCTTTTCGGATTTTAATAATCCCAAATTCTCTTTTTTTTTCCTTATCATATTTATAAAAGTTAACATCCCTCCCTTTCTTTTCAGGGGGAGATTTTGTCCCTCTTTTTTTCCTTCATTTCTTTATTTCTCAACACTTTTTTCCTTCTTTTTCTTCTTTGTTTCTTCTTCCTTGAGAATTTAGAAATTGACCCTCTGCCCTTTCGCGACGAGTAAGGCCAGCCGGAATTTTTTTTAAGGTTTTAGTCCCACCGAATACCCACCCTTCCCCCCCTTCTCTCCTTCTTGAGGTTTTTTCCGGACAGGTAGCTTTCTTTCAACTCAAATCTTTCTCTATTAAGAATTCTCGCCTTATGTGTGTAACCTTCTTTTCGCCACTCTCTTCCCTCTGCAATCCGAAACTGACCCCCTTCTTTCCTTGCTCCATCATTCTTCTTCGAAATTGTGAGACTGCCACCTGAGAGATTGTAAAGCTGCGCTTCCACTCCTCTATCTGGTATTAAACTAAGCACGACAAACTTTTTCACTTTTTGGGTTTGGGCTTTTTTGTGCCATTCTCCTCCTAGGTGGTCAGTTTCTCCTCCCCTTAGCACTACCTCAATGCCCCTCCTTTTTGGGCTCTGCCCACTTTTTTGCGTCGACATTTTGGAGGTCATTAGAAAGCCGCTCCTTGTTCACCTGGTCTATTACGCTCGAGTTCTTTCTCCTCTTTTGGGACCTGATCCTTGCGGCAACCACCCTGGCTCATCCGTCTTTCTTCTTTTTCCCCCTTAAATGACCGAAGAATACTCCGCCGCATTCTTCCATTTTGGATTGGTTTTTTCTTATTGATAGCTTTCGCGACCTCTTGTAGTCCGTTTCCCCCTCCTTCCCCCTGCATTCTCAGGTCTTCAGCGTGAAGGCTTGTTCTATTTTTCTGACTCCTCTTTTTTCGGTCCTCTTCATGCCAATTTTCTTTTTTACACTAGGGTCGCCTTCCCTTTTCATTTTTTTCCTTTCTTTTTCATTTTCCCTTCTCCCTAAAACCCTCCCCCCATCGCCCCGGCCTCCTTTAGGCATCCTGCCTTGACAAATAGCCAGAAGGACCGAGCTCGCCGTTCCTTGGCTTTTTGCCACATAGCGCCTCCCCGAGATGCTTTCTTCCCTTCCCTTCGGCATTTCCCCCTCCCTTATCAGCCGTCGTTTCCCTTCCCTTTTGCTCTAAGGCTTTCTGCCAGGAGATTTTTTCTTTCCCCCTGCAGCTTTCATTGAAAAGGGTCCGCCGTGAGGCTTCCCTGACTTGGGCTGAGTCAATCCTTCTGACCCTCTCATAGACTTGGAGTCCCTTCCCTCCTTTCCCTCTTTTCCCCGTTTTGAAAGCTCTCGCTCCTCTCAACGACTCCCATGTTTTTCTTCGTAACCCCTTCCTCGGGAAACACCTTGCGACTTTGGAGATTAAGTTAATGCAATGGACGCTCTAATTCGTAAGTCTTTTCCCCTTAAGTTTTGGTCGGTTTCTTTTTTTTCCTCTTCTCCTCTTCTTCTCATTGTGCCTCCACCCGGAGTAACATCCGTGTGCTCTTTTACCCGAGGAGTTTGTTCTCCTGATGCTCTCCTTTTTTTTATTTTACGCACTCATTTTTTTTGTTATTGCAGAGCGATTCTTCATCACCTTTTTTTTTCTCCTGTAGTCTAATGTCCTTTGCCACGGATGGTTCTGATGCATTTGTTTTTTGCACTCTTTTCGGCCACTTCTAACCCTCTCCCCCATAACCAAAGCTTCCCTCGGTTTCCCCCCTCCCTAAATTCGCACTGGCAGGATGAAGCTCTTTCCCATCCCTTTCTGAAATGAGACTGTTCCTAATGTACTCTTCTCTTGCGAATGCGAGTCGAGTCTTCGATTTTTGCTTTCCTTTCTCCCAGAACTGTCCAATTCCTGATGACTCCCCTTATCCATCGATCTTATCAATTCCTGTAGCTCTTGTACTTTCCGCTTTTCAACTAATCTTCATACTACCTTATGACCGATCTCTTTCGGGAAATCTCAAGGCAGTCAAGCACTCCGTTCGTCAGGCGTCTGACGTATCTTGATGCTTCCCTCCCCCCCAGCCGAGTTCCTTCTGGGATTCTCGCTTCCCTCCTTTCTTCGAATACGACTTCTGGCTATCTTTTTTCTCTGGTTGCACTTCTCCTTTCCTTTCTTCCCGTGTTCCTTCTGAGGGGATCTGGCTCCGTCCTTTCCCCCTTTTCCCTGCGACCCTCAGGGTTACCGAGCCACTTGACTCCTCCTCCCCGATTGATGCCAGAGCAATTTTTTCCATGCCTTCTTCCGTCCTCCCCCTTCTCTACATCTTTTTCTTTCGTTCCCCCCTAAAATCTCTTGTTTGTAGAAACCCGAGGACTTCCTCCCCTTCCGAAGACGGTCTCTTTTCTTGAGAATGTTCGATCTTTCCTTTTTCTCCCTTTCCTCCCTCACCTCCCGCTCCACCCCCCGTCTAGCCCCCTCCCCTTCTCATCTCGGATATGCGACCCCCCCCCCCTTTTTTTAATCATTATAGAACTCTCTAGTTCCGTTCCGAGGCGGATATAATTTTCCCCCCTCCTTTCTTTGTGTATAAGGGAAACTGCCACTGTTTCATGTTACTTGTAAGGAGCCATACACCACCCCTGTTCCTTTCCGCTGTGCTCCGGCCGAAACTACAGGTTTAGCGCATTCCCCGCGTCAATTCCCTTATGAAGGGTGTAGAAGATCGGCCTAGCCGACGGCTTTCTTTTCCCCCCTCTCAGTTTGTAAACTGCTACCCCTTGTACAACGACTCCTTCGGTTAGCCAGTGTACTTTCTTTCCTTTCGGTGCACTTCGCCGAGTGCCCACCCCCTTTCCTGTCCTGTCCTTTGCGCGAAGGTTTTGTTTTAGGATCCCTTTTTTCCGATCCTTCCCCTTACAAACACCAACCCCACCACCCCTGACCCCTCCGAAACATATCTCCCTTCTCCCGGGTTCAGATGATATTGTGCCATTCCCCCCCCGCCTGCAAAGGCATTTCCTTTTTCCTTGCTGAGCTGTCAAGCTCACTTCTTTTTCTTTTGAGTGCCTTTTCCTGATCAAGTTTCAGACTACGCCCCTCACATTTAAAGTTTGCGATTTTGAAGCCCCCCTGTCTGCTTCATCCATAAGAAAACACCACTCTCCAGCCCGCGGCCGATTTCACGTTTGTAGATAGCAATCGTCTCGACCACAGGTCCCCCCCACAATCCTTCATTTGGGGCTTTCTCAACCGTTTCTTCCTTTTCTTCTTATGAATGTCCAGGCACAGCTCATAAGTTCCCTCCCTTTTAGCTTGTGTTTACTGAGCTCTTTTCAGAATACCTGATCTGTTTCTTCTCATCTAGCCCCCCCCTCAAAACCGTAAGCTTTCTCTCCTCCACTTTGTCATCCGTGGCGGGTCGATAGAAACTTGGCTCCCCATTCTTTGAAAGAAGACTTCTATGTTGTTTCCTTCCCCCTTTTACTCCTGGATTTTGTTGTGCTTAATGGTCCCTCCCTCTTCTGACGAATCCTATCAAGAATATCCCTCCGCATATCCAGCGATGCTCACCTTATTATGGCCGGTCCCTTTTGGAAACGGTCTCTGGACCCTCCGTGACAGAGAACTTCAATCACAAAACTATCCTGAGAGCCCCATTATGATTAGGCAGCCCTCCGCTCTAAATTATATGTCGTCTCCATATAGAGCGGTCCCTGTCCTTTGCTGATTGAAAAGAGAAGTTTCCTCCTCTCTAATGGCTTGAACCTCCTCTTTGACCATGCTTTTTGCTCGTAATTGGTAGATGTCCCTTCGCAAGAGAAATTTTTGTTCCTTTCTTTTTACTCCGCTGATTTTTTTTAGCAACCTCCCCCCCCCCCCCCCCCTCTCTCTTTTCCCCCCTCCTTTAACAGCATTATCACCCCCCGATTCCTGCTTTCATTCGAAGGTGCGAGCTTCTTTCCCCTGTATTTCGAGAAGTAGGTAACCCCTATTTTCGGGCTGATATTCTGACTGGACTTGATGATTGTATACGTCCAGTCTCACCCCACTCTCACCCCTTCCTCTTCATATATCTCTTTGTTGCAGAAATTGACCTCCTCACCCCGCTCAACCGCTTATCGGCTTCTCCTTTGTTTGCTGATTCGGAAGTGCTCCTTCAAACGTTTTCCTCTCCATCTTTTTCCTTTAACCATGCCTCGAATAAAGCTTTCTTTTTTTCCTTTATCACGAGAGGTTAAGGATAAAGTCACCCCCGGTTGCGCTTAGATGAAATTACGATTCCGCATTCCAGCTCTCGCCTCGGAACTCGACTTTTTTGTTCGATCGTCCCGTCCTTTTCCTATCTTTTTTTTTTTTTCTTCCGCGAAGAACAAAGGGACACCGCCCTCTCTCCCCTCCCCCCGCTTTTTCCCTCCCTCCGCCCCTATATCAAGGAGTTCTCCTCATTTTTTGAGACCCGCCTCCTGAGGCTTTGAGTTATCAATTCTTTCCCCAGACAATCTGACCCAAAAGACCTCACGCGTGATGAACCTCCAGGACGTTGGTTTAATATCAGAACGTCTCCCTACTGCCTTCATGTTACAAAGCCATATACTCCCTCTAGTTTCTGGTCTAACCTCCAACATTCTTCTCCTTTGTTCGTCCTCCTCTAATGACATTGTTCTTCCCTTTCCCCCTTGGCAGTCTCCTTTGACTTAGACCCCCTTCCTCTTGGTACCCCATTTGCGACATTATAGCCGATCCCTTCTTTTTATGCCTCCTGATCTTGTGTTCTGTCTTCGCTAATCTTCTTCCCCAATCATTTCGGGTACGCATCCCCTCTATGTCCATCTCCTCCTTGCTTTTTCCCCCCTCCGAGAGCTTTGCCGGAAGAGGACACCCCCTTTCCCTCCTCTGCAGCTCTTTCTTTAGACCGAGTTTCATTGTTGGCCAGAAGTCCCTTCTCGTTTTTGATTGACACATTTTTTTTTGATTTCTTTTTTTTTCTCCCTGTCAGCTTCCCCCCCCCTTTTTCCGCACCCTCGCTTTTTTTGATTTGGATATACGTTGAGCCCGGCAACCCTTTCTGCTGCCTTCACCTGCTGACAGAACGCTTTGTTTTGCTGAAGTAGGATGAAACAGGGTTCTAGTGTCGGGACTCGGTTTTTTTCCTTCTCTAATTCTCCTTCTTTTACAAAGTTTTCCTTTTTTTCTCCTTGCTAATTCTGCTAGACCTCCTCGGATTACCGAGTTTCTTTCTTTTCTCTCTGTCGGGATGATGACTATGTTCAATTTCTCTAGCCTCCCCCTTTTTCCCTTTAGCATAATCCTCTCGTTCATTCTGTTTTGCGCCCATCTCCTTCTCGCTTGCGTCTCTGACCTCCCATGGTCGGACCCTTTCCTCCCTTTCCGTGGGCTTAGAAATTACAAATAAGTGCCCATCCTATTCTCCGCCTTATCCTTTTTCAGTTTGTGCGGCGTTAACTCCTCTTTTTCCATCGCCTTCTCTCCGGAACTTTTCTTTACTTGAGGCGGTCCCCCTCTTAAGCGAGCCCGTCATCCCTCTTTTCTCCTCTCTGTATGAAGACCCCGGTTTTGTAGTTTCCCCTTCCACCTTCTGCCTTTCCCTCAAAGGAAAATCTTTGGCATCAAATTCTTTTCCTTTGTTTTGTTTTTTCTCTCCTTTTTTCTTAGCCACGTTTCCTGTATCTTTGCCTTCCCTCCCTCGTTCAGTCCCCTCCTCAGCTCGACTCCAACCGGCCAGCCTGCTCTTCCCCCCCTTACTCGGGAGCGAAAGTCTTCCCTTTTTTCCCCCAGTCCCCTACTGCATTTCAAAGTCTTTTATCTCTTCTTCTCTTTTCGGCGTCGGGTAACTTTCCCTCCTCCTAAAGAGAACTTCCTCTGCACTCGGCAGCCCGCGCTCTGTCCTCTTCCTTTGTAAGCCGTAGCATCCAACTTCTGTTTTGGGAGCATCGAATCTCCTTGTTTTAAGATTCGCCAGTGTTTTTGGCCGGGTCTTCGTATGAGACTCGGATAGCTCTTTCTCTTTTAGTAGCTCCATCTAGGGTTTTTTCCACGGCTCCTACGGTTCGTCATTTGTTAACCCCCATGTGCGCCCCCCCAGTCGAGGCCGAGTTACTTGTTACACTCAGCAGCCGGCGACTGACCTTCTCGATTAGAGTGTTTTGTTTGGTACTGTTTATCCTGTCGAAGTTTTCTCGTCCTACCGCTTCATTGAGCATGTGAGTAGCTTAGTGGTTTTCCTTCGGTCTGCTGACTCGGATTCTCTGCTAAGGCTTCTTTGACGTTCAAATCGATACGCTGAGGTCCCCCCCCCCAACTTTCGATAACGTCTGTCTTTGTCTGTATCCCCCCGGACGCAGTATGCTTTTCTACTCCCCACCAGCATGCATCCTTTTCTTTCTGCAAGGGAGAATAGTCAGTAATGAAGGCGCTAGCAACTGAAGATATGCGGGAGAGTTCCGAAAGAAACTTATAGCCCGAGCCGTGTCTGCTAGTTTGCAGTGTGGGATCGTTGTTTCTCTTTGTCTCCTCTGTTCTTCCAATTCGCCTCCCCCGTGCGTTGTTTTTTTTCCCTGAACTCTCAGTTTCACGGTACGCAGCAATTTTCTTCTCTTAAGGACCTGCCTTGCCTGGACCTTTTCTTCCCTTTGTCCTTCCCCCCCTAGCAATATCAGCGTTCCCCCTTTCGACCCTTCCGTAACCTGTGTGGTTCCTTAGTGCTGTCCTTTTCCACCCCATCCATCTCCTCAATAATTCATCGACCCTTGCCCATTGCTGTTGTTTCGCTTCTCCTCTGACCCGCCGCCCTTGCCCTCTTGGCCACTGGATAAACCTTTCGCGTTTAACCTGCTTTTTTCCTCAGTCAGCTGATGACCTCCTGACCTTCCCCCGTACGGTCCTTCGTCCCTCATCCAATTTCTTTCTGTGTGAAATGATATATTTTCGTTTCATTAGTATCCCCCTGACTCCCCTCTTTTTTGGTTTGCTTGTCCCCACCTTTCTTTCGATAAAACCTGGTTTTTTCCCTCGAACGCGCGCCCATGTCACCCTTTCCCTCTTTCCGAAGTATGGTTTTTTTTCTGGGGGTATTCTTTTTTTTTTTTCCCGTTTTCACAAACCGGTCGCATATTCTATCTGCTTCCTTTCTTTTTTCTGATTACTCATGCCTTTTTTCTCCCTTCGTTTCTTCCTTGGGTGTGTCTGCTTTCCCTTTTAATATGCACAGACGGTCTCGAAAATCGTCTCTTTTCCCCTCTTTTCCCCTGCCGGGATCCTTTTGGACGAGAGTCCTTTCCTTAGTTTTACTTTCTCCGTGTCCGGTCAGTTCTTCCTCTTCCACGGGGTCCTCTTCCGGATTTTTCTATATCTCCCCCTTCTCTCCTCTCCGAAAGAACCCCCCATTCCGACTAATGGCTTCCGCCTCCCCCGCTTTGAAAAAACTTGTCCAGTATTCGGATCGGCTCTTAATTTAGGTTTTTACTCTTTCCTTCCGAGCTGAAGTTTGTTTTTTCTTCCTTTTTCCTCCTTGCATCAATCCCTGTCTTAAGCAGCTCCCGCCCCTTTCTTCTCTTCATTTAAGGTGTTTCCCCTCTGTTCTCTGTCCCAGTTCGGCAGCGTTTTAGTTACCCTGAGTACGTCGGTTTGCCGCTACAAGAAGTTTCGATTATATTTTCCTCCTCCTTTTCCTGACTTTTCCCCCTTTTTTATGTCGAAGTATCTTCCTTCCTCTATAGAACTTCGGGCCTTCTTCCTTCTTCTTACCAGTAGAAGGCCAAAATATCTCGCTTTGGAGTTCAGCGGCAATTTGCCTTGTAATTCTTTTTTTTTCTTCCCTTTTTTGAAGTTTTTTCTTTTTTCTATCTGTTATCCATTCTTTCTTTCTGGCGGCGGTCTCCCTCCACTTTCTTACCAAGTACGGTGGCCAATTCCCCCTTTAATGGATGATGTTGAATTTTTATAGAGGTCTAATACCCCGTTTTTTTTGATCTCTCTCTTTATCATCCATTTCTCCTTCGAGTTTAATTACTCTTTCTCATTCTTTTTTTCTGTCCTTTAGAGGAATAACTTGTATGGATTTATAACAGATATACCCCCTCCTTTATCCACTCAGAATTCTCGCATTCCTTCCCTTCCCTCTCCACGTCTCCCTACAGTGATCTTTTTACTGTCCTTTTAATCCTTCCCGCTGTCTTCTTTCCTCTTGTCTGATTCGCGTCTAGTAGATGTAATTCTCCTTTCATTTCCCTTTCCCCCATTAAGATGAAGTCCTTCTGCTTTCTCCCCTTCTTTTCATCCTATGTCAATTCCTCCTTTTCTTGCCGCTTCCTCGTAAGATCGCCCCCATTCGTTGGGTTCCCCCCTATTCCAGGACTCCTCTTTCCGGTGAGAAGGATTCTTGATTCCGTTTTTTTTTCCCTCTCGTCCTATATCGTTTCTTCGATATTGATCCCCCTCCCTTCTTCGCCTTTGATTTTTTTCATATGCGTATCCCCTCCTCATGCTTTTTCTGTCTTTCTTTAGGAATTTTTTTTTTTCTCCCCAAGCCTTCCCTTCAGAAAGAAGTGTAACTCTTTTTTGACTTTTTTACAGACAATTGCGGAAAGCGTAAATCGTTGCCCTCCTTTCCTCGTCTCATCTCCGTCATGGTGCGTCTCCCTGGACTCTGCCCACTTTTTTCTTCTTCTTTAATCCCCCCTCCTGTAATATCCCCCACCAATGGCAGGACTGAAGGCTTTTTTCTTTTCCTTCTCCCTTATTTGTTTTACTCCTTAGCAAGTCAGTTCCGGCCTCTTCTGCCTTTCCAGTTGAATCCCATTCTTCCCTTCCCCATCCTATTTTACGGAGGCTTGGAATCTTAAATCCCCCTTTGCCGCTTGTTCCCCTCCTTGGAACAGCCACACCCTGTTTTTTTTTCCCTCCCCCGCCTTTTCGCTGAAAACCACCCCGAGTTGCAGTGCTAAGGGTACGGTCCCTACCGCTCGGATCTAGTTTCCGAAGATGGCTGTCATTTTAAGACGACTTCTTTTCCGTTATTCTGCAATTCCCCGCCCCCCCCCCCCCCCCCCCCAACCCTTCTTAAGATAAACAAAGTTCCCCAGTGCTAATGATTTTCCATCTTCTCTGCAAGTTTCCCTCCTTAATATGGAACTTTCCCAACCGGGAATGTGAAAGGCACGGCCCTTCGATTTCTTTTCGGCTTCATTTCTTATTTCATAAGTCAAGCTCATGTCCCCTCCCCCCCTATTTTTTTCCGACTCTCGACGTGTTTGAGTGCGATGTTCGTCACCTTCCCTTCCCCCTTGCCCACAGTTAAAGGTATGTCTTTTCCTTCCCCTCGCCATGCGTGATGCCTTTCTGTCAATGATCCGTTCATTCCCAGACCCTCATGGTGCGTGTCTGGGCCTCCCCCGGTTTGCAGCCCTCCAAAGACCCCTCCAGGCGGCCGGGATTTTTCTTTATCCAATATGAGAAAGAGGGACACCCTCCCCTTCCCCTTGTTTTGATTTCTGCAAAGCCTCTGCTCTTATTCTCTTGATTTTAATACAGCGAAGGTACTTGTATCTTCTCTTTTTTCTAAGTGTTTGTTGGTGTTTATCTACTTCCTTTCTTTTTCTTTTTTTTTTGGGTTTGTCGGGGTTTTTTGTTTTTTTGCGATAGGTTGAATAGTCACTCCTTCATGCTCCCTTTTCCCTTTTCTATCGTACCTCTTTCTAGAAGCATCCTCCCCTTCTTAGTTATCTCTCACAGTCAGACACCACCTTATTAATCTATCTTTCTGTTGTGTTCCCCTCCCCACTTGCTGTTGCCGTTTTTCGTTTTGTGTTCGTCTACTTTTTTCCAGGATTTTTTCTCCTCACCTGGACTTTAAACCCCTTCTCACCTTGGAAACTACCATAGGTCTTAGCTTTTTCCGTCCCTTCTTTCCCCTGCCCTTCCCCTCCCCCCTCCTTGTTAAGAAGTTTTCTGACGGACCCCTCTCTTTTGCCATGTCTCTTCTTTATTCCAGCGCCGGGTAACTCTCTCTACTTTCTCTCAGCGCCGAGCTTTGAAAAAGTCTTGGTCTTTCTCCTGGTTCTAGCCTGTGTCCCCCGATACCCCCTTTCTTTTCCCTTTCTCTGATTGGATAGAGTCTGTCAGGGAATCCCCCGCCCAACGCTATCACCACCCTCCTTTTCCCCGGCTGATGCCACGAGTCCTCCCTCTCCCCTTCTCCTTTCTAGTATCCTTGCCCCTTTTTTCTTCTCTGGCATACTATCTTTCTACTTGGATGACTGAGCTCTTTTCTTCCCGCTCCGTTTCATTCTCCCGAGAACACTCTTCCCTTTTTTCTCGCTTATGAGTATGAAGACCCCCCCCGTCACTCTCAACCTCCACCTTCTCTTCTTGCTAGCTAGCTTGGCTTCTTCTTCATTTGATAAGGAACCAAGTTAAGATGATATTAGGCGCAACTCTCAGCTCGAAATAATGTCTCTGGCGCAGTTCTCTTCGGTATTCAGGCTCCATTCCCCCTTATTGCTAGAGGCCCCTTAATCCCTCCCCTCCCACCGCTTAGCCCTCCCCCTGAACTCCTGCCGCAGATTGTCATATATCTTAAATCCTCTTCCTTCCCGTCTCGCAGACCCCCCAAATGTTGAACCCGTTTCCCCTGTGAGCCCCCTCTCCCAGATTACCCGTTTTTTCCCACTAAGCCCAACTAGATGAAAGCAGGTGCGGGTACTCAGTGGCGCTCCCGGATTATGCTGTGAAACCTTTTTATCCAAGCCTCTTTTTCCACCCCCACGAAGCCTCTTTTTTATTGCCCCCCCCCCAATGGAGCCCCAATTTCTCCCGCCGCCTCTCCAGAGACATCCTCTTCCCGTCTCAGCCCCTCGGTGCGACCTTTGTGATCCTTCCCAATCTCCCCCACATGGGAAGGGTACTTTCAATCAGCCACTCTAGTGCGGTTTTTTTATTATGTTCGTTATATGGTTTTTTTGTTTTTTTTGCTTTTCCTTTTTTTCTTTTTTTTTTTTTTTTTTTTTTGACTTTTGTGTTTTTTGTTTTTTTTTTGTGTTCTTAATACCTTGTTTCTTTGCCATTCCTTTACTTTTTTTTGTTTTTTCTGGTCCGTATTTTCTTAGTATTCTTCCCCTTCTTTTCTTGTTTATGTTTTTTATTTTTTTTGTTTTTTTTTTTTTCCCTCCTTTTTTTTTTCGCTTCTTCCAGATGTTCCCCCCCCCTTTCACCTTTTTTACGGTTTCAGAATTAAATCCTTTTTCCCTCCTTGCCAGCACTTACGCCTTGATTCCAAATCTCTCTCTTTTTCCCCCCTGATGCCCATCACGAGGACTCTTTATCCTCAATGAGGATAATTCTTTTTTTTTTTTCATCCTGCTTTCACTTGAGGATCTTCTTTCCTTCTGCGTAGGAGATTTGATCCCTTGTGCCATCACATTCTTCTTTTTTTTTCTCTTCTTCTTCTATCCGTTTATACGGAAACTCCACACCCTTTTTACCACCAATTCTTTTCTCCACTCTCAAAGCCTCCCCTCTCTTTCTCTTTTTAGGGCGAGTTTGTCGGTCTCCCCTTTCTGTTGCCGGTGAGTCTCCTTTTTTTCATAGTTCCACGTTTGAGTCTTCCTCCTAACTATAGTGCGTTAATTGCTCGCGCTTTTCTTCTTTCTCCTTCTTCTTCTCTCTGTCTTATTTTCTGTCCGCGTCCCTTTTCCCTATCCGCTCTGTTTTTGAAATAGCCTTCAGAAGTCTCCTTTAATGAGCCATACTTGCTTCTTTCTTTTTCCTTCCTGGTTCGGCCTATGCCTAGCGGCCTTTGTTCTTATGCCATTCCCTCCCCTGCCCCGATTATGAGACGTGCAGAGGTGGTTTTCTTCGCGTTCCATTCGATTGACATAGTCTCTTTCCTCAATGTTCTCGGCGAATTTTGCCCGTCGGTTTCCTTCGCACCTCCTCTATTTTTCATCTTCCTGCCTTGCATTAAGACTTATGGAACATGTCCCCTCCACCCTTAGAAAGTTAAAGCCTGCCCCCCCTCTGTGGCATTCAATTTTCTTTCCTTTTGTTGTTCTTTTTTCTAGAGTCTTCTTTTTTTCTGTGCCCCTCCGAGTTAGTCGTTTCCTTACTCGCACTTAAAGCTATTATTTCTCTTTTGACTGTCTCAGGATCAACCACAAGAGCTCAGTTCTCTTCCCCTCTCGAGCCCTCGGTACCTTGATGGGTAATACCGCTCTCAGCGTTTGGCTCTCCGCACTGAGTGTTTCCTCTCTTCCTTTCTTTATGGCCGTGATTTTAAGCTTTTTTCCCTTTTTCCGCTTTTTCGGCAATCTTTCTCCCCGTGGGTTCTTTCTCTTTTAATAGTATCTGAGCCTTTTCTTCCCACACCATTTTAAACTCCCTTTAAATTGGCATTGCAACCCCATGGATTCCCCTCTTTGGCCCTCTTTTCTTTATATCGGCCCCAGGCCTTGCTCCTTTCTTATTAGCTCTCTTCCCCTTTTTATTTGTCGGATAGGCTGCTTCCCCCCTTCCCATTCTGACGATTCCCCTTTTCCTTCCCCCCCTACTGAGAGACATTTAATTGCTGTTACCTCCCCTCCCCCTCCTTCCCTTATTCTTTTTCAGATGACAAAAAGGCATTGCTGTGTTTGTTCTCATTTCTTTTTACCTCCAATCACGGCTCTTACGGGTCTGAGATTTTTTCTCTTTTTTTCCAATTCCTTTGGAGATTCCAACTCTCCCTTTGTTCTGGTTTCGTTGTTTTCTTCGTTTCCTTCTCCATTTTTTCCTCCTGATCACGTCCGCCCAATGGTCTCACCCCCCTTCTGAATTTGGAAGTTGCCAGTTAGGTGACGACTCCTGGTCACTTCCCCCGAATTACGTCATATTTTTGTGACCGTAGCTTTTTTCATTGATTTCACTCCACCCCCTGTCGACTCCATCCTCCCCTTCTTCCTTCTACTTCCCCCTCTTGCACGTTGTGGTGCCTCCCCTCTTAGCTTGCCACCCTTTTTTTTTTTTTTTTTTTTTTGTCACATCTGTGTACCCCCTTTCTACCTTTCCCATGTTTTTTACCTTGTGATCCGCAAACGTTCCCCTTATTTCCCCTTTTGCCCCTTGTTAATTAGTCCCATGACCTAAATTCTTTTATTTTAAATTCTTTCTTTTTTTCCCTTTTGTCTGTCGCCGTCGCAAACTGCCTTCCCCTCTTTTGGTTCCTCTGCCCCCGTCTTTTGTAGCCCCCCCTTTTTCTGTTTTTCCCTTTTGTCTGACGCGCCACTTTTTCCCCACTGTTTGAATATAACGACTCGCAAGTTTTTTTCTGATTAGCTTTTTTTCTCTCATTTGTTCACCACCCGGGGTCTCTTCCCTCTCTCTTCATTGGACTGCTTTTCATTTCCATGATTTCCTCTGTCCTCCTTCCCTCCTCTTTCCTTCTGACATTGTCTTTGTATTACATTCTTGGATTGGACAGAACTTGACCATCTAGGTCAGATCCTTTCTCCCCCCCCCTTTGCCGGCGAACTTGCTGACTCAGACTCCCTGCCCCTTTTTTCTTTTTTCCTCCTTTTTTCTGTCAGTTCCTTCCTTTTTTTAAATTCGGTCGCCTGGAAGGATTTGTAGATAATCCGGTTTTTTCATATCCCCTACCTTCTTTTAAATCGCACTTCCCTCTTCCCTTCCCTCTAGATGAAAAATTTGTGACAGTCTCCTTTCACTTAGATAATTTTTTCCTAGCCGTCCCCCCCGATAGGATCGTTCCTTTCCTCGGCATCAATAATAAGGTGATCCCGCTTTTTCCTTTGCTGTCTCTGTAAGGATTCTCACTTCTGGAGATCTGTTCCCATAGGAAAGCAGTAGTCCCCTTTTCCTTACATTTGCTGCACTTCCTTTCTAGAATATCTTCTCTGATTTTTTTTTCTTATGTACCTTTTAGGTAGAACTCTCCCCCCTTGCCAGCTCTTCCTCTCCCACTTCCATTCGTGCACTCCTTCCTCTCATTCCCGAACCAGTCGCGGTCACCCTCCCTCCGGTCTTTTTTTGTCTGGAGCTTCAGCCCTTCATTTTAGACGGACTTTTTTTTTATCAGGGCAGCGTGGTTCTTTCTTTTCTAGTGTTTATTTTCTATCAGGTATGAAGGCTAGCTTTTTTCCGCGACTCCCCTTTCCCCCTCCCCGTGGCAATTGTAAACTAATCGCGCCTTTATGCTTGTCCTCCTTTTTTTTTCCCTCTTTGTGGTTTTTTCTTCGCTTGACTTTCATCATCCCTGCATGAGTACCTTGGGCAAAGGTTGTCAGAATGTGAGTTCGAGCCGCGCATCTTCCCTCCGGAGTTGGGATCAAAAAGAGAGACACTGTACAGACCATCGTCCTGGTCTCACCCGCGCCTTGCAACATTGGCTAAGATACTTCCCCCTCCTCTCCTTTTGTCCAACGAAACCCCCCCCACAATTCCCCCCCCCTACCTCCAAAAGCCGATACCCCACCCCAAAAACACTCAGAACCAACACCCACAAACCCCCACCACAATGCGAAGCTTCAGCAGGCATCTTTTATTTTCTTTGCTCAAGCGAGTGTTTCTTTCCTGATGAGCTGTCCCCTTCCTTTTCCTGGTTTCCAAATTCCACTTTTCTTTTTTCTCCCCTTCCTGCCTTGCCCCTTAATTAAGTCATCAGTTACGTACTCCTTTTACTCCCTTATAATTCCTCTTTCCAACTTCTCTGCGTGAACGACTCAGTTCCCTTTTTAAGAGTAGACGGAGGTATACTCCTTTTTCTCCCCCTCTGACCATATCTCCGCAAGATTCACAGGTTTCTTCTCTTTCTTTACCCTCACCTTCCTCAATCGCCTTCTGGCTTTTCTTTTTCCCCTTCTCTTGACTTCTTTCCCGATGGAAGAGTTCCTTCTTAGGCGCCGATGCTTCTCGAACCGACGTAAGTTTTCTACCTCATTGTAAAAACGCCACTTCCTCCCTTCCCTCAACCTGATTGCGGCCATCCTGAAAATTGTCCCTTTTCCCCCTTCTCATAAATTCTCCAGGCATGTTTTTTTCCCTTGAAATCTCAACCGCTGTGAGCTCATTTTTCCCTCTCTTTTCCATCCTTGGTATCTACCAATTTCAGAATCAGATGAGATTTTTTCGCCCTGTCTTTGGATTTCCATACTTTTTGATCAAGCGTCCATGCTCATCGGTCTCTCCGGTTTTTTGCCTAAACTTCTTTTTTTCCTTTAATCCGTTCGAGGAGGATCTCCCCTTTTTCAAATTTTGCGCCCTTCTTTCTCCTAGTCAAGCAACTTTTTCCAGACCACTCTTTTCTCCCCCCCCCCCTTTTATTCAGTGCGCGGTGGATACTTTTTTTTTTTTCCAACAGAGATCTCTCCCTCTTTCTCATTTTGAATTCTGTACTTTCCCTGAATTTGAACAACCTTGCCAGGTTTCCCTTTCTTCTTTCCCAATTTGTGCGTTGCGTAAGCTCCAAAACGGTTCCCCCCTCCCTCTTTCCCCCATTTTCTTCCTATTTGCAAGGTTTTTTTTTTATTATCTGCCCCCCATTGAATGGACACAGTTCCCTCTTCTGATAACTTTTTCTGTATTGAGTAGACCATGGATTTAGTTCCTTTTTCCTGGCCTACTGCCAGAAGTACCCCTCTTCCCGTCCCCTTGGAAGTGGTCCCCTTCTGACTTCTACACTAATGACAACTTTTTTTCCCCCCCCCCCCAGGAAAGTCTGGCTTCTCTCGCTCTGCGCAATTGATTGTGCTCCTCCATTCTTAAGCCTCCTCCAAGACCCCCCCTCCGTGGCAAGTGCGATGTTCATCCCTACTGTCCTTTGAAGCCCCGCTCAAACCCTTTTCCCCCCCCGTCCAGCGCCGGTGGTGAAGTTCTCCATTCTTCTCCTGTTACCCCCTTCACCGGCTTGGTCCTTCTTGTGCACACTGACTCCTGCCGCTTTCGGCTTTTATTTTCACAAGAGCAGTCCGTTATCGCCTTTTTTGTTTTTTTTCTCGGAGTAGGTGCATCGTCCGTCATTGTTCCTTCCCCCGTTCCCCCCTAGAGCTATAGCCCTTGTCCTCCTTTGGAGGCCTCTAGAACCCTCTCCCCCCCCTTTTCTTTCCCTCCTCCTTTCCCCTTGTTTAAATCCCCCTTTTTGGTATGTTTTTAGTTTTTTTTTTGACTTTTGAAGATACTCTCTGAGACTAATACTTTTCTCCCAACCAAATGGATAAATAGTGAAACTATCTTCTGACCCTAAGTAAAGCGTAAGCTTTACAGTCCGTTACCCCTCATCTCGCTCCCCAGTGTTGAGCGCCCATACGGTCCTCTTTCTTTTCGTATTCCCCGAGACCTTGATTCTCCTCTTCCTTTTTCTTAATCGCCGATGCTTGACCCCTTCTTTGTTTTTCTCTTGATCTCCCTGTTGCGCTTCCCTTGTAGGCGTTCTTTCTCTCTGTTCTCGAGATGATTCGCAGCACCCCCCCCCAGCCCCTTTTTTCCCCGAATCCCAACCCGCGTTTCCCCCCCGTCATTTTTCCCTTCCTTTTTTTCACCTTGAGGTTAGCGAGCCATGCTCTTTCGGCTCTTCCTTCTCTTTTTAATCTTCTGTACTTTGATCTCTCTTTTTCCCTGACGAGTCCCTCTTCCTTAGAGCTTCTATTTGTTCCTCTCCTCTGAAACGCTCACCCACTACCCCTTGAAGCTGAGTCTCTCCCTTTTTGTTTCCTTTCTCCTTTAAGAAAACTTCACGCTGCTCCTCCTTCCCCCTCAACACTCGAATAGCCGCCTAATCTGCTCTGTCCTTCTCAACTCTTCTTGCGGACTTTTTCCCCCCATTTTCCAATTATTGCTTCCTTCGCCACATCCTCCAAGTCGTATAGCCTACGATCCCTTCTCTCCTTCTTGATAAATTAAAATCCGATTTCGTCAGTCCGCCCACCTTGTTCCCCGCTTAACTAGCGTTCCTTCTTTCCCCTCCCCTCTCATTCACTAGTTTCTTGCAGTCCTTTTTTCTCTTTTTCTTTTTATCCCACTGGCATCCACTCCCTTCCTCCAAACGGAAGCTCTTTTTCTTTCCCCCCAATTTTTTTTTTCCGCTCCCCTTTCAGAAGAAGAGCTTCCGTTAAGATTTCCTCTTCCTCTCTTTTGCGAATAGGGTCGATCCCCCCTTCCCCCCCCATAGGAATACGTTTCATTCCTGTCTCCGTGTAATGGGATTCTTTTTATCTTTTAGGTCTTCCTTCTTTTTTCCTTCTCCCTGGTCCCTCCTTTTACATGGTCTACTCTTCTCCTCTCTAGAGTTGTTCATCCTCATAATTTTTTTTTTTTTTTTTTCGTTCTGAGTAGGTAAGAGGGAGCAATTTAAATTTTCCTTGGTTTTTTTCCCTTTTTTTTTTCCTCTTACACCTTTCCGAAGTTTTCCCATTAAGTCGAGCTTAGCCTCTTCCCAATTCTCCGAGGAGATTTGATATCCCCTCTTCCCCCTCCTTTTTTTTTCTCTGTTGTACCTTGTTTTTTTTCCTGTGTTCTTCTCTGACACCCCCTTTGTCATTCCATAGATTTTCTTGGTTGTTCTCAGTTTGTCTGCCGTGATCGAAATGATACGGACTTCGGTTCACCCTTTCTGCCAGAAACTCTCTTTGAGATCTTTTCTTCGTTAACCATTGGGGTGAGGACTCTATTTCCCTCTTTTTTTTTTCCCCCCCCACAGTGTTGTCGTGGCTGATCTTTTTTTTTCTTCTTCCCTATTTTTTCGCGCTCTTTAGAGTTCTTTCTTCTCCTTTGTAGTCTTTCTTCCGAGTACTTTGCATCTCTTCTTCCTTATCCTCAGACTATCGTTCTCGGCAGAACATTTATTTTATTTCTGTTTTTGATGCTCTTTTAGGACATCCCTTCCTCAGCTTCTTCCATTTGCGTAGAACTTCCTCCATAATCACCTTTTTTTTTTTTCCCTTTCCGACTTTTGACTTTATCTTTTTCTTATGCCATTTCATTCGTTACTCATTCGCAGCTTCTCCTCCCTTCTTTTTCTCCTTGTCTTTTCGTCGGTCAATCAGACCCCTAATAATATTTAAACCTAGAGTTTCCCCTCTTGCTCGCAGTGGCCATGGATCTATAACCTTCCTTGATTTTCCCCTCCCTCCCATTTGTTCCCTCCCAATCTTGCCGGCTTTTTTTTTCTTCCGTTTTTTCGTGTGATTCTCCCTTCCGAGATTTCTAACTCCTCCTTATTCCTCACACGTTCCTATTGAGCCCCGGTAAAGGATCAATAACCCTAGACTTTTCCAACTTTCTTCTCTTGCCCCTTATTGCTTTTTTCCCCCTTCGCGTTTTCTTTCCTCCCTTCGCATCTCTTTTGACTTCCCTTTCTTTCCCCCTCGATTGTCGATTTTTCTTGTTAAGCTGTAGCTCCCTGTCTTATCTATGGGGGCAAGATTGAGCCAGTTTTGGATCGTAGTCTTCTCCTCTCCCTTCTCTCCAACCCCCCCTAACCCCCAACAAAGACACGTTCCCCCTTTGGACCTGGGACCCCCCACAGATTATCGTTTTCCCTTGGTTCGGCCGTTTCTATCTTCCCCCCTGCCAAGCGCGTTGCTTTCTTTCTTCTCTCTTAGGGGAGGTTCGGGTCCCTTCGACCTCAGAGGAGACGTTCCACATATTTCTTCCCCTTTCTCATCTCCCAAAAGCTGTTTCCCTGCGCTTTATCCAGTCCGACTAAAGGATTCGCTTTTTCCCCCTCTTCACATTAAATTTCTGTTTGTATTCCTCTTTTTTCTCCCTTTTTTCCTAATTCCCGCTTGAAGTTGCGAGGGGTCTTCTTTTCATTTCTCCCTGTGACGTGAGGTCTCCCGCCTTTCCCCTGAGGTTCTTTTTGGTTCCACTTTTCTTTTTTCCCTTTTCTAATGATAAAGCTCAATTTCCTCTCCCTCTCCTGCGACGGTTCCATCCTTTTTCTTTTTTTGCCTTTTTGCCTGCCATCGAAATAATCAGTTTCCCCCCGTAGAAGTCGGAAGATTTTCTGGTCTGTTGATAGTGAAGAGGTCATTCATTACTCCATCCCCCCTTTCTCCCGACCCCTGCCTATAGAAGCGCATCTATTTGACAGTTTCCCCTCTATTTCATATTCCGAGCCGGCTGGCCTGTTTTATACACCATCCTTATTCGTTTTAACTTTGTTGATCCTTTCCTCCCCGGAGATTGAATTCCTTCTTCCCAGTCGGTTAATTGACGTAAAGGCCTCCATTTTCTCTTTCCCGCCCCCATTCCTCTCTGCTTCTTTTCCCGTTCTAAATTTTCCCGCGTTGGTTGCCTTTTCAATGTTTTTTTCTTAGAAACCTTTTTTTGTTGAGTGTGAAATTCTCCAGACTTCTCCCCCTTTCCATTACCCCTGCGAAAGTTATGTCTGAGTTTTCCCTCTCCCCTTCTGCACCAACTCTGGGCTCAATATATTTTTCCTCTCTTTTCGTACGCAGTGCTCATTCTTTTCCCTCCCCCCATGATCCTAATACTAAGAAGGTCTCTTGCCCCCCCCCCCTGGGTCTTATGATTCCCCTTCGATAGGCCATTCCTTCTACTCATTGCGAGGTACGACGAGTCAAAATTCGCGGATAATGGAGGACCCGTCCAGGAAGTGCCACCACTAGTGTCGATTTCTATGATGTACTCCCCCCCAGACCTCCCCTACGCTCTTCTCCCGTCCCCCCGGCCGGCCCCTCACCCCCCCGTTGTCCTGCACCGCCCCCTAGCCTCGTGCCATGGCCTCACCCTTCCCATCCCCCCACGTCCCCCCGTGCCTACGCCTTACCTTAAGCCTGCCCCGTCAGCCCCTAATTCCCTTTCTATTTCCCCCACCCCTTATCCCTGCCCTGGCCCTGATGACCCCCCCATATACCTGGTTTCTCCGTACGTCCCCACATTGCACCCCCCCCCCCCGCAACCGCACCTCCCCTCCCCCCTACTCGCCTACACGTCAGTCTCATGTCACTACTACTGCCGACCCACCCGCGCCCCGCCTTCCTTTCCTCCCCACCCCTCCTTTGCTCCCATCTTAGCCCTCATACTCCTCCCCCTCCCGCTCCCCCCACCCCCCCACCCCCTGTGTCGTCCGGGTCTTCGTTCCTCTCCGTTCCTCACCTCGTCCTCATCGCCTTAACTCGTCGTTAGCGTACCCACCCTCGTCCGTCTCCTACCCTTCACGGCTCCCCAAGCGCCTATACCCGACCCCCCCCTTCCCACTCCACCCACCTGCACCATCCCCCCCCCCACCCGTCCCACTTACCCGCCCCCCCCGGACGAGCTCACCCTCACCACTTCAGTCCCAGCCCTTTCCACACCTCCACCTAAGCCCCCTCCATGACGTACCCAGCCCGTTGGACCTCCCTCCTTGCCCCCCGCCGTCCCCCCCCGGTTCCCATTTCCCTCGGCCTCCATTTTCCCTCCCTCTTTCCCCACCCCCCCCCCCAGCCCCCCCCCTTCCCTTGTCATCGCCTTACCCCCCCTCACCCCCCTCCTGCGCCATTCTACGTTACTCTTCCCCTCCCCCCGCCACTTGCTTCCCTCCCCTTCCCCGTCCCCTAGAGTCACCACCCAACTCTCGCCGCCCACCTATTCTCCCGTTTTTTCCCCCTTTTTCTCATTACCTCTTTTCTCCCCCCCTCGCTCCACCCCTACCCTCCTTCCCTCCTCACACTCTCCCCCCGGCCCCTCCTCCCCTCTTACCCCGCTGGCACCCTTTCTCCTCTCCCACCCTCCATTTCCCCATCACCGTCTTCTCCCCTCCCCGTCTTTACCTCCACCCTCCACACCTCCCCCCCCCCCCCATACCACCACTCCTCCTCCCTCCTGCCCTCACCCCTCTTCTCGCTCTCTCCTTTCGCTGCCCTCCACTGCTTTCACTCCTCCAAACACCCCCCACCCCCCCCTCTCCAGCACTGCGCATAGCTCTTTCTCCCCGCATACCACCACTCCCCATCGTTTTCTCCACCCCTACACCACGGTTCCCAGCCCGCCCCCACCCCAACATTTCATCTACACGACTGCCTCTTCACCCCCCCTCCCCCATCCCCCTCCCATCGCCTCCCCCCCCCCCTCCTTCCTTTACTCTCTTACCCCTTCCCCCTCCTACCCCCTCTCCTCCACATCGCCCTCCCGCATCCTCCCATCATACCACTCCCCCGCACACTCCCATCTACCTTCCACCCCACCTCTCCTCCCCCTCCCCTGTAATCACCTACAGGCGTACGCCCTCACTCCCCGCCCTTTACCCTTCCTCCCTCCTCCCCGCTCCCCCCCACCACCCCTCGTCCATCACTTGTCTCCTCTATCTCCGCCCATTTTTCCCCCCCCAGCCCCCCCTCCCCTCCTCCCCCCCCCTCCCCTCTCCATCCCCCCCCTCCGCTCACCACCCCTGCCCTTTCCCCGCTTGCCTACCCCCGGCCCCCCCCCCCCCCCCCCTTTCCTCACTCCACCCTCTCTTCCCCAGGCCCCTCTCTTCCCACCTCCCTCTTTGTCGTTTCCCCACAGCTCCACCGCCCCTTCCCCCCTCTCTACTTGCTCCATCACATTCGCCCTTCATCAAATACCTCACGCCATTCCTCTCCCGTTCCACCTGCTCCCGCACCCCCCCTCCCTCCACTCGCACTCTCACCCCACCTTAATTTCCCCCCCTTCTTCTACCCCTTGCGGTACCCCTCCCTTCCCACCCCCCCCATCCTGTTCTCTCTCCTTCGCTTGCTCTCATCTCTCATTCCCTTCCCCTCCTCCCCTCCCCTCCTCCTATCTTCCTTTCGCTTTTCCCCTTCTCCAACCCCCCTTCCTCTCCTCGCTGCTTCTCCCCACTCCTCATCCCGCCCCTCATTCCCCTCCACCCCCCTCCTTTTCTCCACGACTCAATCCCTCTCCCCCCTTCCCCTCGTCCCGGCATCTCATTCGCCGATCCCCTCTGCCTCTACCCCCCAACACCTATCCCCCCCCCCCATGTCTACCGCCCCACCGCCCCCCCCATCCTCCTCCCACGCCGCCCTTACCCTCCCCGCCTGCGCCCCGCTCTAGTACCCCCCACACCGACCGTCCCCCCCTTCCCCCCCCCTCCCCCCTCCAGCCCCCCCCCATCGCCTCGGCCGGTCCACTGCCCCCCCGTCCTTCCACCCGCCCCCCCGCACCCCCCCCGCCATCTTTATTCCTCCCCGCCTTTTCTCTCCCCCCCCCACCCTCCGACCCCCCCCCTCCCCCCCCACTCATCCCCCCCCCACCCCTCTCTCCCCCCTTATCCCTTCTTTTTTTTCCTCTTTTACCCCCCCTAACCCCTGCTCCCCCGCCCGTCCCTTATTGGGGATCCTCTCATTCTCTCAGTTGTTGTGTCTTTTTTCTTTTTTTTATTCTTTCCCTTTTCCTACTTCTTTCCCGACAGGAGATTTGCCGATTGCCATATTCCGCGTCTTGCCCCGGCGTACCGTACCCTGTTTTTGAACTGCAGGCTTTTCTCTTATCGCCTTTTCACGTCAATTTTTATTTCGCCTCGCCGTGGAAAGCTATAGAATTGAATCTGCCCCATAATTCCTCTTTCTTAGTCAAAACCTTTCGGGGCCACCCCTCCTTCATTTGCGACGGGAGCTTCAGTTCAGTTCCTTTGTTTTCGAGGAAATCGTGGTTTTTCTCCCCCAAGGGAAGATTTTTGTCGGTTATCTCGTTTTTCTCCTCTCTTTCTTTCTTCTATGCGCTGTACGCGACCGCAAATTTTCCCCGTTTTCCCTCTCCTTTTCCAATGGTGTTTTTTTTTTTTTTTGCAGAATCTATCTCTTTCCTCTTTTCCAGTTTTGTTGTTTTTTCTTGTATATCCCTTCCCCCATTTTCTGAGTTACATTGAAGATGGAGATTTGCGTTCGAGCCGCTCCTTCTCTGCATCCTTCTATTTATAACCAACGAGATAAAACAACGCCCAGATTATCGGGATACCCGGTCTCTCTTGCCTGCCCTGAAGCTACAGTTCCCCCACGGAGCTTGTGCCCTGCGAGTTATGAGGCAAGATCCTTAATGCTTGTCATCCTTGCGTTCGCTGGGAGAGAGCCTTTTCACTTGCTATTTGCAAGTTTCCTTCACGATGCCGACCACACTGGTAGCCGGCCCTTTCCTGGCAGCCCCGGTCACGTGCTGTCCCCGGTGACTACTAATGTAAGTGTGCCCACATCGCCTTTTAAAGCCTTACAGTCAGGGCCCTGCGGCGGATCTTGATTATTGAGGCCGCTTCAATTTTTTTTTTTTTTTTTTTTTTTTCTTTCTCAACGCTCCTCTCGGTTAGTTTCTATGATCCTTCCCCTTATCCGCCTTCGCCTCTGGGCTCATTTTTCTCTTTTCCTTCTTGCCGTCTAGGCGGCGTGAGATGGAATTAGTTTTATTTATGCGAGATTCTCGACCCCTCAGGATTCTCCCCGTGTCAAAACATCACTTGAAGCAACTGTACTGCCCCCTTCTTGCGTACCCTCGCACCCCTAGTTGTCTGCCTTCCCCTGAGTCCTCAATGATCCAGTGTCATGTTTTTTTTCCGGACCTATAAAATATTTTCGCGCCGCTTTCATCTTTCCCCGGAAGGGGAATCATCAATCCCCCTTGCTCTAACCCCCGGTTTAGTTTCTTCTCATGGATGGAGTGACTAATGATCCGTCTTCATTGAGACCTGTTTTGTGCATACTTCATCTCCCCCCTGTCTCAATAAGAAGTGAGATGTGGCTATTCCCTGACCATTTCGCTTTTTTTTTACTGGAAACGCACCCCTTTTTCTTAGACATTTCCTTCCCCAAAAGCTTGACGTGCGAGTTCCCTTCATCACGACAGAAGAGTATGATATCCTTCACTCCGCCTTCTTCCGGGGCTCATGAACCGGACGTTGGCGTTTTTCTTTGCAACGCGCGGCGTCCCTGATTCCCCAAAGGTACACGCTAATGATTTTACTCGTGTCATATTTCAGGTCTGATCTCTAATCGCTGCCAAACCACCCCGCGCATGTGTCCCTGTCCCCGCGAGAAGCGATGATTTTCCTCGCTTTCTTTCTTTCGCCCCCCCTGCTAACACTGAAGACCCTACAAATTCTCTTCCTTCCTTTGCAGCTGATAGTGCGCTTTACTTAACCGCTTCCCCCTTCCCCCAGTACCTTGTACTTCGCCGATCTCTGCGGCAATTGCTGTAGTGCTCCCCGAAAGCTAGTCGCCGCAACACCGTAACCCTCCGGTGCCTTCGATGGGAAGCCCTAAAGGTCTTCAGCCCCTCTCCCAACCGCTGTCCCCCTCGCGTTCTGAAGTTTATCAATATGAGAACTTACCCCAAAACCGGGTTTCAGTAGTCCAAAGATACGGTCCTTCTTTTGATGACGACACAGAAGCCGTGCTCGCCTCTTTTTTACCCCGTCTTAGGCTAGGTGCATTGTCCATGAATTTTTTGGCCGGGCTACTGCTTGCCCAGCTTCTCGCCTACCCTTATCGTTGCGTCTCCACGGCGCCCCCAAAGGATGGAAAGCCCTCTTTCCCTTTTTTGTTCAAGGTCCCCACATTCTGTTTTCCACTGTTTTGTGGCGATTTTCGTCAAGCTAAGGAGAGCGATCCTCATCCCAAACACGGCTCAAATCTTGAAACCTCCATGGGTCCCCTCCTTGACAGTCGCGGAAACACGGGACATCCGACCATGACTTCCAGATGCCGAAGTGGAGATCTCCCCCATCGCTTCCCCACGATGTCGTTCGGCTTCCCCCCTTTCCGTCCAGCGCTACTGTCTCGCATAGACCTAGCTGAAACTGCTTTTGGGGGGGATTTGTCGACTTCTCTTTTTTTGCCATTTCACCGTGTGACGTTCAGTGATTTTTTTGTTAGTTTTCTAGCGCGAGGGTGCATTTCCCCAGCACTCCAACGCGATTCCCCCCACCCCGCCGTCCAGAATTGATGCCTATCTTGCTGTAATTAAGGTGTAGCGAGACCGTCCGTTTAGCGCCGTCGGAATACATCTTCCCTTCTGCGGTCTCTCTGATTGTGACCGCCTACGTCACGTCAGAACGATCCAAATTCTTTTTCGCGTCTCTATTGAGGCAGAGTACCCTTGTCTTCACTAACATTTCCTTTTGGACGTGGGGGGGGTCCTCGGGGCTGATTGCTTCCCGTGTAAGCCACGTCCGCTTATATCCTGGCCTCACCAAGGTTCCGCGTCCCCCCCCGTCCCCGCGGCTGGCGACTGGATCTTGCTGAAGGCCTCCAGTCCCCATCGAGACTGCAGATGAAATCCTGCCCTCCTACAGCTGAGATACATGCCCTCCTAGAAGCAGAGCTCTCGCTCCACGATCTTAGAGCAGACCGGACCCCCCTTGGCCCCGATTAACTCGCGCAGCCCCAACCCTGATTAACGACACTACAGACATCTATAAAGATCTTTTTGGTCAGACTTTGCGCCGACGGGATGACTTGCGTATCCCCCCCGGATATAAAATCCACGACCAACCATCACAGAATGGGTGCAAAGGAGAAGCTCCCCCGCCGCCTCCCCCAGCAGAAGCGTCCTGTTGCTATCAGCCCCGTTGAGTGCGCCTTGCGTTTTTTTTGGGCGTCCCATCCCCCTATCCCGATGGAAATTTTGACTTCTCCGCTCTTTTCCATTGTCTTTTAAAGGAGTACTTTTGTCCAGAGAAGTGTTTTTAGGAAATTAAATCCTTTCCCCTTTTGTCTCCAAGACCGA